>JGI24185J35167_1001723_pt1 | contig 9860 bp, 5 predicted proteins | sample YNPBryunderm2012_FD_35167 | JGI IMG/M metagenome (IMG submission 35167) | reverse complement strand
TTGGAGTCGTCGGTGGCGATGCCGGTGGGGAGGATGAGGCCTAAGCGGCCGGTTGGGCGCAGGAGCGAACGGCCCAGCTCGGCGAAGAGGGGGTAGGTGTTGATATCGCCTCGGGCGGTGAGGGGGAAGCGGCCCGAATGCCGGAGAAAGGCAGAGACCGCCTCGGCATCAGCCAGAGCCTCCTCATAGGCCCGGAAGAGAGCGGGGTTTTCCTTCTCGAGGGCGGTGATCATCCGCTTGCGCTTGGCGGCNTTTTCNGCTTGGGCGATAGCCGGCGCCTTGTCAGCGAAAAACTGCTTGTCTTCCAGCTTGATCCTTTCCCAGGGGGGATTGCCGAGCACCACNTCAAAGCCGCCGTGCCGCATCACATCGGGAAACTCCAGCCACCAGTGGAAAAAGTGGTGCTTGGCAGAGAGCGTCAGGACCATCGCTTCCACATCCGGGGGGAGCGAACCGCCATGGAGAAGCATGCGCAGGTGATGCGTGGTGAGGAGGGGCTTCTTTGGCTGCAGCGGCTGGAAGAAGGCCGCCGTCCAGAGGTCAGCGGCGAGGCGCAGGCGGTGCACGGCGTTCTGGAAGGCCTGGTAACGTTCAGCCTTCTGCGCAATGTCTTCGGGGGTGTTTTCGGGGAGGGCGGTGAGGGCTTCAAGCTGGGTGGCGAGCGCTGACTGGGGCTGCGGCAGCTGGTTGAAAATATCCTGGATGCCCTGGCGGGCGTGCTGGTTGGTTTTCTTGGCGAGGCGGGCGGTTTCTCGGTTGTCGGTGGCCTTTGGCTGGTAGGCTTCGTCGGGGATGCCCTGGGCCAGGACGTCGGGGCGCAGGGTGCCCACTAAGCTATTGCCGAGCTTGATGCGGTGCTCGAGGAAGGTGAGGGGCGGGCCTGGCACGTGGCTCTCCATCCAGAGGGCGACGCGGCACAGCTCCACAGCGAGGGGGTTCACATCCACGGCGTAGAGGGTGTGCTGGACGACGTCCCGGATAGCCCGGCGGTACTCCTCCGCGGGCGGGTCCGGCACCCCCGTGCGAATCTGAGCGAGACGCCGAGCTAACCGCCGCGCCGCCCCCAGCAGAAAATGCCCACTCCCCGCCGCCGGGTCAAGAATCCTCAGCGAGAGGATAGCCCGCTCCTGCGCCTCGGGGCTGGTGCCGGCCTGGCGCAGCCGCTCCTCCACCACGGGGTCCAGGGCTTCCTTCAGCACCAACGTTACAAGCTCATCGGGCGTGTAGTAGCTGCCGGTCTTCTTGCGGTCCATCCCCCGCCGAAAGCCAAACGTCCAGCGCCGCTCCGCCTTCCCCACCTCGGGCGTATTGTCCAAAAGGCTCTCATAGACCGAGCCCAGCTCCTCCACATCCAGCCGTAGGTAGTTCACCCGCCGCAGCCCCTTCGCCGCCTCATCCTGGTAGTACAGGAAGTGCCAGAAGGCCCGGAGAAGGTCTCGGTTCGCCACGAAGCAGCTATCCAGGAGGATGGGCTTGAAGAGGTCGCCATTGAGGGCGGTCAGGCCGAGGCAGCGGGCGAGGTCTTGGTCGGCGAGGACTTTCCACAGGACGAGAGGCCGCACCAGAGGTCGTCGTGCTCGGTGTAGGCGTCCTGCTTATCAATGAGGCGGCGCAGCCGGCTCACGCTGTAATAGGGCAGATACAGGGGGGCCTCCTCCCCCCCAATCAGCCCCCGCGCCTCCGCCACCAGCAGAAAAAGTATCCGGTACACCAGCCGCAGCAGCTCATGGTACAGGTCCTGGGGCGTGAGGGTGCTCTGAAGCCGAGTGCGCAGCGCATCATTGGCAGGGTGGTTGAGGAAGCCCTCCGCCAAAAGGATAATGGCCCGCTCTACACCCTCCCGGAGCTTTTCCCGAACCCGGCCCCCCTGCTCAATGCTGAGGCGGTAATAGCGCTCTAAGTAGCACTTCTCCGGGTCGGTCGTGCTACTTGGCAGCCGCGTCCGATGCACAAGCCGATACAGCACCTGGAAGTCCTCAAAAAGCCCCTCGGCGAAGGTTTTTTCCAGGTCAAACTCGATGTAGACCTGGCGGCGGAGGTAGGAGCTGTTTCGCAGGAGGCGGAGCTGGCGGCCATTCGTAACGAGTCCCCACAGGTGCTCGCTGCGGTTGAGGAACTCTTGCAGGAGGGTATGGGGTGTGAGGCGGATGGACCCCTTAGGTGGGAGGCGGTCGAGGGATTGGGCCGGGCCGAAAAGCACGATAGGCGGGGCTTCCTCCGGCTGGCCCGCCCAGTAGGAGACTTCCAGCCGCAGGCCGCTCAGCTCGTAGGAGGCCGGGTGCTTCTGCACCTCATAGCCTAAGCGTGAGAGGAGGGGGATGAGCCACTCCTGGGCGGTTCGGGCGGGGGATACATCCTGTTCCTTTTCCAGGCTGCGGGCGAAGACGCCCCACCATTCCCGCGCCGCTGTAAAGGCCTCGGACATCTCATCCAGCAGGCGCCGGGAGGATTTCAGGCCGAAGTCTTCGGGCTTTTGGCCCTCGGCCTCGCCCTTCCACACCTCCTCTAAAAGCTCCGGGCCTAAGAGGCCGCCCGCTATCTGAATGGCCGGGAAGGCCTTCATGGCGAGAGGAGGGGTTGGAGGACGACGATGCCCAGGAGGTCCGGCGGAAAGACCGGCACCAGGCGAAGGTCGCGCTGGGCTTCCCGCATGGCCTGACGAAGGCGCCGGTGGGCGTCGGTGAGCTCGGCGGCGCGTTCGTTTATTTGCGCCCGAACGGCCTCGCCTACGGGTGAGAGCGTACCGCCCTCGAAGGCTTGCTCTGTCCAGGGCTTTACCTGGGAGAGGGCACGTTCTATCAGCTCCTGGCGTTCAGTAAGGGGCATATTGTCGTCGGGCTGGGCCTCGGCGAAAAGCTGGCTGGCCTCGTATCGGGAGAGTGGCTGGATGCTCCCGCCTGCTTCCTCCCGATAGCCCAGGAGGATTATCTCCTCGGCGAGGCGGGGCGTGATGTTTTTCTGCGTGAGGAGGTACCGCACCCGCAGAAGGAGGATGGTGGTGAGGGTAGGCACCTGGCGAGTGCGGAGGGCGCCGACGCGGGCCACCAGTTCTGTGTTTGGGTTTAGTAGGGCCTGTTCAAAGAGGTAGCGGGCGAGCGTTGCGACGAAGGGGTGATTGCGGCCTACGTAGTCGGCCCCTTCCGGCGTAGGGGACTGGAAAGCGATGAGCCATTCCTGCGCCCCTCGCCGTCGGGGTAGGGCAGCCTCCACCGCCGGGGGGAGGGTCTCCCGCACAGCCGGGTCCAGAGACACCCGGTAGACACCCTTTCGCCGCTTGTCCGGGCGGATTGGGAGGCCTATGCGCTGAGTGGCATTTAGGACGAATAGCCGAACGGCCTCAGGGTCGCCCAGCACGGCATCGACGGCCTTAATTTCCCGGTAGACCTCTTCGGGCCGGAGAGCCCCCTGCGCAAAGAGGGTTCGCCGCCGCTTTTCCGCCGTGCTCTTCTCTTCCCAGGTTTGGTGCAGCTCCCGAACCCGGTCTATCCGCTCCACGTCAAATCCCAGCTCAAGCTGCTTTCCCCCCCACCGCCCCTTTAAGAATAGCGCCTCTAACACCGCCTGTGTTACGCTCTCGCTCTCCTCGGGCACCGGCACATAAATCCCGAGCGTCTTGTGGATGGTGCGCGCCTTCTCTAAAAGCACCTTGATGACGATGCCGTCGATGGGGTTGTCCTGCCCGTAGAAGCGGATGGCCTTGACCCTTGGGGCTGGCTGGCCAAAGCGGTCTACCCGTCCCTCCCGCTGCTCAAGCCGGTTGGGATTCCACGGCAGGTCGTAGTGCACCACGGCGGTGAACTTATCTTGGAGGTTGACCCCCTCCGACAGGCAGTCTGTGGAGACGAGGATGCGGGGCTTTTCGGGGTCAATCTCCGTGATGCGGATGCGCCGTTCTTCATCGCTCATGCGGCCGGTGATGGGCACGACTTCTACCTCCGGTCCCAGCTGCGCCCGAAGGTGCTTGGCCAGATACTCCGCTGTCGCCACATACCGGCACCAGAAGATGGGGTGAAAGCCCTCACTCAGCAGGCGCTTGGCGAGCTGGGTGGCCTTTTGGAGCTTGGTGTCCTGGCCGGTCTCGATGATCTCTTGGGATAGCGTAAGGAGCTGGTGGAGGATATTCCGCTGTGCGGTGGGAAGCTGTCTGGCGGCTTCTTCGATGGGGGGTACGGGCGTCTCATCGTCGGCCTGCTCCTCTGTTGGCTCAAAGACGTGCCTGGCCCATATACTCTCGTACTCGTCGGCCGCCTCATCCAGGGCCGCTATGCCCGCAGGCTCCGTTACTTCCGGGTTCATCGACCACTTGCCTTTGCAGTGCGGCAATGGCTGCCGCTGGACTCGACATCACACACCGCAAAAGCGAAAGCGCCCCCCAGTACCGCACCCGCTGCTCCCGCTTCCCCAGCCCTTTGCTTTCCCGCACTATCCCTGCACAAAAGCCATACGCCGCCTCAAAGAGCTTGTGATACAGCTCTGAGAGCGTATAAGCTACGTCTTCTGTCACCCGCTCCGGAAACCGAAAGTCTGTTGCCTCCTCCCAGGTGTCCTGAATATCGCGCCGGGTGCGCTGCACAAAATGCCTTGCCAATTCTGCCCGCTGCGCCGCCGTGAGATTATCCAAGTCCCACGTCTCAAGCTCCGGCCGAAGCAACCCCAGGAGCGACCGGAAGGCCTCCTCAATCCCACTGTGCGGCGTCGCCGTGAGAAAAATCATATGGGGTTGGCGCTGGGGGTTTTTGACTAAGTCGTACAGGAGTTCGTAGCGCTGCTGCTGGTGCTTAGGGCCGATGCGGGCGCACCCATGCGCTTCGTCCACGATTATCAGCTCCGGCGCAAAAATCAAAAACTGGTGGCGGTTCCGCTCCGTCTTCACGAAGTCAATGCTAATGACCTGCACGGGGAAGTACTCATAGACGCTCTGGTACTCGGGGGGTTTGAGGGTTTCCAGCTGGGAGAGGGTGCCTGTGCGGATGATGACCGGTTCGAGGTTGAACTTGTCCTGGATTTCCCGGGCCCACTGGTCGCATAGGGCCGGCGGGCACAATACGGCGAAGCGCTGGATCTCCCCCCGCTCTAAGAGTTCTCGGGCGATCAGGAGGGCTTCAATGGTTTTGCCCACGCCCACGTCATCGGCGATGAAGAGGCGCACGGGGTCAAGCCGCAGCGCCATGAGGAGTGGTACGAGCTGATAGGGGCGGGGCCGTATAGAGATGCGACCCAAAGCCCGCAAGGGTGCGGCCCCCTCCCGCAGGGTCAGCCGGGCCGCCTCCACGAGCAGCCGCGCGCTGGCGGCATCCCGCACCGCCTGTGCCCCCGGCCAGGGAAACTCCGCCGGCGTCACCCGCTCCATCGGCAGGGCGGAGCCTACCAGATTCGCCAGTTCTTTGTGCACCAGCACTTCTTCTTCGTCGAGTCCCACCAGAGGCCGCAGGGCATAAACCCGGTCATTTTCGTGGGGGAGGAGCACCCAATCCCGCTTTCGGCAGCTGACTATTGAGCCCGGTTTCATCCCCGGCAAAATAGGCAAAGTCCGGCGGGGAAAGGGGGCCTANCTTATGNCTATCTTTGCCGGGTGAGTCCCCGTGCTGGGATAGTTGTGTTTCCGGGTAGCAACTGCGACCGGGATTTGTACTATGCCCTGGAGCGGGCGGGTTTTCGCCCCCGGTATCTCTGGCATGCGGATACGGCGCTGCCGCCGCTGGAGGCCGTGTTTCTGCCGGGGGGCTTTTCGTATGGGGATTATCTACGGCCGGGGGCTATTGCCCGATTTAGCCGGATTATGCCTGCTATTGAAGACTTTTGGCGAGGGGGCGGCTTCGTGATGGGGATATGCAATGGNTTTCAGATTCTGGTGGAGGCGGGGTGGCTGCCGGGCGCGCTTTTGCGCAATGAGTCCGGGCGGTTCATCTGCGCNGTANCGACGATCGTGCCGCAGCTGNCNCCGGGGCATCCNCTGGGTTCATACTTAGGGGAGCGGCCGTATCGGCTGCCCATTGCGCATGGGGATGGGCGGTATGTGGTNGCTGGGGGCGCGGTGCCGCNCCACCGCTTTCGGTACGTGCCGATAGCGCCTAATGGCAGCCAGCACCATATTGCCGGCGTGGTTAGCGCCGAGGGGACCGTTTTGGGTCTTATGCCCCACCCGGAAAGGGCTTGCGACCCCTATCAGGGNNATAGCGACGGACTGGACTTTCTCCGGGCGATAGTCCGGTATGTGCGCGACCGCTCGTGAGGGTTGGCCAGCTCATCCTTTTAGGGGAAGGGGTCGCCACCATCAGCCTAAGCCCCTTTGCGCCAGACCCCCTTCTGCAAGCGGCCTGCCTNATCGTGGGCGTAGTCAGTGCCTACTCGGCCTTTTACCTGAAAAGGCGGCTGGGCTTCTTTGCGGCCGGGTATGCGNTTAGTTTAGGGGCTGTGGGGCTTTTCACCCTGAGTAAGCACCCCATTGCGCGCTTTGCCGGCTGGGAGGGGGTAAGCGTCATCGCCTGGGCGCTCGTTGCCTACGGGCGAGGGGGGACGCCCCGCAGCTTTGAAGCGGCCTTAGTGGGCTTTGCGGTCAACCGGCTGGGAGATGCCTTTTGGGTAGCCTCCCTCCTCTCACCAGAATGGACATGGGGCTTTATCCTGGGAGGCTGGGTGAAGGCCGCCCTCTTCCCCCTCACTTTCTGGCTGGTGCAGGTGATGTACGCGCCGATCCCGGTCTCGGCGCTTCTTCATTCGGCCCTGCTGGTGGCACTGGGGGTATATGGCCCCATTCAAGAGCCAGCGTGGCTCCACGCCCTACCGCTTCAGCACATTCAGTTAGCTGCGGAGGTAGCGGCGCTGGCAGCGGCTATGGGGGCTTTCCTCAGCCGGGTGCCTAAAAGCGCCTTAGCTTGGACGACGAGTGCCCACCTGGCGCTGGCCGCCGCCCTTTGGGCAGAACCTCCCCTTGCCCAAAAAGCCCTCCTCACCCACGCCTACCTCAAAGCCAGTCTCTTTCTCCTTCTCGGCCTCGTGCAGAATTCCCTCGCTTGGACGGCGCCCCTCCGTCTTATCTGGCTTTTGACGGTAGTGCTTTTGTCCTTTGCTGCTACGCCCCTCAGTCCCCTAAGCCTGGTAGCTGAAGGGCTGACAGCCTTTACCCTGGTGCGCTTTTGGCGGGCTTATCCGATGGCTGGCAAGACCCCCTGGCCCGTAGTCTTTCCTATCCTGCTTACGATGGTGGGGGCGATTTATCTCTGGCGGCAGGGCCTCTCCTGGCATAGCGAAAGCCTCCTCCCCCTTCTTGGCGCCGCAGCTGGGCTGGCTCTTCCCTGGCCACGGCGCGCCTACCGTTTAGATAAGGCCCTCATCCGCCTCTTTCACCACCTCGAGCGGGGATGGCAAAGCCTCGCTTACCAGACCAGCCGAGCCGAAAATGCCCTCCTCCAAGCTTATGACCGGCTTTTCACGGGACTACTTGTGCTAATGCGGGGGACAGGAAGGGTGGAGGTTCAGCTCATTGATCGGGTCTGGCGACCGCTCCTGAGGCGTCTGCGCACCGGGCTTGAAGCCTGGGTACACCCCACTGCCGCCTGGGGACGTACGTACCAACCCGCCCTGCAATGGGCCTTTGTGATAACCCTCCTCATCTTTGCGGTATGGCGCTATTTTTCTTGACGCTTTTGTGGTTGGGGCCGCTGGTGGGGGCGCTCTTGCTACCGCTGGGGGGGCGGCGCTGGGTGCTGAGCGTACTCACTGCCACCACCCTCGGCGAAACGCTCATCTGGCTCTGGCTCTACCCCCAGGTCAAAGCCGCCACCGCCGTCACCGCCGCTATCCCGTGGTTTACCTGGGGACAACAGACTATCTTCTACGCTTTGGGCGCCAGCCCAGAAAACCTCTGGCTCCTCCTGCTATCGATCTTAGTGGGGAATGGCGCTATCTTTTACGGCTTTGATGTGCTGCGGCTACGGGCCTTTGCGGCGCTGATGCTAATATCGCTTTCCGCCGTGCTGGGCGCTTTTCTGGCGCGGGACCTCGTACTCTTCTTTGTCTTTTATGAGGCGTCGCTGGTGCCGGCCTTTGTGCTGATCTATCAGTGGGGTGGGCGGCGACGGGCAGCGGCCGCTATCCGCTTTGCGCTCTTTACCCTAAGCGGTTCGGTGCTGGTGCTGGTGGGGCTTCTGATGGGCTTATATGCGGGTTATGGCGCCTCGTGGGAAGCTTGGCGCGCCTCGAGCCTGCCCCCGGCGGTGGTATTCCTTCTGACGCTGGGCTTTGCGGTAAAGCTCCCCATCGTTCCCCTCCACAGCTGGCTCGGCGAAGCCCACGTCGAAGCCGCCACCCCCGTCTCTATCGTGCTGGCCGGCCTCCTGCTCAAGCTGGGGGGCTATGGTCTCCTGAGCTGGAGCTGGCCGCATCTCCCCCGCACGGCTCTACCAGTACTGATTGGGTGGGGGCTGCTGTCGCTATTTTATGCCAGCGTGGTGGCGGCTGGCCAGACCGACCTCAAACGTCTCATTGCCTTTACCTCCATTAGCCACATGGCCTTTATTCCGCTGGGGGGCGCTCTGCCGCGGTATGGCCTCATGGGAGCCTATCACCAGCTCTTTACGCACGGTCTCATTAGCGCGGGGCTTTTCGCCTGGGTCGGCCTTCTGGAAAAAAACTACCAAACCCGGGACCTGCGCCTTCTGCACGGCATCTTGTCCCAACACCCCCGGTGGAACCTCTACGGCATCCTACTTTTCATGGCCGCCATCGGCGCGCCGGGCTTCGGGCTGTTTATCTCCGAGCTAATGGTCCTGTGGGGGCTGGGGACGTCAGTGGGATGGGTCTATACGGCCTTAGCGGCGACGAGCCTCCTCCTTTCTGCGCTGTATTTCCTTCGGGCGTATCAAAAGCTTCTCACCGGCGAGCTGCCGCCACAGGGCATAGGGCTTTTCCTTGCGCCGCAGGAGACGCTCATCCTGCTCTGTCTGGCGCTGGCGATTCTCTCAGGGATATACCCCCAGCCATGGCTATCGCTGCTGGCGTATGTGGGGTCTTGAGCGGCTGTGGTTAGAGGGGCTTTTGTGGGGAGCAGGGATAACGCTGTCCTTATGGGAACGGGGCCGGGCATATATCATCCCGCTTCTTCTTAGCGTTTATGGGGCGGGGCTGCTGTATGAGGTGGGGACGGCCTCGGTCCTTATTGAGACGAGCTGGTGGGCGGGGCGGTTGGGCTTGATTTTTAGCCTCCTGACGGCAGCCTCATGGATAGCCTATCCGCCTTCTCGGGAAGGGGCCCTGGCTTTGCTCATCCAGCTTGGCGCCTATACGCTCCTGCTCCGCAGTGCGCACCTCACCATGACCTGGGCCCTTTTGGAAACGGCCGCTATTGCCGGCTACTTTGTAGCCCTTACTCTCAGCCGGAAAGAAAACCCCTGGGGAACTGCCCTCACCTACTTCACCTGGAATGTCGTGGGGTCGGCCCTCATCCTCATGGCTATTGCGCTGCGACTTGCCGAAGGGAAGGGACTCTCCTATCCCTTAGCCTCGGCCGGCTGGCTATCGGATGGCCTACTGGGCTGGGGCTGGGCTATCAAGGTGGGATTTCTCCCCTGGCAGGGGTGGCTTCTGCGCCTGTACGAGGCGCTCCCGCCTGTCTGGGCAGGGTGGTTCTCCGCCGTCCCCAAAGGCGCCCTCCTAAGTAGTCTCCTCTTCATGCTTCCCGACACCGGGGAGGGGGGGCTCCAACTGGGGCTCTTTTACCTTCTTTCGGCGGGCACGCTCATTGGGGCTTACAGCATAGCCTGGCGACAGGCGTCGGTGCTCCGGATACTTTTCTGGGGCAGTTTGGGGCAGGGGGCATTTCTATCGCTGGTGCTGGTGCCCGGCGCCCAGGTAGCGGGATG
>JGI24185J35167_1001720_pt1 | contig 9866 bp, 9 predicted proteins | sample YNPBryunderm2012_FD_35167 | JGI IMG/M metagenome (IMG submission 35167) | reverse complement strand
ACCTCATCCTGCTGGTCCACAACCTCATCCGTAGTCGGGTGCTCCTGAAGATGGCTGGAGTGGAGTTATGAGGTAGCACACGAAGGAATGTCTTTTGGCTGGGGCCCGATGAGTAAAACGCCGAGGTTAAACCGAGTCGGAAAGGATAGCTTTCCAGAAGCCTCTGGAGCGACGAGGAGGGCTAAGGCCAACACGCGTGCCTCCTCCGGTTTCTGCAGAACCTGCCCCTAGAAGTTGCTGTGGCCAACCTGCCATACATGCCCTGAAGAGTGCTCTATACTAAAGCGTTATGGCTTTGCTGCAAGACAAAACCCCGCTGCTTTCCCTGTCCATTGAGGCCCTTCCAGGCCAAGGTTACCGCCAGAAGCAGCTTGCGGCCTGGCTTTACGCCAAGGGGGCCAGGCAGTGGGAGGAAATGACCGACCTGCCCAAGGCCCTGCGTTCCGAGTGGGCCGAGCAGTACCGCATCTCGGAGTTTGCTGAGACCACGCCTTTTCTAAGCCAGGATGGTTCAGTGAAGTACCTTTTTACCTTGTTGGACGGCCAGAAAACCGAGGCTGTGTACATGCCCTACTCGAACCGCAAAACCATCTGCATTTCCAGCATGGTAGGCTGCCCGGCAGGCTGTACTTTTTGCGCAACCGGCAGGATGGGCTTTGGGCGCAACCTCACGGCCGCTGAGATCCTGGACCAAATCTTGTTTGCCGCCCACCACCAAGGCCACGCCCCCCGCGAGATCCGCAACGTGGTGCTGATGGGCATGGGCGAACCGCTTTTGAATGTGGACAACGTGTTTGCAGCCCTGGAGCGCATGCTGCACCCCCAGGGACTGGCCCTGAGCCCCCGCCGCATCACCCTATCCACGGTAGGGATTCCCAGGGGCATCCACAAACTGGCCGCCTCAGGGCTCGAGGTACGCCTGGCCCTCTCACTGCACGCCCCCGACGACGATACACGCCGGCAGATCATCCCCACTGCGCTGCGCTACAACATCGCTGAGATCATGGAGGCTGTGCGGCACTACCACGCCCAGACCAGGCGCCGCATTACCCTGGAATACACCATGCTCAAAGGTGTCAACGACCACGAGTGGCAGGCCCACGCTCTGGCCACCCTCTTCAAGGGTATCAGTGCCCACGTGAACCTAATCCCCTGGAATCCCTGGGAGGGAGCCCCCCACCAGGGTAGCCCCAAAGCGCAAATCCTAAGGTTCGCGGGCATACTGCAGCAGCAGGGCATACCCACCTCGGTGCGCTGGAGCCGGGGGCGGGATGTGGGCGCTGCCTGCGGGCAGCTCGCACTCAAGACACCCCGCTTGCCCCAGGCGCAACATCCCCGACTGTGAACCATGCTGAGTTCTTACCGCGGAAGACAGAGCCTGGCCACATACCTGGGCGTGCCCCACGGGTGACTGGGGCTCGAGTTTTTCTAGTAACAAAAACCCAGCACAGCCCTGTTTGTTCCCTGTGAAGAGCTCTCTAACGCCTTTCACACAAAGCCCGTACGATAGGTCGCAGTATGAAGCGAAACCCTGCTTTCTTTTTAGTTGTTGCGCTGGCTTTGCTGGGCCTCGGAGCCTACTTCTTCCTGGGGCAACGTTCTGGCCGCCAGGCCCAGGTAGGCGGCGGTACGCTTTGCACCAACCAGCCCCCTGCTGCATCTGGCCTCACCAACGAGGAGATTACCACCCTTCGCATCGAAGACCTCAAGGAGGGCAGCGGCCCCCAGGCCATTACCTCCAACACCGTGCGGGTGCAGTACATCGGACGTCTGGTTGATGGCAAGCAGTTCGACACCTCCTGTCAGCCAGGCCGCACACCCTTCGAGTTCACCCTGGGCGCAGGGCAGGTGATTCCCGGCTGGGATTCAGGCATCGTGGGTATGCGCGTCGGCGGCCAACGCCGCCTGATTATCCCAGCCAACCTGGCCTATGGCGAGCGCAGCCCTAGCCCCGAGATTCCCCCCAACTCGGCACTGATATTCGACGTAGAGCTGCTAGAAATCCGGTGAGGCGCCATACCTCCTGCGCCTCCTCGAGGGTAATCCATAGCCTGTTTTGGCTGTGGCAGTTGGTCGTGCTGACCATAAGCCCACCGGGGCTACGGGTATACTTGAATGACGGGCCAACACCTAAGACGCGTTCTTCCTGCGGGTGGCCTCTTGGGGTGAGTAGATGCGGTTCGTGGTTTTGAGTGGACAAAGCGGTGCAGGCCTGACCTCGGCCCGGATGGCCCTAGAAGACCTGGGCTATTTTTCGGTGGATAACATTCCGCCCCCGCTTTGGGCCGACCTGCTCAAGACCGTGGAAGCCCAGGACATCCACAAGGTAGCCGTAGTGGTTGACATCCGAGCCCGCAACCTGCTTAGCCAGGTGGAGCAGGTGCTCGGCGAGCTCAGGCCCTTGGTTATCTTTCTGGAAGCCAGATCAGACATCCTGCTCAAGCGTTACAACCTATCGCGCCGCTTGCATCCGCTAGGCATGGGCAACCTGCTGCGCGAGATAGAGGAAGAACGCCTGGCCCTAGCCCCCTTGCGCGAGCGTGCCGATCTGGTGATTGACACCTCTGAGCGTACCCCGCGCCAGCTCAAGGAGGCCCTCGAGGCGGCCCTGGGCGAAGAGGAGGGCTTTGTGCTGCGCATCCTTTCCTTCGGCTTCAAGTGGGGGCCCCCACAGGATGCTGACCTGGTGCTGGACGTGCGCTCGCTGCCCAACCCTCACTACGATCCTGTGCTCAAGGCGCGTCCGGGCACTGACCCTGAAGTGGGGGCATATGTGTTCTCCAACAGCAAAAATGAAGCCTTTTACCGCACCTTGCTCACCACCATCGGGCTCTCAGCTGAGGGCGCCCGTCAGACCGGGCGGGCAGCGTACACAGTAGCCATAGGCTGTACAGGTGGTCAGCACCGCAGCGTGGCGGTGGCAGAGCGGCTGGCCCAGGAACTCTCGAGCCGCTTCCGGGTGGACCTCGAGCACCGCGACCTAGAAAAAGCCATGCAGGCTTGAGCGTGACCGGCGATTATGATCTGGAACAAGGCCAAACGCCCCAACCTGCGGGTTATCGCCCAGAGCTTGCGGGCTAACCCTGCCGATGACCGCTTTTTNAGCTCGCTGCGCTGGCTGCTGCCAGGNATGCNGGTCAAGCGCTACGCGTTTCTAGCCGCCTTAGGCATGTTGTGTATGTTCACTGGGGTGGTGCACCTCTCGTGGCAGACCACCCTGCTGCCCTGGTTCTTGCAGACCACCCGCTGGGCCGGCTACTTTTCCATTCCGCTGTGGGTCTCGGGAGGACTATGGTTGATAAGCGGCTTGACGCTGTTCCTGATGGGCCTGCGCTGGATGAACCGCAGCATGCTTTCCGCCATCACCGATCCCAACTCGGTCTCCAAGCAGGTATACATTCGCCGCAAGCTCGAGGGCGGTCCTCGCATTGTAGCCCTGGGTGGTGGAACGGGGCTCTCGCGCGTGCTGCGCGGCCTCAAGATGGAAACCGCCAACATCACTGCGGTGGTAGCGGTCACCGACGATGGGGGCTCTACCGGACGGCTGCGGGTCTCGTTTGGAGTTCCGGCAGTGGGCGATCTGGTAGACTGCCTGGCTGCTTTGTCCGACGCCGAGGGGCTGCCCGAGCTGATGGGGTATCGCTTCCAGCGCGGAGAAGAGCTCAAAGGCCATACCTTCGGTAACCTGTTGCTGGTCTCGCTCTCCGAGCTCAACCACGACTTTGCCAAAGCCATGCGCCAGGCCAACCAGATGCTGCGCCTGCGAGGAGCGGTGTGGCCCGCTACTTACGAGGCGGCCCGCCTGTGGGCTGAGCGCAACGATGGTAGCCGGGTACAAGGGGAGACCGCCTTGCGGGAAAAACCGGGCCGGATTCGCAAGGTGGGGCTGGCGCCCCTAGACGTTGCCGCCATGGACGAAGCTGTCAAAGCCCTGCAACAGGCNGAGATNATCGTGCTNGGTCCGGGTAGCCTTTACTCNAGNGTAATACCAAGCTTTCTNCCCAANGGCATCCANNNGGCCATTCAGCGCTCTCCGGCCAAGCTGGTTTACATCGTCAACATCATGAGCGAGCGGGGTGAGACCGAAGGCATGGATGCCTATGACCATTTTCAGGCCATCGAGCAGCACCTAGGTCGTAGGCCCAACGTGGTGCTGGTCAACACCGCCCACATACCCGAGAGCCTGCTAAAGCGCTACCAAGCTGAAGGTCAGTTACCGGTACGCTTCGACCCCAAACGCTTTGAAGGCCTGGGGGTTCAGCTTGTGACCGGTGACTTTTTAGAACCCGGTTTCGCCCAGCACGACCCCACACGGTTGGTTAAAGCGCTTATAAACCTGCGCTGAACCCCTTGATGCGAAACCATGAACAGGTTAAGGTATGGGTTCACGGGCCCCTTCGGCCCCGCGCAACATCGGATAGCAAACCTCATGATCCCCCTGTTTTTCTCTGACCCTGTAGGCGATGACCACGGCCTAGGCTATGCCTATCCCCGTGCTGCTTTATTTGCTGGGTCTGGCTTTGCCGACTTGACCGGCTTTGAGGTTCTTCGCAGAGGAGAAAAGGTGGTGTTGCGGGTCAGGCTATACCGCTACCCCAACCCCAACAACGCCCCCCACGGTTTCTCCCTGGCAACCATCGGCATCTACATACACACCGAAGCGGGTGGCCAAGAGGAATTGCCCGGCGCCGGCTTCAAAACCCCGCCGGGACAGGGCTGGAACTGGGCCTACCTGCTCACCGGCTGGAAGGCCCAAGAGCACCGCCCCGGCTACGTACAGACTGTGCCGCTTACGAAAAATGGCGACTGGCTCGAGCTGACCTCCAATTTGCCCCCTGGAAACTACGGCTACTACGTGGCTGTAGGGCTCTACGACCCTTTCACCCCCTGGCACTTTCGGCCTGTACGCCCTGGCGGTGGCACCTGGACCATTGATGGACCTGCAGGCGCCCCTGCCGCGGTAGACGTGCTTTCTATGAACCAGGCGCAGGNCTACCAAAGCGGCACCCTGTACCCTGTGGGGGCTGTCCAAAACCACACCCCCTGGGCCCTTNTGAGCGCCGCTTTGGGGCTGCTGTTCATACTGTTGGCCTTTCGCTGGGGAAGTTGAAGCCCAATAATCGCCCGATATTGCTGGTCGAAAAGTCCGCACCGCACCTTCGCGATCCGTAAACCTCGAGCCCCCTGCCCTTAGCCAGGATTAGCCGCAACTCCACAACTAGGACACACACCCCACATCCAGGGATTCTTGCAGTTATTCTAGTGGTTGTGGAAGTTTGGACACTCATCTACCGCAACCTACGGGCCCGCCCCATGCGCAGCATCCTCACCTTGCTGGGAATCGCGGTCTCGACAGCCTCCATGGTGCTTTTCATGTCCTTTGGTGAGGGACTGCGCAAGGCCCTGGGGGCTGAGCTGTCTGCAGTTGGGCCGGCTGTTCTGGTCTTACCTGAAGGCGTGGAGGCCTTTAGCCCTGGCTACCCTGAACTTCGCCCGGAAACGCTCGAGGCCCTAAAAAAAGCTGCTCCAGACCTGGGTATTAACCAGGTTATCCCATACGTGGTGCTAACTCGAGGCGGGTTTGATCCCCAAAACTCCTTTGTTTTTCAGGGGATACCGGATGGGCTGAGCCCCAAGGCGCTCTACCCCAACCTCAACCTGGCCACGGGCAACCTGACCCCCAGCCCCCGCGGCGCGGTGGTGGGAAGTCGGCTGGCTGAGCGCAACCAGCTCAGCCTTGGCAAGGTTTTACGCCTCTCACCCGGGGTTTCGCTGCGGGTGGAAGGTATTCTGCAGAAAAGTGGGGGGCTTTCCGACAACATTATCTTCGTACCGGCCAGCGTGGTGCAGGAGGCTCTGGGCACCCGCAACTATACCGCGGCGGCTGTGGGGGTAAGTGCGGGTTTTACCGCCGACCAGGTGGCTGAAGCCATTAGGACCCGGGTTGCCGGGGTAAGCGCCCAGACCACCGGCGATGTGCTGCGCTTTGCCGAGCGGGCGGTGCGGATTTCCGACCTGGTGCGCTTTGGCATCAGCCTGGTGGCGCTCATCGTAGGTGGACTGCTGGTGGCCAACACCGTGATGATGTCGGTGTATGAGCGCATCCGCGAGTTTGGTCTGATGCGGGCACTGGGAGCCAGGCGGGGCTTCATTTTTGGCCTGGTGCTGCTAGAGGCCCTGTTGTTAGGCGTGGTGGGAGGTCTGCTGGGCCTNGTCCTGGGCCAAGCAGCCTCGGGGCTGGTTAACTGGTACACCGGGCGCGAGGTAGGCTTGGCGCTCTCGGCCGTAACCTTCCGCCTGGCCTCCTTTGCGCTGCTGGTGGCAGTCGTGCTGGGCCTGCTGGCCGGGTTTTTGCCAGCCCGCACTGCCAGCCGGCTAAAAGTGGTCGAGGCCTTGGGGAGGCTGTGATGCTGGAGGCCATCAACCTGCACAAGCGCTACCACCAAGGCGAGATAGATGTGGTGGCGGTGGATCACTTCACCTACCGCTTTCCTGCGGGTCTGACTGCCATTGTGGGACCATCGGGCTCGGGCAAGACCACCCTCTTGAACCTGCTGGCAGGCTTCGATGTGCCCAGCGAAGGGGAGGTGCGCCTTGGCACCACCCTGCTTTCCACCCTGTCCGAGGATGGCCGCTCGGAGGTGCGCCTTAGGCACATGGGCTTTGTGTTTCAGCAGTGGAACCTGATCCCCACCCTGACTGCCCTGGAGAATGTGGCCTTTCCCATGATGTTGGCGGGGCTGAGCCTCAAGGAGCGCAACGCCAGGGCCGCCGCGCTTTTAGAAGCGGTGGGGCTGGGCCAGCGGGGCAAACACCTGCCCAACAAGCTCTCAGGTGGGGAGCAACAACGGGTGGCTATCGCCCGGGCGCTGGCCCTAAACCCCCCCATCCTGTTTGCCGACGAGCCTACCGGCAACCTCGACTCGGCCTCGGGGGCCCGGGTGGTGGAGCTTTTACTGCACCAGGCCCGGGAGGGCCGCACGGTGATTCTGGTTACGCATGACCTCGAGCTCGCCCGCAAAGCCGAGCGAATTCTGCACCTGAAGGACGGCAGGCTGGTTAGGGTAGAGGCCCCTGCACCTTTAGTTGGCGCATTGCCCTCCTCATAGCACTATTGCCCATAAGGGACAGAGCGTTTGCTACAGTCCTGTATCCCGAGAACTCTTTTCTGGGCCTGCTTGGCCAGTAAACTAAAAAGGATGCGCGATCTCGACTCGCAGGAAACCTACCTGGCCGACCGGTTTGGCCTGGCCTTCGAATTGCGTGACCTGGTGGGCAGCGGGCCGGTTCCCCAGGGCCGGTATGCCCCGCCTTACGGGGTGGTCGGCTTCGGCGAGGCCTGGTGGGCAGCGCAACTGGCCCGCGACTTCGCCCCGGAGCTTACCACCAGCGGAACGCAGTTTGTGTTGGAAGGAGGCTACGACTTCGGCGGCGCAGCGGGGACTGGGCTCTTTGCCTACGCGAGCGGCGCGGAAATCGTTCGCCTGGGTTTTCGTGAGAATGTCGAGGTGGAGGTACAAGCACATCCCCTAGCCACCTACCGCTACCTGCGTTTTCTGCTGCTGGCCACAGACCAGCGAACTGAGCTAAACCGCATAGACCAAGCCTTGTTGCTCGAGCGCGACCGCCTGCGGCCCGAGGTGAGCCTGAGTAAAAACCCTGCCAAGTTTCTAGCCTACTCGCTCTTGGAGCGCACCCCCATGTGGGTGGTTCCAGAACGCTACCCTGGCTTGGCTCCAGCCCTGCAACAAACCTTTGCCCGTATAGCTAAGAGCCTCTCCTTCACTCCCCCACCTTCGGCCCTAGAGTTCTTCGTGACGGGCCTCGAGGCCCGTCACGAGCAGGGGGATCCCCTTGCTGCAGTGCTGATTGGTGACGACGAACGCAAGCACTATGCCCAGGAGATTCTGGAAAGCCGCGTTGATACCATTATCGAACTGCCCGAGCCCGAGGCCGAAGGCACCCTGGCCAAGGCCCTGTGCTACTGGTACCGCGTGGCCTGGGCCAGCTACTATCTGGCCTTGTTGTACGGGGTAGAGCCGGGCGACTGGGAGGTGCTGGAAAACCTGAGGCAGGCTACGTAGAGCCTTGGCTAAAGTTGTTTTAGATACGGGCTTTACCCCCATCTGTTTTGGTGTTGAGCCAAGCAGCAAGCCTTAGGCGGGGTTCGCGTATCGAGTGCATCCCGCTGCTTTTTGATTTCCAAGTTGCTTTTCCTAACCCGCTGGTCGGCGTATGCTCTTGAGGTGCTGCCCTTTCTGCTCTCCTGGCTGCATGCCACCAACGACCTGTTCGGCGCGTTTCTGACCCCTTTGCTGCCCAAGCTCCAGACTGTTTTTGGCGTGAGCTACGGAGCGGTTTCGCTGCTGGTAGCCCTGCAAGCCTTCACCGGCAGCCTGCTGCAACCACTGGCCGGTTTGGTGGCCGATCGCTATGACCGCCGGTTTTTAGCAGCAATAGGGCCACTTATGATGGCGCTGGGCAGCGGCTTACTTGGATTTTTTCCTAACATCTGGGTCGCAGGTGCCGCACTGGCCCTCTCAGGGCTAGGCTCTGCCCTTTTTCACTCAGCAGGCGCTGCTTTGGTGGGGCAGTGGGCCGATCCAGCTCGGCGGGGCTTCTGGATGAGCTTTTTTGGTACAGGAGGTTATATCGGCATCTCCCTGGGTCCTGTTGTCTCCCTCAGTATAGTGAACCAGGCGGGATTGCAAGCCCTGGCCTGGTTGATTCCCCTGGCACTGGTGCCCGCTTTTCTGCTNTTGCGCCAAGCACCCCCCACCCGGCTACGCACCAAGCCTTCTACTTTCTCTGATTTGCNGCGGGTTTTTCGCGGGCATGTGGCCCGCTTGTGGGCGGCCTCAACCCTGCGCAGCATCGTATTTGTTAGCTTCTCAACCACCATTCCCTTTTGGTTTCACCAGCGCGGCATCTCCGATGCCCAAGTAGCCCTAACCCTCTCCGCCTACAGCATCTCTGCGACTGTTGGAGCCTTTTTAGGCGGCACTTTGTCAGACCGTTTAGGGCGACGCAATGTGCTGATAGGTACCATGCTCTTGGCCATCCCGCTGTACGCCACTTTGCTGCTGGTTCCGCCAGAAAACTGGTTTTACGTGGTCTTACTGTCGGCAACGGGGGCGCTGATGAACGCAGGCGTACCGGTGGCGGTCACGATGGCCCAGGAGCATGAGCCAGGGCAGATGGCTACCGTTTCGGGGCTTTTGATGGGCTTCACCTGGGGGTTCGCAGGCTTGTTATATGGGGTGATAGGGCCTATAGTCGAGCGCTTTGGGGTGCTCGAGAGCCTAAGCGTGCTGGGGCTACTGTTGCTACCGGCCCTGACCCTTTCTCTAGCAGTGCGCGAGGCTCAACCGTGTATAACTAAGGGTGCCTAACGACCCTATTCCGAAAAGCAGCGCAGCAGAGTAGAATAGCCCCACACGTACCCCAAGTCTCACTCCGCACCACAGCCGCTCTTCGGAGGTGTCAGCAATGACCAGCACGGTAAGGCAGTTGCTTCAAGTAAAGGGTAATGCGGTCTACGCCATCCAGCCTAAGGCCACAGTTTTTGAGGCCCTCGAGCGCATGGCCGCCCACGACGTGGGGGCCCTGCTGGTGATGGAGGGCGATAAACTTGTGGGGATCTTCTCCGAGCGCGATTACGCCCGTAAGATCGTGCTGATGGGCCGCATCTCTAGGGACACCCTGGTTGAAGAGGTCATGACCCGCGAGCTCATCACCGTTGCCCCTGGGGCCACGCTCGCTGATTGCATGCAGCTCATGACCAGGAACCGTATCCGCCACCTTCCGGTGATAGAAGACAGCAGGCTGGTCGGGGTGATCTCCATCGGGGATGTGGTCAATGCCAT
>JGI24185J35167_1001712_pt1 | contig 9879 bp, 6 predicted proteins | sample YNPBryunderm2012_FD_35167 | JGI IMG/M metagenome (IMG submission 35167) | reverse complement strand
AACACGGGGCTGCGGGTTCGCGTCGCCGGCCGCGTGACGGGCTGGGGCTCTCTGTCGTTCTGGGTGGATGACGGGAGCGGATGCTCGGACGGTTACTCCGGCTTCAACGGAATCAAAGTGTCGTCCGGATTCCTCACGCGCCCCGCCGTGGGGTCGTTCGTCGTGGTGGACGGGGTCAGCACGATGGAGTATGTGAACGGACGCAATGTTCGCTTGCTGCGTCCATCGGTGCAGGCGGACATCCGGGTGCTCGCTGCCCCGTAGCCCCGCGGTGCCGCTGTTGAAGAGGAGGCCGCCCCGCTCTAAGCAGGGCGGCCGTTCCGCTTCGGTCAGTTGACCGCGGGCGGCTTACGCTCTGCGGCGCAGCCGCGCAGCAAGGCCCGCCAGTCCGACGCCGAGCGCTGCAAGCGTCGCGGGTTCGGGCACCACGACTCCCGGCGACCCGACATCGTTGCCATTGAAGATTGCGGTCTTTGTGACGGCGTAGGCTCCGTGGACTCCCGCCTGCGAACGGGCCCAGTTCGCGCCGTTGTCGTTGGAGACCGGGTCCAGGAATCCCGGCAGCACGTAGATGCTGGGGCCGTCCGGAGAGTCCAGCGGCCAGGGAGCGGCATCGTCGTAGTTCACTGTATCCACCGCGTTGCCCGAGGCATCCCGGAGCACCAGGATCTCGTTGGTGGGACTCGGGCTGTTCGAGAGGCCGAAGAGCGACTCGAAGTCCATCGGAAAGGCCTCAAAGCCCGTCCCCCAGGCCGCCTGGAACTCCAGCAGTGAGATGACTGCGGGATACAGCACGATGGCCTGGCTCGGCGCGATGAACGTTCCGGCCGGGATGGTGATGGACGAAGCTCCATCCTCATCCGAGACGTACCACCCGCCGATGTCCACCGGCGCCGTGCCGTAGTTGTAGATCTCGATCCATTCGGTCTGGACGGGAATGGCCTCAACGCTGTTAGGGTTGTACATGATCTCGCTGATCATGACCGTTGACCCGAAGGCCGGGCAGACACTGATGAGCATAGCGCAGCCGATCAGAGCGGCAGCGATACGCGTCCCCATCGTCCTTTTCTCCTTTCTGTGCGTTTCGTCGCCGGAGCGCGGGAGCCTGGGCTCAGGGGCTGAAAAGCCCGTCGCAGGCTCACACGAATCCGTCTTTCCAGAGACGAAGTATAACAGAACCCGGGGGCTGGCGGAGGAAAATAAGCCGTCCGGGCGTGATTCGCGCTGTCCCTGCCGGGGAGCAGGTCAGGTCGCCGGTGCCGGAGAATCTCCTGTCGCGGAGGAAGACGCAGGCCGTCCGCAGGTCNGCCGGGCGGGACGGCGCGCAAAGGAGNANGANCGTGGCCAGCATNTACATCATGACCGACCTGGAGGGTGTCAGCGGGATCGACTGTGCGGAAATGATCGAGCGGGACCATCCGCGGTTCNGGGAGTCCTGCGAGCTGCTGATGGGGGATGTGAATGCGGCTGTGGAGGGAGCGTTCGAAGGCGGGGCGACCCGGGTGATGGTCCGCGACGGCCACGGCGGCGGGCCGAACTTCATCCCCGGGCTTCTGGACCCGCGGGCGGAGGAGGATCCACGCCCTGCGGCCCGCTGGTGGGGTAAGCTGGACTCTTCGTTTGACGCCACGTTCGTCGTGGGCGCGCACGCGATGGCGGGCACGCTGAACGCCTTTCTGGACCATACCCAGTCGTCGGTGTCGTGGCACGAATACACCATCAACGGCCGGAGGATGGGGGAACTGGCGCAGTGGGCCATCATCGCCGGGCATTTCGGCGTGCCGCTGCTGATGGTCAGCGGCGATGCCGCGGCCTGCGCGGAGGCCCGGGCGTTCGTTCAGCCTGTGGAGACTGCCGTCGTGAAGGAAGGGATGGGGCGCAATGCAGCCCGCACGGTTCCTCTGCCGGAGGCGCGCGGGCGCATCCGCGAGGCGGCGCGCAGGGCGGTCGGCCTCATCGGCGCCGCCCGCCCGTTCAGGGTGGACCCTCCCCTCGAGGTGGTGCTGCGCTTCAACCGGTCGGATCAGTGCGACCGCGCGGCCGATAGTCCGGGCGTGGAGCGGCTGGACGCCCGGACCATCCGGAAACTGGCCGCGACCGCGCTGGACATTCTCCCCTGAGGGCTCACCGCGCCCCGGAGGCCGGCGGCGGGCTGTCGCCCACGAGAATCTCGATCCGCGGGCTGCCCTGGACTTGCAGCACCAGCCTGCCGCCGTCGTATTCGTGAGGGGCGCCGACGGGCACGTCCGCCCCATCGATGCGCACCCGCGGCTCTTTCTGCAGGCCGCTGATCAGAATGCGGTAAGGCCCTTTCATCCAGCCTCTGACGGCAAAGGAGATCCGGCCGCCTGTCTCCTCCAGCCCCTGGATCTCGCCCGGCGCGTGAATGAACAGGCGCGCGCGGCGCGCCGCCCTGAAGTCGGAGGCGCAGGGCTGTCCGAAGAGACGGATGGCGTTGGCCTGCACGGTCCCCGGGTTGATCGCCGGCCCGTCCGCCCTCTGCTCCCGCAAATGATAGAAGTCCGGAAGAAGGCCCACCCGCTCCCTGTCGTCCTCCTTCCAGGTCTGCTGGATCCCGGCCGCCGTGATGCCGTCCGCCAGGGTCTTCCACGGCCCCTGCGGATCCTGCCGGGCCAGACCGTAGAGAGCGTCCGCATAGACCAGCCCGCACCACTGCACGGGCAGTCCGAACCACACAGGAGCGCGCCAGTCCGTTGCGCCGTAGACGGCGATGGTGCTGTAGGCACCCACCGGCCTGCCGGCCGGATCGATGAGGTAGACGAAGGGGACCCCCGTCCACGCCCAGTAGCGCGCTCTCTGGAGGAAGAAATCATCGCCAGTGATCTCGTAGCCCCGCACGAAGGCATTGACCAGGTGGGCCGAGGCGAGGATGTCGGGGGTATGAAGCGGCACCTCCCAGGTCTGGGCCCCGCGGGGCACGCCGTTGTCGTACTGCGCGAGCGATCTCAGCTTGCGCAAAGCGGCTTCGACAAGATCCCGGTCACCCGCGAACGTCGCCTGCTGCAGAAGACGCCACACCACGCTCGCCGTCAGACCGGAGGCGTGGTCGGTGAAGTGGGTCCGCCCGTAGTCCGGCTTGCCCTCCTGCGGCCGGTAGAGGATCCTGTCCCTTGCGTCGAAGCGGCTCAGATGCGCCCGCGCCTCGCCCTCCGCCTGCGATGCGCTTTCCATCACGCCGCCAAAGAGCAGGGATGGGCGGAAGTACGGGACGTGGCTCACGGTCGCATAGTCGTAACGCGACCCGTCCACGGCGGAAAGCGCCTCGGCCGAAGCCTGCTCCAGACGCTTGCGCAGTTCTTCATCCTGCACGACCGTGGCCAGCCAGAGCATGAAAGCCGGAGCGTCCGCTGCCGGCGCCGCCCCGAAACCCGGCCAGACCGCGTGGCGGAACAGGTTCCCTTCCCGGATCGCGGAATCCAGCCATCCTCTGGCGGCGAGCGAAGCGTAGGTCTCCAGAGTCCGTCCCGTCCCGGGCAGGCGCGGCAGTCCGCGGAGGCTGACATACTGCTGCACGGCCGGCACGATGCTGTCGCCTTTGCCGCCGATGAGTGTGGCCTTCACGCGCAGCGGGGTGTTTGCGGGAAGCACAACGCCGTCGTAGGGCAACAGGTCGCCCTCCTGGCGGTTCGCTCCGTCCGACCCCGGAAACAGCAATCCCATCACGTGACCGCCGGACGAGAAGATACGGTCCGGCGAGTCGAAGAGAGCCGAGACGTCCGGCTGCGGCTCCCAGATGAGGCCGCCGTAGACCCCGTCCACCTGAACGGCCATCAGGGGGATGGTGATCTTCAGCGTGTCCGGCACCTGGCGGCGCGACCCGGGGCCGACGATGTCCGCCTCGCTGCTGGACGGTTCGTCTTCGAGATACTCCAGGCCCGCAAAAAGCGCCTGTCCCTTCCGCTCGCCAAATGAGCCCACGCCGGCGAACAGCTGCGCGAGCGGGAGGTGGACCACTGTGCGGTCTTCCGTCACGGTGACGGTGACCGTCATATCCACCGCCCCGCTGCTCTCCGAAGACTTTGCCGGAATGAAGGACCTCCGGATGGTCCAGGTGGCGCCGTGCGGGTCGGTGACCGTCAGCGTGTCCGTGTAGGCCTGGCCCGTCGAAGCCGAGGCGCGGGGCGCGTTCGAGAAGTCCAGCCAGCGGAGCTCGCCGTCATGAAGGTATCCGGCCAGTCCGCCGGAGTGGATCATCCCGAAGCGGTAGCCGGCCACCTCCAGCGCCAGGCATCCGCGCGGACCCTCGCGAAGGTTCAACGGACCGGAACGGAGCAGGACATCACCGGCGCCCCGGCACGCCTCGGGCCTGGGCCAGCCGGGGGCTTTCAGAATAACCCGGGGGCGGAAGCTCATCTTCGCGATCACGGCCCTGCCGGTCCCGCCCGGAGGATCGATCCGGAAACGGTAGCCGGGCCCCAGTGCGGGCAGCGNAAGATGCGCCTCCGTCCACTCTCCGGCGCGGACGGTGAAGCGCGCGCTCTGCTCCTCGGAGGGATGCTCCCGATAGTAGAACACCTGCCCCTTGCCGCCCTCGTCCGAGCGGAGTTTCAGGTCGAGCCAGAGCAGCCGGTCCTCCGGGAGGTCCAGCGGCGGTCCAATGATGTAGGGATCACCGCCGCTGATGGAGACCTCCATCCCCTCCGGTGTGGAGGCGAGCGACGACACGTCGTTCGCGGCGACCCATTCCCGGACGGTCTTCCCGTCAGTGAAGTCCAGCACGGGAAGGCCCTCCTCGCGGGGGCCGGCGCTGAGCGTGCCCGCCAGCGCGGCAGCCGCCGCCAGCAGTCCACAGACCTTTGCAGTGCGCTTCACAGGCGCTCCCCTTTCGCGACATTCCCGGCGATGTCAGACTGTTCGGCGCATCCATCCCTGTGTTCGACCGGCCCGCCGCGATCGCCTGCCGGAAACGCGGGAGGAGAATCCGGCTGCCGTGTCTTATGCTTCTCTGGCCGCGGCCCGGGCGCCAGCAAAGGCGCCGCCCGCGGGCTGCACACTTCGTGAGGAGAGAGCATGAACAGCTTCTACGTCAATAACCGTCCGCCTCTGATGCCGTCCGAGTTCTGTTTCCTGCCGCTCGGCAGTGTCAGGCCATCAGGCTGGCTGAAGAGACAGCTTCGCATCCAGGCGGAGGGCCAGTCCGGGAAGCTTCCGGAGTTCTGGGAGTCGCTGGGGCCGAACAGCGGGTGGCGCGGAGGGACAGGAGAGAGCTGGGAGCGTGGGCCGTACTATCTGGACGGGCTCGTCCCGCTGGCGTATCTGCTGGAGGATGATGAGCTGAAGGCCAGAGCGCAGGAGTGGATCGAATGGACCCTGAACAGCCAGGACGTCTACGGGCTCTTCGGTCCGATGCGCGGCAACGTGGACTGGTGGCCGCTCTCCGTCATGCTGAAGGTGCTCGCGCAGTATCACGAGGTGACCGGTGACGCGCGCGTCATCCCGTTCATGGAGCGGTTTTTCCGGTATATGAAGAACCAGCTTCCTGTGAACCACATGCACAGCTGGGCGGTGATGCGCTGGACCGAGATGGCGCTGTGCATCATCTGGCTCTACAACCGCACCGGAGATCCAGAGCTTCTGGATCTCCTCAAAATGGTCCGCGAGCAGGGGTACGACTGGAGCTGGCACTTCCGGGAGTTCGCCCTGACGTCCAAGCAGACCGGGCGTTTCCGGATGATCAGCCACGTGGTGAACAATGCGATGGGTGTCAAGGGAGCGGCTCTCCAGTATGTCCTGTCCGGATGGCCCGAGCACCGGGCGGCTTCGGACACCACGCTGGCAATGCTGGACGAGTACCACGGCTGCGCCACGGGAATCTTCACGGGCGATGAGCATCTGGCGGGAAAGGACCCGACCCAGGGGACGGAACTGTGCGCGGTGGTGGAGTACATGTTCTCGCTCGAGAACATGATCCAGATTCTCGGGAGTCCGGCTTACGGCGACCGGCTGGAGATGATCGCTTACAATGCCCTGCCGGGGACATTTTCCGCGGATATGATGGCGCACCAGTACGACCAGCAGGCGAACCAGGTGCTGTGCACCATCGCTCCCCGGCACTGGACCAACAACTCCCCGGACTCCAATATCTTCGGCCTGGAGCCGCAGTACGGGTGCTGTACGGCCAACTTCCATCAGGGCTGGCCGAAGCTGGCCGCGAACCTGTGGATGGCGACACCTGACGAGGGCCTGGCGGCCGTGGCGTTCGCGCCCTGCCAGGTGAGGGCGAAGGTGCGAGGAGGCGTGGAGGTCACCATCGACGTGGAGACAGGCTATCCCTTCGACGAGACGGTGACGTTCAGGGTGCGGACCCCCGCGCCGGTGACCTTCCCGCTTCGATACCGTGTCCCCGGATGGGCCGAAGGGGCGTCAGCGAAGCTGAACGGCGGGGAGTGCGTATGCGCTCTGACGCCGGGAACGTACCACACCGCGGAGCGCGAATGGCGTGACGGTGACACGTTGGAGGTGACCTTCCCGATGAAGGTCCGGGCGGAGCGGCGCTTCAACGGCGCGGTAACGCTGAAGAGGGGTCCGCTGGTCTACAGCCTGAAGATCGGCGAGCGATGGGAGCGCATCCGCGGCATCGACGAGTGCCCGGACTATGCCGTGTATCCCACCACACCGTGGAACTACGGGCTCCTCGTGGACCCGGAGAACCCGGAAGCGGAGGTGGTGGTGAAGGGGGTGGGCGACGTAATCTATTCCCCGGACAGCGCTCCCATCGAGCTGCGGGTGAAGGGCCGGCGCATCCCCGGGTGGGACCTGGTGGACGAGCAGGCCGGTCCGCTCCCGGTCAGCCCCGTGAGCTCTTCCGAGCCGGTGGAGGAGCTCACGCTCATCCCTTACGGCTGCGCGAAGTTGCGCATCACGGAGTTCCCTTTGCTGGAAGGGTAAAATGCTGGTGAGCGCACCATCAGGGGGTATCGGTCGATGGTCATGAAAGGGCTGACTGCGGCGGACGTGATGACGCGGGAGGTCATCACCGTGAATGCAGACGCCACTCTCCGGGAGGTGGCCGAGATTCTGACACAGGCGGGAATCAGCGGCGCTCCGGTGGTGGATGCCGACGGGCGGCTGGTGGGCGTCATCAGCGAGTCGGACCTGCTGGACGAGGAGAAGCGCAGAGAGGCCCTTCCCCGNACGGCCCTTTACGGCGCGGTGCCGGTCTCGGAAGAGAAGCTCATGCGCGCCTACAAGGGCGGGATGTCCCTGAAAGCGTGGGATCTCATGACGCGCGATGTCATCACCGCGGAGGAGGATACGCCGGCGGATGAGGTGTGCGACATGATGATCCGAAACCGCGTCAACCGGATCCCGGTGGTGCGTGACGGCAAGCCGGTCGGCATCATCACACGCTCCGACCTTTTGCTGGGGATGCTTCGAAGCTCGGATGACTGAAGCTGCCGNCTCAGGGACTCCCCGCTTGCGGCAGGAGAGCTCGACCTTCCTGATTGGCCCCGCCCGGCACGGGCGGGGCCAATCTGACACCCGGACCGCAACCGGCCAGGCCGTCCCCGACCTCTAGCGGCGGCTGCAACCCTGCGGCAGGAAGGGGGCTCTGCCCGGTCGAACTAACCCCCAGACTTCGAGTTCAAGGGGGATTTGCGCTATGATCGGTTTTACCAGCCTGGCTTCGCTGCCGAGGCTTCGTGACTATACCAGCCATCGCGTCTCCAGCTGGGATACGAGCGGGGGCAACGCGGACTTCTGGAAGATCGGGCCCGGAGAGAAGCGCGTTCTGGCGGAGATAGACGGGCCCGGCTGCATCAAGCACATCTGGATGACCCTCGGCATCCCCCAGGAGGATTACTGCCGCAGGATCGTCCTGCGGATGTTCTGGGACGGCTGCCCGGAACCCAGCGTGGAGTGCCCGATCGGGGACTTCTTCGGAATGGGCCACGGGATGCGCAAGAACTTCGTCACCCTGCCGATGCAGATGAGCCCGCAGAGCGGGAAGGGGTTCAACTGCTGGTGGCCGATGCCGTTCCGGGAGAAGGCGGTCATTGAGGTCGAGAACCAGGGAGAGCGGGAGTATAATCACTACTTCTACATCGATTACGAGAGGTATCCTTCTGTAGACGCCGTCAGGGATCTTGCTTATTTCCACGTTCAGTGGCGGCGNGAGGCGGACACACGCGGGTGGGCGTTCGAGGAGAGGAAGCGGCGGGGCGACGAGATCAACAACGACCCCCGCATCCTGAACCCCGGTGCGCGGGAGAACTACGTCATCTGCAGTGTCGAGGGCGACGGCATCTACTGCGGCGCGCATCTTGATATCGACTGCTTCCAGCGCAACCCGAACGACTGGTACGGGGAGGGGGACGACATGATTTTCATTGACGGCGAACAGTGGCCCCCTCAGCTTCACGGCACCGGCACGGAGGACTGGTACCACTGCGCTTACTGCCCCACCGAGGAGTATAACGCCCCGTATCACGGCATCATCCTTTACAGCGGCACACCCGAGTGGCGCTGGAAAGGCAAGCAGACGGTCTACCGCTATCACATAGAGGACCCGCTCCGGTTCAGGAAGAGCATTCTGGTGACCATTGAACACGGTCACGCGAACAAGCTCAGCAACGACTACTCCAGCACCGCTTACTACTACCTGACCGAGCCGAAGAAGGGCGGGCCGGACCTGCCTCCGGTGGAGGAGCGGCTTCCCAGGCCGAACGAGCCCCAGTATCCGTAGGACAGACGTCAGCAGTTGCGCGGCTGGTGGACGGGTCCCCTCCCTCCTGGCGGGGACCCGGTGTTTTTGCCGGTTTTTGAGGAATGGTGAATGAAGCTGTTTCAGGAAGGATCCCTGCCGGGTAAAAACCTGTGACTCGCAGATGAAGTGACAGCAGGTCCGGCGCCGGCGCAGAGGAAGGGACCGGTCTGCTTCGTCCGTGGAAAGACCGTGTCAGCAGATCCCTTGACCAGCGTGAGCAGAGTAGCGGCTGTCATCCGGCGCGACGCGCGGCTCCGTCTCCTGGCGGGAACTGCCATCGCGGCGGTCTGTCTGGCCGCAGCGCTCCTCCTTCGGGCTTCCCTGCAACCGTGGCTGGGAGCCGAGGGGCCCTTTCTCCTCCTGCTGACAGGGTGTGCGGCGGCGGCGTCCGTGGGAGGCACCCTGGCGGGGGCAGCCGCTCTCGTCGCGGGCGGTGCGCTGGGGGCTCTCTATCTGCTGCCTTCGGAAGGTCTGCGGCTGTTCGATGACCCGGCTGCTTCGGGAGTGCTGGTGTTCTACTTCATCGCCGGGGCCCTGATCGTGGCGTTGAACCGCTGGCGGCGGTCCGCCCGGCGGCTGGCAGAGGCCCGGACCGACGCGCTCCGTCAGGCGGAGGCCACCCTGAAAGCATTCTCGGAAGGCTGCCACGAATACGCGGTCATGATGCTGGACCGCGAGGGACGGGTGGCCGGTTGGAACCCCGGAGCCAGGCGCCTGACCGGCTACGATGCGGATGAAATTGTGGGGCGCGGTTATGACGTCTTTTTCGACCGCCAGTCGCGGGAGGCGGGCGAGCCCGCCCGGNATCTGGGTCTTGCGGAGCAGACGGGGCACGTTGACCTGGAGGGCTGGCGTATCCGGAGGGACGGGAGCCGCTTCCTTGCGCGCGTGTCTCTGACCGTTCTGGGCGGAGATTCCGGTCAGCCGGAGGGATTTGCCTGCGTCGTGTCCGATATCACCTCTATGCGCGAGGCGGAGGAGAGGGCGCGGCAGGCGGTGGCGCGCCAGAGGACCTTTCTCCAGCAGGTGCTTCGCAGCGTGACGGAAGGCAGGTTGCGGCTCTGCTTCCGGCGTGATGAGCTTCCGGCGCGGCTGGACCGGGATGGCGGGTCTCTGCCCCTCGATGCCGCGAGGCTGGCAGCGCTCCGCGC
>JGI24185J35167_1001704_pt1 | contig 9887 bp, 8 predicted proteins | sample YNPBryunderm2012_FD_35167 | JGI IMG/M metagenome (IMG submission 35167) | reverse complement strand
CGTAACCAAGGAAGAGGCGGAGCAAATCAAGGCGAAGTTCGAAGCGGAAGGCGCCACTGTCGAAATCAAGTAGTCATGCTGGTTGCGTGTGCCGGTACCCCTGTGGGGTACCGGTACTGCTTTTCATGGCTCTGCGTCTCTCCCCTGCCCCCCGCTAACTTGCACATCGCGCTGTCCTTCGTGTAACATGTACCCGCTATGAACTGGATCCAGCTTGCTGTTGCGCTGCTTTGTGGCTGTGTATGGCTCAGCGGCATGGGGTGCGCCACACAGCGTGAAAACCGAAATGCATCCCCTCCGCGTCAGCCAGAGCAGCAGCGGGCGCAACTGCCCTCCCTGCAGGTGGAGACAGAGGGTCTGCGCTTGACGTGGCTGCAGCCGGGCACTCCCAGCCAAACCGTCTGGGAGGCAGTTGTGCCCCGTGCGGAGGCAAAAAGCGCACAAGCAGGGGCAACGGGCGTCTTCGAGAACGTGCAGTGCGTGCTGTATGAAAAGGGGCAGCCAACCACCGACCTGCGCGCAGCGCAGGTGCGTGCCCTGCAGAAGCAGTGGCGCATCGAAGCAACCGGCGGCGTTCGTGCCCGCTCAAGAGTAAATGGCGTCAACCTGCAGGCGAAAGAAGTGATATGGCTGGCACGCCAGAATCGTCTGATAGCAAGGGGAGATGTGGTTATCACGGGCAAGCAGTTCAGCCTGCGTGCCCAGGAGGTGGAGCTAGATACCGCTTTGCAGATGATGCGGGTCTCCTCGCCGTAAGTAGAGTGGAAGGGGTAAAGTGTATGAGATTTGCACAAAAACTGATACTTATCGTCTGTCTCACAGTAACCATGCTGCCCGCTACGGCGCAGATGCAGGTTGGACAGTACCGGCTNAGCCGCTATCAACAGATTGTCACAGAGTATAAAAAGGATGGAACCGTCACGGTGAGAGTCACGGGAAATCGGGTGGTTTTGGAGAGCGCGGACGGGCAGATGCGCATGGANGCCAGCACAATCACCGCCGAATCGCGTCTGCAGGCAGGACAGGAAACCCGTTTGATGCGAGCCAGAGCCGAGGGGCAGGTGACTTTCCGCCTTGCCCAGCTCCGAGAGAAACGCACCGCGCATGGCAGAGCAGGCACGGTGGTTTATGACGACNCTAACCGCCAGGTAACGTTACAGGATGGCGTGTTTGTGCAGGTTGACGACCCGCAGTTTCTGGCGACGCAGAAGGGTGACAGGGGAACCATTTACCTGGGAGAAGAGCATCTGCGTGTGGTTCTGGAGGGCGACCCCGAGCGCACCGAGACGGTCATTCAACCAAGGCGTCCACCCGCTGAGGAGAAGAAAAAATGAGGCTGCGCACCCAGAATCTGGTTAAGGTGTACAGGGGCAGGAGGGTAGTGGACGGCGTCTGTATTGAGATGAGCACAGGCGAGATTGTCGGGCTGCTGGGTCCGAACGGTGCNGGAAAGACCACGACCTTTTATATGATTGTCGGGCTGGTGCATCCCAACGAAGGGCGGGTGTGGCTGGACGAGAGGGAAATCACCCATCTACCGATGTATGCGCGCGCGCGAATGGGCATCGGTTATCTGGCGCAGGAGCCTTCCGTATTCCGCAAGCTGACCGTAGAAGATAACCTGCGCCTGGTAATGCAACTGCAGGGCTTGTCGGAGAAACAGATTCGCCAGCGTATTGACGACCTGCTGGAGGAGTTCCAGATTGCCCATTTGCGCCATGCACGCGGTTACACGTTGTCAGGTGGTGAGCGGCGCAGGGTAGAGGTCGCGCGAACTATCGCGGCTTCGCCACGTTTCATCCTGCTGGACGAGCCGTTTACAGGAGTAGACCCNATTGCCATCGCCGACCTGCAACGCATCATCGCGCACCTGCGCGAGAGGCTTGGCGTGGGCATTCTGATCACCGACCATAACGTGCGGGCAACCCTGCGTATCACCGACAGGGCTTACATCATCCACAACGGCAAAATCCTGACCGAAGGCGATTCAGACAAGTTGCCCGACGACCCCATCGCCCGGCAGTTCTATCTTGGCGAAGAGTACGAGCATATCTAACCCATGCGGCTGAGAGTGATAGACCGTTTGATACTGCAGGAGCTCATCGGACCGTTCGTGTTCGGTGTGCTGCTGTTCACCATTCTCTTTTTTGCCGGTGGCAGCCTGTTCCAGCTCACCGAGTACGTGGTNCGGGGAGCCTCGTTATGGACTGTAGGGCAGATGGTTCTGCTCAGCCTGCCTCAGATTATGGTCAAGACCTTTCCCATGGCGATGTTACTCTCCTCGTTGTTGTCTTTTGGCAGGCTTTCNGGCGAGAGCGAGATAGTCGCGCTGTATGCCGCCGGCTACAGCCTGTGGCGTATTGTGACGCCGGTGCTGGCGATGGGGGCAGTGGTCAGCATATCCGCGATGGCGTTCAATGAGCTGGTCGTTCCACCGGCAACGGCGGAGATGTGGCGGTTGCGCACGGCGGTACTGCGTCAGATTGGCGAGCGTGCCCAACCTGTGACACAAACCGTCATGCGCGAGGGCAAGGTGGAGACCGTGATCACCGCACAGGGCGGAGTAGACCTGCAGGCGGGTATGCTATATGATGTCACTGCCGTTCAGTTTGCGCCTGCGTCGCAGACATGGCATCCTGTGCTGATTGTCTATGCAAAACGCGCCAAGTGGCTTGGCGGCAGAGAGTGGGATCTTTACGACGGTTACTGGATGACGGGAGATGGGCGCATCCGCGCCGAGTTTACCAGAACGACCACCCGGGTACTGCGGGGGGGTATCCGCAAAAGCCTGCGCGAAATAGAAACCGACCTCGTGCCCGACCCCGATAGCCGCAGCTTCCGCCAGACACTGGAGCGCATCCGCCGATACCAGCGGGCAGGGGAGGACACGCGACAGATGCAGGTGGAGCTGTACAACAAAATATCCCTGCCCCTGGCGAGTCTCATCTTCGGCTTTGTGGGCGCGCCCCTGGGCATTCGCAGACAACGCAGCACGGCAGCGTCGGGATTCGCCCTGAGCATCGTCATCATTTTCCTTTACTGGGCGATGGCGCAATACCTGTTCATCNTGGGGCGCGGGGGCAGTGTGTCGCCTCTGGTCGCCAGCTTTTTGCCCGATGCACTGGGGGCAGTCGCTGGCTTGGTGATACTCTGGAAACGCAGTCGGTGAAGCGATAAGGAGGGGTCTATATGCCCGTTCGCACNATTATCATCGGCATCGTCTTCATCGTGGTTAGCGGCTTTATCGCCTACTTTGGCGATTGGCTGGGACGCTATCTGGGCAAGCAGCGCATCTCCATCTGGGGGTTGCGTCCGCGCCATACCGCGATGCTCATCACCAGCTTCACCGGCTCGCTCATTGCTTTCCTGACCATCGTGGCGGTGCTGGCGACCGCGCAGACGTTTCGTGAAATCATTGTGCGGGGCGAACGCATTCTGGAACAGTCTCGCCAGATGCAACAGCAGTATGCACGTCTCAGCAGTGAGTACAGTCAGCTGCAGCAACGCTACGAAGAAGCCGCGCAACGTGTGCGTGAACAGCAAACGCAGATGGCGGAGAANACTCGCCAGCTGCAGCAACAGCGGAAACAGCTCGAGGAGGTAAGGGATCAGCTTCAGCAGAGGCAGAAGCAGGTAACAGAACTGAACCGTCGCATCGCCGAGCAGAATCTGCAACTGCAGGGGCTTCTGAAGCAGAACGCGGCTCTGAGGTCGAGCAGTGAGAAGCTGCAGCGTACCAATCAGGAGCTTCAGCGGCAAGGGCAGTTCCTGCGGGAGCAGAATGCGCTTTACCAGCAGAACAACGCGGACCTGGCATCGCAGAACATGCGGTATGCCAGCGAAAACGTACAGTTGAACGCGNAGAATTCGCGCCTTCAGCAGCAGGCAGCGCAACTGCGCCAGCAGACCGTTCAGCTTACGGAACAGAGCCGCCAGCTGCAACAGCAGGCGGACACTCTTCGGGAGACGATTCAACAGCTGCAAGAGCAGGAGGCGGAACTGCGCAGTTTGATCGAGCGACTGGAGCAGATCAAAGAGAAGCCGATTGTGGCGCGCAAGGACGAAGAGATTGCCCGCAGGGTTATCCCCAACGGTCTATCGGTACGCAGTACGCGCAGTGAGATATACCGGTTGCTGACCGAGGCATCGCGCATTGCGCAGGAGCGAGGAGCTGCTGCAGGGAACGCACGGCGAGCGGCGTATGTACCTCTGAAGCGCATCAGTATGCCGGGTCCAGGAGGAGCCGCGACTGAAATCGTAGCGGATGAAGCCATGAGCGTCGAGGTGCTGGCGGAGCAGATAGCCCGATCCGACGTGCCAGTGGCGGTGCTGGCGGTAGCGGTGCGCAACAGTGTGGCTGGCGAACCGATACAGGTGGAATTGAGACCTTACCGCAACCGCCTGGTATACCGCAAGGACGAGGAGATTGCGCGTCTGAGAGTGTGGTCGGGGCGCAGCACCGGCGAGATGGTGAATACTCTCATCGAGTTCTTGCGCGATGAGGTGCGCGCCCGAGGTATTGAAGCCGGTATTATTCCCCGCGTTGGAGCTGACGGGGAACCGTCAGTGGGCACGGTCTCGAATGTCGAATTGACTGACCTAGCAGATCGTATCGTGCGTGAGGGCAGGGGACGCTATGTGAACGTGGTGGTGCTGGCGGATGCCGATACCTATTCCGCCGATAGCCTGCGGTTGCGGTTCCGCATTGTGCAGTGAGGTCGTGAGGGCGGTTGGCATGTCTGAGGGGGTGGTGATGGCGATAGACCCCGGTAGCAGTAAAGTGGGGTTAGCCGTCGTGCGGAGCGACGGGCAGGTGTTACATCGCGCCGTACTGGCAATAGAGGAGTGTGAAAGGGATTTGGCTTCGCTGTATCAGCGTTTTCGTCCGCAATGCCTCGTGGTGGGAGCTGGTACGGGCTTCCGCGCGATGGAGATGTTACTGCGTCGTGTGCTGCCGGACGTGCCCATGCAGGTAGTTGACGAGGCGTATACCTCCGAGCAAGCCCGCCGCCGCTACTTGCGCGAGAATCCGCCGAAGGGCTGGCGCAAACTCATACCCTCCTGGCTGCGTACCCCGGACAGACCCTATGACGACTACGTGGCAGTGATTCTGGCAGAGCGTTACTGGAGCGAGGTGACTCACAGGGAGGTGCAATCATGAACCAGACGCGAACAGAAGCGGAGTGGCGCTTCGATTCTCCCGATGTGCTGAAAGTGTGGCAGGCAAACCGCGAAATTGCGGACGTGCGCTTCGAGAACGGCGCGATGCGGTTCCAAACCACCGGTAACGACCCGATACTGGAGTACATTCCGCTTCTCGACCTCCAAGCAGTTCCACACCAGGCGATAGAAATCGAACTCAAAGCCACCACGCCCGGCGTTGCCGAGTTGTTCTGGAGCAACACGACCCAATCCCCGTACGGTGGCTTCCTGCCAGAGAAGCGCACAGATTTTGTTGTGAAGGGCGACGGGCAGTGGCATACCTATCGCGTTTTCCCGTTCTGGCAGAAGGAGGGGCGTATCGTCCGCCTGCGCTTTGACCCCTACGGCATCGGCGAGTTTCACCTGCGCGCCATCCGCATCGTTCGCCTCGGGGGACTGGGTGTTCGCGAAGGACAGAGAGATTTCGTTTTTCGCGGCAACCGTGACGACTGGCTTGCCTGGCATGGAGCGCAAATGCAGATGACTGCGAACGGGGCGCGGCTGCAGCTGACGGAACCGGACGGCTTTGTCGCAGGGCGCGTCGGCATCGAAGCGGAGCGTTTCCAGATGGTGGCGGTGCGGCTCCGTTCGTCCGGAGTGAGACGATGCGCCATCGTATTTGCCACGACGGAGGCGTATGGTCTCCAGCAGCACGCTTTCGAGGTCATTCCCGATGGCAAATCGCGCCTTTACAATATCGATNTGCTCGACTCTCGAAACTGGAGCGGTGAGGTGGTCATGCTGGGCATCCGTCCGGGCGAGCGCGCGGGAGACGCGGTCACGCTGGAAGAGGTGCGGGTAGCATCGGAACCACTGGGCGCGCCCGATGTGCATGTGTTGTTCTTCGGGATAGAAGATGCCCTGCCACGTGTGCAAAGCCCGCTGACCGTGACGCTTCGCGTGGTCAATCGGGGCGGACAGCCAGCACGAGGGATGCGGGTATCCCTTCAACTGCCTCCCACAGCGCGCGTGCTGCAGCCGTTACATTCGCCCGCTGCCGAATTACCTTTTGGTGGAGAGGCGGAATGGCGCTGGCTGGTGTCGTTCTCTCGCGCGTGGAAAGGCTATTTTCAGGCGCAGATACGGACGGCAAACGCGCCGGTTGTCCAGGCCAGCACCAGCGCAGAGGTAACGCCCCGCTTGGTGAAGGCGAAACTGCGCGCGGTGCCCGCCCCCGCACCCGTAACTCCAAAATACCCTGTAGGGGTATACTACTTNCCCGGCTGGCGCAGCGCGGGGCAGTGGGCGCCGATTACTCGCTTCCCCGAACGTAAGCCAGTGCTGGGCTGGTATCGCGAAGGCGACCCCCGAATCGCCGACTGGCATATCAAATGGGCGGTGGAACACGGNATTACCTTCTTTGTGTACGATTGGTACTGGGTGCAGGGGGCGCGCCAGCTGGAGCACGCCCTGCATGAGGGGTATTTCAAGAGCAACTACCGTCGGTCTCTGCAGTTCTGCCTCCTGTGGGCAAACCACAACCCGCCCGGTACTTCCTCGCANGAGGACTGTCTGGCTTTGGTACGCTACTGGATAGAACACTACTTCCACCGTCCTGAACACCTGAGAATCGATGGCAAGCCCGCCGTGGTGATTTTCAGCCCATACCAGCTGCGTGCAGATATGGGCAGCGATGGCGTCCGTCGTGCGTTTGACGCCATGCGTGAAGAGTGCGCGCGGGCAGCACTGGACGGATTATACCTCCTCGCGTGCATCGGCAGCGCAGGGGAGGCTTCACTGGTTGCGCGTGAAGGCTACGATGCGGTGACCGCGTATAACTGGCCTCACTTGGGAGTGTCCGGCGGTACGAAGTGGGCGCCATTCGACACGTTGATTGACGGCTATCGCCAGCAGTGGGAGAGCATTGTGCAGAACAGCCCGATTCCCCTGCTGCCCCCAGTGTGCGGCGGTTGGGATAGTCGTCCGTGGCATGGGCAGGATGCGCTGGTGCGCTATGGGCGCACGCCTGACAAGTTCAAGAAGCACCTGCAGGATGCCCTGCAGTTCTTACAACAGCACCGGCGCAATGTGGTTCCGATGATACTGATTGAAGCGTGGAACGAGTGGGGCGAGGGATCCTACATCGAGCCTCATCGCGAGTTCGGCTTCGGGTATTTAGATGCCATCCGGGAGGTGTTTACTTCCGCCTCGCCGAGGCACATCGACCTGACGCCTGCCGATATCGGCTTGCCGGCGCCGCAAGTGGAGATAGTGTCGTTCACGCAACCGCGGTGGGAGTTTTCACGAGGTGGGGCGGGATGGGACCATGGCATGAATCTCACGGAGCCGCGCATTGAAAACCGCGCACTGACCGCGATGACGACGAGCAATGACCCCGCGTTCTTCGGACCTCCCGTGCGAATTACCGCAGGTCGCTATCGCAAAATCCGCCTGCGGATGCGGCTGGAAGCGCAGGGAGAACCCTTCGAGGATATGGCACAGGTCTTCTGGACGACCCATTCGATGGGCGAAAGCGAAGCCACCAGCCTGAAGTTCCCGGTGCGTATCGATGGGCAATGGCGCGAATACGTGCTTTCTTTGACTGAGAACTCGCGGTGGCGAGGAACGGTGACACGCCTGCGGCTGGACCCCTGCACCCGGGCTGGGGTGAAAGTGCAGATTGGGCGTATCGAACTGCTACCGTAACAACCCCGCAGAGGCGACCACAGGCGCACGGTGGTCTCCTGTGCTCAGCGGTGGTGTCCACAGCAGCAGCGCGAGCATCACGCTCACCACGATAAGTATCGTGAACAGAAGATGGCGCATATTCTCATTATCGGCGTGGCATCGATTGAACTGTATATCACTCGTCGGAAACTGGCGAAAATACCTGCTCTTTCGAAACCATGTCTATTCCTGCAACGCCTGCACCGCGTCGGCGATGCGGGCAAGACCGTTGCGGATGGTGTCCAGCGAGCAGGCGTAGGACAACCGGATGTTCTCGTCCGCGCCGAAGCCACTGCCCGGCACCACCGCCACCCGAGCCACTTCCAGCAGATACTCCGCGAAGGCGTCAGAGTTGTTGATGACACGGTCGCCCCAGCGTTTGCCGTAGAGAGCCGACACGTTCGGGAAGGCGTAGAACGCCCCGCCGGGCTCTGCACAGCGGAAGCCGGGGATGCGGTTCAATCCGTCCACAATCGCACGCCTGCGCTCGGCGAACGCCGCGACCATCCGCTTCACCGTGTCCTCCGGTGCTTGCAACGCCGCCAGTGCCGCCTTCTGCGCGATCGAGGTAGGGTTGGAGGTGGACTGGTCCTGAATGCGCGTCATGGCGGCAATGAGTTCTCGCTCCGCCGCCGCGTAACCGATGCGCCAGCCGGTCATCGAGTACGCCTTGGACATACCGTTGACCAGGATGGTGCGTTTCTTGACTTCCTCACCCAAACTGGCGATGCTCACATGTTCATGCCCATCGTACACCATCTTCTCGTATATCTCGTCGGAGACGATGTACAGGTCATGCCTGAGCGCGAGAGCGGCAATCTCCTTAAGCCTTTGGCGATGGAACACCGCGCCCGTTGGGTTGCACGGGCTGTTCACCACGATTGCCCGTGTTCGCGCACTTATCTTCTCGCGGATGGCGTCGATGGTGGGTACAAAGCCGGTGCTCTCGTCGGCATAGACAAACACCGGCACGCCGTCGGCAAGCTTCACCATCTCCGGGTAGCTCACCCAGTAGGGCGCGGGGATAATCACCTCGTCGCCGGGGTCACAGATGACCTGAAAGGCGTTATACAGCGCATGTTTGCCCCCGCAGGTAACGATAATCTGGTTGGGCTCGTACTTCAGTCCGTTATCGCGCCAGAGCTTGTCGCAAATCGCTTTGCGCAGTGGCTCGATGCCAGCGGTGGGGGTATATTTGGTGAAGCCCTCTCGCAGGGCGGTAACAGCCGCTTCTTTAATGAACTCCGGAGTGTCGAAGTCGGGTTCTCCGGCTCCAAAAGACAGCACGTCAATGCCCTCCTCGCGCATCTTGCGCGCTTTGGCGGTGATGGCGAGGGTGGGCGAAGGACTGGTGCGTTGTGCTCGCTGCGAAATGAACATGCAAACCTCCTTATCGTGTCCGACGGCTATTGGTATCGTTTTCGGGCATGGGTTGCACGCGGGCGAACTGCTCGTACAGCTCACGCAACGGCACGCTGGAGGGAAGCGTTCGCGGTATTGCTCCAACGCGTATTGGAATACCTGCGCTATCAACGGGTCCCAGAGGTGGTACACCTCCTGCACATCTTCGGGGGGTATCAGCAGCACGCCTTGCGACTCGCTGCTATCGGGTATCGCCATGAAGTGCGCCACCTCTCCGATGAACACCGGCGCGTACCAGCGGGTGCCGTCCGCCTCCTGCAGCAGGTAAACGCCCAGCGGCTCCAGTTTACTTAACACGATGCCAGCCTCTTCCTGCGCCTCGCGGCGGATGGCTTGCTCTGGCGTCTCCCCTTCCTGCAGGTGACCGCTAGGTACGCTCCAGCCGCGCCCTTCGATGTCGCTGAGCACTACTCGGTCGCCGAAGAAAGCAAACAACAACACCGCATACACGGACTGGAGCCCGCGCCAGGTGCGGCGCGGGCGAAACGTGACTATCTTCTCATGCCAGCGTACGGAAGGGAACTTTACGGAAGCCATTCCCACTCCTTCACCATTGGGTTTGGTTCCTTATTATCACCGGCGGGAGTGCCTTTCGT
>JGI24185J35167_1001702_pt1 | contig 9895 bp, 7 predicted proteins | sample YNPBryunderm2012_FD_35167 | JGI IMG/M metagenome (IMG submission 35167) | reverse complement strand
GCAAAAACCGACTCCCTAAGAACACCATAAACCCAATCCCCGCCACCGCCGCCGGAATGCCTACCCAAGCAATATCCAACAGCCGAAGGCCTCGGGGAATCGGCTTGGCCTGGAGCCGGAACGGTNGCTCCTCTCCCGCCTGGCGGGCTGTGATGGAAGCCTGCCGGGCATCGGCCTGGCTCTGGGAGCCAGCCGTCTGGGTTTGCTTGGCAACAGCCTGGGAATGCGGAGGGGAGGCCTGGGCGTGCTGGCCGGCAGCCTGCTTCTGCAGGGCGGTCGGCTGGGAAGGCACGGAAGAATCCCGGCCCACCCCGAGGGTCTCCTGGGGCTGCGCCGGGTAATGTCGGGCGGAATCCTCCGACTCCGCTTGGGAGTGTTCCCCGGCACCATGGGAATCCTGAGGTTGCCCCTGGGCCTGCCGGGACGCTGCATCCGCTGCCTGAATCACCATACCGTTGACCACCAGATTAGTGCTGGTGCCGATCAATGTGCAGGTGCCGCCCAAAATGGCCCCATAACTTAACGGCAACAAAACTTTCGACGGGCTGATGCGGTTCCGCTTGGCCCATTCATGCACGGCCGGCAAAAGCATCGCTACCAGCGGCGTATTGTTCATAAAGGCACTCAGCAGGGCCGATGGCCCCATCACTCGCCAGACGGCATGAAGCAGCGACCGAGGTCGGCCGAAAAGCCGTTCAGCCAGCCAATACACCGCCCCCGTCTCGATCAGCCCGGCCGACACAATAAACAACACCGCCACGGTCATCATGCCTTCGTTGGCAAACCCGGCCAGGGCCTCCGAGACCCCAAGCACTCCGCTGAGCACCAAGACCGTCAGCCCGCTGACCAGGACCAATTCGGTAGGCAGTCGGCTCGTAGCCAAACCGGCCACCACCGCCGCCACCACCGCCAACGTGCACCAACCTTCCCAACCCATCCGGCATCCCCTTTATGCGCTCAAAGGCTGGCTCGGAATTCCGTTTTTCGCCATTTTTTAGCCAGATGTCCTACCCACCGGCGGCCCCCAGACTGCCAAAATCCTCATCCAACGGGCACTTTGGCAATCGGAAGGGTTTGGCAACGCTCCGGGCCGCCGCCCAAGTACCCATTTCGGGACAGCCTCTCAGAGACTGGATCGGAATTCCGTTTTTCGCCGGATGCCCAGCTCCACGGGCGGCCTCCACCCTCCAAAAAACCTCTCCCACGATCAATGCCCCCATCTCCGCAAACCGGCCGATAACGGACCACTTCGGCGCCGGGGAGCCCAATGAACCGAAACGTCCCGAAGAATGCCATGAACGTCTGCTTTCCTATCGGGTAAGGCAATAAATTGGCATTTCCATTGACCCGGGGAGAACCTTAACTTGACTGTATCCCCCGGGAACAACGACCACAATCTGTGCTGTTCGATCTGATTTTTAGCCACTCCATCGGATAGGGGGCCGGGCGGGTGTAGATACAGTCCAATCCAATTCATAACCGCCATTTTGATAAAGCAAAACGGGCAAATCCGGGGCAGCCGCCGGGCTGTCCCTTTCGGCACATCCTTGCCGCCTCCCATGGGAGGGCATCTCGCCAGAAACCCTCCGTCGGTACGGAATCGCTTTTTCGGTGGCCTGGGTAAACGCTATTGTTGCCTATGCGGCTTGGCAAAAGAAGGGAGTGGGCCGGCAGGCAGGAGGTCGGCAACCCCCTATCTTGACTGTATCCACCGGGACTCACTCCCCCAATCGATGGTATTCGGGCCAATTTCTACCCCCTACAAAGACTAGGGGCCAGCCTGGGTGGATACAGTCAACCTATTGGTCTTCGCAAAACCAAAAGACGCGGACGTGGCCAAAAACCCGGGAATTTCATGTCTCTCCGATGGGCCAAGCTCAATCGGAGGCAGGACGCTCACCGGCGGGAACCGTCCCGGCAAACTGCTTGTGCGACGAGGGCAGATCCTCGATCACATGCAGGCCGCATTCGGTTTTGCACATGCCGGGCCAACGACCGGCCCGTTCCTCTTCCTGGTCTGATACTGGCCGAGTGCATGGCCAACAGCCGATACTCTTATAGCCCCGTTCATGAAGAGGGTTATACGGAATCTTGTCTTGGGCAATCCGCTGCCAAACTTGCCGAGAAGTCCATCGAGCAAGCGGATTTATTTTCACCAGTCCGAACTTCTGATCCCAGCCGACGATCGGTATCTCCGCCCGATAGGGACTTTGATCCCGCCGTAGGCCGCAAATCCAAGCAGCATACCCTGCAATGACCCGCCGAACCACCGCGATTTTCCGATCCCGGCAACATTGGTCCGGATGGGTCTTATACACCGGGCCTCCATGAATCCGCTCGTATTCGTCCACCGAAAGCTCCGGCCGCTGAAAATCCACCACTATCCCATATCGCTCCGCAATGCGATCCCGAAGTTGAAGTGTCTCGGAAAATTGATAGCCCGTATCAATGTTGAAGACATAGACCCGTGGCTCGATCTTGGCAAGAAGGGAAAGAATCAGGCAGCCTTCCGGCCCAAACGCGGTGGCCATGGTAAGATTCGGGAAATAGTGCTCCACCGCCCACTGGAGAATCTGTTCCGGTGAGGCCTCTTCGAGGCGACGACTTTGTTCCGCCAAGATTTCCAGATCTTCCGGTTGGGGCGGGTTGCACAGATGGGCCTGGGGCGTCAAAATCCGAGGAACCGTGGAAACTGCCTGCGCCGTCTTCCCGCCGGCTGGGGCTTTCGAAGCAGGTGCGGGGAAGAAGTCGGGCCGGTTCTCACTTGGCGGACTTCCTTCTACGGAGGGGTTTCTGGGAAAAGACTTCTGGGTCAAAACCGCTTCCGCCGCAAGAGACTCCATGGTGTTCACTCCTTTTGGACAGAGGGAAAACTCAGGGGTTGCTAGAGAATCCGGGGTGAATTGTAAAGATGTTTTCAACGGAATACGCCCGGAAAATGTTTACTAAGTTGGTCAAATTAATCAATTTTTGTTTTACTATTGTGATCGGAAAAGTCAACATCAGAAAGAAAAAAATTCCTCAAAACCCCCCACAAAGTTCTAATTTATATCCCTCATAAGTAGGGCTTCCAAGAAATCTAACCGGAACGGGGAGTTTGATTATTCCTCATAGTAGGTATTTCCAAACCACCTCGGAACCCATTCGGCTTGGAAATATTTCATTTTGATGATAAAATTAGAGAAGATTTTTAGAATCTGGTTCCACATTCTTATCGGAAAAGGATCCAAGACATGACCCCTGAACCGGCCGGTTGGAGCAAATTAGAAGAGATCAAACGGCAAAGCCGATTTTTACGTGGCCAGATCGCCCAAGAGTTGGCTCAACCCGCCGCTCATTTTGAAGAACCCACCGCCCATCTGCTCAAACACCATGGGATTTACCAACAAGACGATCGAGACCTTCGGGGGCGGTCAGCAGGTCGAGAAGGCCAACCCTCTGAGCGGGCTTGGATCATGATGGTGCGGGTGAAGATTCCAGGCGGTCGGCTCACCGCAGCCCAATGGCTGGGGTTGTCGGAGCTGGCCGACCGACTCGGCAACCGGACCCTTCGGATCACCAACCGCCAGGACGTTCAATTTCATGGTGTATCCAAGCATCATCTGCCACAACTGATGTTTGCCATCCACCGACTCGGTCTGACGACGTTAGGGGCCTGTGGGGATGTGGTACGGAATGTGTTGGCCTGTCCGGCTCCTTTGGCCGACGGCGGGATTCGTGATCAACTGTATGAATACGCTCAGAAAATCACCGCTCATTTTTCACCTCGAACGAAGGCCTACCAAGAAATTTGGCACGGCCTGGGGACAGCGGACGATCTGCCTCCTGCTGCGCAGCCAGGGCCAGACGCCCAGGGGTCTGATGTCCAGGAGGAACCTCTCTACGGTCCGAACTATTTGCCTCGGAAGTTTAAGATGGCTTTCGGGGTGCCTGAGGATAACTGTACAGATATTTATACAAACGACTTAGCTTTTTTAGCAGCCGTTCAAGCCGACTCTATTCAGGGCTTTCAGGTGCTTGTGGGCGGGGGGCTGGGCATGACGCCAGCGGATAAAACCACCTTCCCCGCTTTGGCCCAGCCGCTGGCCTTTATCCTGCCCCAAGACCTCCTCCGACTGGTAGAAGCCGTCTTCACCCTCTTTCGAGACCATGGCAACCGGGCGAATCGACGGCGTGCGCGGCTGAAGTATCTGGTGGCCGATTGGGGTATGGAGCGGTTCCGTCAGGAACTGGAGCGGTACTACGGTCGGACGTTGCCGCCTGCTCAAAACATCACGGTTACCGGGGTGGAGCACCATCTGGGCTGGCATCGGCAGTCCGACGGCCGATGGTTTTATGGCCTGTATGTGGAAAATGGACGGGTAGCCGACCGGGAGGACGTCCGGCTCAAAACCGCTCTGGAGCAAATCTGTCGGCAATTTGCTCCGGGCATTCGGCTTACGGCGATGATGCATCTATTGATCACGGATGTAGCGGATGAAGCGCGGCCGGAACTGGAGGCAATTCTCCGGAACCACGGAGTTCGACGTTCGGAGGAGGTTTTGCCGGTGCGGAAATATTCCGGGGCGTGTGTGGCCTTGCCCACCTGTGGGATGGCCATTACCGAAAGCGAACGAGCCTTACCGGCCATTCTGGATGGCGTGGAAGGAGTGCTAGGCCGGCTTGGGTTGGAGCAGTTGCCCCTTTGTATCCGGATGAGCGGTTGTCCGAATGGATGTGGACGTCCGTACAATGCCGAGATCGGTCTGGTCGGCCGAGGTAAGGACACATACGCTCTTTATCTCGGCGGCCACCGGTTGGGAAACCGTTTGGCATTCTTGCAAGACCCCATGCTTGGGCGAGAGGAGATCCTACCGGTTCTTGGGCGCCTGTTGGAAGGGTTTCGCCAACTCCGGAGGGACAACGAAGACTTCGGTGATTTCTGCGCCCGCATGGGTCCGGAGGCCTTGCGCCCTCTTATCCGCCTCGAACACCACGGACTGGCCCCTTCTTAGAGGCTTTCCCGAACCTGTCTTCCGGAGGCCATCGGCCAATCCTTCCACTTCATCCCCAGTTACCAAAAGTCCCGTTTTTGTGCGGTTTTTCGGAAGGTTACCGGTAAGAGGAAGCCCTCTTCTGCCGTCTAAAACGGAATTTCGGGACAGCCTCTCGGGCGAATTCCAGAGTAAAATCAAGGATGGGCGGTTCGGAGAAGAAGATGTGTTCGGTGCCGAAGGACAAGCGGTAATCTGCAGAGAACAAGCCCTCGGGGGAAAAGGGAAAGCGGAAGCCCAGAGAAAAGGCGGAAGCCCATGGAAAAGCATGTGCAGATCATGGACGCAAAACTAGGGCCAAATGGCGACTGCTTAGAAAAACCAGCTTCGGCCAGCCGATGGCTGGAATTGGCGGAGCAGGTGTTGGCCGGGCATCGGCTCAGCCCCAAGGAGGGCTTGGAAATCCTCCGAAGCCGGGACGAAGAGCTCCTGGAGCTATTGGCCGCAGCGTATCGGGTCCGCTATCATTACTTCAGCCGTCTCGTCCAGGTCAACTTTCTGATCAATGCCAAGAGCGGCCTGTGTGGGGAGGATTGTGCGTATTGTTCTCAGTCGGCCGTTTCCAAAGCCCCTATCCCCAAGTATCCGTTGGTCAGCAAGGAGAAGATTTTGGAAGGGGCGGCACTGGCCATTGCCCATCGGGCCAAAACCTATTGCATTGCCGTTTCGGGCCGATCTCCGACCGATAAGGAAATCGATCTGCTGGCTGAGGCCGTCCGGGAAGTCAAACAGCGGTATCCGTTGCGAATTTGCGTTTCGCCGGGCCTGCTGAGCCCCCAGCAGGCCATCCGACTCCAACAGGCTGGGGTGGATCGGGTCAATCATAATCTGAATACCAGCCAGCGGTTTTATCCCCGGATTTGCACGACGCATTCGTACCAGGCTCGGCTGGCCACGTTGGAGGCGGTGCGGGCAGCCGGATTGGAAATCTGCTCTGGTGCCCTTTTGGGGATGGGAGAGGAGGAGGAAGACGTGGTGGATTTGGCCCTGGAGCTAGCCCGCCTCCAGGTCGAAGCCATTCCCATTAATTTCTTGAACCCTATTCCCGGCACCCCCCTGGAGGGGACATGGCGGCTAACTCCCCGGTATTGTTTGAAGATATTGTGTCTGTTTCGGTTGGCGGTGCCGAAGGCCGAATTGCGGATGTCCGCTGGCCGAGAGCAGCATCTAGGCCCCCTGCAACCTTTAGGGCTGTATCCGGCCAATTCGCTTTTTGTCGGAGGGTATTTAACCACCCGTGGGAGGGACCCCGAAGAAGATTTTCGGATGATCGAGGCCTTAGGGTTTGATGTTGTTCCAGAGGGGGCTCATGTGCCCCATTAGGGTGGAAAGTCTTCGGCCAGCTCCTGTCTTTTCTCACGCCGGGGTCCGGAGAGATTTGCTTTTCGGCAATGCATTCTTGACAAAGGGTTTTCCGCCCGGAGAGCCGGATTTTCTTTTGAAAAGCACCCCCTAAGACGCCCATGTTATGCCAAACAGAGGGGGGAAACCGGCCGAAGTCCCAACCTCCACGGAAAAGCAAAATCCTTTTAACCGGAAAAGTTTCCTAAACCGCCAAATTCCTTTCTGTCGATACGACTGGAGGAAAAGCAGGTTTTGGGGCGATCCCTTTCTTGGCCTGTTCCAAGAGAAAATAGGGATTTTTTGCAGGCTTTTCAGGGGCGGAGACCTCGGTTGGCCACCTCTTCTCAGAAGGGGACACAAAAACCATGGACCGCAAACGGGCACTGTACCGGAAATGGGCCGTCTTGGCGGTAAGCTGGATAGGGATAGTTTGCATCGGAGGGGTGTTCGCCCAAGAGGAGGAATCCGCTCCCAGGGAGCCGGTCCACTCCTCGGCGGGGCGGAGTCCCACCCCGATGTTGGACCGGATTGAAGCGGCCGGCAAGAATCTGTTTGGGTTACTCCCGTTACCCGGGTTGTCCGGTCCTCGGCGGCCTCCGGCCAGCCCGAAAAGCAGTTCCCCCTGGGCCGAGGCAACCCCCCCACCTGTAGAGGCTCCGGAAACCGGTTTGCGGAACCCGGCGGTGAATATTTACCGAACCTCCCCCTCTGGGCGAACTGCCTCGGCCAGTCCCGCCGGGGAAACCCCCTCAGAAGAGGGGACACAAAGCAACCAAATAGGGAGAATGGGTTCGGGATCGAGTTCCTCCCGTCCGGAGCTTCGGCTCCCCGGACCTGCATCTGGCCCAGATACACCATCGACTCAAGAGGGGGCAGCGGCCGAGGAAGCAACCGGCTCCCTGAAAGGTTCGCCCTGGAACCTGCCTCTGCATGAACGGTTACGGGTGTTTCGGCAGTCCGGGTTTGCCGGGGCGGGCATAGGCCGCTCGGAACCCACCCTCCCCGCGCCTAGCCCCCAGACAGAAGAGCGAAACGAGCAGAGGGCCGGTATTCCCACAGCTTCCAGAAGCACTCCGGGTTCAGGTGCCCCGTCCAGCCCATACAGGATGAGTCCGGAACCGGGGCGGTCTGGGGTTGGGGGCGGAGCGTCGGCCAAGCAGGAGCCCACCTTAGCCCCGCCCCGAAGCACTCTTTCGTCCCCAGGCACACCCTCTCCTTCTTCCCCAGGCACACCCTCCGGCACCGGCCAAGCCGGCAGTGGGATCTCGGGAAGTTCTTCTGGGACTTCTGCCACCGTGGGCAGCGGGAGCAGCAGCTTCGGAGCCGGTGCGGACCTTCCCGGCCGATCTGCTGGCCTGGGCGCCAAGCCCGCTTGGCCTGCGGCCACCGGTCCGGACTCTGGACCTCGGGTCAATCGACCATCGGCCAGCCAACAAAATCCGGCCCGACAAGGGGCGGAATCCGACAGTCTCCTGATGGCCCCGCAGAGTCCGATTCTGAGCATTCAAACCCATGGCCCTCGTCGAATTACTGTCGGCAAAGAAGCCCCGTATGAAGTGGTCATTCAAAACTCCGGGACTGTGGCCGCCAATGATTTGGTGGTTACGGTGGATTTACCTCCATGGGCCGAGGTCCTTTCGGCCGAGGCCAGCGTAGGTTCCACGCAAGCACCCGGTCCGACGGACAAAGCAGGGCAATTTCTTTGGCGGATCGGACGCCTGGAGCCCCGGGCCCAGGAGAAGCTGGTCCTGCGGATTGTGCCCCGGGAAAGCCGACCGTTTGAACTGGGGGTCCGCTGGAGTTTTACGCCGCAGCGTTTGCAAGCAGCTATCGAGGTCCAAGAGCCGAAACTGGGGCTTCAATTGGAAGGGCCTCGGGAGGTGGTCCATGGTCAGCGGCAGATTTACAAACTGATCATGACCAACACCGGTAACGGAGCGGCGGAAAACGTCGTGATCTCTTTGACTTCCAAAGGGGCAGGCGAACAGGTGTCGGCTAGCCATAAATTGGGCACCCTCTCTCCCGGAGAAAAGAAGGTCTTGGAAGTCGAACTGATTCCCCGTAGCCCTGGACAGGCGACTTTAGAAGTGCATCTGCAAGGAGATNNGAACGCCCAGGCCTCTTTGACGGAGACGATTACCGTCCGGAAGCCNGAGTTGCGANTGACCTTGACCGGGCCGACCGAGCATTTTGTTGGGGCGCCGGCGGTTTATCGTTTGCAGGTGGCCAATCCGGGCAATGCCCCGGCCAAAAATGTTCAGGTCACCTTGCAACTGCCCGAGGGGTTGGATCAGATCGTTGCCAGCCCGGAAGGCCGACTGAGCCTGGACCGTCGGAAGGTAGAGTGGACGTTCGCTGAAATGGCTGCCGGAGCGGCGCAGGAACTGAGTCTGCGGTGTCAATATCGGGCTGCCGGGTTGGCTCGGATCTCGGCCAAGGCCACCGCCGATGCCGACTTGTCGGCTACCGATTCGATGACTACTCAGGTGGAGGCCGTGGCCGATTTGACCCTCTCGGTGGCAGATCCGGCTGGGCCGGTCCCGGTGGGAGAAGAAGCCGTCTATGAAATCCGGATTCACAATCGGGGGACCAAGGCGGCTACGCAGGTGGAAGTGGTGGCCTATTTCTCTCATGGCATCGAACCCGTAGCGGCCGAAGGGGCCTCCCACCGCATCGCTCCCGGGCAGGTGGTCTTTAGCCCGATTCCTGCCATCGCCCCCGGCCAAACTCAGGTCTTGAAGGTCAAGGCCAAGGCGGAACGGGCGGGCAATCACATCTTCCGGGCGGAGGTGCACTGNCGGTCCGCCAATGTACGCTTGGTCAGCGAAGGCACCACCCGGTATTTCGGCAATGCGGTGGATCGGCGGCCGCAACTGGCNCNGCCCGCCTCGTCGGACCGATCCGGCACTTCCGCCGAGCAGACGCCGGTCCGGACCGCTGAACGGCCCGCCGGCCCGACTTCTCAAGAGCCAACACCGGCCCCCTCCCGAAAAAACTAATCGCTCGCCCTTCTGTCCCCTGGCAACGGACGGAAATCTCTTCCAGAACCGGGCGGGCCGAGGGTATCCCCTGGCTTGCTGCCCTCAGGGGTTTCTTCGCTGCTGCCGTTCCCCGACATGGCTCAAACCCTATGGGGCGAGCATTGCCGTCCTTCGTCGTAACCTTTTAGCCGAATGAAGCAACTGGCCTCTCCCCCGGACGTCGAGAGGCCGGCTCCAGAGCGAAGCGAAGAGGGCTAAGGGGTGTCCTTCCCGCGAAAGCGGGAATCCAGAAAGTAGAAGAAGTACATTGCCTGGATTCCTGCTTGCGCAGGAATGACACTTCGGTCCCCCTCACCCGGCCAACCTGTCGGTTGGCCGGCCTCTCCCGCCAAGGGAGAGGCGTGTTGTTTCATTCGGCTAAAATGTTATAAACAGAAAATAACCCAGGAACCTCTGAATAAAATAGCGGATAACGGAATTTTCGTTCTTGGGTTTGTTTTTTTCACTTCCTAGGGGTCTCAGCAGGCGGAGGGGGCA
>JGI24185J35167_1001699_pt1 | contig 9898 bp, 6 predicted proteins | sample YNPBryunderm2012_FD_35167 | JGI IMG/M metagenome (IMG submission 35167) | reverse complement strand
CGCCTACGCGGCAGAATATCAACATTCCTGCGACGGGGGCATCCATTTTTGGAGATACGACGCGTACTCCTATCTCTGCCCCTTCCTACGAGTTTGACGTTACAAAGCCTAACGGCCGAAAAAATGTACGTTTCTATGTGGTAGGGCCGGTCGCGGATAGTATCAATCCGCAAGTAGGAAACTACTGGTATCACGCGGATACTTTCCCTTTACCTGGCCTTCCTAAGCTTCGGTTGTATCTACACGGGGATGGGCGGCCCCATAGACCCAGTACCCACTCATGGAGGCCCTAACATGATCGTCTATACGCCCGACCGCCAGCGTCTGAGCCAGGGCCAGATGGACTTTACCGATCCGATTTATCGCTCGCTGGTATTAGATCGGCCGGCTCGCTACACCGTAGATGGCCGTCGGTACAGTGATCTGATTAGTTATGTGTCGGACTATGTGCCGGAGTCGCTTTGTATAGCTGGTTTCTCTACGATTCAGCTTTATCAGGCGATTCGGCCGTTGTGGGGACCCTATGCGGATTCAGCCAATGGCGATGTCGTGGTGCGTATTCTGGATGTGTATCCCGATGGGCGAGAGTATTATGTCTTTGAGGGAGCCTGCAACGCGCGTGCGCGAGAATATGCCGCCTCTTGGGCCGACGGCGGCGAGGATACCTCTAAGCCTTGGTACAACCTCGTAGCAGACTCCATCTACCAATGGCGNTTCCGTTCCCTACCCATCGCCNACTGCTGGGGCAAAGGCCACCGGATCAAAGTCCTGATTAGCGCAACTAACTACCCCCGCTACCAACCCTGCCCTAATGTCCCGTTAGAACCCGGCACCTTCTATCGCCGCCGCCCCCTCGATGCCACCCCGTATAACTTCCATGGAACGACCCTCTACCCGCGCAATAACCTCCAAACCATTTACTCAGCCCCTGATAAACTCTCTTACATTGAGCTTCCCGTGCTGGGTGGGCGGTTTGTGTCGTCATTGGCCCAGGCTACAGCTGCGAAACCTACGCCGACCTTCACGCTACACCCCAATCCTGCTAAAAGCCATGCTTTCTTGACAGCGTCAGAGTCCGGCGCGTATGAGGTAGAAGTGTACAACGTGATGGGACAGCGGGTGTTTTTAGGGAGCATGACGGGAACGACGTTGACGCTCCCGACGAATGAGTGGGCGGCGGGCTACTACACCGTGCGGGTGCGGGTAAGCACAGAGCTCACGCAGACGCTGAAGCTAATTGTAACGCCATAAGGGGGCGGGAAAGTCCTGGTAGGCGGGCTGGCTTGTGAGCTGGCCCGCCTGGTCTTTTAGACGGGGAATAGTTTGCCGGGGTTGAGGAGGCCCTTAGGGTCAAAGGCGGTTTTGAGGCGCCGCATGAGGGATAGCTCTGCCTCTGTAAANTGGATTCGCATGTAGCGCCTTTGCACCCAGCCAATGCCGTGTTCNCCGGAGAGGGCGCCGCTGTGCGCCACCACAAAGCGGAAAAGCTCTTCNACNGCNTGGGGGATGACTTCTTGCCAAACTGNGTCGGGGAGGTTTTCCCGCAGGATGTTGACGTGGAGNTTGCCATCGCCCACATGGCCGTAGCAGACGGAGCGGAAGCCATACTGGCGGCCTAAGCGCTTGACTTCGGTGAGGAGGGCGGGNAGATGGGAACGNGGGACCACGGTGTCTTCTTCCTTATAGGGGCCGCTGGATTTGACGGCGATGCCGAGGCAGCGTCGGAGGCGCCAGAGTTTTTCTCTTTCGGTGTCGGTCGTGGCATACCAGCTTTGCCGGGCGCCTTCCTGGTAAGCGATTTCTTCGATGTGGGCGGCTTCTTCTTCCAGCTTATCGGGGTAGTTGCCATCTACTTCGATGAGGAGGAGGCCGCCGTAGCTGCTGGCATCGTAGAGCTTTTCGCCTAAGTAGGCTTCGCCGAAGCGGACGGCATCCTGCTCCATGAATTCTATGGCGCAGGGGAGGATCCCCTGGCGGAGGATGGTGACGACGGCCCGGAGGGCCACCCCCATATCGGGAAAGCCCATGAGGAGGGTTCGGCGGTGCTGGGGTTTAGGCAGGAGCTTGAGGGTCGCCCGGTGGATGACGGCGAGGGTGCCTTCACTACCGACGAGGAGATGGGTGAGATTGTAGCCGGTGGAATTTTTCAGGGTGTGGCTGCCGGTGCGGATAGGCGTGCCATCGGGGAGGAAGGCATCCAGGGCTAAGATGTATTCGCGGGTGGTGCCATACTTGATGGTTCGTACCCCGCCGGCATTATGCGCGATATTGCCGCCGATGGTAGAGCTGCCCCGACTGGAAGGGTCTGGCGGGTAAAACAGCCCTACAGCCTCCACCGCCTGGTGCAAGGCCTCCGTGATCACCCCCGCCTCCACATGAGCCTGGAAGTTCGTCGTATCAATATCCAGGATGTGGTTGAGCTTTTCCAGGGAGAGGACCCATCCGCCTTGGACGGGGAGCATGCCGCCGCTAAGGCCTGTTCGCCCCCCGGCGGGAATGATGGGAATATCGTGCGCGTAGGCATAACGCAAGACGGTTTGGATTTCCTCGGGTGATTCTGGAAAGGCCACGGCATCCGGTAGGAAGCGCAGGTCTTCGGTCCAGTCGTGGCTATAAGCCTCGCGGGTCTCGGGGCGGTCGTCTATGCAGTCGGGAACGCGCATNTCAGGCGCTCATTACCAGCTCTTGGCCTACGGAGATCAGCTCCATGGCCCGAGTCTGTGTGGGAGCTTCGGTATAAATGCGCAGGATGGGTTCGGTGCCTGAAGCCCGGAACATGATGGCCTCACCGCCTTCTAAGAGGAGCTTGTAGCCGTCGGTGCGGTCTATGTCTAAGACTTTGCGGCGGTCGAGGGTAGAGGGGGGATTGGTTCGGAGGAGGTTTAGGAGGGCGGCTTTTCGCTCGTCGGGGATGTGCCAATCCAGTCTGTCCACGGCGAAAGGCCCTACGACCTCGTAGATTTCCTGGAAGAGGGTGTCTAAGGTTTTACCAGTTTGGCGCAGCATCTCCAAAATGAGCAGGGCGATGAAGGTACCGTCTCTTTCGGGGAGATGGTCAGGGATGGCGACGCCGCCAGACTCCTCGGCACCCAAGAGGGTATCCGGATGGGCCTGCATCTTTTCGGCGATGTACTTGAAGCCTACGGGGGTAATTTCCACGGGCAGGCCTTTTTTGCGGGCGTACTCGCTCACGCGGGTGGCGCAGCTTAGACTGAGGATTACGCGGCCGTGCTTTTTCTGGTAGGTTACGAGGTAGTGCAGCACCAGGAGGATGATGTGGTGGGCATCNATGTAGCGGCCACCCCGGCCCATCATGCCGATCCGATCAGCATCTCCGTCTAAAATAAACGCAAAGTCCAGTTCCTTTTCCTGCATGAAGACGGCGAGGTCGCCGAGGTTTTTTGGGATAGGTTCGGGGTTTATACCGCCGAAGCTGGGATTGTAAGTACAGCGGAAAGCATGGACATTAGGGAGGAGCCGGGGGAAGATGCGCTGACCTGCGCCGTACATAGCGTCGAAGCCGATTTTGTAGGGGAGCTGGGAGAGNGCTTTGAGGTCAAAGCGGGAGCGGATGTAGTTNTGGTAGAGGGCTTCCATGTCGTAGATTTCTATCTGGCGGGTGGCGAGGAGGTTTTCCCAGGAGGTGTGGGGTTCGGGGGCGGTATCGGGGATGAGGGTTTCTATTTCGCTTAGGATGGAGACGGGAGCTGGGCCGCCGTAAGGGGCTTTGAGCTTATAGCCGAGGTAGGTGGGGGGATTGTGGGAGGCGGTAAGGACGATGCCAAGGTGGCACTGGTGCTGGACGGTAGCGAGCGATACCATAGGGGTGCTGACGAAGTGGGGGCTGAGATAGACTTTGATGCCTTGGCTGGCGAGATAGATGGCGACCTCTTGGGCGAAGTCGCCCGCCATGAAGCGGCAGTCGTAGCCGATCATGACTTTGGGGGTGGGGTAGTGGTTTTTGAGCCAGGTGGCGGTGCCGTGCGCGATACGGCGGACATTGTGGAAGGTGAAGTCCTTTGCGATGATGGCGCGCCAGCCATCGGTACCAAAGCGGATTGGGGNCATNCTGCAAAAGTAAGATAGGTTNGNGGGAACCCCGGAGGGCACCGAGAGCCCGGCGGAGCGTTTAGGCTTAGGGATTGTCTGGGGGTGTGCGTTTGGGCCGGTGATGCGCCAGCAGGAAAATTTTTGCGTACTTATCNCCATGTGCGAACTGGTGCACCTACACGTTCACACCGAATACAGTCTTCTGGATGGCGCTTCTCGCATCCCGGATCTCNTGNCCCGAGCGAGGCGTTTGGGCATGCGGGCGATCGCCCTCTCTGACCATGGCAATCTCTTTGCGGTACCTCCTTTCTACCAGGCGGCCGAGGAAGCTGGCATCAAGCCTATCATCGGCTGTGAGTTTTACTTTTCCGACCACCGGCAGTTCGTCAAAGACAAAAACGTCTATCACTTTCTTCTGCTGGCGAAAAACGAAGCCGGCTGGAAAAACCTCATCCAGCTCTCTTCTGTTAGCTATTTGGAGGGTTTTTACTACAAGCCGCGCATTCACTGGGGGCTATTGGAGGCACATCGGGAGGGGCTCATAGCTACGACGGGGTGCTTAGCCAGTGTCGTCAACCAGAAGATCCTNGCCGGAAAAGAGGAAGAAGCGCTGAAGGATTTTTTACACCTACGCGAGCTTTTTGGGGAGGATTTTTATGTGGAGCTGCAGGATCATGGGCTACGGGATCAGCGGCGGGTGGCGCCTGTGCTTCTCAGATGGGCAAAGCACTATGGTGTCAAGGTCATTGCCACCAATGATGTACACTACACCTGTCTGGAGGATGCAGAGATACATGATGTGCTTTTAGCCATTCAGACGGCCAGTAACTACGATGATCCGCAGCGGTTTCGGTTTACTGATGATGAAGGTCAGCTCAACCGCCACTTTTACCTGAAAAGTCCCGAGGAGATGNTGGCCATGCCTATTTTCCGGGAGACCCCAGATAGTCTGAAAAATACGCTGGAAGTAGCCGAAAAAGCTGAGCTCAAGCTCAACTTCAACCAGAGTTTGATTTTACCGCGTTATCCGATTCCGCCGTCATTTGGCAGCATGGAGGCGTATTTGCGGCACTTAGCGTATGAGGGGGCGCGGCGGCGGTACGGGGAGCCTTTGTCTGAGGAAGTGGAGCAGCGGCTGGAGCATGAGCTGAAGGTCATTGAGCAAATGGGGTTTGCCGGGTATTTTTTAGTTGTACAGGACTTCGTAGCGGAGGCACGGCGGCGTGGGGTGTGGGTAGGGCCGGGTCGGGGTTCCGCAGCGGGAAGTCTGGTAGCTTACGTCCTGGGTATTACCAATGTAGACCCCTTAGCGTATCAGCTGCTCTTTGAGCGGTTTCTCAANCCNGAGCGTGTCTCGCCCCCGGATATTGATATTGACTTTGACGATGAAGGGCGCGGGGAAGTGATTGCCTATGTGCAGGAAAAGTACGGCATGGAAAATGTGGCGCAGATTATCACGTACGGAACGATGGGCATCAAGACAGCCATCCGGGATGTAGGCCGGGCCCTGAATATCCCCCTCCCCGACGTCAATAAGCTCACCAGCTACATTCCCGAGCGGCCCAATATCACCCTGGAAGACGCCTTGAAGCCCGACGAGAACCCCAAAGCCGCTTTTCTGGAACAGATTTACAGAGATGAGAGTCATGCTCTGCATAAAGTTTTGCATTGGGCGCATCGACTGGAGATGACGCGGCATACGGGGATTCATGCGGCAGGGGTGATTATTGCGCCGGAGCCATTGTACAACTACGTGCCGCTCGCCATAGCCACCCGGGATGAGACGCAGCGGCAGGTCATCACCCAATGGGATGGCCCCGACTGCGAAAAAATAGGCCTCCTCAAAATGGACTTCCTCGGCCTAAAAACCCTCTCCATCCTCAAAACCGCCGTCCAGCTCGTGCAAAAACTCACTGAAAGTCCTGAACCCCTGGATTTGGAAAAAATACCCTTGGACGACCCAGAAACCTGGCGGCTCTTTCAGGACGGCCGCACAGTGGCTATATTTCAGTTTGAGTCAGAGGGCATGCAGAAGTACCTCCGGATGCTGAGGCCTACCTGTATTGAGGACCTTATAGCTATGAATGCCCTTTATCGGCCCGGTCCAATGGAGAACATCCCTGCTTTTGTGCGGCGCAAGCACGGCGAAGAGCCCATCACCTACCCACACCCGCTTCTGGAGTCGATTTTGCGCAATACGTACGGGATCATGGTCTATCAGGAGCAGATTATGCAGATTGCGCAGGTTTTAGCGGGGTACTCGCTGGCGGAAGCAGACCTCCTACGACGGGCCATGGGGAAAAAGAAAAAGGAGATCATGGAAGAGCAGCGGGCGATTTTTGTGGAGCGGGCGGTCGCACGGGGTGTAGAACGCAGCACCGCCGAAGAGGTCTTTGACCTCATGGCGAAATTCGCCGAGTATGGCTTCAATAAGTCCCATGCAGCAGCCTATAGTCTCTTAGCCTATCGTGCTGGTTATCTCAAGGCGCATTATCCGGCAGCGTATATGGCGGCGATTTTGACGCATCACGCGGACAACTTCGACAAAGTAGGCTTCTTCCTCCAAGAGGCGCGGAATCTGGGCCTTACCGTAGCGCCGCCCTGCGTCAATCACAGTGAGCTGACTTTCTCGGTCCCAGATGAGAAGCATATTCGGTTTGGTCTGGGCGGTATCAAGCACTTAGGAGAGAAACTGGCGCAGGAGATTGTGGCAGAGCGGCAAAGGAATGGCCCCTATCAGGATATTTACGACTTTGTGCGGCGGCTTTTTCCGTACGGACTCAATAAGAAAGCCCTGGAAAGCTTGGCTTGTGCGGGTGCCATAGATAGCCTCTTGAAAAAGGGTCGTGAAGATCGGCCCCTTCTACTGGAAGAAAGTAATCGCCAGCTGCTGATAGACTATGCGCAAAAGCAGCTTCAGGGGCAAAATGGCGGAGCAGATTTATTTAGTCTGGCCCTGGGAAAGGCGGCTGTGGTGGCGGCCCCCCCGCCTGCCTTGCATCGGCCTTCCCGGCCGCTGAGTAATATGGACTTACTGCGGCTGGAACGGGAGTACATTGGCTTTTACCTTTCGGAGCATCCCTTGCACCAGTATCAAGCGCTCATAGAGGCCTGCCAGTTGGAGACTCGGGCGAGTCGGGTGGTGCAAGGGGAGGAGGCGGCTCGGCCTTCGCTGCGGCGCTGTGCGGCCATTCTGGTGGATATTGACGAGCGGAAGAATCGCCAGGGGCGTCTGTATGCCCGGCTTACTTTTGAGGATTTAGCGGATTCGTTTGAGCTGATGCTTTTTTCGGACGACTGGGAAGCGCAGAGCGCCCGTCTAAAAGGCGCAATATTTCAGCCGGTGTACGTGATTTTGGAGAGTTTTTTACGTTCGGATGGGCAGACGGACTGGCGGATTCGGGAGGTGGGGCCGTTGTCAGAAGCACCGCCTCCGCCCAACCGGTATCTCCTTATCTCGGTGCCGGCAGAGGAGATTCGGGAGGAGACGCTCGCGGATTGGGAGCGGATTTTTCAGAAGTATGCAGGGCGATTTCCGGTGCGGGTGCGGATGGAAGGCGGCCAGCTTGTGCCCGGCGCTGTCCTCATAGAGACGCCGCGCCAGCTTCAGTATAGCCCTGAACTGTGCTCTGACTTGGAAGCTTTGGGGGCTCATCTGGAGATTCAGGAGGTCGCTCCATGAGCCTATCAGATATTCTTGCTGTATTTTTGTGGGTATGATTCAGAGGCAAAGAGGGAGAACGTGGTCTTTTGTCGCTGTTAGGCTTATTGCTCGCTGGTAGTATGAAGGATAGATTTTCTGGGCAGTTATCCCTTCCTCTGGGATGGGGAGATGGGCAGGAGGGGGATTGGGATTTTGCGGATGCTGATACGAAGACGCATACGCACGGCTACCATGTTTATCCGGCGATGATGATTCCCCAGGTAGCTCGGCGGCTCATCCGAAGCTATGGAGGGGGGGCTCAGCTTTTGTTAGACCCCTTTTGCGGTTCGGGCACATCTCTGGTGGAAGCGCGGCTGGCGGGTTTAGATGCCGTGGGTATTGACCTCAATCCCTTTGCGGTGCTATTGGCCCGTGCTAAAACTACGGATTACAACTTGCCACTCTCCTGAGGCAGGCCCGCCAGCTGCGCCAGTTTGTAAGTGATTTAGTGAGAGGGGGGGTAGAGGTGCCTTCCCCTTCGTTCTACAATATTGATTACTGGTTCAAACCGGAGGTGCAGCGGGATTTAGCGCTTCTTCGACATGGGATAGAGAGGGTGGTAGAGCCTGCGGAGCGGGACTTTTTTTGGGTGGCATTTGCTGCAGCGGTGCGAGAGGGGTCCAATACCCGACGGGGCGAATATAAACTGCATCGCATGCCCGAGTCCGCCCTTCACACGCATAAGCCCCAAGTCTTTGCTACTTTTTGGGAGCGGATCGATCGTAATCTGCGTGGATTACAAGAGTTCCTTCGGGAGCGAAAACCCCACACCCGCGCCGAAGTACATGAACGCGATGTGCGAGCCGGCATCCCGCTGCCAGCCAATAGTGTGGATATCGTAGTAACTTCTCCGCCCTACGGGGACTCCCAAACTACCGTGGCTTATGGACAGTTTTCCCGTTTAGTCTTGCAATGGTTGGGCTATGAGGATAGTATAGCCAAGTCCGTGGATAAACGGGCGCTGGGAGGGAAGATCACTCGTACAAGCACATCCTACCCTACTCCAAGTTTGGAGAAGGCATTGGAAGTAATCAGTCGCATCAGTCCAAAGAGAGCCTTCCAAGTCAAACAGTTTTATGACGATTTTGCGGATGCCTTTTCAGAGATTACCCGAGTCGTGAAGCCAGGAGCTTATGGCTGTTTCGTAGTGGGTAATCGCACCGTGAAAGGGGTTCAGCTTCCCACAGATAGTATTCTAATAGAGATTGCCGCTCATTTGGGATGGACGCACCTTACAACCCATCATCGCAAAATACCCAACAAGCGCATGCCGTTACGCAATAGTCCTTCTAATAGGCCAGGCGATATCTCTCCAACTATGACAGAAGAGCATATCGTAGTGCTCCAAAAACAAGGATAAGAGGAGAAGACCTACGCAAGGAGATATTTGGAAACGAAGGCTTTGCGAACTGGCTGCGAAGGGAGAAACTTTCACCTAAGGCGTTAGCCCAAAAAGCCCAAGAGCGTACCCAAGCAAAGTTGGGCGTGCTTAACTGCGAAAAAGTGAATGACTTTCTGTGCAGCCTCGTGGATGATGAATATGAGATATACTTAGAGGTAGAACGGGAACTGATAGAAACTGCCATAGAGAATTTCCTCAAAGCAGGGGAAGAGGAGCGCCGCAAATATCCCAACCTGAGTAGGCTAATTCTACAGGTCCAGACGCAGATAATCAGAAACTCTGACCCCATAGAGACTCTCATAGAGATTTCTAAGCCCTTAGCCCACTTCTATAAGCTGCTTATGGAATCTTTCGCTCAAAGTAGAAAGACTCGTGCAGGTGGCAGCGCCCAGTATCATATTGAGTTTATCTTAGACGAACTGGGCTATAAAGGCCTTTATGAGCGTCAGCGCATTCTAAATGGCACGGTGGATTTCTTATTTCCCAGCTTTGAGATGTGGCAAAAAGACCGGCGACGATGTACAGTCCTGTCTATCAAGCGCACTTTGCGCGAGCGATACAAGCAGGTATTTGAGGAACTATCGGCTACCCGTGGGCTTGTACTCTACCTCCTGAGCACCCAGACCGAATCCGAAGCCCAAAAGGATATCACTCAGGAGAAGGTACAGCGCCTCAATGAACAGAATGTTTACCTCATTGTGCGCGATGTGATTAAGCAGGGGCGGTTTCCCCAAGAGGCCAAT
>JGI24185J35167_1001686_pt1 | contig 9946 bp, 8 predicted proteins | sample YNPBryunderm2012_FD_35167 | JGI IMG/M metagenome (IMG submission 35167) | reverse complement strand
AGGTGCATGATCTTCTCCTGAGTCGCCTCCTCGCGCGAGAGCTCGCCCGCCACCCGTCCCTCGTGCATCACGACGATGCGGTCGCTCATCCCGAGCACCTCGGGGAGCTCCGAGGAGATCATCAGAATGGCCTTCCCTTCTGCGGCCAGGCGGTTCATGAGCTGATANATCTCCACCTTGGAGCCCACATCGATCCCGCGCGTCGGCTCGTCGAAGATCAGCACTTTCGAGTCCGTGAACAACCACTTCGCCAGAACGACCTTCTGCTGATTCCCGCCGGAGAGGTTCTGCGCCCGCTGCTCCACACTCGGAGTCCGGATGCGGAGATCTTCCACGAACTTCGCGGCCACCGCCCGCTCGAGGCCCTGGCGGATGAAGAACAGGCGGCANACGGCGTCNAGGTTCGCGAGCGTCACGTTCTCACGGACGGTCATNCCCAGAATGAGCCCCTGCGCCTTGCGGTCCTCGGTGACCAGTCCGATACCCGCGTCAATCGCGTCGCGCGGGCCACGCACCCTGAGCGGCTTTCCCTCCAGAAGCACCTCCCCGGAATCGTAGCCGTCGCGCCGAAGATGACCCGCGCCACCTCCGTCCGCCCGGCGCCCACCAGTCCCGCCAGCCCCACAACCTCCCCCGCCCGCACCCGGAACGACACATCCTCAAGCGCGCCCTTCCGCGTCACTCCCTTCAGCTCCAGCATCACGGGGCCCGGCTGCACTGAGACCTTCGGGATCTGGTCCCGGATCTCCCGTCCCACCATCATCCGGATGATGGACTCCCGGTCCAGCTCGCCGACCGGGCGCGTTCCGACCACCTGACCGTCCCTGAGCACCGTCACCCTGTCCGCGATCGAAAAGATCTCCTCCAGACGGTGGGAGATATAGATGATGGCGACACCCTGCTCCTTGAGACGGCGGATCAGGTCGAACAGATGGGCAAGCTCGTGCTCGGTAAGTGTGGCCGAAGGCTCGTCCATTGCGATGACCCGCGCTCTGCGCGAAGTCGCTTTGGCCACCTCCACCATCTGCTGCTGCGCCACGGAGAGGCGGTTCACGGGCGAACGGATGTCCAGGCGGACGCCCAGGTCATCGATCAACCTCTGCGCCTCCGCGTGCATCGTCCGGAAATCCACGAAGCCCGGAACCCGGGACCGGGGCTCGCGACCCAGGAAGATGTTCTCCGCGGCGCTGAGGTAGGGCACCAGGTTGAACTCCTGATAGATGATGCTGATGCCCAGATCCATGGCCCGCTGCGGAGAGTCGATCTCCGCGCGGCGGCCGTCCAGGAGGATCTCTCCCGCATCCTTCGTCTCGGCGCCCGCCAGGATCTTCATCAGAGTGGACTTGCCGGCGCCGTTTTCGCCCACCAGCGCGTGGACCTCTCCCCGGCGGACATCGAAAGACACGCCGCTCAGAGCCTGAACACCGGGATAGCTCTTGCTGATGCCGCGCATCTCCAGCACGGTCTCCACGGCCGGCTCGACGGTGGCGGTGCTGCTGTGAGGAGGTTCCTGCATCGTATCCAATCCGCGGCGCCCGCTAGGGGTACGGGGCTGACGGTCCCGGGCTGCTCGACGCCGCCCGGCGCCGCATCCTCTTCCGCTGGCTGGTTCGCCGGAGCAGCCTGCGGTTCCTGCCCCTCTCCGGCAGGCCGCGGCAGCACCTCCTGCGGAGCGGGCAGAGGCTCTGCGGCACCGGAGTGCTCGCCCGGCAAAGCGTAGGGCGGGCCCGGAGCCGCTCCTTCCTGCCCGGCGGGCGCCTGCTGATCGTTCGCCGCGGCCGGCGCGGATGGAGGCTGCAGACGGTCCAGCGCGGCACGCGCCTCGGAGTTGTCCGGGTCGAACTGCGTCGCGCGACGGTAGTGCTCGATGGCTTTGTCCCGGTCGCCCGCCTCTTCAAAGATCTTTCCGAGCGCCACCTGGGTCTCCGGGTCAAAAGGCATCATTCCGGCTGCGCGGTTGAGATGCGCCTTCGCCTTATCCCGGTTTCCGGCCGCCGCATACGCCAGGCCCAGCTCCCTGTTGACATAGGGGTCGTTCGCGTTGCGCTCGAAAAGCCGGCTGAGAAAGCGCACCGCATCCACGTTCTTGCCGGACAGGCGCAGAGCCCGGCCCTCCAGCTGCTCCAGCTGAGGGGAGTCGTCGGTCTTCCGGAACGCGCGGATATGCTGGAGCGCCTCCTCCGCCTTGCCAGCCTCCGCGTAGGCCTCCAGCAACGCCAGATAGGGACGCGGCCCCACCTGCGGCTGACTCTTGCAGAGCTCCAGGACAAGCGCCCGGTAGTCGTCCGCCTTTCCTTCCGCCGCGTAGATCTCCTTGAGCTTCGCAAGGGCTTCCGAAGCGGCGGGGGCCACCCTTGCCAGGCGGAGATAGGTTTCCCTGGCCTCCTCTGCCTTCCCCATCTTCATCAGGGTCCCGGCGGCCCTGCCGAGCGCGGAAGTCATCCGGGAGTCCCGACGGTACGCCTCCTCATACGCGGCCACCGCTTCGTCGTTCTTGCCTTCCCGGGCCAGAAGATCCCCCAGCATCATCTGGATGGCGCCGTCCTGCGCGAACTTCTCCGCCAGGCGCCGGTACTCGGCGATGGCCTCGTCCGTCCGCTTCGCGCGGTCGAGCAACTGCGCCGCGCCGCTCAGTATGCGGACATCGTCCACACCCGCCTCTTCGGCGCGCCGGTATTCCTGGACCGCCTCCTCGATCTTCTCCTGCTTCTCCAGCACCGAAGCCCGCCCCGTGTAGATCTGGGGGTTCTTCGCATCCACCTCCCTGGCGGCCTCGTACTGCGCCAGCGCCCGGTCCGGGTCGCCCGCGTCGGAATAGAGCCCGGCCAGGATGAGGTAGGGCTGGACACTCTTCGGGTCGGCCTCTTTGGCGCGCCCGGCGGCCGCCTCCGCGCGGTCCATCATTTTGGCGCTCGCCCAGGACCGCGCGGCCAGCAGCCAGTCCGAGACCGGATCCTTCTCGAGGCCCGCCGCCTTCTCGTACGCCTGAGCCGCCTCCTCGTGGCGGCCCCGCGCAGACTCCAGCCGGGCCACCTCGCGCCACGGAGCCGGAGAGCCGGCCCCGGCCGCGCGCTCTTTCCAGAGCCGCACGGCATCATCCGTCTTTCCATCCCGCTCGTACAGGCGCGCCAGCCGTTCCAGCGTCTCGCCCTTCATCCCGGCGCGCTTCCGGCCATCCTCCAACGCCTTTGCCGCGTCGGCCAGCTTGCCCTGCTGCTCACAGGCGTACGAGAGGCCTTCGTAGACAGCCGGGTTGGACGGATCTTCCGCGGCGGCCTTCCTGTAAAGCTGCTCGGCCTCCTCCACCTTGCCCAGGTACAGGCGCGCCAGGGCGACGTTCACGAGGGCCGCGCTGCTTTTCGGGTCCACCTTACGGGCCTGCGCGAACGCCTTCTCCGCCCCCGCGAAATCGTTCTGAGCAAACCGCATCCGCCCGAGATTGAACCACGCCGCGAAACTGCGGGAATCGAGAGACGCCGCCTTCTCATACTGCACGGCGGCTTCCCGAAAGCGCTTCTGCTGATCGAGCACCGCTCCGTAGGCCAGCCGGGCGCGGGGATCGGCCGGGGCCATCTTCACGGCAGATTCCAGGAGCCGCCCGGCGCTCACCAGGTCCCCGGCTTCCCGGTATGCGTCCGCAGCCATCAGCCGCAGCTGCGGGTTGCCCGGCTCCGCCTGTGCCGCCCGCTCGAAGGCCGCCGCAGCCGCCCGGAACTCCTTTTGCCGCATCCTGGCGAGTCCCAGGTTCGCCCACGCACCCGCGTTCTTCGGATCCAGGCCGGCAGCCCGGCCGAAGGCCGCTTCGGCCTCGGCCGCCTTCCCGGCTCGAAGCGACAGAATACCCTCCGCCATATGAGGAGCCGGATCGCGGGGTTTCATCGCCGAAAGGGCCCTTCCGTACTGCCGGGCGGACTCGGCGTCATTGCCGTCCACGGCTAACTGCAGAAGCGCGCGCAGGGCCGGCTCGTTCTTCGGGTCCAGACGGTGGACGTTGCGGAAGGCCCAGCGGGCACCGTCGGTGTTGCCCATTCTCAGGCATACCACGCCCATGTTGAACCACGCGGCGACCGCATCCGGGCGCATAGAGGTGAGCGCCTTGTACTTCTCCAGCGCCTCACGGTACCTTTTCTGTTCCGCCAGCCGCATCGCTTCCCGGAACAGCCGGTCTGCGTCTGAGGCTTTCCCGCCCTGGGCCGCTGCGGGCGCGGCAAGCAGCGCAGCGCACAGCACCGCAAGCAGAATGCGCACCGGCGAAAGTCCCGAAACCGTCCGCATCAACCGCATCCTCCGTGCAGAGCGATCGCGCCGCCCCGGCGGCGCCTCAGCGAACTATACGCGCAGAACAATGCGCGGGGTTGCATCCGGAAGGGGCAGGACCTCCCAGGGGGCTACGGGCGATTGTCGTCGTCCTCGAAATCCAGGTCCTCCTCTCCGCTGCCGGAGGCGTAGCTGAACGACGATACTTCCTCGCCCCGGAAGATGGTCACGAACATGTCTTCCCGGTCGAAGCTCGGGAGGTAGCTGGATGCGATGTCCTCGTCGATTGCGGCGAGCAACGCCTCTTCATCGGTCCGGGAGAGGTCCATCTCGAGCACCAGGGTCACGTGGATGGAATCCGGGAGATAGTGCAGATGCACCTGTCCGATACGGTGTTCCTCGGAGTCCCAGATGAGGTACACTTCGGAACTCTGAGTGCGGACCAAACGCGACAGCTTGAAGTCGATCATCGGAGGGACAAGAGCTCCTGTTCCACGCCGGACGCGCCCGGCCCGGCGAGCGCTGTGCCTGCCGGAGAGGCCGGCGGATGGCCGTGCCGTCCCGCTGAAGGCCCCGGCGGCAGAGCGCAAAGAGTATGTCACGAACGGCCGGACCCGTCAAGGAACGGCCCCGGCGGCTCAGGGTTTGCAGACCCTGCAGGGGACGAACCCGGCCCTGAGGGCTTCGTCCCGGGAAGCAAAGGGTATCTGGTTGTCCTCGGCCGGCAGGAAACGGCAATCCAGCCGGTGGAATTTCTTGCTGATCTTGTTCCCCACGAAGAGCACAGGGAGCGGCGGGCCCTGCGGCTCCGGCGCAGGGCCGGGAGGCGCCGGCGAATACTGTGTCAGAGGCGGTCCGGGCCTGGGAGGCGAGCCAGACGGCTGCGTCTCGAGCCCGGCCGCGCCAGAAGTTGCGCCGGCCGCTGCGGCAGCCGACGCAGCCCCGCCGGATGCCGTGCCCTGCGGTTTCTGCTTTTCCAGCAAAGCTGCCCAGCCCGCCGCGACACCGGCCACCACACTGCTGGCACACCGGCGCCGGAAGACTTCCAGCGCAGCCGTTTCTTTCTCCGAGGTCAGGCGAACGCACTCCTCGCGCGCGTTCTGTCCCTGGCGCTTCAGGTCCCTGGCAAAGGAGGAGGGATCAGCGGCGGAAGGCATCTGAAGGATCTCTATCTCATCCAGCTGGGTCACCAGGGCGATGCGGGACCGGAGCGCGGCCATCTCCGGCCCGGCGCCGGGCAGTCCGAGGCCCACCACCGCCCTTGCGAGCGAGGCGAGCAGCTCAGGGTTCACGGTCCCTTCGGAAGCCTGCCGGAAGATGAGCTCGATCTGGGCGGCCCGGTCGTCCACCGCAACGACCGGCCGCGACTGCAGCCTCTCCAGCACCGCCAGGAGGTGCGGCGCCATTTTGGCCCTGGCTTGCTCCGGCAGCTTCAGAAGCGCGAGCTGCGCGAGCCGGCAGGTCAGGCCCGGTTCATCCATCTCCTGAGCGCCCGCCAACGAAGCGCCTGCCGCCTGAATCAGCAGGAGGCCGCAGATGAGCGGCAAAAGGCTACGAACCATCGTTCCGCTTCCCCTTCCACTGGAGCACGGCGGCGTACACCTCCCGCCTGGGACGGCCGCTCTTCCTGGCCAGCAGAGCCACCGCCGCTCTGTCGTCCATCCCCTGCGACACCAGGAGGTGATATTCCTGCTCCAGATCCGCGGAACCCCCGCCGGCCACCGGAGCGCCCTCCAGCCCCACCACGAACTCTCCTCTGGGACGCCGCTCCCTGAAGACCTCCAGCACTTCCTCCACCCTGCCCCTGATGAACTCCTCGTGAAGCTTCGTCAGCTCGCGCCCCAGGCACACGCGCCGCCCGGGAAGAGCCTCCGCGACCGCTTCCAGCGTGGCTCTGATCCGGCCGGGCGATTCGTAGAACACGACGGTGCGCGTCTCCGAGGACAGACTCTGAAAGAACCTGAGGCGCTCCCCCGGCTTCCGGGGAGGAAACCCGGCGAAGACGAACGATGAGGTGTTGAGTCCGGCCGCGCTCAGGAACGCCACCAGCGCGCAGGCGCCAGGCACGGGGACGACCGGCAGCCCCTCCTCAACACAGCCCCGGACGAGCTCGTGACCGGGATCGCTGATTCCCGGCGTTCCGGCCTCGCTGACCAGCGCGACGCTCCCGCCGGACCGGATCCTCGCCACGAGCTCGCGGGCCCGCTCCCCCCCGCTGTGCTGATGATACGACACGAGGGGCGTGTGAATGTCGAAGCGGGAGAGGAGCTTCACGGTGGTGCGGGTGTCCTCCGAGGCAATGACATCACACCGGCGCAGCACGTCCAGGGCCCGGAGCGTGATGTCCTGGAGGTTTCCTACCGGCGTCGCGACGACGTAGAGCGCGGACGCGAGAGGCTCCCGGGAGGCGGCTGGCCGCCTCCCCCGCCATCCGGCTCTTTACCGGCCGCCCTTCTTGCCCCCGGCCTCTTCGCCGCCACCCTGCCTGTTCTCCGCCGGAGGCGCAGGCTGCATCGCGCGCTGGCGCTGCATCTCACGCTCCACGATCTGCCGGGACTTCTCCGCCAGAGCCCTGTCCGGGAAGCGGTTCTGGAAGACCTGCTGCAGCTGCATATGCACCATCCAGTCCGCCGTCACCTCGGACGCCATTCTGTAGTGCTGAAGAGCTTTGTCCTTCTGACCCAGACTGTCATACATCCGGGCAAGATCCAGCCGGACATAGCCGTCCTCGAACCGTTCCAGGCCCTTCTCCAGCAGAGCGGCGGCTTCCTTGGTCTTTCCCTGCATCTGGAGAATGCGCGCAAGCTGCACATACGAGGTATCCGCGGACGAGTTGTCCAGGTTGGCCTTGATGTGCCGGTCGAACGCAGCCGCCGNCTTCTCCAGCGCCTTGCGCGCATCCCCCTCCGGATTGTACGACTGCGCCAGCCACCAGTAGGCCTCGAACTCCGGGTTCACGAACTCGATCTTTGCGTCTTTGCGCAACCTGTCCAGAACCTGCTGCCACGTCTCGTCGGCGAGGCGTCTCTGCTGCTCTTTGCGGTAGTCCTCCTTCTTCTTCTCGAAGTCGGGCGGCAGACTCAGCTTGCTGGACTCCATCTTCAGAATCTCGAAGCCCTGCGCAGTCTTGATGATGCCGGACAGGTCGCCCGGGTTCTTCAGACGCAGCGCCGCTTCCCTGACCTCTTTGGACGGAGCGCCGAATCCTCCCATTGAGGTCTGGCTGCCCTGGATGGGAGGCAGGAGACCACCGGAGGATGCCGTGACCGGATCGTCCGAGAACTCCCGGGCCAGCTTCGCGAAATCCTGTCCCGCTCTGGCCTTGCCCAGCACCTCCTCCGCCCGTCTGCGGGCGGAGGCTTCCGGCCGCTTACCGGTGCTGATCAGGATGTGACGGACGGTCACGGTGCGGTACAGGTCGCGAAGGGCGCTGTCGCTGAGCTGCACCTTGCTCTGGACACTCTGCTGGAACTTGCGCACCATCAGCTCCGCGCGAAGCGCGTCCCGGTCGATTCCGCTCTCGATCTCGCGGCGGACATCCCGCAGGCTTTTCTGCACGCGCTTTTTGAGCTCCCGGTCCAGGTCGCGGTCGGTCTTCTTTTTGGCGTCCTTCCCGAAGAGGAGCTCGCGATACTGGCTGAGCTGAGCTTCCACGAGCTTCTCGAACTCCTCGTTCAGTTCGCGCCGCGACACTCCGATGTCGGCGCGCTCGGCCTCCCGCAGCACCAGCTCCCGCATGACGAGCGAAGGGATGAGCTGCGCCTTGAGCTCCGCCATCTGCGTGGCGCCGTAAGGCTGGCGCTGCTCGCGCAGGCGCTCTCGCGTCTGTTCCAGCTGGCGGAAATACTCTTCGGTGGAGACCGGCTTCCCGTCCAGCTTGAACGCCACGTAAAGCTCGGGCTCCCTTTCGGCGCGCTCCCGCTCGTGCATCCTGCTCGAGCCGAAGCCGACGAAGACGCTGACCAGGAAGGCCACCAGAAGGAGCCCCACCACGGGCACCATCAGCTTCTTGATGGCCTGCTCGCGAATCTTGATTATGGACATTCAGTCTCCCCTCACCATCGCCGCCAGCGCCCTCAGGCTCTCCTCGGAGGCCGCGGCCTTTCCCCCCTGTTCGAGCGCGTAGTGCGTCTCCATCGACAGCAGCCCGCCGTAGCCGTCGCGCTTCAGCTGGCGGATGTGCTCTCGGTAGCCCACCTGCCCTTCGCCCACCTTGCAGAAGACCACCTTCCCGTCCTGTCCCCGGACACCGTCTTTGACGTGGATGTGCCTGATATATGGCCGGATGGCAAGGTAGCCGTCCGGGAACGGCGTCTCCCCAGCGCACAGGGCGTTGCCCGGGTCCCAGACCGCCGCGATGCCCGACCCATCGAGCCGCTTGAGCACCCTCGCCGTCTCCTCGCCCGTCCCGAGGAAGCAGGCGTGCTCGTTCTCCAGAAGCAGCTCCATGCCGCGCTCCTTCGCACGCTGGACCGGCTCCGCGAACATTTCGACGATCCTGTCCTCTATTTCGGGAGTCGGGTCCCCCTTCCTCCAGAACGAAAACACCCGGATGCGGTTGGTCCCCAGCATCTCCGCAATGTCGAAGCAGCGCATCAAAAGGTCCATCTGCTCCGAAAGCGGCCTCTCGCGCGCCTGATGGGTCATCCCGCGCTCGGCCCGCTGGTCCTCGAACAGGTCGCACTTGTAAAACGGCGATGCGAGTCCGCAGACCGTGATCTTCTCGCGGCGCAGAAGTGAAGCCACTTCCCGGACTCCGTCGTCGTCCATGTCCGTGACGTTCACGCCGCCGACGGCACGGATCTCCGCCTGATCCACCCCGCACCGGCGCATCACGCCGATGGCCTCGCTCAGGTCCTGGGAGATCTCATCTGTGATTACCGCGACATCCAACCTGGCCTCTCCTCGTCCGTCCAGAATCCGGCATCGATGCGCGGGCCTCAGCGGCCCGCCGCTGAATCTTAGAGACCGGGCGCCGTCACTGTCAACTGCCGCCGGTCTCCACCCACCTCGGAAGGGTGAACCAGAACTGCGCCCCGCGTCCCTCCTCGCTGACCGCCCAGGTCTCCCCGCCCATCGCCTCCACCAGACGCCTCACAGACGCCAGACCCAGCCCCGAGCCTCCCCTGCGCAGCCGCGCGGAAGTCTCCTGCAGCGATACGAACGGATCCCAGATGCGCTCGATCACTCCCGGCGGGACACCGGGACCGGAGTCGGCGACGCACACGGCCACCGATGCCGGGCGTCTGTCGCAATCCACCCTCACCCACCCTCCATCGCCGGCGTGCCGGGCCGCGTTGTCCAGGAGGTTGGCGAGCACCCTTTTTACGGCGACCTCATCCCCGGCGACATCAGGGAGACCCTCCGGAACGAAGGCCTCCAGGCGGATGCTGCGCCGGGAAAATTCCAGAGTAGGCGTCCACGGTCTCGCGGAGGCAGCGCTCCAGATTCAGCCGCTGACAGGCTACTCCGGTGTGTCCCGCGAGGATCTCGAGCGATTCGCCGAGGCCTTCCAGCATCCGCGCCATCAGGTGCGTCTGCTGCAGGGCCAGCGACAGATACCTGCGCCGCTCCGGGGCGGTGGTCTGCTGATCCAGGATGGCCTCGATGAACCCCTGCACCACCGTCAGGGGGGATCGAAGGTCGTGGGCCACACGCCCGATCGAGTCCAGCAACTGATGCTGCAGCT
>JGI24185J35167_1001681_pt1 | contig 9957 bp, 7 predicted proteins | sample YNPBryunderm2012_FD_35167 | JGI IMG/M metagenome (IMG submission 35167) | reverse complement strand
AGAAGAACTTGCAGAGCACTGAACATAAAGTCAGATGCGTCCCACAGGTTCGAAAGGGGAGTCGATCCCAACGACGCGGATTACGTGATGAACCTCTTGATTCACACGATCCAGCGGGTCGCAGGCGGTTTGAGCGCGAAGGGCTTAGTGGATGTCTATCCACGAAGGATCGAAAGAAAGTCTTTGATGCTGAGGAGAGAGAAGCTGAGAAAGGTCCTTGGTATCGACGTGCCAGACAATGAAGTTTCCCGCATACTCGAATCACTGGTATGGAAGTTCGAACGACACGGGATGGTTGGACCGTCGTTGTTCCCACCCACAGACCCGATATATCGATCGAAGAAGATCTCATCGAGGAAGTCGGTAGGATCTTCGGTTATGACAAAGTTCAAAGTGAAGCTCCACGTATCCTCGCCTCAGTCGGAGGTTGGAGCGATCATCAGAAGTTCAGACGCAGTATCAAACAACTGGTCCGTTCGTGCGGGTTCAACGAAGTTGTGAACCTCTCCTTCTGTAAATCTTCCATCGTCAAAGAACTGACCAAACAAGAACCGCTCATGCTGAACAATCCCATGGTCGAGGACATGGACAGTCTGAGGCCTTCGTTGCTCTTTGGATTGATCGACTGTGTTGCTTACAACGTCAGAAGGCAGAACAAGGACGTGAAGTTCTTCGAAATCGCGAAGGTCTATGGCATTAAAGACGGTGAACTTTTCGAACGCGAAAAACTCGGCATGATCGCCTCAGGTAAGCTCGAGGAAGAGGATTACACCGACACGCGAACTGTATCTTTGCTTTGGTTGAAAGGCGTGATCGAGGAGATCGGAAAACATTTGAATTTGAACTTCGAATTCGAACCTGCGTCCATCGATTGGCTCACGCCGGGCCGTCGAGCCTTCATCTACGCGAACAACCAGCAAGTGGGCTATCTTGGAATGCTGAATCGATCTTTCAACGAAGTTTACGACTTCAAAGGTGAGGTCTACTTTGCTGAACTGGACCTGCAGATCCTGTACGAGAATGTCAACCCAGTTCGTGCGATCGTCACGCCCGCTCCGTTCCCCCACGTGAGAAGGGACATTTCTCTCTTGCTTCCAATGGGAAGCAGGGCTGGTGACATACTCAAGTTCTTGAGGACATCACACGAGTTCGTCGAAAATGTGGGTGTGAGCGACGTATACACGGGCAAGGGCTTGGCTGAGAACACGATCAGCGTCACTTTCTACGTGATCTATCGAGCTCCTGACAGATCGCTCACTGACGAAGAAGTCAACGAGATTTTTGAAAACACAATCAAGAAAGTGGAAGAAGTTTTCGGTGTGAAGCGAAGGTTCTGAAATGCTTCCATTCGAGTACGATAAGCACAAAGCTTTGAATGTTCAGAAGAAGCCCTTCATGAACTTCGATTTGGTCTCTTTCGACGCAGTCTACGAGCCACAGATCGAAGAGAGCAAGCGCGTGTACGTGTACGGGTTCCTCGCAGATGAGCCGAAGCTCGATCTAATTTTCGTGCACGGCATAGGAAACAGAAACATTTCTTACCTTCTCTGGTTCGCCGAGAACTTCAAAAAGTACGGTGTCAACACTTACTTCGTGATACTTCCATACCACTGGTTTCGCGCACCCGGTTCATGGCGCGGTGGCGAACCGTTCTTCTCGACCTCTCCAAAGCAGTGTTGTACGATGTTCCACCAGTCCGTGAAGGACGTTCGAAGAACGTTGGACTACGTTGAAGAAACTTCCCATCTTCCAAAGGCCATCATGGGTTTCAGCTTCGGAGGCATGATCGCAACGATGGCTCTCGCGATCGATGAAAGACTTAAAAAAGGCATTTTGGCCTTCACCGGTGGAGATTGGCGCTGGATAAACTGGTACGCACCACACACCGAACAACTCAGAGAAGATTACATGGAGAAGAGCAACGAGTATGGCTGTCGCGACGAAGCGACGTGCGTGAAGAACAGATCCGTCGCTCTCGAAAAGCTTGAGCAGCTTGAAAAGATAGAAGACATATTCCAGCTCGAACCTGCATGCTTCCATTACGATCCATTGTCCTATGCGAAGTTCGTCAGACAGCCTGTGCTCTTCTTCAAAGGCTTGTTCGACAGGGTGATCATCTCCAAAAGTTCACGGGCGTTGATAGAACGTCTGCCCGATGTTCATAAGGTATCGCTTCCATGTGGCCACAGATCTTCGTANNTCTTCAGNNGTCTCATTCTGAGAAGATCGCTGAAATTCCTACTGGAGGATGAAAAACTTGATCATCGTTCGCTACGGTGAGATAGCGCTGAAAGGAAAGAACAGAAAGACGTTCGAAAACAAGTTGATCGAAAACATAAAAAGGGCGCTCGAGAGAAAAGGCGTCGTAGCGAAAGTTCGTTCCACTCAAGGTAGATTGATCGTCGATGCTCCACACGAGTTCGCCGAGATCGTCAGAAGAGTCCCCGGCGTCGTTTCCGTTTCCCCAGCGTGGAAGATGGCGTACGAAGAGATTCCAGAATTCCTTTCCACGCATCTTCGCAACATGAATCCCGCCTCGTTCAAAATCGATGCGCGCAGGATCAACAAGGCTTTCCACAAGACTTCTCAACAGATCAACGAAGAGATAGGTGCCTTCGTCGTACAACACTTCGGTTGGAAGGTGAATTTGAACCAACCCGAACTCGTCATAGGCATCGAGATGATAGAGGGTCAAGCTTACGTATTCTTTGAAACGAAAAAAGGTGTCGGAGGCCTACCGTCGAGCATCCAAGGAAGACTCATCCTGCTCATGAGCGTTGGCATAGATTCACCCGTCGCAGGCTTCTTGATGCTCAAAAGAGGCGTCAGCCTGACGGTGTTGCATTTCGATCAAGGCCACGCGGACCTTGCACGGCAAATCGTCGACGTGCTGAACCAGTACAGTTCAGAACCGATTGAACTGATCGTCGTGAACCATCGAGAGTACTTTCAATCTTACGTCGTGGAACTTGAACGCATGAGAAAGAGAGAATGGACATGTGTGATCTGCAAGATACTCATGCTCAAAAAAGCTGAGGAGATCGCCAAGGAAAGATCTGCACTCGGCATAGTCACAGGTGATTCACTCGGTCAAGTTGCATCGCAGACTCTGGAAAATCTGTTTCTCGAAAGCGGCGTTGTGAAAATGCCCATCTACAGACCACTCATAGGCATGGATAAGGACGAAACTGTGAAGATCGCCAGGGAAATCGGAACTTTCGAACTTTTCAGCAAAGTCGCAAGACACGCTTGCCCTTTCAGACCATCTTCTGTCGTGACCAGAGGTTCAACGTATGGGCTGAGTAAAATACTCGAGGATTTCAAGTCAAAATCTCTCTGGCAAGGCTGAGACCTTTAGAAGCTCACAGAGCAACTGTCTCCACCCTTCTTCTTGCTCTCGTACTGCAATTCGTCGGAGCGTTTGAGTATCTCATCCACGTCTCTGCGTTCTTTCACGACGACACCGCCTATCGAGACGGTCACACGAACGATCTGATCGTTCTCAACGATGTAAGAAGCGGCTATCAGATTTTTCAATCTTTCTGCTATCTCCTCTATTTCCTTCTGTTCCTTCAATTCCACGACCGCGACGAACTCATCACCGCCGTACCTCGCCAGTGAATCACTGGTTCTCAAGTTTTTCTTCAGTGTACCAGCAACAAATTGCAAGGCCTTGTCTCCAACGTGATGTCCAAAACGATCGTTGATCGATTTGAAATCGTCCACGTCGATGAACAACACACCCATGATCCTATCGAACCTCTCAACCTCACTCAGCTTCATCTTGAGATAGTATTCTAACCCTCTCCTGTTCAAAACCTGAGTCAGCTCGTCAACGAACGCAAGCCTTCTCAGTTGCTTTATCTCGTTTTCAAGAAAGCTCTTTTCAGCCTTTTCTCTGAACAACTCGATGGCTCCCACGACATCTCCAGACTCGCCGACCACGGGTATACCCACAACGATCGCAGGCACTCTGTAACCTTCTTTGTGGTGCAGGAAGACTTCCTCAGTCTGAACAGTTCCTTTCTCCATGGCCTTCACCAAGGGGCACTTTTCCAAACAGAGTTCCGTGCCTTTGTCATCCACGTGTTTGAGGATGTTGTCTTGACACCGTGTTCTTAAGACTTCTTTCGCTCCGTAACCAGTTATCTCTTCACTCTTCTTGCTCCAATACAGAATCCTTCTTTCGCGGTCTATGCAGTAGACACCGTCCGAAACGTTATCGAAGATCTTCAGGAATAATGAGTTTTTCAAAATCTCGTTCAGCGCTGTCACTTCACTTTTCTCAAGTCGATCTTACAACATTTTCATACATTTACTCATCACACAACGCACTTTTCCCTCAGCCTGAACTTATCGATGATTTCTCTGACTTTGTCCAACAAGTTTCCTTTCAGTGATTGCAGGGGTGGTCTTGGATCTCCCGCTGGCATTCCCAAAAGTTTCATCATCGCTTTGATCCCAACGGGGTTGACCAAAAGATATGCAGCCTCCATGACAGGCTTATACTTGAAAAAGAGTTCTCTGCACCTGACAGCATCTTCCCAACTCTCCCAAGGCTTCGACATCAATGCGAACTCTTTCGGTAGAACGTTACCCGTTACGTTCGCCGTGCCGTGTCCTCCCATCGCCATCAAAGGTAAGATCAAACCGAACTTCGGTGAATCACAGCAGAGCACGTTCAACCTTCCCGCCGATACTTCGATGTCTCCCATCAATTGTGTCAAACTCGGTGAAGCTTCCTTGATCGCAACGATGTTGCCTATGTCCAAGAGTTTCGCTATGGTTGAAGGATCGATGTTCGCCACGACCCTGGACGGGTTGTTGTAGATCGTCACGGCTATGTTCACAGATTTTGCAACCGTGGCAATGAATTCCAAGATCGCTTCCTGCGGAGGCACGATGTAAGGAGGGACCACAAGCTGAATTCCGTCCGCACCACATTCTTCAGCAAACCGCGAGAGCTCCACGGTGTCCTTCGTCGTCGAGCAACTCGTCCCGAAGAAGGCTTTGATCTTCCCTTTGCAATACTTCGTCATCTCTTGGATGATCAATTTCCTCTCTTCCATCGACAGTGAAGTTGCTTCCCCTGTTGAACCCATGAATATCAACCCATCCGTCCCGTTCGCTACATGGAAATCCACCAGTTTCTTGAACCCATCGATGTCGATTCTGTCTTTCTCGGTGAAGGGTGTCACGAGCGCAACCCAAGAACCCGAAGGTCTAACGAGTTGTTCCATACCGTTCGCCTCCTCGGCATGTGAACTCTTCAAGCTCAAATTGAGGGTGCTAGCGCTTTGAGTTGTTTTTGTGCCTCGGCATCTTTTATATTCAAATCCTACCACCTTGAAGCTGTTATTCTACGCGTGCCTGCATGATGATTCATTTTCAAAGGCACCGTCCTTCAATGGTCTATTCACAATTTTGTTTCGAGCTCTCAATGAGCGTGGCCGTATACATATTTATGGGAGCGCTCCAGTGGAAAGATCATTCGGCCGGAAGTGGGAACCTACATTGGGTTCATTCTAATTCCTCAGATCCTGTAAGTTATATCCAAAATATCAAGCGCTCCTGAGTGAAATTGACACTTCAAATATCTTTGATCAACATGAGCTCAAATTTCTAAAGAAAGCAGTTTCACCACGAGAAGTTCCGTCAAGTCAAGTTCTTCCAACGGCAACGAACTTCGAACTGTACCATGTGCAGTCTCAAGGTCCCCGACGAGGGGACCTTTATTTTTTCTTCAAAGCGCTTCTCACCGAAGATCTGTCTTCATTATCTCATCAATCGAGAATAACCGTACATTTCTCTAAAATCCTCCTTCGCCCTGCCGATATAACTAATGAAAACCAACGGGCCCGTTGGTGAGAAAATTCACCGCCAGGGAGGCGGTGATCAAAACAGGGAGGTGCAAATATGCGTATCAATCACAATATCAACGCGCTGAACGCCTGGAGGAGCATGAGCGAAACGCAGTATTCGATGAGCAAAACGCTCGAGAAACTCTCCTCTGGTCTGAGGATCAACAGAGCTGGAGACGACGCAGCGGGTTTGGCGATCAGCGAAAAGATGAGAGGCCAGATCAGAGGCTTGAACATGGCTGTCAAAAACGCACAGGACGCTATATCGTTGATTCAGACTGCAGAAGGAGCACTGACAGAGGTCCACTCGATCCTTCAGAGAATGAGAGAGCTCGCAGTTCAAGCGGCATCTGACACCAACACCAACGTTGATAGGAATCAGATCCAAGCTGAGATCAACCAGCTCAGAGAAGAGATCGACAGGATCGCCCGTACAACCGAGTTCAACACGATGAAGCTCTTGGATGGGAAGATCGAAAGCTTCAGACCAGAAGCCGACCTCAAGGTCGTTACGGGCGGTAACTTCGATCTGAAAGCGTCACAGGCTGGTAATCTAAGAGGGTTCCAACTCGCACAAGGCTCTAACATTAATGGCAATTCTAGCGTTAATCTTGCCATCCTTGGTAGAAATCTGGGAACACTCACGTTGTCATTGACGGGTGCAACCGTGGCTGTGCTCGCTGCTGGGACAACTGTGTTTCGCTTTACCGTATCTAACAACGCCAGCTTTTCGTCATACATAAGAACAGTCGGAGGCTTGCGGTTCGAATTCATTGTTTCTGATACCAACGCAGGAAACACGGTATCTGCCTTGGTGAATTCGTTCCGCATTTCTCTTGCAACGTCTGTGAATTTAACTTTTGCTGATGTTAACGAAGGTTCCTACGTCGTCGAGGTAGGCCAGTTTGCTGGAGCTGGAACGAGTGCACTGGATGTAAGAATCAATTACTTCAACCGAACAGGACTCGCAAGTGCACCCATCGTTAATTTTGGCGATGGTAGGGCGATTTACGGAACAATCACTGGATCCATCAGTTACAGTACTACCGCACAAAGGTTCGTTATCGATATTGCAGCAGGTCTAAAAGGTATTTTCTTCACTTGGTCAACAGGAGTCTACAACATCAACTCCTTCGGCGGAGCTCTGCCGCTGGAAGAAGTGATAGACAGTGGTGTTGTGAGAGCCGAGGAAAGGTGGTATGAAGACACCTCGCTGATCTTCCAGATAGGTGCGAACGAAGGACACAACATGATAGCTGGTCTTGACGACATGAGAGCTGCAGCGCTCGCGCTCACAGAAGGATCACTGAGAGTGACAGACCAGAACAGCGCAGAAAGAACAATCATGTTGATAGACGCGGCGATACACAAAGTCAGCACCGCACGCGCAAGACTTGGAGCGGTGCAGAACAGGCTCGAACACACGATAAGCAACCTTGGAGTAGCTGCGGAGAACCTGACGGCTGCAGAGTCTCGAATCAGAGATGCAGACATGGCGAAGGAAATGATGGAGTTCACCAAGCAGCAAATCTTGATGCAATCAAGCATGGCGATGTTGGCTCAATCGAACGCGTTGCCACAGACAGTGCTGCAGCTGCTGCGATAACACATCGAACAACACGAAAGGCGGGCGTGTGCCCGCCTTTTATTTTTGAAGGATTGTGCCTTGTGCTGATGGAAGAATAATTCGAGAGGTGTGAAGATGGAAGAACTGTTTAGAGAGATCGAAAAGTATGTCATGTTCAAGGATTTTTCCAAGGCAAAGGAACTCGCCCAAAAGATCGAACCTGAGTCGATGAGGCACAACATGCTTGGAGTTCTTTTCTACCAAGAAAACAAGTTGGACAACGCTTTAGAACACTTTCAAAAAGCTTTGAAGCTCGATCCGACCAACGACGATGTGCTTTTCAATCTTTCGAAGGTCTTGTTCGAGAAGAAGAACTTTTTCGAATCTTGGCGCTATTTGACAAGGATCAAAAACAAAACCTGGGAAGTGTACGACCTTTTGGGAGACACTCAGCTTGCGCAGGACAACTTTCCGATGGCGCTTCATTATTATTCGAAAGCCGCGCAGCTGAGTGATATACCAGAGATGAAAGAGAAGTTCGAGCAAGCGAAGATGAAATTCAAAAGACCTGAGAAGATTGCGATCTTTTGCCTGCCTGGATTGGACAACTTCATAAAGGACATCGCGCAGGTGCTCTCGAACGTCTTCGAAGTGAAGTTGGTCGTGACAACAGACGGAAATCAAATAGTACAAGCCTACAAGTGGGCCGACGTAGTCTGGCTCGAGTGGGCGAACGAACTGGCAGTGGAGATCACAAACAAGTTGGAGAAGATGGGCAAAAAAATCGTTTGTCGATTGCACAGCTACGAGGCTCTCACGAACGCTTTTCTTGGAAAGATTGACTGGAAGAAAATAGACACGTTGATTCTCGTCGCGGAGCACATGAGGAAGGTTATCGCAACCTACCACCCCAAAGTTTACGAGCAGATCAACGACAGAGCGGTCGTGATACACAACGGTTTGGACCTGAACAAGTTCAAGTTCAAACCTCGCGAGAAAGGATACAACATAGCTGTCGTTTCTCACATAAACTACAAGAAAGACCCTGCGATGTGGTTACAGGTGATGGGGCAGCTGGTGAAGATCGATCCGAGGTACAATCTATCGATCGCTGGGGATTTTCAGGATTTGAGGTACCATTTTTACTTCACCCATTTGCTGAAGGAAACTGGCTTAGAAAAGAACGTTGTTTTCCAAGGATATGTGAAGAACATCGAAGAGTTTTTGGAGGATAAGAATTTTGTTCTTTCCACAAGTGTGCATGAAGGTCATCCCTATAACATCATGGAAGCAATGGCGCTTGGTATCAAACCGGTGATACACAACTATTGTGGAGCGAAAGACCAGTTCCCAAGGGAACTTGTTTTCAATTTTGTCTACGAAATCCCCGGGATTCTGTGTGAAAATTACGAAAGCGAAAAGTATCGCGAATTCATCGAAAATAACTATCCACTTGAAAGGCAGATCCATGAAATCTATGTTCACATAAAGGACTGCTTGGACGAGGATCACCACAAGCTCACAAGTGTGGTACGCAGTTCTGTTCCAGAGGCGTATAACTTAACAAGTCAAGGCCAAGTTACAACCATCGAGGGAAAAAGGCTTAGCTCATTCGAGAATTTAATGCCGTACCTAACAGGAGAAAAGTTCAGTTCATCTTTTGAAATCAGCTTGTGGAATATGCCCTATTTAGATAGAATCGGTTTTCTCGAAAACAAGTGCCGAGGTAAGAACATCATTCATATCGGTTTCGCTGATCACAAGGATCTAATAATGAAGAAATTGCAGAACAACGTCTGGCTTCACAAAAGACTTTTAGACGTGTGCAACGTATGCTTTGGCATAGATATAGACTGCCAGGCTGTCGAGTTCGTCAGGAACACATTGGGTATAAGCAATGTTTATTGCCTGGATCTCATCAATCAAGATCTACCAAGCGAGCTGAGCAAGAGCCACTTCGACTATGTGTTGTTGCCGGAAGTTCTTGAACACTTGGATGATCCACTCCTTTTTCTTAAAGAGATTCGAAGGAAGTTTAACGATATTGCAGAGAGAATTATTGTTACTGTTCCAAACGCTTTTAGGCTGTTGAATTTTCATTTGGCCATGAAGAACTCGGAGGGGATAAACACAGATCACAGGTATTGGTTCACACCATACACAATTCTCAAACTCATCGTGCGAGCAGGTTTCGAACCCGAAGGACTTTTTATGGCTGATCTCTATCCATCCAGCAGCGATCTACCTTTCAAAATCCCGATATTGCGAGAAGACATAGTACTGATAGCTAAGTTTCGCAACTGACGTGTGCTTAAAATCATATATCAAGGGGGCGTCACCGATGCACAGGTTTTTCTCGCTGGTTCTTTTCGCTTTTGTGACACTGGTTTTTTCATCCACCACGATCGTCGTTCACTACCACAGGTTTGATGGAAACTACGAAGGTTGGAACCTCTGGATCTGGCCCGTTGAGCCGATAGGACAAGAAGGGAAAGCCTACCAATTCACCGAGGCCGACGATTTTGGCCT
>JGI24185J35167_1001676_pt1 | contig 9976 bp, 12 predicted proteins | sample YNPBryunderm2012_FD_35167 | JGI IMG/M metagenome (IMG submission 35167) | reverse complement strand
ATTTGCCGGTAATACTATTAACTCTTAATCTGTTTGCTTGATATTCTGGGCTGGCCTTAATAATGGTTTGCCAATTTATTGGAATCCAATTACTTGAAATAGCATCATATCTCCATAATGTGTTATTTGTCTGGTTATAAAATAAATCCGAGTGATTAGGGCTAGTAGGAAAAGAGTTTCCTACTTTCATTGTAGAATATGTTGTATTCTGGGCTGGCCTTAATAATGGTTTGCCAATCTATTGGAATCCAATTACTTGAAATAGCATCATATCTCCATAATGTGTTATTTGTCTGGTTATAAAATAAATCCGAGTGATTAGGACTAGTAGGAAAAGAGTTTCCTACTTTCATTTTAGAATATGTTGAATAGCTGAAATTATCAAATTCTAATCCTGTACCATTTGGATTTACCCTCAATAATTTTCCTTGAAATCCAATATAAGAATTAGGAGTATCCGACAACGATAAAAAATCTAATTCTTTCCAAGAACTCCAACTAGCTCCAGACTTTTGTCTATTATAAATCTTATCATACTTTCTCAAAATTTGAAAGCCTTCATAATTCTCAAAAATACAAGGAAAAGTTAAGTCAGAAGGTAAAGTTCCTGTAGCTCCGGTTAATTTGAAAACGCCTATTATATTAAAATTATCAATATTAATTGAAGAAAGCTCTGTATAATTTAAAGATCTATATTTACTCATACTTTTCTAGCAATTTTATTAAAATAGTAGAGAAAACAGAACCAATAGGAGCTAAGTAGATAGAAATTACATAATCTTGAGTAAGAATTAGTAAACCTAATAAAGTTGTCCAAAATGTTAAGCAATATGAGCAATTATGTAATTTAAAAATTATTTTTTGATTGTAAAAATATTTTTTTAAAAAATAATTTTCTACAGCCTCATGTAAGATTGTATTGAAGTAAATTACATTTAAGCATACAATAAATAAAAATTGTAAAGCTAATTCCATAAGTTTCCTCCTTTTAAAAAGGTAATATTATATTATCAATATTAGGTGTATCTAATAGTAATACGTAAAAAATTTTATTAGCTGGATCCAAATTTTGAATTTCTGTATTAGTAAAATTCAAATCATTAGAATCATTAAACTCTACGAAATTCTTAAATCCTTGAGCCACTAAAGCCATATTAGAATAATCATAAATAAAAAAATAAGTATCTGGATAAAGTATAAAATTTTGAGAGGAATTTAATACTTTAACTCCTTTAAAACTATCTAAGGTTGTTTTAAAATATTCCAATAAAGAATAAGCTATTTTTTCTAAAGAAAAAAACATTTCTTCAAAAAGAGTTGTATAATAAAATTCAGGAAGAGTATTAATTAGTTTAAAATAAGGAAAATCAGTATTATAACTATTAGAAAGAGAACGTAGTGAAGAGGTATTAATTTTAGATAACCTTAACCAAATAGGCCTTTGTTGTGAAGAATTAGAAGATTCATTAGGAAAAGGAAGTCCTGTATAAATAGGTAACTGAATTAAAAATTCTAATAAGACGGACTCACTATTATTAATCTCAAAGTTAGGAGTAATATCTTTTTTCATAAAGAAAAATTTCAAAATATAGTCATCACCTCCATTCTTATAGAAAGAATTAGAAGGAAGATTAGGAAAAAAACCAGTAGGGTAATTAATAGTATCATTATGTATTGAATCTACTTCAGAGAGCTTTAATAAAGAAATTCCTATAGAATATGAAAAGGCATTGTTTTCTATAATGAGATAAGGTTGTTTAAAAAAATAAGTATTATTTACACCAATGGAAGATGGATCTCTATAATATTGTAAAGGTATATCTGTTCTAGCTATCATATAATTTTAATAGTAATCGAATATATTTTATTATCAATAAGCTCAGACTGTACATCAAATTTTAAGTTTAAGTCTAAAAAAATTTCAGTATTATTTATGACCCATTTATCGGAATTAAGCTTTTCAGAAAGCTTAGCTATTAATCTATCTATTTGAGAAGTATTGACATAAAAATTATAAGCAATTGAAGAGTCCTCTAAATAAGAAAAAATTTTTGTATAAGTAGTTTTTTCCTTTAATATAGCATGAAGAAGATAACTTATATATAAAGAAATTAAAGAGGTTCTTTCCATAGTTGGAAGTTCAGAGAAGATTATCATCTTATTTACCTCCTTTTATATCAAAAGCCAATAAAGATAATATAAGCATAGCCTCTAAAAAGTATTCTTCTGCAATAACTTCTCTATAGGAAACCTCTAAAATTAAGCTATCAAAATATGTATAAGTGTAATTAGAAGTATAGGTATATTTTATAACATCAGTTCTTGATATTCTTCTATTTAGAGTAAAAGATGGTCTTATTTCTTTTTTAGGAATTAAATTAGGATTCAATAAATAAGGTTCAATATACTTAAAAAATGAAAAAGCTCTTTCTTTAGAAATTAGAACGGTATTTCTTTTACCTACAAAATCAGATCCAAATAATATAAGCAAATCTTCTAGACTTTGAAAGATATGACTATAAGTTCTAAGATAAATAGATCTAAAATTTGAATAAGAGCTAGTTAAAGTTTGACGAATACCTTGAGAATAATAAAATAGGAATCTTAAAAATGAAATAACTTTTGGACTTTTAGAACTATAATTAGTCTGAGTAGTTCTACTTGATAAATTCGGTACGGACATTAAGCTTGGTCCATAATTAAGCCTTTCCATTGGAGCTGTATTTTCTACTATAAATTTATAAACATCTCGAATACCAGAAGGTTTATGTAAAACAGGCTTAAAATCTTTACGAAAAGTAACTTCTTTTAAAAAAGCATTAGGATTGTTATATATTTCAGTATAATAGATTTCTAAAACTAAATAAATCAAAGGAGCAAAGCTTAATAAGTTATGTATAGAAGAACTTTTAGTAGCTGTAGGATTAGAATGAATAATACAAGAAACTAAATCATAAAAAAGATTGACTTTATTATCTATAGCTTTAAGTAGTTTTTCTTTCAATTTTTCTAATTTTTGAGTTAGCAATTTAGAAGTTTCTTTTATAAAAGATTTATTAGGTAAAACTATAGGTGTAGGTCTTTCAGATTCAGCCTCTGATTTTAGTTCGAAAACAAAAAATTCAGGTACATTAAATTTATACTTTTTAGCTATTTCTTCATTTTCTATTACCTTTAAGTCGGTTTTTAAATTAAAAAATATTTTGTCTAATTTTGAAGAAATATGAACAACATCTTTTAAAATATCTATAAAAATACTTGATTGTAAAAAAGCTACAAAATGTCTCTTAAAAGATAAGTAATAAGAGTCTGAAAATCTAAGATACCTATTAGAAACAAAGCTTAAAAATTCTCCTGAAATTTTTTGGTAATTAGTAACAAATCTTTTTATAAAGTCTGTCATTGAACCTTTTTGTAAAAATAAACTAAGAAAAGTTTTCAAATTTATCTCTATAGAAATATCTTCAAATTTAGATATATCTATTGGATAACAAAGAAACATAAAAATAAAAGATAAAATTTCATAAACTTCTTCTATATCTTCATGAGGCTCATTAGTAAATTCTAATATAGGTAAATAATTTATAGAGAAATATAAAATAGAAGCTAAATCAAATAATTCATAAGGAATATACATAGCTAACTCGGTTTCAGAAGTTTCCAAAATTATAAAATCATAAAAAGATTTAGACGTAAATTCTTCTGAAACTCTTGAATATTCACCAGCAAAAAATACCTTTTCTTTTAAATGAGGATTATAAGGAACAAATTTAGTTACTTCGCCTAAGGAAGTATATAAAAGATTTGAAACTTTAGTATGTAAAATTTCAATTAAATCATTAAATCTAGAGGTGTTTGTCAATGAGCTCATAAAAACTTTCGACTACATTTATTGGAGAAAAATCTTTATTAGCAGTAAATATTTTGGTAGAATGTTCATTTATTATAGTTTCGAAAATTGAATAAACTTCTTCATAAGAAGGAGAAAGAGGTAAGCTTAAAGGAACAGAAGAAATTTTTATTCCTATTTTAGATAATAATTCTTTATCGAATTTAGATTTATCCTTTATAGTAAGCTTATTATCTTTAGTAATGACTAAATTATAAGGTTCTAATAATGAATTAAGTAAGTCTCTCATTATAGACCTCCTTTTAAGATTTCTATTATCATAATTAATTGATCTAAATTAACTTTAGCGAATTCTTCATCAGAAATAGGGTATATACTACTTACTGTTTCTAAACCTTTAGAAGATAAGAATTTTACTACAACTGTATTTAGAGCATTAGAATCTACATAAATATTTTCATAAGTATTTTCTTTAGAGCTTTTTGATTTTATTAAGTTCTCTATAAAAGATTTAGGATCTCCTCTTAAGTTTTGTAATCCACTTAAAGCCTTAAAATATATAGAATTAAAATCACTAGAAGTATTTTTCATAGTACCTTCAGAAGTTTGAATACTTATAAGATTTTCTATTCCTTCTATTTTATATCTATTAGTACCATCTTTAACAAATTTCAAATATTTATTAGGTAAAATTTCTGATTTAAAAACAAAAGAATCAAGAGAATCACTTGGAGAAATTTTTCCTCCAGAAACAAATTTAGCAGCTTCCTTTTCTTCTTCCTCAGAAGGAATTTCAGAAGTAGATTCTTTAAGATCTTCTTCAGAAGGTTCTTCTTCTGGAGTAGATTCTGCTTCTGAAATATGTTCTTCTAATTCTGAAGCATTAGTTAAAGTCTCTTCTAAAATAGAGAACTGATATTGTAAAGAAGAAAATACTCTTCTTAATCTAAAGGATAATCCAGTTTCTGTAGCTTTTAAATAAGAATCTTTCACTAAAGTATGATTCTTTTTATGAAGTAAAGCATCTTCTCTTATAGAACCTAAAAATAATCTGAAAATTGGTTTTAGCAAATTTGCTTCAGATAATAAATCAGAATATACTTCATCATCTAATTCACTAGAATCAAATGGTATTAAAACTTCCTTATTAGTAGTCAATATAGGAATACTAGAACTTCTTAAAGGAATCTCTAACTCTGTAAGATATGAAAAAGGAGCTATATTAAAAAATCTAACTAATTTAGAATTAGGTATAGTTCTAGAAGTTAGAGAAGTTAGGAAAAAGCTTCTTAGAAAAGAAATATTTTGACCTGTTAAAGTACCATACTTTACCAATATAAAAGATCTTTGAGGCCTTCCAGAAGAAAGAGAAATAATAGGAATTGTAAATTCTAATATAACTTTAAATCTTTTAGAAAAAAGAAGAATATATTCTACATAAGGAGCTGTTATTTTATCTTGCATTAAAGAACTTTTTATAGCTCCAAATCTAGAAGACCTTACTATAAATCTAGTACCGAATAAATCTCTATCTGAAGAAATAATTTTACTTATAAGCTCTTCACCTTCTGCTATATTATATTTTAATGAATTTAAAAAATTTAATAAAAAACTATTCATGTTCTAGCACCTCTTTTTGCTGAATTAATTGATTAGCAAAAACTTTAAAAAAAGATGAACTTACTAATAGTCCATAAAAATAAAATGAAATAAAATCTTCTTCAGAAGTAGGAAGAGTATGTCTAGAGAAAAATATAACTTTCTTTTTAGGAGGATCTTTGTAATATTCTAAATCTCTCTTACAAAGAGAAGAAAGAAAAGATTTTATAGGAAATAAAGCATCCTCAAATGAAAGATGAGAATGTAAATTATGAGAAGAATGTAAATTTTCAGTATCTGTAACTTCCTCTAAATTTGGATAATATAAGGTATTTTCTTCTATAGCTAAAATAGGATAATCTTCAAAATATATAGCATAACCATCATTCTCTTTAAAGTATTTTAGTTCGAACATAGTAGCTCCATATAGGATTTTATTTTAATTATAGTATTATATTTATTTACAAATAAAAGTAAGACGATCTTAGAAAGAGGTCAAAAAAAGTGGCCTAAGCCACTTTACCTTTTGAGTATTTATCTTTAACATAAATAATTTTGGTAGAAGGAACTTTTTCCTTCAAAGCTTTAACATTTTCTTCTATATGAGAAAGAATAACTCCATCCTTTAGAAACTTTTTCACTAAATCAGTATCTATATAATCATATAAATCAGAAAATAGAATTTTAAAATACTTATTTTCTTTTATACCATATTCAAGCATTTTATTTATATTAGTACCTTCTCCTAAAATAGCATGCTTATACCTATTAACTATTTTTTCTCTCTTTAATAGATTTACATCAAAGAAAGCTATTTCAACCTCTCCTAAAGATCTAGCAAAATTGACTGCCTCTTCTACTATTTCTGTACTCATACTTCCAGAAGTATCTAATATGAAAAGAATTTTATTCTTACTATTTCTTTGTAGAACTAAAAATTTGGAACTAGCAAATTTTCTTCTATTTCTTAACTTTTTAGTATATTCTTTAAACTTGTTCCTTAATCTTACTTTCCAACTAGGAGATTTAATTTCAATTTCCATAAAAATACCTTTAGAACCTTCTTTACCAACATTAGAAGATTGTTCTCTATTAATTTTTCTGGCTTCTATAGAATTAGCTATTGATTCTACATCTAAATTATTCCGTAAATTTTGTAGTTGTTTCTTCTCTTGTTCAGATAATAGATTTTCTGGAATAGAAACAAAACCTATTCCATATTGAGCTAATTGGTTTATCAAATTTACAATCTGAGATAGATTTCCTGGTTGATTAGATTGAGGATTTCCATTCATATTTTGAGAATTATTAGCTTGATTAGGTTGAGCACCTCCACCTATATTTTGAGAATTGCTATTACTAAATTGAGTGGGTTGAGAACTTCCATTACCAGTAGCTTGAGTAGATTGGTTATTTCCATTCATACTTTGAGAATTACAATTAGATTGGCCATTTCCATTAGAATTTTGATTTACTTGTGAAGCATTATTATTTTGATTAGCTTGTCCATTTTGACCTTGTGAACCATTTGGGCATTGTTGAGAATTCGCATTCATAGAATTATTAGGATTTTGCTGATTACCTTGAGATGATTGACAATTTGAATTTGAAGAACCATTATTGTTATTACAAGAATTGTTATTATTATTTTGAGAAATTTGTTGAATCAATTGTTGAATTAACTGCTGAATCATTTGTTGAGAGTCCAGCATATTTTTCATATTATTTAAGCAACTCTTTATATTAGAATTATCCTTATTCCGCTTTATATATTCAACTATATCTATCATGTTAGGCAATTTACCATACTTACTTAAATTATTTATAGAAAGTTTTATTACATCCACATCAATATAATTTGGATCTATTATAGCCTTTACAGGCCTTCTTCCAAATAAATCTAAAGCAAAAGATTCTGCATAATGTTCAGAAGCTACTCTAAAAATTGGATCTTTAGAGAACTGAGTATATCCAGTAGTATGGCCACCAATAATATGGCCAAGCTCATGAAGAAAAACATATACTAAATCTGATAGAGTTTCTATATTAGCTAAATTTAGAAAGATCTTACATCCTGCCGCAAAACCATAAACAGGCGAATTCTTATCACTATAGAATGTCAAATTTTCAAAAACATAATCTATAAATGGAGAGTACCCAATGTCATACGACACTTGAGTATACAAATAGTTTTTTAACCTTTCTTTAGATATTTGTTCCATAATTTACTCCTTTAAGGAATTTTGAAGTTCTTTTGAAACTTCAATTACTGCGCCTAAAACCTCCTTATTATTAGAATATTCTTTAAACCTCTTATCATTGGAAATAGCTTTTACTACTTTTACGAAACCATCCTTATTTTTATCTCTAATTTCAAATAAAACTTCCTTTGGACTAGCACCAGATGCTACCATTATATAGAAATAGTTTACAGGATCCTTATAAACCATTTGCTTTTTAGGAATTTTATCTTGTACTTTTCTATAGAATTCAACAAATTGTTTAGCTATTTTTGCACCTAAGAAAGCCTTAGCATAAAATTCTACGTCCTTCAAAGTGAGTTCTCTAGGACCGTAAATCACTTTATGTAGAAGTGTATATGTTCTTAAGGATGGAAATTGTTCATATTCATCCTTTGGCTCCACTAGAACTAGATTAGGATTAGCCTTTAAGAAGTCAGTAATTAAACCTAAATTATCAGGTATGTAAGTACCATCCATTCCAATAAATGCTACTCTGTTTATAAGAGCTGGATCTTCAGATTGAACATTTCCATCTATATTAGATGTTCCTGCTACATGCACATTATCTGGCAATTTAGTAGAACCAATCCTTCTTTCAAATGGATGGAACAAACCGTGTAGAGCCGCTAATACATCAGATTTAGATGAGAATACCTCATCTATAACCAATAATACTTTTTTAGATTTAGCCTTTTCTATTAGATCTAAAATCCAAGAAGGAGTATATTTGGTCCTATTTCCATCAGCTATAGGAAGACCATTAACGTCTTCCGGAACCAAAGAAGCACCTTCAACTACAATGTACTCCATTCCTTCTTCCTTAGCTATTTGCTCTAACAAATAATTCTTACCAATACCAGGAGGCCCGTATAAAATTACTGGCACTTTATTTTGAATAAGGTATCTTATATTCTCTTTTAAGTTTACATAATTCATTTCTTATACCTCCTTTTTATTTTATTTTTGATACTTTTATGATAGGTAGTTCATCTAAAATAGACATTTCAAACTTATTTGAACCTACCGTTATTTCTGAATATACTGGAAGAGAATTGATTATACTTTTATATAATCTTTCATCATCCTCAGTTTCAATTGATAGGTCACTCGGATTTATAAAGAAAATCCATTCTTTTTCAGAAGGAATTTTTACTACTTCAGATGCTTTAATTTTTGTTTCATATAAATTTAAGGCTCTCTCTACCGAGTAGGAGAGAGAGTATCCCTTATAGATATGATACCGCAAATCCATTTTAATATCTTCTAACTTTTTATTAGCAGTATTTTCTTCAGTTAATATAAAGAAATTGAAAATGTCAAAAGTATCTTTTTCTCTAGGTAGATACAATCTATATATAAAACCTAAATACAACTGATCGCTTTTCAATTTGCAAGCTGGATTTTCTAAATCCAACTCCATATCCGTTTTCCAGTCTGTATAGTTTTCCACAAAATACGAATCACTTATTACCTTAACAATGGTACCGTCTTCCATTTTCTTATCTTTTTTCAAAATCATTCTTATACCTCCTTTTTTAATTTTATTAAAAATTATTTTAATAAATAAAAAAAAAATAATTTTTAGAAATGAAGANTTATCTTTTCGTTAGGTAAGCTTCGTAGATATGAAAGCCTAAGAAGTTGGTTCTTTTTTTGAAAGATAGATTTGGATAAGAATAGAATTTTAGAATTTTGAAATTAAAGTTTTTAATTAAATGGAAAAAGAAATCTAAATTAGTTGTTTCAATAAAAAGATCTTTTACTNCAATATAAGCAAGTAAATTTGGAAGAACTGTAACTTCAGAACCTTCTATATCTACTTTTAGAAAATCTACTTCTTTTAAATTATATTTATTTACAAAATCTTTTACTTTTAAAGCTTTAACAGTTATAGGTTTAGAATTCTCTACTTGAAAAATAGAACCATTATCTTTTCCAGTAGAGTAAAAAGTTATATTAGAATCTTCATAAAAATCTTCTACTATAGCTGAATTTTCAAAAATAATATTAGTATCCTTATAGTAATCTTTAAAAGAAGGATCAGCCTCTACTGCTATTACTTTATTAAAAAAGTTTAGCAAATGTTTAGAAACTATACCTTTATTAGAACCTAAATCTATAGCTAAATCATATTTATCATCAAAATCAAATTTTCCTTCTTCTATTTCTTTTTGTAAATATTTTTCATAACTAAGCATATTATCTCCTATTATTTAGTTTATTATTTAGTTTTATTTCTTGTAATTTTTTTTCCTTTTCTTTTTGAATTTCTTCATAAGTTTTT
>JGI24185J35167_1001666_pt1 | contig 9998 bp, 10 predicted proteins | sample YNPBryunderm2012_FD_35167 | JGI IMG/M metagenome (IMG submission 35167) | reverse complement strand
TTTTATCTTTTTTATTCGTGATAAAGAGGCGGGCTCTATTTTGTTTATGGGAAGAGTTATGGACCCCAATAAGGAGTAGAATAATCTTTAAAAATAAACGCAGGAGGTAAATAGTCATGAAAAAATTAGTAGTTATATTTACCTTTTTTCCATTATTGAGTGGTATTGCTTTGGCAGAAGACGAAAATAAACAGTCAGAATCTACTAAAAAATGTGAAAAAGTGTGTGTACAATGGGAGGAAAGGAGATTCTGTCAGCCAGATCCAGTTTTTCCTGGTAAACAAATATGTGGAGTATATAAGACTTGTGTAAAGTATGAAGAAAAATGCAGTGAGGATAGATAAGGTAGAAGAGAAAAGTATAGTAACGTATTAGAGGAAGAAAGATTGAAAAGGTTAATAACTTCCATGACATTTATCATTGCTCTTTTCCTTTTATCCTGTTCATGGACAACGAGTTTTTATGTTGTAAACAAGTCCGAGATGCCAATAACGATAGCAGTTAAATACAGAAAAATTGAAAAACCAAAACAGCCTACTCCAACGCCAGAAGTTGAAAAAAGATGGGAGGAATTAGAAAAGAAGTCATGCTGGTATATTGGATTTAAGAAAGAAATCTATATATGTAAAGAAGGTGGTGAGTGCAGAACCCTTCAACCTGATGAATACAAATACGATAAAGAAAAATGTGAGTTTGAAGTTACTTTAGCACCGGGAGAATTAATAAAAGTAGCTGAAATGTGCTGTAGCTATACAGGTCCAGAGAAAAGATTTGCTGATAAACTTAATGTTGAAGAACTTAATATTAATACGCCCGGTGGTTTACTCAAATACGAGGGCTTTGAACTACTGAAGATATTTAAAAAGAAGGATAAGACTGAATATGTTTTGGAGTATCGTTAAATTTTAAAATAACTTACTAAGGAGGTTATTATGTTTGGACTGCCTGAATTAGGAGTGATAATTTATCTTGCTTCTTTTGCATTCTATTTATTAGCAATTATAAATTCGGCAAAAATAAAGGGGAAGAAAATTTTTTATCTCCTTTTATCTATTTTATCTTTGCCAGCTTTAATACTTCTAATTAAATTAGTTAATAACTTATTAATACAAAAAAATATTATTTCATCTTTAGAAGGGAGCGTTATTCTGTTCTTATTAAGTGCTATTGCAGTGCTTCTGATAGAAATAGTTATATATGTTTACATTAGAAGAATAAAACTTAAAACCACTTATAAGGAGGGTTAATTATGAAAGCTTTTAAATATATAATTATGTGGATTTTTTTACTTATGATACAACCAGCTATAGCCTTAGAAGATTCTAATAATCTAAATGAAGAGATCGTTAAGAACTTTACATATCATTTAAAGTATTCAAAACAAACAGTCACTTTGAAGAATGGAGAATATAAAACTCCATTAAGACCTGGTAATGAAGTAAAAAATTACCTCAGTGTAAAAATAGAAAAATACGGTATATTTAAACCTACATTATTACCACCATTTGCTATAATTATACTTTCCGAAAACTTTAGTGGAAGTGGTAATTTTTTAGAGATAACAGCCCTTGTGAATGAAAATGGCAAAATCATACAAACTAATTCAATTGAGATTGGAGATAGAGTCATAATAAAAGATTTAATATTTCAGCCAGGATTCGTTTCTTTTCGTGATAGGGAGAGAGACGCTATATATTTATCACTTCTTACCCACAAAGAAAACGACCCCTCTTGTTGCCCAACTAAACAAGAAATACTTTGCTTTACCTTAGTAAGAGATGAAAATAAAGAAATGAAATTATTAACCTGTGAAGAGGCAAATGAAAAATATCCTTTACCCATTGTAAAAAAGCCAGCCCTTTATTTTTATCCAAATAAAACTAAAAAAGTAGAAATAATTTTAAAACCAAAAGGGCAGATTATAAAGACCATTCCAGAATACAAAGACAAATGGTTAGTTATAGCTAATCCAAATGGGTTGATAGATAATAAATATCCGTATCTTTTCTACGAAGTAGCATTAGAAAATTCAGTTAATCTACCAAAAGATGGTTGGATAGTTAAAACCACAGACTTAGAAAATTGGTTCGATTCAAATCTTCCTAAGTTAGGACTTAATAAAAAAGAAATAAAAGACTTTAAAGAGTATTGGCTTGGTGAACTTAAAGGATATCCATATTACAAAATTGGATTATTATGTAAAGAGTTTTTAAATGAAAATATAGCAATTAAAATAAACCCAAACCCAGATACTTTTATNAGGGTTATCTTTTATTTTGANGGAACTTACAANAATAGNGAAAAATTAATAGAGCCAGTCATTAAAACACCTATGAGAAAAGGATTTACCGTAGTAGAATGGGGTGGTATTTTAGAGATTTCAGGTAAATCTGATGTGAAATTAATAAAATACTCATTTTTCCCTCAGGAAGAGGGTATATTACTCTTACGCTCCTTAAGCATTGAAAACCACAAAATCAAAATAAAAGTAAATACTAATGGTTGCACTGATAAAAATTCAATTAAAGCTGTTGTTAAAAAATCATCAAGGATAGACCCAAAAGTTCCAGATTATGAAATAACTTTTATAAGAGAAAAACCAGACAATTGTAAAGCTTTTCTACCAGATGGAGTAATTATTGAGTATGATTTAAAAAGAGATTTTAATATTCAGATGCCTTATACTTTAAAGGTCAACAATCCTATAATACCTTTTACTGAAGGTGATCCTTATTTTATTATAGAAAAAGTGGAAAAAACAGTTCAAAAAGTGCAAGAAGAGTCATTTAAAGGAGAGCAAGGAAAATTCATACTTGGTGCAATTCAAGAAATGATAACAGAGATAAGACGAGATATAAAAAATGCAACCATTTATGCTATACAGCAAGAAATAGAGAGATATAAAAAGAGAGGAGAAAAAGAAAAAGTAAAAAAATTAGAAAATGAACTAAAAGAGATTAAACATAAAAGATGAAGACTTCCAAATACCAGAAGACACTCAAGAGGATAAACCTAAGCCTGAAGATTTGTTTACCCTATCATTCGGTCCTATTTATCCCTGCAAAGCTAAACAAACTGAAATTATTGTAGATAAAATAATTTCTATAGGGGATATTTTAAATGTCAAAGGTATGACAAGGTCAGGTCCTTTTTATCATGTAGCAGGTATAAGAAAGGACATATTAAAAAAAGTGAAGGTAGGAAAAATAAATAGAGCAAGTTTATGTTTAGTTTACAAAAGGGAGTATTTTGGTTTTATACCTGATTATTATGTATATTTAGCCGATATAGAAGAATGAAAGCTTCTGGAGGTTAAATATGTTTAAAATATATAAAACTTTAATAGGATTTTTCTTAATATTTTTCTATTTCTCATCTGTAAATGCATTAGAAAAACCAGAAGTTTTTCTGTCAGAAGAAAACAGTAAAATGCTTTTAGATGAATTTTCTTTTGTTTCAGGAAATTTTACANATTACTTAATAGTTTATTCACCCGAAAATAACGGAATTTACTTTATATGGGATATTACGAGTATATATGTAGAGTCAATTCCTTCAGAGACATTAAAAAAAGATAATAAGATTTTAGAAAAATTTTTATTTTATCTCAAAGGATTGAACTATACAAAAAAGAAATTTGATAATAATTTAAATGTAGATATAAGTAATGAACCTCAACATTCTAAGGACGGCAAATTAACTGCAAAAATCATTCCATATCAAGGGAAGAAAATTATAAGCTTAGTAAGAATATCGGATAATAAAGAACTTGCAAAACTTTTTATTTTTAAAAACAGAGAGTGGATAATTCTTACACCATCAGGCTATTATGATGCAAGCGATTTTGCAGGAAAATATCTGAATGTTAGAATTGGCGATAAAGTATATAAAATGGAAGATTTTGAAAAAGTATTCTACCGTCCAGAAATTGTTAAAGCAGCTCTTGAAGGAAAATCTATATCAGAATTAAAGTTCCCAGATATAAAATTACCAGATATTAAAAATGAAACAAAATATAACATAATTGTAACAGAAGTTTTATCTGATTTTCCCTTTGAAAAAGCAGGAGGTAAAATTTGGGATATTATTTATTCTCTAAATGGTAAAATTTTTTATGAATCGAATAATAAAGATTTAGCAAAAGAATTNACTGAATATATAAAAAGCTTACCTGNAGGTTCCTATGAAATGACTCTTATTAGAGAGGGAAGAAAAATTACTACGACTATAAATCTTTCTGAGATATCATCTACTCCAAGGATGGGAATTATTTCTTCAGCTATTGAAAATAATCCTCAGTTTTATTTTAATAAAGCTTTAGACGCTTTAAAAATTGTGTCATCAAGAGAAGGCTTGAAAAACGTTGCACATTTATTTGAAATAGCAAAAGCATTATCTCCAGAATGGGCTGATGTTTATTATAACTTGGGATTAGTTTATGAGGAATTAACATATTATGATAAAGCTGCAGAGAATTTTTCTAAATATGTAAATTTTGTAAAAGATAAGTATTCTGTAGAAGCTAAAAATGTGACTTTTAGAATTGAGGAGAATAGAAAGAAATATAAGAAATTGGAGTATATAAAGAAAAGAATGGTAGAAGGTGAGTTAGTAGTTGAAAGCGGTGAACCTCCTTATCTTGTCCCACCAATATTTAAGTTAGATAAATTAAATAAAGTAGTAATGTTAAATCCTTACACTGACTATATGAAAAGGNTCAGAAANNCAGGTTGGAAAGGAGAAGAGTTTCNTTGGGAGTTGCACGATGTGAACTCAAGTAAATTGCCTTTTTTCCCTGTAAAATTTGACGGTAAATATTTTGAAGTAAGATATTTTACTATTTGGCAGGCAGGTAATAAGTTTAATGTTCTATTAAATTTAACAAAAGGAGAATTAGACTTGAATTCTTTAAGAATTAAAACAATAAATCTATTACACCCCATATATGGACTATACAATAGCATTGAGGAAGCGATTAAGGAAGCAAGCGATAAAATATCTTCTTTTAATTTTGATGAAATTAACGATACAAGTACGAAGAAAGTTCATATAGGAATTAACGAGGTTTATAAAATATGGATTTCACCAGTGGTTTTTTATAGGATTAAATAGGAGGACAACTATGTTAAAAAATAAATATTTACATACTTTTTTGATGTCCTTAGGGTTCTTATATTCCTTATCTATTCCATCCTATGCTTATTGGGAAATAGACCAGTCTGAATTTAATAGCTTTTTATGTAGATATGAGCCAAGAGCTTGCAATGCTCCATCAAGAGTGGGCAGATTCGCAACTTTTCAAGAATGCGAAAATACTCGAAGGAGCACATTGCCAAATGATGTACACTGGCAGAATAAAACAAGATGTGTAGGTTATGATGAACAATCAAGCTCTTATACTCCATCTCAACAGCCTAATTTCCAACAACAGCAAGAAGAAGAATTAAGACAGCAACTAATATTACAACAACAAAAAGCTCAACAAGAAAAAGAAAGATACATAAAAGAATTAGAACAAAAACGAGCAGAAGAAGTTCAAAGATATAAATTACTATCAAATAATATGAAAATATCATCTCCACCTATACCACAATCTAAAAAAGAAGAATATAGAAAAATTTTAAAACAAGCAAACTGCATAGCTTACAACTCAATTCAAGCTGCAGAATTAGCATTAAAAGGAAANTTTGAAATATCTAAAAATATACTAACTAATTTAGAGATAATGACAGATAAAGCTAAAGCAGGATTTGACGATAAGACTTCAATTGATTGTCCTGGAAATATAGAATTTAATATTCCAGAGCCAAAAATGTCTATTGACCAAGATTCTGTTTATAAAAGTTATCAAGAAATAACTCAATCAGTATCAAATTTAATTCTTGAAATACAAGCAAATAATGAAGAATCAAAAATAATCCAAGACAAGAAGCAAAGATTTCAAAAGGAAATGGACCGCCTGAAAAATGAATTAAAAGATTTGCAAAAGAAAATTAAAACGACTAAGAATCCAGAGAAAAAAGGAGATTACGAACTTCTTGAAGCGGAAGCTAAAACTTTACTCCAACAAGCAGAACGAAATTATCAAATTGCCTTGAAAAACGAAGAGAGATTATCAAAAGAAAAGCTGGAAATTGAAAATAAATTAAATGATTTAGAAAAGGGATTAATAGGAAAGAAAGAAGAAATAAACAAATAATTTTACTATTAGATTGAAAAATTGGAGTTTAAAAAATGATTAGAAAACTTTTTACATTCCAAATTATATTTGTTGCTCTCTTGATATTTTCCTCAAAAGTTTTGGCACAAAGTGTTTGTGACGTAAGCATAACTGAACTGAAGGAAAAGCTTATTAATTTACAAAAAATCCGTGACGATGCAGAAAGAGGAATAATAGAAAACGATAAGCTTCTTATGAGGGCACAGGAAATTATACTGCTTGCAAGGGCAAAAGGAGATGTAAAAGCTGGTCAAATAGCTGAAGAAGCAGCAAGAAAGGCAGAAGAAACAAAGAATAAACATTTGAAAACCAAACAAAAAGCAGAAGAAGAAATTGTAAAGATAAAGGAATATATCCAATTAGCTGAAAAGAACAACTACACCAGTTTGAAAGATCTATGTGATTATTACAGAAAACAGGTTGAAATCCATAAAGGGGAATTTAAACTCCTTGTACAACAAGGGGAAGAGTTATATAAAAGACACGAGGAGATAATAAAAGAAGGTGAGAAGGCAAAACAAGAAGTGCGCGAATTCTTATTTGAATATGGAAGGGAAAATATTCTTACTCTAATACAAAGTATTAATATTGGGGTGGGAAAGCTAGGCAAAAGACTCCAAGAAATTGCTTTAACAACCAAAAATGAAGAGTTATACTTTAAAGGAGCTAATTTAAGAGGAATATCTGGGTTAAACGGATCAATTCTTGAACAAATTGCAGACAAATATGAAAAGTTAATACTTTTAGAAAAAACTGGAGACTGGTCAGCTGATACTATAAAAAAATGTTCAGAATACATACAGGTTTGGCAAGGCAAGCACGAAAATATTAACAAGTCTTTGGAGGAAATAGAAAATGAATTGAAAGAAATAGCGAAGCAAGAAGAAACACGAGAACTGCTTAGAGACTTAGTAATTGCAGAAATAGTGGAAAAAATTGAAAAATATCGTAGAAGTTATACAAAAATATTAAGTAAATCTGTTCCTATTATACAACAATTATCTTCGTTAATAGATACTTCTTACTATTTGGTAAAAGCATTTCTTTTAGAAAAAGAAGGATCAAAATATATTTTATTGACTGATAAGATGAAAGATAGATATGAAGAGATTAAGAGGAAATTTGATAGTGATTGGAAGAGGCTTAAAGAATGTGAGGAGTTATGTAAAAAAGTAGGGAGGAGTGATGTATGAATAAAATGACAATTTTTATTTGTATACTTTTTTTATTCTCAGTTTTACCATCCTATGCGTATTGGNAAATAGACCAGTCTGAATTTAATAACTGGTTGTGCCAAAGCAGTCATAAACATTACTCCCAATTTTGTAATGCACCTGCACGCTGAAGAGGTTAACAGAGACTATAAACTTACGGATGATTTATTTCGATCATATAAAGGATNAAAAAGACCAGTTAGATAAAGACATGAAAAAACTCATAGAGTATGAAAATTATTCTAAAAAACTCTCAGAAAAGGAGGAGAGTAATGAATAAAAAAATAACATATTCTGGATTACTACTTCTCTTTATAGCAATTTTAGTTTCACCATCTTTTTCACAAAGTATTGGCAGATCTTGTGATGGTTCACAGCTTAAAACTGACAGTGGTTGGGTTTATATACCCAAAGGACAGACAAGGGAAGTCATGATAGGCGGAGTAAGATATAGATGTGTTGGCTGTGGTAAATGTACTCCTATATCTCAACAAAACCCACCTGGCGGATACACTGGTAGTTATAGAAGCTCAGGAGATTGGAAAACTGACCTCATGCTGGGTTTGATGCAGAGTTTTATGCAAGGCTTCATGAAAGGATTACAACAGGGAGGAGCAAATCCTTTTGAACAAAACTCTGCAGGAACTCAATACGATAGAGAAGCTGAATTTAGACGCCTTAGAGAAGAGTGGCAAAATGGAATAAAAAAGCAAACTGAACAGATGCAAAAACAGTATGCCTTAATGAGGCAAAATGAATTTAAAGAGAAAAAACAAAGGTTACTAAGCAAACTAAAAGGTCCTAATTCATCATCTGAAAATCTTTCTTCTCTAAAAAGCCTTAAATGCAGTGCTTACTGGAGTATTGAGGCAGCAAAGTGGGCATCCTTAGGTGATGAGGAATCTCTAAAAAAGGCAAAAGAATATAGTCTGAATTCTGAAAAGGCAATGCAGGGGGATCTTTCAAACTGTCCTGATTTTCAACTGGAAGTGAATATTCCTGTTTCTGATGACACAAACATCTACAAAGAAGAGTTTCAACAGGAATTTCTTAAAGTTCTCACTCAGGAAGTAAATGATAGAGTGAATTCCTTGAATGATATCAAAAAGAAAAAGGACGAGCTGTTATATGAAGTAGCAAAGGCAGAAGATGAAGTCAAAAAAATTGAAGAGATCAAGAGTTCAGCTAAGAGTGAAGTGGAGAAGGAACAATACGATAAACTTCTTATAGAAGCACTTAAGGCACTTGAAATGGCTAAAAAAGAAGAGAAAAAAGTTGATGAAGAAATTTTAAGGCTTAATCAAGAGATAAAAGCAATTAACGAAATAACTCAAACCCTTTTTACTCCAAAAAAGGAGAACAAATAATGAAGAGATACGGTTTTTTTGTGTTAATAGTATTTGCATCTTATATTGGATTGTCATTTTNATATGGAGTTTCTTCAGAGGAAATTTCTAATGAAGCAAAACAATACTTTATAAAAGGAAAAAAATTGATAGAAACANCAGCCTCTCCGTCGGATTTTGTTCAGGCAGAAAAGGAGTTTGAAAAGGCTATTGAATTAGCTCCAAATTGGGCTGAGGCTTATTATAATCTCGCATTGATATCAGTAGAAATAGGAAAGCCTGTAAAGGCAATAAAAGCCTACAAGAGATATTTAGAAATTACAAAAAATCCAGCTGATAAAAGTGAGGTGCTTTCAGAGATTTCGAGACTTAAAAAGATAAGANAAACAAAGAAAAGGATAGGACTTTCTGNTGTAAGCATTGTTGCAATGCAGGATGGTGTATATCTGATGAATGTGGTCCCAGNTTCAAAGCTCGCGAAAGCAGGCTTTATGAGCGGTGATAAGATAATTGAAGTTAACAAAAGAAGCACTGTTGGAATTACACTCGAAGATTTTTACAGATTAATAGATGCATCTTCCAAAGATTCAAAACATCTATCTAAAAGGAAAATGATTGAGAATCAAGTAGTAGCAACAACACAAAATCTAAATACTGTGAGAATTCAATATGCCAAAAGACAAGTTATTGAGAATCCAGTATTTATAACCATTATTAGAGGAGGTAACCAACAAGTTATTACAGCATCTCTCGATGTATTTAAAAGTTATGTGTATGAAATTGAAGAGGATGAATTTNACGACGAAGTTATTAAAAATACTATGCCCACATTGGTAGTCTTTTGGGCAGACTGGTGTTCTTTTTGTAAAAATTATATACCAGTAATTGAGGGAATAGCTGAAAAATATAAAGGCAAAGTGACGGTTNTTAGCATAACTTACGAAATTAACAAAAAGATTTCTGAAAAGTTCAAAATTATGGCATTCCCGACTACTATACTTTTTAAAGAAGGGAAGCAGGTAGAAGCTTTCATTGGATATAAGGATGAGGCTTATATAGTAAAGCTTTTAAATATTTAAAATATTAAAGAAGAATGTTTTCTAAGATATTATATAACCTCCTGAGTTTATCAACTTAATTTTGTAAGTTATTGAAAATATTGAATTTTATTTTTTGAAAATGTAAATTTTTGTACAACAGCAAAGGTAACTGTATGAT
>JGI24185J35167_1001655_pt1 | contig 10049 bp, 7 predicted proteins | sample YNPBryunderm2012_FD_35167 | JGI IMG/M metagenome (IMG submission 35167) | reverse complement strand
TCCGTCAGCCATTCCGAGGGCAGCGGTGCGAGCTGGATGAGCGGGGGTTCGGTGAGCAGCGGTGTCTCCGGCGGGGAATCGCACACGACCGCCAGCGGAAAAACGCTGACCGATTCGCGCTCGATTGCCAGCGGTGAAAGCGCCAGCACAGCCCAAAGCGCATCGCGCAGTATGGGGGCAAATATCGGTTCGAATTTCAGCGGAGACGCAAAAATACTCGGTTTGGGCGTTGGCGCTGGAATCAGCGCCGGGCTGAATGCCAGCGAAACCGCAGGGGTCTCAAACACCACAGGTACGAGCATTACCGATACACTGGGGCATGCCGTCAGCAGGTCATCCAGCACGGCGCATTCCGAGAGCAGCGGCTGGAGCGCTGGAGAAAGTCAATCGTGGGCGCAGGGCGGTTCATTTTTTTCGTCCACGACCACAACCAGCGGTCATGCCGTGACCAGCGGTGAAGCCTGGACAACCGGCAGTGCCGACACGCACGGGACGAGTGTCGGCAGTGCCGACACGCACGGGACGAGTGTCGGCAGTGCCGACAGTATCGGCGGTTCACGTTCAACAACGGATACCGTCGGCGGCAGCGAATCGTGGTCATACAGCCGGATGTGGGCGCATACGACCGGACGCAGCGAAACCTGGGGCACCTCCGACACGCGCAGTCAGCAGTGGGGAAGAAGTTACGCCGAAGGCGAAAGCGCCGCACAGGGGGTATCCCGCATGACCGGGCAGGCCTTCACCGGCGGATTCTCCACCGGGCTGGTGCCGGGGGTGAACGTGGGACGCACCTGGCAGGTGGAGGACGACGTGGCAGACCGCTTGACCGAAATCCTGCGGCAGTTTGAGGGGCTGGTCAACCAGGCAGCGGCGGAGGGCGGCTTCATGACGGACGCGCTCCTGCTGGTGGACACGGAGGAAGGCGCACGCGCCGGAGAGACGCTGGCCAGTCAGGCATTTCACGGTACAAACGTACCCACCCCCGTCCTGACGGTGCGGGCGGACGATCCGCGCGTGCGGGAGCACGCCCTGGCGTTCCTGCCGTATGCGGAAGCCGACCCCGGCGACCCGTTCGGCGGGGTGCTGTGGACGAAGTACGGCACGCTGCTCACGGCCGGGCAGCTGGCCGCCTACACCGCGCCCGGACTGGTGGAGGAGAGCACGGCGGTGGTGACGATTGCGCCTACCCCCAAAGGGCTGACCTTCTACCCGAACATGCCCGGAGATGTGATCTTGGGACACCAGTACAGCCCGCTGACGCGCGACCTGACCACGGCCGCCGTGCGGCTGGACGCCGAGCGGCTGTTCCACACCATGTTTGCCGCGGATACCGGCTACGGGAAGAGCGTGGCAGCGATGCGCCTTGCCTACGAGACTACCCTGAAGTGGCATTTGCGAACGGTGGTGCTGGACTTCGGCGCAGGCTGGCGCAGTTTGCTCAATGCCCCGGGGCTGGAGGGACACGTGGACATCCGGCAGTTGTGGCCGACGGCAGCCAGACCCTTACGCTGGAACCCGCTGCAAATCGGGCGGAACATCAACCCGGAGACGCAGTGGCGGGCGTTTGCGGACATCTTCGGAAGCGTTGCCCGGCTGGGCGTCAAACGGCAGAAGCAGGAACTGCTGGATGCCCTGCGGGCGGTGTACCTGCAGGCCGGGGTGCTGGTGGACGACCGCGAGGTGCGCGGAGATGCGCAGTGGGGCTTCGTCCAGACCGATGAGGTGGACGCGGCAGAAGCGCCTGCCGGGACGAGTCTGGGAGAATTGAGCCTGACGCAGCGGCAGCGGCTGGCGGTGTATCGTTCGAGCCGGGTGGATTTGAGCACGCTGTACCGGCAGGTGGAGGAAAAACTCTCGCGGGTCAACCCGCGGGACACCATGCTGACAGGCGTACTGGAGGGAATCCTGTACCGCATGAATGCGCTGGTGCAGGGAGCGGCGGCGGCGCAGTTTTCCGCCGGTCCCGACTGCGTGCCGATGGAAGACCTGGCCAAGCCGTGGGGAGTGGCGATCATCGAGGGCGGCATGTTCCTGGACGACTTCGGCAAGGCGTTCCTGCTGGGCTGGGCGGGCTGGCACCTGTACACGGACATGGTGGCGCGGCGGGTGCACGAGGTGAACACGGANGAGGAGCCGATTTTGCAGATTTTCTTCGAGGAAGCCAACAAGATTTTTGCCGGGGTGGACGCCGGAGGCGGAGACGACGAGAGCGGCGGGGTGAGTTTGAGTCAGCGTTTCGGGGACATGTTCCGCGATGCGCGCAAGTACAAAGCCCGCCTGCACGTCATCACCCAGGCGCCGAGCCTGATCCCGCAGGACATTATCAGCAGCTGCAACAATCTGGTGGTGGGTTTCCTGAAGAACCCCAAGGACAAAGATATTGTCTTGAGCGGGATTGCGCGCAGCGAAAAAGGATTTGTGGACGAACCCTGGCGGCGGTTTCTGGCGGACTTGCAGATTGGGATGTTTCTGGGGCGCTTCCCGTATGCCTTCGAGCGGGAGATGCAGCAGCCGTTCCTGTTCCGACCGCTGGCGGTGGCGGCGCCCGAACCGACCGATGACGAAATTGCTGCAAAACTGGGGAGGATTGTGCTGTGAACAGATGGATCGGAATTGTTTTGTTAGCCGCACTGCTGCTGACCGCAGCGGTGATTTTGGAACTGCAGCAGGATACCCCTCATCCCGAACCAACCCCGTACCGTCTGCCGACCCGTACGGCAGCGCCGACCCGAACGGCGGGATGGTGGGCGGAAGCGGCGACCTGGACGCCGACTGCTGCACCGAGCGGTGCGGCAGAAAGCACGGCAACCGCCGTGCCGACAGGCACACCGCAGTTAGACATCCCGCCGGTGGTTACGCTGGAACGTCCCACACCCCGACCAACCTGGACGAGGAGGCCGTGATGACCGAGAACGAACTGGAGCAAATCATGGAACGTCTGCGTCAGCGGCGAATTTTCGATGAGATTTTTGTGCTTATTCTCGAACGAAATTCACAGGGTGACATCAAACTGCTGGACTACGGCTTGAAAGAAATCGGCGAGATCAGCGCCTGGCTGGCGGTGCAGCAGGAGAAACAAAATCACGAAAAAAGGAGAACAGAAGGATGAAAAAGTATTTACCGATATTTACGGCAATTTTGGTTTTCGGCGTTGCCGTGGTGCTGAACCAGCCCGAACCGCAGATAAATGTGGCGGCGGCAGCGGGTGACCTGCCCGAAGGGCGGGTGCTGGCAGAGGGCGACCTGACGGTGAAGCAACTGCCCAAAAGCCTGGCGCCGGAGGGGGCGGTGAGCGACCCGCAGAGTCTGATCGGGCAGAGACTGCGCATTGCCCGCAGCGCCGGGGACGTGATTCTCGCCTCGCATTTGGGCGGGGAAGCGCTGGAACTGCAGCCCAACGAGCGCGCGGTGGCGCTCTCGGTGAGCGCGGCGCAGGGGCTGGCGGGACTGCTCAAACCCGGCGATCGGGTGGGGGTGACGGTGATCGTGAACGCCAGCCAGCAAACCTTTGCCAAGTACATCGCAGGCGGTCTGCGGGTGCTGTGGATTGATCCCGCCTTCCGCCGCGAGGAAGCCCCTGCGCCGCAGGGCACATCTGCCGCGGGCGGTGGACTGTTCGGCGGTGGGTCGTCCACCGGCGGGACGGTGGACACGGGCGGATCGGCCAGGGGGCTGGTGGTGCTGGCCGTGCCGGTGGAGGCAAAAATCGTTTCATACGACTTCAGCCTGTTGGGGGCGTTGAGCGAAACCCTGCCGGTGTATCTGGTGGACTTGCTTCCGGCGCTCTCGGCGCAGGGAGCGCAGTTTGGGCTGGTGCTGGAGCCGGAGAAGGCGAACGGCGAGGTGATCACCAGCGGGCTTTCTCTGCAGGGGATTGCGGTCACACCCGCGGCGACCCTGACGCCCACCCCAACCGGCGCGGCGCCTGCGCCAAATGCCGAATCTACTCCTGAACCCACAAAACCCTGAGGGAGGTGCAGCCATGTGGAACCATCCAGGCATGAATTTGCAGCAGGCGGCGGATGCGGTGACGGTACTGCTGGCGGGGCAAATCCCGCGCCTGCAAGCCTGGTACACGGCGCTGGCAGCAGATGCCCGCTTCCGGGTAGCCATGCAGGCAACCGACCCGCAAGACCTGAACAGCAAACTGGTGACCAACCCGGATGTGCTGCTGCTGGACGCCGCCATTTACCCGGGTCCGCAGCCCTTGATGGCGGATTTGACCCGCTACCACGGGGCGGCGTATGTGCTGCTGCCGCTGGAAGCCTCGCGGGAAGCGATGGACGGCGTGGCGCAGGTGCCCTGCGTGAAGGGCGTGTACAAGGGCGACCTGAACCTGATCGCGATCGCAGGAGAGATGTACGCCGCGGCGCAGGCGCAGCGTCAGGTGCGCATGAGCGCCGGTATGGAGGCGCTGTGGAACCGACCGCAGAGCGGCGGGGGTACACCACTCGGCCTGCGGGTGGCGGCGGTGTGGAATCAGGCGGGGGGTGTGGGTAAGACCACCATAGCGACCAACCTGGCGTATGAAGCAGCACGGCGGGGACTGCCCACCCTGCTGGTGGGACTGGGAGCGCCGGACGACCTGCCGCTTATCTTGGGACTGAAACCGGAGCCGAACCTGAACCACTGGCGCGCCAACCCGACCGCGGAAGGGCTGAAACTGGCGCTGCAGAAGGTGGACACACTGGACGTACTGGCGGGCTTCCCGGACGTATTGAGCGAAGCACGGGCGATGAACACGCCGCTGGATGCGCCGGAAAGCGTTCCCAAACTGGTGCTGACGGCAGCCTACATGGGCTACGCGGTGATCGTACTGGATGCGCCGCCTACGGCGCTGGCCAGCGCGGCGCTCGCGGCAGCCAATACGCTGGTTTTGGTTGCCCGTCCCTCGCTGGAAGGGGTAATGCGCACGGTGGAAGCCTACCGCACGGTGGTGGAGCGGCTGGCGGGCGAACACCACATTCCCGCGGCGGGGGTGTACGTGGCGTTGAACCGCACCGGCGCACGCATGGGAGCGGACGAGTGGCACAAAGCCGCTTCGGGGCTATTAGGCAGACCCTTCCCGCCGGTGGCGGCGCAGATACCGGACGAGCCGCGGGTAGGTGAGGCACAGGACGGGCGCAAACTGCCCGTGAACGTCAGCGACACCTTTGCCCGCGGGCTGAAGCCGCTGGCGGATGCGCTCTTTTCGACGCAGGGAGCGGCGGCGGGTGCACCGCAAAACGGCAGCGGAAAGAGAGCCTTTGAAATCTTCGGCGTGAGGGTGAAGGTATGAGCTGGCTGGAACTGATGGCACAGGTAACCCCGCAGCAAGAAGCACAGATTGTCGAGATGGCCTCTGCGGAACTGAAGGGGCTGCCGCTGGCGGTGCTGCGCGACCGTCAGCAAATGCAGGCGCGCGCCACAGCAGCGGTCTCCGGTGCTGCCGCACGGCTGGGGGCAGCGCTGACCCCGCAGCTGCAGGCGGCGCTGGCAAAGCTGGTTGCAGCACGAATCGGCGGCTTGGGCGCATTTGACGAACTGCTGCCGCCCAACCGCACGGATTTGAACGAGATTGCCATGAATCCCGACGGCACAATCTGGATTTTGCGCAAGGGGGAACGCTTCTTTGAGAAGCACAACCGACAGCCGGGGCTGGATGAGGTCTGGCGCAGCGTGGAGGCTTTGCTGGCGCCGATTGGGCGGGCGGTCTCGGAAGCCTCTCCTACGGTGGACGCCAAACTGCCCCGCATGGAAGGCATGGGCGGGGCACGGGTGAAAATCGTGCACCCGGTGCTGGCGCCGGGGCTGGGGTATCCGGCGATCAACATCCGCCTGTTTGAACCGCGCCCGGTGCCGCCGGAGCAAATTGCGGCGTGGGGGATGTGTCCGCAGGGGGTGATGGATGCCCTGCTGGAGGGCGTGGCGCAGGGCTTGCGGGTGCTGGTGATCGGGGGGACGGCGACCGGGAAAACCACCTTCCTCTCGGCGCTGGCGCACGGCATTCCCCGGACGGCGCGGATTGTGAAGATTGAAGACCCGGAGGAAATCTGGCTGCCGCACGAGAATGTGGTCACCCTCGAAGCGCGGCCGCGGGTGGTAGGCAGCGACGTACCCGGGTACAGCCTCTCGGACGGGGTGGACGATGCGATGCGTATGGCGCCGTCCTGGCTGATCGTGGGCGAAGTGCGCACGGGAACGGCGGCGCTGTCGCTGTTCCGCGCGCAGATGAGCGACCATCCGGGTCTCTCCACCCTGCACGCCGAAGGACCCGAAGCGGCGATTCATCGTCTGGGGGTGCTGATGTGGGCGGATGCTCAGGTGCGTATCGAAGCCGCCAAGGAGATGTTCTCCATGGCGGTGGACACGGTGGTACAGGTAGGCTGGAAGGACGGACGGCGGCAGGTGATCGGCGTCTGGGAGGTGAATCCCGAACTGAAGGGCGGAAACGTCACCTTCCGCCGGTTGTACCAGGCGGGAGAGGAGCGCATGGAAGCCTTTACCCGCCGGAGAGGAGGGTGAAAATGAGAAAGGAATGGTGGATACAGTTTTTTGCGAAGGTAAACGCGGAGAGTTTTGGTTTGCTTGTTGATATCCTGCAAAGAGCCGTTGTAGACGGAACGGAGCGGCTGCACCTTTTGCTGTCCACCCCGGGAGGAGCGGTTTCATATGGGCTGACTCTGTATGCAATGCTGCGCGGTTTACCGCTGGAAGTGTGGACATACAATGTCGGTCAAGTGGATTCAATCGGGGTTGTTCTGTATTGTGCGGGCAAGCGCAGGCTGGCCGCGCCGCAGACACGCTTTCTACTCCATGAGGTGGCGCTTAAATTTGAAAGGGGGTACTACCCCCTGCGCCAGTTACGGGAGCGCCTGATTTCGATTGAATCAGACCAGCGCAACATTTGCCGGATTGTGGCAGAAGCCACCGGACAGGCAGCAGAGAAGGTCGAACGAGATATGACAAACAATCTGACACTGCTGGCAGAAGAAGCACGGATTTATCGTCTGGTGGACGATGTTGTAACTGAGATTGTCCCTCCTCAGGCACAACTGACTGCGATTTTTGTACCAGAGGAAGAAGAGCGGCAGATGAACTACGGAGGCACACCATGATACCCCAGATTCTCATGGCCGTATCGCTGGCGGCGTTTGCCTACTACGCGCTGGAAGCGCTTGCGAAGCAGCGGGGACGGGCGGCGAAGACGCTGGCGGACTACTACCAGCCCCTCACCCCGCAGGAAGAGCGTCCCATCCGCACCGGCTCGTTTGAGCACAAGGTGCGGCTGGCGGCGCTGCAGTACCGCCTGAATGCGGCGGGCAAAGAGAGCCTGTATTACTACGGCGCGATGGCAGCGGTGGCGCTGGCCGCGCTGCTGGTGCTGGCGTTTCTGGGCGTGCCGGTGGTGCTGTACCTGCTGGCGCCGGTGCTGGGCTGGGTGGTGGTGAGCGGGCAGGTGAACGGGGCATGGCAGAAGATGAAACTGGCGCTGGAGAAGGAACTGCCTACGTTCCTGTTACGCCTTTCGGCCACGATTCAGGCGACCCCCAACGTGCCCGAAGCCATTGCGGACGTGACCGCCAGTCTTGACCCGGCGGGTCCTCTCCAGGCGTGGATGAAACGTCTGCTGGCAGCCATCCAGACTGGCGGACGCAGGGGACTGGAGGAGATGCAGGACGAAGCCGCGGCGATCTCGCCCTCGCTGATGCTGGCCGTCATGGAGCTGGAGCGGTTGTGGGAGACGGGCGGAAGCGGCTACGTGGAAGCCTTCCGGCTGGCAAGCGACAATCTGGCGTCTATGCTGGAGGCGCGGGGAATGGCAGCGGCGAAAGCGGACGGCGCCTGGGGTACGGTGAGGGTGATCTTGCTGGCTTTAGGTGGTGCGTTGGCTGCCGCCATGTCCAGCGGATCGGGCAGCGGCCTGTTCGGCACACCAACCGTGCAAATCGGACTGCTGGCAGCGCTGGCCTGGGCGGCGCTGGGCTGGAATGTAATCGGTGACATGATTCGGGAGGTAATGCAGTGAACGGTGAGATGTTGTTTTTAGCAGGTATGGCAGCCGGTATCTGGGTGGGAATGGCGCTCACCCGTTTGATCGATTGGCTGACGATTCGGAGGTAGGTATGGAGTGGACGCAATTTCTTATGCCGTTGTCGTTTGCCCTGCTGGTTTGGGGCGTAGCGGCGAATGTACCGCTGCGGCGCGGGAAGGCGTCCCGGGCGCTCTCCGACTTCTACGCCGAACGGGCGGGCGGAAAGAAGACCCGCCAGGAGGCGGTTGGAGAAGCGGTGGCGGGCAGACTGCTCTCGCTCTCAGCATGGGAAGACCATCTGCGCTGGGCGCAGCGCGGTGGGCAGTACCTCGGACAGACCCTCGGCGGAGTGGTCTTTCAAGGCTTGCTGTACGGCGGTCTGGCGGCGCTTTTGCTGCTGGTCAACCCGGCGCCGGTGACGCTGCTCGTGCCGGTCGGGGCGTTCGCCTACCCGCTGGTGCGGCTGCGCAGCAAGGCGAATACGGTGCGCAAGCGGGTGCTGCGCACCCTGCCGGAGACGGCGGCGCTGATTGCCGCAGAACTGGCGGCGGGGACGGCGCCGGATGTGGCCGTAGCACGGGCAGCGGCAATACCAGGGTCGCTTTCGGCGCTGCTGAAAGAGGCGGTCGAGCAAAGCCGCCAGACGGGGCGCCCGCTGTTCTCGCGCAAACCGATTGGCGGGACGCTGGTCGAAGTGATGGGCCGTTCGGGCATTCCCGCCCTGCACGCCTTTGCCAGCCAGCTCGACCTGGTGGCGTCCAAAGGCGTGGCGGGAGCGGTGCTGATGAGCGAAATTGCCCGTGCGTTGGGGCAGGAGTACCGCGCCCGCCTGCAAAGCGAGGTGGAAAAGTTGGACAGCCGTCTGGTGCTGGTGGTGGCGCTGTTTTTCTTCGTGCCGTTCGTGGCGCTGCTGTTGTTTGCTTCAATCAATCCCATTCTTGCAGTTTTTGCGGAGTAACCTATGAAAAAATTATCTCTGTGGATTGCAGCACTCCTGCTGTTCTCGACGACCGTGCCGGGCCTGGCGCAGAGCCTGCCGTGGGTGGAAGTGTGGGTCACGGTGCGCCACGGTTGGACCGGCACAGTCATGACCGATGCCGTGGTGGAAAACCCCCGCTGTGCAGAACTGCCCGCCGACTCCTGCAGCCGCTACGGCGTGTGGAACGCTGAACGACAGGCCTTTATCCTGAAGGTACCGCGGCTGGAAGTGTACGAACTGTCCATTTCCCGCAGCGGATTTAATACGGAAATCCGCAGCGGGACGGCGGTTGACCCGCTTACGGTAATGGATGTGCGTTTGTACCCTGCCCAACCCGGAACAATGCGGTATGTCTATCTGCCGATTGTCATCAAATCGGACAATATCCCTGCGCCGGTATATAATCCGACCGCAGCGCTGGGACGGTTGAACTTTTGGCGGGGACTGGCAGGAGTGCCTGCGGTGAACGGCAATCTGGAACTGCATTCCGGCTGCCGGGCACATGCCCGCTGGATGGTGAACTGGCAGACCGCTTCGCATACCGAAGACCCGAATCTGCCGGGCTACACGATGGAAGGCGATGCCTGCGGGCAGGCAGGAATCATTGCTTTCGGGGTGAACGTCACTCCCAGCGATGAGCAGGCGGTGGATGCGCTGCTGGCTTCGCCCTTTCACGCACTGCTGGCGCTCGACCCGCGGCTGGGTGAAATCGGTTTCGGCAGTGCACGGTTAGATACCTTCTGGACTGGGACGTATGCGGCTGCGGCACTGGATGTTTTTCGCGGTTTAGACTACAGCCGCAGCGGAACGCAGATATTCTTCCCGCGCCCAAACGGAACGCTGCCGGTGCTCTCGTACACCGGACTGGCGCAGCCCGACCCGCTGACCGCCTGCCCGGGCTATGCGGCGCCGACCGGCGCGGCACTGCTGGCGCTGTACCTGCCTTACCCGCCGGGCACGCTGGTCTCTACCGAACTGCGTCAGGGCAGCACCCTGCTGGCGCACTGCGTAATTCACGCTGCTTCATATACCCATCCCAACCTCCAGCTGCAGCAG
>JGI24185J35167_1001645_pt1 | contig 10079 bp, 6 predicted proteins | sample YNPBryunderm2012_FD_35167 | JGI IMG/M metagenome (IMG submission 35167) | reverse complement strand
TCCCTATGGAGATTTAAAGTTTTATGAAGAAGACAAACTAATCCCTGTTGGAGAATTCAAAGACTTCAAGATTTTGGCTTACAAAGGAGAAAGCTCCTATGANGAATTCAACGGCAAACCCGATTATTTCACCGTGTACTTAGACAAAAGGAAATTTATCATAAAACCATGAAGTTAGATATTTTGTCATTATGACCCTTTTTAATGACACCCTTTTTCTGTCACCCTGAGGCGTTTTTTTACATATCCCCCTGAGGCGTAAGCCGAAGGGTCTCCTGAGGAGATTCTTCGGTCGCTAACGCTCCCTCAGAATGACAACATTGGGATGAGATTCTTCACTCCGCTAACGCTCCGTTCAGAATGACAGAATAAGACGCTTAGAATGACACCTTTTTTGTCACCCTGAGGGCTTTAGCCCGAAGGGTCTCCTCCTTTTTTGTCATTCCGAGGGGGTAAATCCCCCGAGGCGTCGTCCTGAGCAAAGCGAAGGAACTCTCTAATTAAAAACTTATTAGGTGAAAGGATGAGATTCTTCCCCTTCGCTTCCCCTTCGCATAAGCTCAGGGCTTCGGCTCAGGGTCAGAATGACAAAAAAGAAGCTCAGAATGACACCTTTTTTGTCATCTTGAGGCTTTTTATTTGTCACCCTGAGGGCTTTAGCCCGAAGGGTCTCCTGAGGGGATTCTTCGGTCGCTAACGCTCCCTCAGAATGACAAGAAAGAACTGATGAGATTCTTCGCTGACGCTCAGACGCTGTCCTGAGCGAAGCGAAGGAACTCATTCCGATTATAGAAAAAAGGAGGGGATTCTTCGGCACTTCGTGCCTCAGAATGACAAAAAAACGCTCAGAATGACAAGAAAAGGGGCAGGGAAGGAATGACACCGATGACAAAATAGTCCAAAACCTCCTTTTTCTATTGGCAATTTTAGGTGAAATGAAAAAGCATTGACATTTTAATTATTTATCTGTTAAAAAAATTTAAAGTAAAATTATGACAGACACGGATTATATTAACACGGTCCAGAAACTTTATGTAGCTTACTATCAAAGACCCGCAGACCCCGGAGGACTTTTATACTGGGCACAGGTAGTTGATACTCAGGGTATTCAGGCAGCTTTAAAAGGTTTTGTAAATTCCCCAGAGGCACAGTCTCTTTATGGCGGTAATATTACAGCTGTAATTAATGCAGTTTATCAATCAGCCTTTGGAAGAACACCTGAGCCAGAAGGGGTTCAGTATTGGACAAATGTTTACAACAATGGATGGGCAACTCTTGGAAGCATTGTATGGGAGATTGTAAACGGTGCAAGAGGTAATGACGAATTAGTTTTATTAAATAAAATTACATCTGCTAATAACTTCACAAAGGTAATTGACCCTGAACTTGATAATCAAAACTTACAGGTTACTTATGCAGGTGCATCAGATGCAGAAAAGGCAAGAGAATTTTTAAAAGATGTTACCTATGACTCAGGAACTGTTGCAACTATTGAGGATGCAAAAGCATATATTGTATTGTCAGGAATTGCAGACAGCAGTGACCCTATTCTTAAAAGTAGCAATCCTCAACAAGATGCTGTACTTAAGTCCGCAGAAGCAAAAAGTAATGTGAATTCAGGAGTTACAACAATATCGGATTTATCTTCTTCTACAGTAAAAGCCCTTGATGGAGAAATAAGTTGGAATAAAAAAACAATAACTTACAGTTTTCTTCAGTCAGACCCTAAAATTGGTTATAGTGGATGGATGCCCCTTAACAGCTTTGAGAAAAATCTTGTAAGGGAAGCATTCAATAAAATCTCCCATTATATTAATCTAAAGTTTGTAGAAGTACCATCGGGAGGGGATATTCAATTTGGCTCAGCTGATTTAGGAGCTTACGGCTTTTCAGGTATAATCAAATACATTTTTAGCAATGGATTATTCCTACCTCCTGTTTATATTCATCTTGACAACTCTTTACAAAATATGAGGGATGAATATTTTTATAATACTGACTCTACTTATTCAGGTTGGGGTGTTGTTACAATTTATCATGAAATAGGACATGCCTTAGGTTTAAAACACCCTTTTGAGGGTTCATACATTCTTCCAGAAAATATTGATTCCATTCCATACACTGTAATGTCATACACAAAAGGAAGAATTTATTATCCGGAATTTTCCTTTGATGGTACCTATATGCACTGTTTTTTCAATAATTTTGCTACACCCAACTCCTTGAGTCTCCTTGATATTCAAGCCCTTCAGGCAAAGTATGGTGCAAATTTTGAAACTAACAAAGAAGATAATGTTTACAATCCTGTTACAACTGCTAATAGTCCCTTTTATCTAAGCATATGGGATGCTGGAGGTATTGATACAATTGATTTTTCAAATGCTACAGGAAGTTGCATAATTAATCTAACAGATGGAACAACATCAACAATTGATTATATTTCACCACGGGATTATATAAATTATTGGAGCAGTAAGCTTATAAATCAGAAAGTTAATCCCCGGTCTGCAATGGATTATGTTTCTAAAAATGTTAATTATTTGGAAGCAAAAGGCAATCTTTATACAGGAAAGGATAATTTATCAATTGTTAAAGGGACAGTAATAGAAAATGTAAAAACAGGTTCTGGTGATGACATCGTATATGATAATGTTTACAACAACATTATTGAAACAGGTGCTGGAAATGACAAAATCTATATTTCAAGAGGATTTGATACAGTGTATGGAGGTTATGGTTACGATAAAGTTTATATTAATGTACCAAAAAATTCTGCCTCAATTAACGATATAGACTGGTATCATATTGTCACTGGAGAAAATTTTGCAGTAAAAGTTGTAGGAGTTGAGGAAATAGTATTTTCTGATTATTCTATAATTCTGTAAAAAAGGGAGCCGCTGCCTTTTATAGTCTCCCATCAGTTTATAAACATACTGTTGTCCATAATTTTTCATTCTGAGCGTCTTTTTTGTCATTCTGAACGGAGCGTCAGCGGAGTGAAGAATCCCATCCTTTCTTTGTCATTCTGAGGGAGCGTCAGCGAAGAATCCCCTCAGGAGACCCTTCGGCTACGCCTCAGGGTGACATATAAAGGTGTCATTCTGAGCGTCTTTTTTTTTCATTCTGAACGGAGCGTCAGCGGAGTGAAGAATCCCATCCTTTCTTTGTCATTCTGAGGGAGCGTCAGCGACCGAAGAATCTCCTCCGTTTTTTCTATAATCGGAATGAGTTCCTTCGCTTCGCTCAGGACAGCGTCTGAGCGTCAGCGAAGAATCTCCTCCTTTTTTTCTGAGAGATTCCTCGGGGCATTAAGCCCCTCGGAATGACAAAAAAGAAGGAGACCCTTCGGCTAAAGCCCTCAGGGTGACATATAAAGGGGTCATTCTGAGCTTCTTTTTTGTCATTCTGAGCCTCCTTTTTTTGTCATTCTGAGGCACGAAGTGCCGAAGAATCCCCTCCTTTCACCAAACAAGGGGAAGAATCTCCTCCTTTTTCTATCGGCAATTTCGGGGCTTTCATAGTTATTGTTTAAATTGAGAAAATTAATTTATAATAATCAATTAAAAATTTGGAGGCATCTATGCAGGAAAGCGAGTTGATACAGACTCTAAGACAGCTTCAAAGAACAAACAAGATAAAAGAAGCTCTTGAAATAATCTCTTCAAATCCCGGGATTGAATTTTCAGAAAGTTCAGAATTAAAAATAATATATGCCATAATTCAATGTTTTGCTAACAACCTCGCAAAGGCAGTTGATATTCTTCCTACAATAAATCCAGAGGAACTAAAAGATGAGGAAGCTCTCTCTGATTACGGACTTCTTTTATTTATGACAGGTTCAGATAAAGCAGAGGATTATCTTAAAAAAGCTCTTGCAATTAACCCCGATTGCTTTATTGCAAATGCAAGAATTTCAGCAATCTATATAGCAAATGCCCGATATGATGAAGCAGAAAAACATCTAAGCAAAGCCTTAGATGTTGAACCAGAAAGGGTAGAACTTATTGCCAATCTTGCCTCTTTAAGGGCAAAGCAGGGAAGATTTGATGAAGCAATTGAGATACTTAACAGAGCCATCTCTTCAAATCCTGACAGGCAAGAGCTTCATGCCATGAAGGCAAACATAATGCTTTCAATGGATAAAGCTGATGAACTAATTGAGGATTTCTATGAAAAAATAAGAAAAGACCCGGAAAACAAAGTCAATTACATAACCCTTTCCACAATTCTTATTAATACAGGGAGAGAAGATGAAGCTGTCTCTCTTATTTCAGGTGCATTAGACAAATTTGAAGATGATGAGGATGTAAGGTCTGCTTTTGTAAAAATAGCCCTTAAAGCTCAGAGATACCATCTTGTTGGCACAAAACTAAAAGAATGGGTTGAAAAGGAACCAGAATCCACAGAGCTTAGGTTTCTTTTAAATCAGGCAAGAATTGAATGCGGTTTTCTTGATGCTGCTGAAGAAGACCTTGAAAAATTCCCTGAAGAACTCAAGCATGAGCCAACATGGAAAATACTGAAAGCAAAATTACTTATGGAAAAAAACAGAGCAGATGAAGCAGTCAGTATTCTTGAAGAAGTGGTGGAGCATCTTCCCGGTCATGTGGAAGCAAGAAGTCAGCTTGCCCATATACTCATGACCTTAGGAAGAAAGGAAGAAGCAAATGCTCATATTGAAGCAATAGAAACTCTCTCCTCATCATTAAGAGTGCAATCAGTCAAATACTCTGAGTATGATGCAGAGCAGGAAGAAATTGAGCAACTTAAAGCAATAATGGATAATGTGGCATTACCGGTTGAACAGAGAATTTCTTCTGCCTTTACTCTTGCAGAAGTTTATGAAAAAAGAAAAGATTATGAAAACTCCTTTGAAACAATAATCAAGGCTAATGAACTGACCAAAACAATAGTCAGATATGACTGGAAAGAACACAGAAGACTTGTTCAAAGAATAATGGCTAACTTTAACAAAGAAACAATAAAAAGGCTTGAAGGTAAGGGACATCCCTCAAGAAGACCAATATTTATCACCGGAATGCCCAGAAGTGGCACAACACTTTTAGAACAGATAATATCAAGTCACTCAATGGTTTATGGAGCAGGAGAACTATCCTGGATAAACAGAATAACAGCCCTTTTCCCGCAAACAAATGGAGGATATCCCTATCCTGAAGGAATAAACTACATGGATGAGCGTCACCTAAAGAGTGCGGGAGAATATTATCTTGAAAAACTCAATATTTATAACAAAGATGCTCCTTATGTAACAGACAAACTTCCCCACAACTTTGACCACATCGGACTCATATATCTTATTTTTCCCAATGCAGCAATAATTCATCTTAAAAGAGACCCAAGAGATGTGGCTGTATCAAACTACTATCAAAACTTTGCTGCAATGCGTGGTCTTATGGGATTTGCCAATGACCTAAAAGACATAGGACATATGCTAAATGACCATGAGAGAATAATGCAACACTGGCATGAAGTTTTACCTGAAGGTAAGATTTTTGAAGTAGTATATGAGGAGCTTGTTGAAGAACCTAAAAGATTGATAAAAGAGCTTCTGAACTACATCGGACTTCCGTGGGAAGATGAAGTAATGAAGTTTTATGAGACCCAAAGACCTGTTAAAACAGCAAGCATCCAGCAGGTAAGAAAAGAAATATATAAAGAATCAAAGGAAAAATGGCGCAGGTATGAAAAATATTTATCTCCCCTTATTTCAGTGCTTAATGAAGGATTTATACCAGTTGAATAAAACAAAGGAGGCATTTTATGGCTGAAGAGTATGTTGGATTTTATGTTCAGGACATAGAGTTTCGCTCTCAAGTTGTTCCAGTACAGACACCTCTCAGTATGTGTATATCAATGGCACTTGCAGGATATGTTCCACCTGCCTTTGAAAAACCCTTTACTTACTGTGATATATGCTGTGGAGATGGAAAGACAGTTAATGCCTTAGCTTCATTAAACAAAGAAAGTATTTTTTATGGAATAGATTTCAATCCTAATCACATTGCAAAGGCAAAAAAAACAGCTGAGGCTTTAGGCCTCACTAATGTTAATTTCATTCATGCATCAATAGCTGAAATAGTACCTGAGGACTTTCCGACATTTGATTTTATCACAATAAATGGAGCTTACTCATGGCTTGAAGAGCCTCTTAAACAGAAGGTATTACAGTTTGTTTCATCAAGGCTCAAAGACAACGGAATTTTTTATGTTGAATATATGGCTCTGCCCGGTCGTGTAGCAATTGCTCCCTTATGGAAGCTAATCCAGATGCTTACTCCACCAGAAAAATTCAGTTCATCAAAAGAAAGAGGCAAAAAAGGCATTTATCTATTGCGACTTCTTGCAAGGAGGGGAATGTTTTATCTTCAGGCAAATCCTCCTGCTGCAAGGGCTGCTCAGTTTTATCTTACCCAGACAAAAAATGACGAATACTTCATAGACCATTTCATTCACAATGCCCTTGCAAGTGGATTTAGACCTATGTTTTTCTATGAAATGAATGCTGACATAACAAAAAATGAATTAAGATACATAGGTGCTGTTGACCCATCCCTTAATGACATTGAAGTAAGTGTTCCTCCAAGCCAGATTCCAACCTTTTTTGAAATAGCTGAGACAGAGATGTTAGAGACAGTAAAGGACTTTATTCGTAATACAATGGACAGAAGAGACCTTTTCTCAAAAAAACCCTTACAAAGCATTGATGATGCTTTGGCATATTTGAAGGAAAGAATTAAGATATTCCCTTCAGTTCCAGTAAATGAGGTAAGAAGGGTTTTAAACATAATAGGTGGACATAGAATACCTCTGAAAGGGGGTATTTATGACAAAATTTTCAAACTCTTTGAAGAGGGAAAAACCTGCATTACCATTGAAGACCTAAATGAATTTCCACCAAAGCAGATTATAAAGGCTATAACAAGAATACTTGCAACCGGAGATTTCACAGCATCCTACAAGGAACCCTTTGAATGCCCGCAGGATTATGAACAAAGAAGCTACTCCGTAGCCAATGACATAAACAAGATACTTATTGATGAATCCTTTGAAAGTTTTACATCCTCTGTGCTTGTATCTCCCATAACTTTTGGTGCAGGAGCTGAGCTTACAAACTTAGAAGTAGCAGTATTAAAATCTCTTCTTACAAAAAATAATGAAAATCTTGTTGAACAACTTTCAGAAGTTTTATCAAAGATAGAAAAGCCTGTTCAAACCTTTACAGGCACAAAGAATGCGAACACCCTTAAAACAGATGAAATACAGCAGATTGTTTCAGCCTTTATGAAAAGAAAGTTACCACTACTTATAAAGCTTGGAATTTTGAACTGCTGATATGATATAATTTTGCTATGTTCTCTCTTGAAGAAAGCGAAATAGCAGAAGAAAACTTTATAGTTCCATACAACGGACACATAACAAAAAAACACAGACAAAAACTTAATGGACATAAATCCTTTGTTTTATGGTTCACAGGACTGCCTTCTTCAGGAAAATCAACAATTGCCCATAAAGTTGAGCTTGAACTCTACAAAAGAGGTATTAAAACCTATGTTTTTGATGGAGACAACATCCGCACAGGCTTAAACAAAGACCTCGGCTTTACAGAAAAAGAAAGGGATGAAAACATAAGAAGAATCGGAGAAGTAATAAAACTTTTCATTGATGCTGGATTGGTAGTGCTTACAGCCTTTGTAAGCCCATTGAGAAAACACAGAGAATATGTAAAGAGTCTTCTTGAAGATGGAGAATACATAGAAATATATGTAAAATGTCCTGCTGAAAAATGTGCAGAAAGAGACCCTAAGGGTCATTATGAGAAGGCAAAACTTGGAATAATAAAAAATTTTACAGGAGTTGATGCTCCCTATGAAGAGCCTCAATCCCCTGACCTTGTAATTGAGACAGACAAGCTATCCATAGATGAATCTGTTATGGCTGTTTTAAGTTTTCTAAAAAATAAATCTCTCATACCTTAATTGCAAGATTTTTCAGGAAAAAAGGTAGGAGATTCTTCGCTCCGCTGATGCTCCGCTCGGAATGACCCCTTTTTTGTCACCCTGAGGGCATCACAGTCACCCTGCCCCCTCTCTGTCACCCTGAGGGCTTTAGCCCGAAGGGTCTCTTTTTTTGTCATTCCGAGGGGGTAAATCCCCCGAGGCGTCGTCCTGAGCAAAGCGAAGGAACTCATTCCGATTATATAAAAAAGGATGAGATTCTTCGGCACTTCGTGCCTCAGAATGACTCCCTTTATATGTCACCCTGAGGCGTAGCCGAAGGGTCTCCTGAGGGGATTCTTCGGCACTTCGTGCCTCAGAATGACAAAAAAGGTCGCTCAGAGTGACTCTGTTGAGAACCCTATATTTTATTTTTCAATATCAGTTTTAGTATAATAATCAAAAAATTTCAAACAAAGGAGCCAAAAATGAGAGTATGGTCACATGGATACAATGTAGAAGTTCCTTATACCTATGGATATTACAAGGAGACTTCTCCGCTATGGATAAAATGGGCAACCTATCTTGGTGGAAGAAAGCCTCCTAAGGCTGAAAAAATAAGGGTGCTTGAGCTTGGATGTGGTCAAGGATTTAATCTATGTATGCACGCTTCAGCCTTTCCAGAAATGGAATTTTTAGGTATAGATTTCAATCCCTCTCAGATATACCACGCTCAAGAACTTGCAAGGCTCACAGGTCTCAAAAATGTTAATTTCATAGAGGGCGATTTTGTTGAACTTTCAAAAGACTGGAGGCTTGGAGAGTTTGATTATGTGATATTGCACGGAATATGGACCTGGATTGCAAAGCCTGTAAGAGCTGCTGTTGTAGAGATTCTCAAAAAGGCTTTACTTCCCGGTGGTCTTGTTTATATATCCTATAACAGCATGCCTGGCTGGTTACCGGGAACTCTGGTTAGAGAAGTCCTTTTAAACTACTACAAAACAAGCCAGAAGCCAGCTATTCAAGCAGTGCAAGAAGGATTAAATATTTTAAAGAGGCTTGAAGAGTTTAATGCTCCTATATTCAGGGTCTATCCAAATCTTAAAGTTAGAGTTGACAAAGCCTCACAGCATGACATTCATTATGTTGTCCATGAATACATAAATGATTCACACACGATTTTCTGGGTTTATGAAGTAATTGAAGAAGTAATGCCTGCAAAACTTTACTATATAGCCTCTGCTAATCTGCCAGATAACTATCTTCCTGCCTTGATGCAGGACAAGATAAGAGATTTTATAAATGAGTTTTCCCATCCTGTTTTCAGGCTTTTTCTTATAGACCTTTTTATAAATCAGGGATTCAGAAGAGATATCTATCAAAAGGGAGAAGTAAGACCCTTTGGTATTGAACAGATAAAGGAGATTAGAGAGGTGAAGTTTATAAGTATTGCAGACACTTCGCAGGAGTTTAAATTTCAGGTTGGAATGGGAGAAATAGAAGGTAAAAAAGAAGTTTACATTCCTTTAATGGAGGAGCTGAGCAAAAAAGAATGTTCAGTTGAGGAGTTATTAAAAATAGAACCCTTTAACAAAACAGGATTTATTCCACTAATTCANGCACTAACACTTTTAATGAGCAAGGACCTTATTNCTTTATATAATGAACAGCAGGATGTAGCCTATACACAGAGATTTAACTCAGCCATAATTAAAGCTGTCTCTGAAGGAAGACCCTACAACTTTTTAATGAGTCCTCTCTCTGCAACAGGTGTGGTTATACCACCTGTTGAGATAAATATGCTTCAAAATCTTTCTGAGGGAGTCACTACAATTGATGATTTAGGCATAAAAACCATAAACAGACTCAATCAAATGGGCAGGCAAATTATAAAAGATGGAAAGCCCATTGAAAACCCTGTTGAGGCAGCAAATTACATGAGGCAGCTTGCAGGAGAATTCATAAACAAGAAGCTACCTTTACTTAAAAGGCTCAAAGTGATTCCTTAAAATGCCCCCTTTTTTGTCACCCTGAGGTTTTTTTATATGTCACCCTGAGGGCTTCACAGTCACCCTGTTTCCCCTCTTTGTCACCCTGAGGCGTAGCCGAAGGGTCTCCTGA
>JGI24185J35167_1001642_pt1 | contig 10086 bp, 16 predicted proteins | sample YNPBryunderm2012_FD_35167 | JGI IMG/M metagenome (IMG submission 35167) | reverse complement strand
CTCTTCAACGAGCCGAAATTGCTGAAATTCAGCGTTTTGACGAGGTTCCACGCGAACCGCGCGAGTTTCAGTGCTCTTCAACGAGCCGAAATTGCTGAAATCCGTACTCACCGACGCCGGCGACGCGCCGGGCGAGTGTTTCAGTGCTCTTCAACGAGCCGAAATTGCTGAAATGTATTTACATCGCCCCCTCCATTATCATATGTTGGTGTTTCAGTGCTCTTCAACGAGCCGAAATTGCTGAAATCGAACCGCGTCTACGGGCAGTATCGCGGCTACTGGAGTTTCAGTGCTCTTCAACGAGCCGAAATTGCTGAAATTGCCGCGTCGCGCGCCGGAACGCGATCTCCGCCGCAAAGTTTCAGTGCTCTTCAACGAGCCGAAATTGCTGAAATACCGTTTCGGTTTGCGCACCCACTTCGAGACGCGGATGTTTCAGTGCTCTTCAACGAGCCGAAATTGCTGAAATGAAATAAACCCCGGCGCGCCGTAGATCGTTCCGTTGTTTCAGTGCTCTTCAACGAGCCGAAATTGCTGAAATCGGCGGCGTGACGATGTTCCAAACAGAAACGCCGTCGGTCGTTTCAGTGCTCTTCAACGAGCCGAAATTGCTGAAATCTTCACCCGCAACCGGTACCGTAACAAATTGCATCGGTTGTTTCAGTGCTCTTCAACGAGCCGAAATTGCTGAAATGTCACCGTGATCGGTGCGCCGTCGCGGGTAAAGAGCGAGTTTCAGTGCTCTTCAACGAGCCGAAATTGCTGAAATACGCCCCGACCTGTGGCATCACGAAACGAATTCAGAGTTTCAGTGCTCTTCAACGAGCCGAAATTGCTGAAATTTTGCGTTCGGGTTTTCTATGTCAACTATCGTTTGAGAGTTTCAGTGCTCTTCAACGAGCCGAAATTGCTGAAATCGGCGGCGTAGATGGACAGTATATCTCGATGAACAGTTTCAGTGCTCTTCAACGAGCCGAAATTGCTGAAATCAAAGACAGACTGCCCGAACTCGTTGCTCGGCTCGGGTTTCAGTGCTCTTCAACGAGCCGAAATTGCTGAAATCGTATCGTTCAATCCCGACGATTTCGTGACTGTGCTAGTTTCAGTGCTCTTCAACGAGCCGAAATTGCTGAAATTTCGAGTGTGGGGTTGGAAACGAACCCCCGCCCGACGTTTCAGTGCTCTTCAACGAGCCGAAATTGCTGAAATAAAATTCCTCAATTTCGACCCGCAACCGTTTGCGGGTTTCAGTGCTCTTCAACGAGCCGAAATTGCTGAAATCTGGAAAAGAAAGGAGCGTGACGCATTACGGGCTTTGGTTTCAGTGCTCTTCAACGAGCCGAAATTGCTGAAATTCGAAAGCGCCGAACCGCGTCTACGCGCAGTATCGGTTTCAGTGCTCTTCAACGAGCCGAAATTGCTGAAATATTTCGGTCGTGCAGAACGTGACTGCTACGACGAAAGTTTCAGTGCTCTTCAACGAGCCGAAATTGCTGAAATTTTCGTGATGCCACAGGTCGGGGCGTGATTCGTATGTGGTTTCAGTGCTCTTCAACGAGCCGAAATTGCTGAAATCCTAGCACGCACGTTCCCGTCTGTAAAGGACTTTTGACGTTTCAGTGCTCTTCAACGAGCCGAAATTGCTGAAATATCTCGAAGCGCAATTCCTCCATTTCACCGGTATCGGTTTCAGTGCTCTTCAACGAGCCGAAATTGCTGAAATGAACCCCCGCCCGACGGGTGCCCAGCGCGTCATATGTTTCAGTGCTCTTCAACGAGCCGAAATTGCTGAAATAATGGAGACCGGTCGGCTCCGGGTTTATGCCCAACAGGTTTCAGTGCTCTTCAACGAGCCGAAATTGCTGAAATACTGCACATTCGGTACCTGGACAGCGATTTCCTTCGGTTTCAGTGCTCTTCAACGAGCCGAAATTGCTGAAATCGAAAATGAATTCAGCAAACTCGTATTACTGATGAAGTTTCAGTGCTCTTCAACGAGCCGAAATTGCTGAAATGATTGAGGCGCTGACGGCGGCAGCACAGTGGGTGTGTTTCAGTGCTCTTCAACGAGCCGAAATTGCTGAAATGTTGATTTCGGCGACCGTCGGCGACTGCGACGAGGCGAGTTTCAGTGCTCTTCAACGAGCCGAAATTGCTGAAATAACCACAGAAGGTCGACGACGTTGCACCGGCGCAAGCGTTTCAGTGCTCTTCAACGAGCCGAAATTGCTGAAATTTCATAATTCAGCGGACGGATGATGTCTTTGTTCGTCGCGTTTCAGTGCTCTTCAACGAGCCGAAATTGCTGAAATACCAGCCCGATCTGCGACGCGAGCGCCGCGAGGGGATGTTTCAGTGCTCTTCAACGAGCCGAAATTGCTGAAATGTGCCGCTCGCGGAAGGCATCCTCCGCGGGTTGACAGAGTTTCAGTGCTCTTCAACGAGCCGAAATTGCTGAAATTTTTCGATATCTTCATCCGGACTGGCGACCGGCGTTTGTTTCAGTGCTCTTCAACGAGCCGAAATTGCTGAAATCAGACGCGAGGAGGTCGGCGACGTTCGCCGCAGTGACGCGTTTCAGTGCTCTTCAACGAGCCGAAATTGCTGAAATCCCAATTCGGGACGGTTTCGCCGGTGCGCATCATCAGTTTCAGTGCTCTTCAACGAGCCGAAATTGCTGAAATTCAACCGCCAGCAGCGCGTTGTAGAGACCCGACATATGTTTCAGTGCTCTTCAACGAGCCGAAATTGCTGAAATTTACCAAGCCCGGCGGCTGGCTGACACGCGACGGGGTTTCAGTGCTCTTCAACGAGCCGAAATTGCTGAAATGCCGGTTGCGGTCGTCTCGACGCTCGACAGATTGAGTTTCAGTGCTCTTCAACGAGCCGAAATTGCTGAAATCGGTGACGTATACATTTCTCGACGAGACGGGTTCCAGTTTCAGTGCTCTTCAACGAGCCGAAATTGCTGAAATTTGTTCAACCCCGCCGACCCGCGTCCGGCGCGCTTCGGTTTCAGTGCTCTTCAACGAGCCGAAATTGCTGAAATCGAAAATGAATTCAGCAAACTCGTAGTACTGATGAAGTTTCAGTGCTCTTCAACGAGCCGAAATTGCTGAAATCTTTTCAGATCACCGGAAGACGTATTGACATACGCGAGTTTCAGTGCTCTTCAACGAGCCGAAATTGCTGAAATCGAGCGCGGGGTACGCTGGGCGATCCTCGACGGCAAGGGTTTCAGTGCTCTTCAACGAGCCGAAATTGCTGAAATTCAGCACCGCCGCCGCGCCCTCAAGCGCGTCCGGCAAGTTTCAGTGCTCTTCAACGAGCCGAAATTGCTGAAATCAGCGTGACCGCCGCGCTGATGTTTCACCTCCGGCGGTTTCAGTGCTCTTCAACGAGCCGAAATTGCTGAAATCAACGGCGACAATCCCAAACTGCGCATTGCGGTCTGGTTTCAGTGCTCTTCAACGAGCCGAAATTGCTGAAATCGTAGTCGAAGTCGCGTAGGTGGCGCGGGTACGGCGTTTCAGTGCTCTTCAACGAGCCGAAATTGCTGAAATCGTCTGCAGTCGTCTTGCTGCCGTACTCACCGACGGTTTCAGTGCTCTTCAACGAGCCGAAATTGCTGAAATTAGTGTATTTCCCGCCGATATAGGGAAAGAGTTGACGGTTTCAGTGCTCTTCAACGAGCCGAAATTGCTGAAATGCCGTTGCGCTCGCCTTCTTTGCGAAAGAGAGCAGTTAGTTTCAGTGCTCTTCAACGAGCCGAAATTGCTGAAATCGTAGCCGTCCAGATCGTTGACGATCTCGTACCGAACGTTTCAGTGCTCTTCAACGAGCCGAAATTGCTGAAATCTGGGAAGCCTTGTGGGCGCGAGAAGCGGATGGGCAAGGTTTCAGTGCTCTTCAACGAGCCGAAATTGCTGAAATTCTGCGCGCCGTCAAATACGCGCCGGATGAGGTTGCGGTTTCAGTGCTCTTCAACGAGCCGAAATTGCTGAAATGGTGGCAGATTGACGAGATCGTCCACGTCGATCTGCGTTTCAGTGCTCTTCAACGAGCCGAAATTGCTGAAATATGATATGCTGGACAACCCGGCATTCACGCCTGCACCGGTTTCAGTGCTCTTCAACGAGCCGAAATTGCTGAAATGCTTTTTGTTGCGCTGAAACTCAAACTGGAAGAAGGTTTCAGTGCTCTTCAACGAGCCGAAATTGCTGAAATCAGCCGCATCTGATGCACCGCCACGCGCCCGTCCTGTTTCAGTGCTCTTCAACGAGCCGAAATTGCTGAAATACAACACCGGCGACGCCGCGCGGTCGATCCGCGTCGTGTTTCAGTGCTCTTCAACGAGCCGAAATTGCTGAAATCGCGCAGCCCGGCGTTCGTCGAGACCGAGGCGCTGTGTTTCAGTGCTCTTCAACGAGCCGAAATTGCTGAAATGGCGGATGCGCTGTCTGAAGAGCAGAGCGACTTCTGCGGTTTCAGTGCTCTTCAACGAGCCGAAATTGCTGAAATTAAACGTTCCGTCTCGTCAACAACGTCGATAATATGTTTCAGTGCTCTTCAACGAGCCGAAATTGCTGAAATGAGGTAAGCAAAATGGTCACGTCGGTAAAGATCGAGGTTTCAGTGCTCTTCAACGAGCCGAAATTGCTGAAATAAGGTGACGACCTCGTAGTTGTTGTCGCCGGTGAAAGTTTCAGTGCTCTTCAACGAGCCGAAATTGCTGAAATTTGTCGATGTCGAAATCTGGCAGACCGATGTTGGTTTGGTTTCAGTGCTCTTCAACGAGCCGAAATTGCTGAAATACGTCGAGTTTCATTTCCGCCTCCGTTCCACGAAGCGTTTCAGTGCTCTTCAACGAGCCGAAATTGCTGAAATTGCCGCGTCGCGCGCCGAAACGCGATCTCCGCCGCGAAGTTTCAGTGCTCTTCAACGAGCCGAAATTGCTGAAATCGACTGGGTAGAGCGCTGTGTGCTCTACCGCACCGGTTTCAGTGCTCTTCAACGAGCCGAAATTGCTGAAATCGACGATCGATTTCCGCACAGACAGCACGCTGACGGTTTCAGTGCTCTTCAACGAGCCGAAATTGCTGAAATTCCAAAGAAGACGCGCTGCGTCTGCTGGAAGAGAGCGTTTCAGTGCTCTTCAACGAGCCGAAATTGCTGAAATCTGCGTCGCTCGGATCGAGCGCGCTCAGCGTCACCCGTTTCAGTGCTCTTCAACGAGCCGAAATTGCTGAAATGAAACCCCCGCGCGGGTGAGGCGCGGGGGTTCGGGTGTTTCAGTGCTCTTCAACGAGCCGAAATTGCTGAAATGCGGATCGTTGCGCACACCGGAACGGTAACGGGAAGTTTCAGTGCTCTTCAACGAGCCGAAATTGCTGAAATGCGCGCCTACACCTGGTGCGACCCGACGACGCCGGGTTTCAGTGCTCTTCAACGAGCCGAAATTGCTGAAATTGAGGGTGCGGAGAGCGCCCCGCAGAGAGAGAAGAGTGTTTCAGTGCTCTTCAACGAGCCGAAATTGCTGAAATACGCCTGCATCTCTTTTATTTATAGAGCGTGTTGTGAGTTTCAGTGCTCTTCAACGAGCCGAAATTGCTGAAATGCCGGGCGCGTCGCCGGCGTCGGTGAGTACGGCAGCAGTTTCAGTGCTCTTCAACGAGCCGAAATTGCTGAAATGATGACTAACCGATAGACGTTTCGTAGCATTGTGCGGTTTCAGTGCTCTTCAACGAGCCGAAATTGCTGAAATTGCGCAAAATCGGGGCTTGACAACCCGCGGCTTCCGGTTTCAGTGCTCTTCAACGAGCCGAAATTGCTGAAATTGAACTAGGCAGTGTGTGGGAGGAAGAGAATAGTAGGTTTCAGTGCTCTTCAACGAGCCGAAATTGCTGAAATGTGCACGCAACGATCCGTCTCGCCGCGTGGATGTATGTTTCAGTGCTCTTCAACGAGCCGAAATTGCTGAAATGGATCGAGAGTGCATCTGGTTTAGTCCGCACTGCGGGTTTCAGTGCTCTTCAACGAGCCGAAATTGCTGAAATCGTGGAACTGAGCCGCCCTAGCGGTGAGGCGTATGTGTTTCAGTGCTCTTCAACGAGCCGAAATTGCTGAAATCGTTCTGAAGCCCTATCCGCCTCTTCAGCCCGTCCCAGTTTCAGTGCTCTTCAACGAGCCGAAATTGCTGAAATCACGGCTAGCGCAAGCGTATAGTAGTGCCTGCGCGGTTTCAGTGCTCTTCAACGAGCCGAAATTGCTGAAATTTTCCGAATATGTCGCTGCTCTTTCCGAGCGACTACGGTTTCAGTGCTCTTCAACGAGCCGAAATTGCTGAAATCAACAACGTCGATGATGTCCGTCGCCAACACAATCAGCGTTTCAGTGCTCTTCAACGAGCCGAAATTGCTGAAATCAATCGTTTCCCGCGTCGCTGCACCTCCCGTCCGGCGGTTTCAGTGCTCTTCAACGAGCCGAAATTGCTGAAATCAAACACACGCAACGCCGCCGTTCCCGTTACCGTTCGTTTCAGTGCTCTTCAACGAGCCGAAATTGCTGAAATATGACCCGCGCGGCGGGGAAGAGCTCTTCCGCTCGAGTTTCAGTGCTCTTCAACGAGCCGAAATTGCTGAAATCCTACGCAACCAGCAACGACGGCGGGACAACGACGGTTTCAGTGCTCTTCAACGAGCCGAAATTGCTGAAATATCAAGCGCGACCGCCAGAACGGGTGAGCGATCCAGAGTTTCAGTGCTCTTCAACGAGCCGAAATTGCTGAAATGGTACGCCGACCTCGCGCGCCGCGACGCGCGACGGCGAGGTTTCAGTGCTCTTCAACGAGCCGAAATTGCTGAAATGGGGTCATCACAGCATCGACCTGCTACGGCTGGGTCGTGTTTCAGTGCTCTTCAACGAGCCGAAATTGCTGAAATTTCCCCGCAGCATCACCCGCGCTTTCAGCACCGCGTGTTTCAGTGCTCTTCAACGAGCCGAAATTGCTGAAATTCGTTGCGCGGCTGGTGCGGAAGGCGATTGGGGATCGTTTCAGTGCTCTTCAACGAGCCGAAATTGCTGAAATCGAACGTGGGAAGGAATTATGGGCGTCGTCATCGCAAGTTTCAGTGCTCTTCAACGAGCCGAAATTGCTGAAATGCGAGGAAGTGGCTGCTGCGGTCAAGGCGCAGAACGTGTTTCAGTGCTCTTCAACGAGCCGAAATTGCTGAAATCTGGATGGCATAGACGAGATCGACAAGCGCTGTGATTGTTTCAGTGCTCTTCAACGAGCCGAAATTGCTGAAATGCGGTATACTGTGCGTGCGACAATTCTATTCAGAAGTTTCAGTGCTCTTCAACGAGCCGAAATTGCTGAAATCCCGCGTGAAAAACTCGTGTTCGAGGTCGGTCGCGTTGGTTTCAGTGCTCTTCAACGAGCCGAAATTGCTGAAATGGGAAACCGACTTCGGGCGACTGCGCGAAACTCCGATCGTTTCAGTGCTCTTCAACGAGCCGAAATTGCTGAAATTTTGCGGTCGAAATCTCGATCGACAATACAACTTGGAGTTTCAGTGCTCTTCAACGAGCCGAAATTGCTGAAATCTCGTTACGCTGTTCGGGCGCGCTTACGCGGTGTTGAGTTTCAGTGCTCTTCAACGAGCCGAAATTGCTGAAATGTAATGTCCGGCGCGACGGACGCGACGCTGGCGCTCGGTTTCAGTGCTCTTCAACGAGCCGAAATTGCTGAAATCACATCATCCAAATCGAGCGCTGGAACGAAACCGGTTGTTTCAGTGCTCTTCAACGAGCCGAAATTGCTGAAATACCAGTCGTTGAGACCGTCTACCCAGCGCGCGTAAAGTTTCAGTGCTCTTCAACGAGCCGAAATTGCTGAAATCGCGGCTGGCGGAAACGCTGTTGTATACGGTCAACGTTTCAGTGCTCTTCAACGAGCCGAAATTGCTGAAATCGACGATCGGCGCAGACGAATGGCCGGGACGACGTCGTTTCAGTGCTCTTCAACGAGCCGAAATTGCTGAAATTTGTTACGCTGTTCGGGCGCGTCTACGCGGTGCTGAGTTTCAGTGCTCTTCAACGAGCCGAAATTGCTGAAATTCAACCAGATTTCGATTTCCAAAACGTTTTGGTCGGTTTCAGTGCTCTTCAACGAGCCGAAATTGCTGAAATTTGCGTACAGCGAGCACTTGCCCGCCGTCGCCGAAGCGTTTCAGTGCTCTTCAACGAGCCGAAATTGCTGAAATCGTGCGCTTCCTCAAGCGCCAGTCGGTGTGGTTGTTGTTTCAGTGCTCTTCAACGAGCCGAAATTGCTGAAATATCGTCAGTAGGATAAACGTCTGATAATCACGCTGAGGTTTCAGTGCTCTTCAACGAGCCGAAATTGCTGAAATACATCCGTCACCTCACAGTACGCGCGTCCAGTTCGCGTTTCAGTGCTCTTCAACGAGCCGAAATTGCTGAAATAGAATGGGTGTTGTGACACTACTGCTAGACCAACGGGTTTCAGTGCTCTTCAACGAGCCGAAATTGCTGAAATGGCGCGTCGGTGATGAGTTCGGTCGCCGCCGCAACGTGTTTCAGTGCTCTTCAACGAGCCGAAATTGCTGAAATGGGAAGGCGAGCGAACGTTTCTGCCAGGCGACGACAGTTTCAGTGCTCTTCAACGAGCCGAAATTGCTGAAATGTTGTCGCCGCCGGATCGGAACAGCGCCAGCAACGCCGTTTCAGTGCTCTTCAACGAGCCGAAATTGCTGAAATGCGATCTGGCGATCCATCGCAATCGCCGCCTCGTCGGTTTCAGTGCTCTTCAACGAGCCGAAATTGCTGAAATTCTGTTGTCTTCGCATCGTCCGGCGTTGGCGCGTGTTTCAGTGCTCTTCAACGAGCCGAAATTGCTGAAATGCGCGACCAACTGGACGCGCGCGAACGACCTCTAACTCGTTTCAGTGCTCTTCAACGAGCCGAAATTGCTGAAATCAACGAACCCGACCGAACCCCCGCGCCTCACAAGCGCGTTTCAGTGCTCTTCAACGAGCCGAAATTGCTGAAATACCGTAGACGAACTGCTGACAGACGAAGCCCGCGCCGGTTTCAGTGCTCTTCAACGAGCCGAAATTGCTGAAATTGTTCCGATCCGGCGGCGACAACCACAGCGTCACTGGTTTCAGTGCTCTTCAACGAGCCGAAATTGCTGAAATGCGCACCGACCGGCGCTTGACCTCCAGCGCCGCGATGTTTCAGTGCTCTTCAACGAGCCGAAATTGCTGAAATTTTTCCAGCAGCCGCGCCCGGATCACCGTCGCCTCAGTTTCAGTGCTCTTCAACGAGCCGAAATTGCTGAAATCCTCCTTCTCCTCCCAGAACCTCCGGACGCACGTCCGGGTTTCAGTGCTCTTCAACGAGCCGAAATTGCTGAAATGTCCGTATGCGCCGCGCTCGTCGTCGAGCACCAGATGTTTCAGTGCTCTTCAACGAGCCGAAATTGCTGAAATCGCAACCCGCCGCTCGTCCATCCCCGGCGCAGCGTTGAGTTTCAGTGCTCTTCAACGAGCCGAAATTGCTGAAATGGCGGATTTGTCGTACTACGCTTTCGTCGAGCGCGCGGTTTCAGTGCTCTTCAACGAGCCGAAATTGCTGAAATGCAAGTCGCAAAGACGGTCGCCTTTCTTTATTTCTAGTTTCAGTGCTCTTCAACGAGCCGAAATTGCTGAAATGCGCTCTGTTGACGTGATAGACGTATAGCGTTCCGGTGTTTCAGTGCTCTTCAACGAGCCGAAATTGCTGAAATAGATCGACGATCTGCTGCTGGTGCGCGACGTTGGAATGTTTCAGTGCTCTTCAACGAGCCGAAATTGCTGAAATCAGGAGAACATCCAGCCGCTGCTGAGGTACTTCAGCGCGTTTCAGTGCTCTTCAACGAGCCGAAATTGCTGAAATAACGGAGTGGGATCGCGTCTACCTCGATCTCTACTGGTTTCAGTGCTCTTCAACGAGCCGAAATTGCTGAAATCCCGACCTCCGCTCCCTGCCCCACCCGTGTCCCAGATCCCGATACCTGCACGTCGT
>JGI24185J35167_1001639_pt1 | contig 10099 bp, 4 predicted proteins | sample YNPBryunderm2012_FD_35167 | JGI IMG/M metagenome (IMG submission 35167) | reverse complement strand
GCCCGTCAGTGTTTTGCGGAGCAGGTTTCTGCGAGTCGCTTTTCTGTGCGTCGGTCTTCTGTGCTTTCTCCGCCGAATGCACGATCGGCAATCCCAGAGGAGTGCCCCCTTGCAGTGCGCCAGACAACAGGCCGACAACGGAAACGGCACATAATGCTGCAAGCAGCTTCAGGCAACGGTGGGACATCTGCGGCCTCGGGTGGGTTTGATATCAGGCATAGCGGCAAATCACAGCCATTACACATCAGTTTACCAAGCCCCACTGCGCCTGCAACCAAAGGAGCTTCGTAATCGTGTGTGCATCGGGATTGTGGAAGGAAGGTTTGCTCGGGTCAGCTCTGTGGAGGAAGCTTGCCCATTTTCCGGCCCGGAAGTTCAGTGGCACCCAGCTCAAGACTATAGAAATCCTCCGGAGACGGCGCGTCTTATCTGCCAATTGGGCGCACTTGGAATCTGGACGATTCGCTACTTTCTTGGCAAAATGGATGCTGAACCTGCATTGTAGCAGCCCTGCCGACTGCGCGAGTGCGACCGCGGGGCGTGTGCCCGGCCAGCGCATCACACCCGAGCTTCACACAGGCGGGCACTAGTGTGCCGGGAGTGTCTGCCAGACCATCAGCGCTGTGGGCTTGGAATGGCCGGGTGGTGGGCACAGGCTGCCGGGCGTGCTTGGTTGCCGGCCGTCGCCAGGCAGCCGTTGCTAACTCGACAAGCGATAAAATGCCATTTCCTGGACGCAACCAGCGCAGCCAACTGAGCGACGCGCTGCGGTCGCGCCGGTTGTGTTATCCTCGATGTTCCCCAATCAACAACGCGAAATGCGGCCACGACAGAGCGTCGCCCTCCAGATCGCGCTACAACATCTGCGCGCCGTGTACACGTGATACGCCGTAGGACTATACTACTGCCGAGATAAGCTGCTCAGGTGCTTTTTGGGCAGTCACTCCGTGAACTCCGCCGAGTTTGCCTTCAACAAGGCCTGCTACACTCGAACTGTCCCACCTTCAGCAACGAGAGGTCGAGCATGATTTCGCGTCACCGGTCAAGCTTTGTCGTGCCTGTATGCGTATCGATGATGGCCATCGCGATGGCCGCGTTTGCTGGGTCGGTACTATCTGCACAGGACTCGATGTCAGCCCTGCGACAGAGCAACATTCGGGCGCTCCGCATGGCCATCGAGGACTTGCAGACCACATTTGGCCAGCGTTACGCAAGCGCGCCGCAATACCTTCAGAGGCTCGCTGCGCTGGAGGCAGCCCTGCGGCAGTTGGAACCAGCAGCGGCCCAGAAACAACCTGGCGCGGTGGAAAAACTAGCAGTACTTGCCAGGCAGTTTCGTCAGTTGCAGCACGAGGCGCTACTGGCCAATCCGCTGCTGGATTTCGACAAGTTGCTGGTAGTGAAACGGGCCGCGGATGTACCGGGCAAAGATAGCAAGGCGGCCAGGAAGCAATACAATCGCCACTTGGGGCTGCCGCAGAACTGGCAAGGCAATTGTGCTTTGCCCAAGACCGGCTACGACAACGAAATTGCCGTCTTGTCTCCGGTTCGGCCCGAGGGAAAACTAGCCACTTTGTACCGCCCGGCAAACGGCGAGTTCGTCGGCGACGTCGATTTGCACTTCGACGCGCAGAAGCTGTTGTTTTCGATGCCGGCTCCGCGGGGGCGATGGAGAATATGGGAGATCAACGTCGACGGCACCGGGCTGCGTCAGATTCCCACTGGAGACGAACCCGATGTGGACGACTACGATGCCTGTTACCTCCCCGACGGACGAATCATTTTCGCTTCCACCCGGTGCTTCCAGGGAGTGCCATGCGTGGGCGGAGGCAACACGGTGGCCAATCTGTGTCTGCTCAGTGCCGACCAGCGCAGTGTGCGCCAACTGTGTTTCGATCAGGATCATAACTGGTGTCCGACGGTGCTCAACGACGGGCGGGTGCTGTACTCGCGTTGGGAGTACTCCGACAGCCCGCACTACTTCACCCGACTGCTGTTCCGCATGAATCCCGACGGTACAGGGCAGATGGAGTACTACGGCAGCAACTCGTGCTGGCCGAACTCGATCTTCTACGCGCGGCCGATACCTGGGCATCCCACCAAAGTGATCGGGGTGATTTCAGGGCATCACGGGGTGGCGCGGATGGGCGAACTGGTGCTGCTGGACCCGGCAAGGGGACGCCATCAGGCCGACGGCGCGGTGCAGCGCATTCCCGGCCACGGGCTGCCGGTGCAGCCCAAGATCGGCGACGCGATCGTCGATGGATCGTGGCCGAAGTTCCTGCATCCCTTTCCGCTCAGCGAGAAGTACTTNCTGGTGTCGATGAAACCCAGTCCCCAGGACCAGTGGGGAATCTATTTGGTCGATGTGTTCGACAACATGGTACTGATCCGGGAAGAAGCCGATTACGCGCTGCTGGAGCCGATCCCGTTGCGGAAGACCCCGCGGCCGCCCGTGATCCCCGATCGCGTCGATCTGGACCGCCAGGATGCGGTGGTCTATCTCAGCGACATTTACGCCGGCAAGGGGCTGCAAGGGGTGCCCCGGGGTACCGTCAAGAAGCTGCGGGTATACGAGTTTCATTATGCGTATCCGGGGATGGGCGGGCACATTAACATTGGCATCGACGGCCCGTGGGACGCCCGCCGCATCCACGGCACCGTCGATGTGGCGCCGGATGGTTCCGCGTGTTTCCGCGTACCGGCCAATGTGCCCCTGGCCGTGCAGCCGCTGGACGCCCAAGGCCGCGCATTGCAGGTGATGCGAAGCTGGTTTACGGCCATGCCTGGGGAACGGCTATCGTGCGTCGGCTGCCACGAAAGCCAGAACACCGCACCGACTCCGAATACCGCCATGGCCNTCCGCCGAAAGCCGGCCGAGATCACCCCTTGGTACGGGCCGCCGCGCGGATTCAGCTTCCGCCGGGAAGTGCAGCCGGTGCTGGACCGATACTGCGTGGGCTGTCACGACGGCAAAGAATCCGGCAGGCCCGATTTCACCAACTCGCGCAAATCGCCGTTCGACAATTTCACCCCCGCCTACGTGGCGCTGCATCCTTATGTGCGTCGTCCCGGCCCGGAAAGCGACTACTTCCTCCAGAAACCATTGGAATGGCACGCCAGCACCAGCGAACTTGTGCAGATGCTCGANAAAGGACATCANAACGTCCGCCTGGACGCCGAAGCCTGGGACCGGCTGTACACCTGGATCGACTTGAATGTGCCCGATCACGGCACTTGGGGTGAACACCGGAAAGTGCCGGGCAACTACCACCAGCGTCGCCTGGAGATGCGCACCAAGTATGCCAACCGGCCGGAAGACCCCGAGCAGTACCCCACTCCGCCGCCGGAACCGGTGGACTTCGTACATCCGCAACCACAGCCGCCGCGGCAGGCGCCGAAACTACAAGTTGCCGGCTGGCCCATGGATGCCGCCGAGGCCAAACGCCGCCAGGCGGCCGTGGGCTTGCCGGTGGAACTGAAGGTAGAANTNGCTCCCGGGCTGATACTGGAAATGGTCCTCATTCCGCCTGGCCAGTTCATCATGGGCCAGTCGGATGGCTGCGACGATGAGTATCCGCCGTGCGTAGTGAAGATCGAGCGTCCGTTCTACATGGGTCGTTTCGAAGTGACAAACGCCCAGTATGCCGCGTTCGATCCCCAGCACCAGAGCGGATACATCAGCGTTTTCAACAAGGACCAATCCACCCGCGGCGAAGCGGCCAATCGCGATCGTCAGCCGGTAATTCGCGTCACCTGGCATCAAGCGATGGCCTTTTGCGATTGGCTCAGCGCACGCACCGGAATGCAGTTCACCTTGCCCACAGAAGCACAGTGGGAATATGCTTGCCGGGCTGGAACCAGTACTCCGATGAACTATGGCGATGTTACGGCCGATTTCGGCAAATTGGCCAACCTGGCCGACCAGCGCTTGCAAAACCTGGCTCGGCGCGACTCCCCCCGTTGGCTGCCGGCGATCGCTGCGGTCAACGACGGTGCCATTGTCACCGAAAACGTAGGCCGCTATCCGCCTAACGCCTTTGGGCTTTGCGACATGCACGGCAACGTGGCCGAATGGACCCGCAGCGTCTATCGGCCGTATCCCTACGATCCGCGCGACGGCCGCGACGACCCGACCGCACAGGGAAGCAAAGTCGTCCGGGGCGGCTCGTTCTACGACCGTCCCCACCGGGCACGATCGGCCTTCCGCTTGCACTATCCGCCGTGGCAGCCGGTGTTCAACGTGGGCTTCCGCGTGGTGTGCCAGTTGGATGCTGCCAACAGTGTTACTGCCGCCAGGGCAGCCAATTGATCGACCGGCCTTTCGCAGCACACAGCGGTTGCTGGTTGTTTCGCACGGCGGTTGCTGATCGTCTTGCACAACGGTTGCTGGTTGTTTCGCATAGCGGTTGGGTCATTTCACACTGTGCTTGGATTGCGTCGCAGTTGCACAGCCGTGGGGTTGCTATCATGCCCGCCCAGCCAACAGCCGGAGCAGAACGGCGGCTGCGATGTGCCAGCCCAGAGGTGCCAGCCCAACGCGCCCGGTTCCGCGCAGCTCGGCGCATGTGTACAATGCGATTGTCAAACGTGAACTTGGTGTGGAGCACCAGCAAAGCGCGTCGAGCCGGGCCGTGAAAAGTGGCACCGATTGATAGTACCTTCAATCGCTGGCTGGTAATGTCTTCATATTCTGGCGGACACGCGATTTCGCCGGAAAGGGTGTTGCTGTTTTCGGCTGCGATTATCTCAGCCACGGCACTTTTGAATCAGGGAGAAGCGCGATGAACAAGACTTTTTTAGCAGGCTGGTGTGTGATCGTCGTCTGCGTGGCTTTGGCCGCGCAGGCCCACTGCGCCGCTGCGCCGGCGCCGGAGGACGTGATCGTCCAGCGCGACGTCCAGTACGGCAAAGCCGGCCAGCGCGTGCTGACGCTCGATATCGTCCGGCCAAAACAGCCCGGCGCAACTCCTCTTCCGGTGATCGTGTTCGTTCACGGCGGCGGGTGGCGCGCAGGAAACAAGTCGCAAGGCGTGGGACTGTTGACCCGGTTCGCCGCCACAGGAAATTACTTTTGCGCGTCGGTNGGTTATCGGCTTTCGGGCGAAGCGACCTGGCCGGCCCAAATCCACGATTGCAAAGCNGCTATCCGCTTTCTCAAGGCCAACGCCAACAAATACAACATCGACCCGCAGAANATCGGCGTGTGGGGCATTTCGGCCGGCGGGCATCTGGTCAGCCTGCTGGGAACCACCGGCGACGTAAAGGAACTGGAAGGCGATTGCGGCTGGCCGGACCAGTCCAGCCGGGTGACCTGCGTGGTCGATTTTTGCGGGCCGACCGATTTTACCGCCATCGCCAAGCTGGACAAAGGCGACGCTTTCGCGGCAGTCTCGGCGCTGCTGGGCGGCCCGATCGACCAGAAGGCNCAGGCCGCCAAAGAGGCATCGCCGGTCACNTATGTTTCCAAGGACGACGCCCCAATACTGATAGTCCACGGCACGGCCGATAACGTCGTGCCCTTCTCGCAGGCCGAGGTCTTCTACCAAGCGCTCAAAAAAGCGGGCGTGGACGCGACACTAGTGAAGATCGAAGGCGGCGGGCACGGTATTGGCGGGCCAGAAGTGCAACGGCGCGTGCTCAACTTCTTCGAAAAGCACCTGCGGGGACAGAAAGTGGACGTTTCCGACGAGCCGATCCAGGCACAGCCCCCGGCAGAAAAACCAAAGTCTTGAACCCAANGAACTCCAACCGACGGAATAGCAAGGCATGTATCGACCANTGCGCTTTNTTGTTGCCCTGCGCGGCTGGTGCTGCGCGCTGGTGTGCTGTTGGCTGTTNCTGGCAANGTCCCANGCCCNGCTTCATGCCGGCGGCGGACCGGAAAACGTNNTGCTGGTCGTCAACCGCCGCAGCACAAACTCGCTGACCATCGCCAACCACTATCAGCAGCTTCGGCAGATTCCGCCAGGGAACGTGCTCACGCTGGCCTGGGACCCCAAGGTCGAAGCTACCGACGTAGCCACATTCCGCAAGGAGATTCTGCTGCCGATATTGCGGGCCATCGAGCAGCGTCGGCTGGGGCCGCAGATCGACTATGTGGTCTACTCCAGCGACTTTCCCACCATGATCGATATCGACGGCGACGTGAAGAGCTTCTACGAGGCCGGGGCCAACTTCGAACAGCCCGCCTGGTCTTTGAAGCTTGACCCCAAGGCGGAATGGCCCAAGCCGCTTACCAAGGTCGCTTCTATCACGGGTCTGACTTATCTGTGGCAGCCGGCAGCGGTGGGCAATCCGGCATACGTGGACCTTCGCGCCAATGTGTATGCGCGCGAGGGAGACTCTTCGCTTGGCTTCAGCAGCAGCATGAACTTCGGCCCGAAAGGAGAAGTGTTGCCGCCCGGTGCGATGGGCCGGCGCTTCCTGCTTTCGGTGATGCTGGGCGTGACGGCAGGCCGGGGCAACACGCTGGCGGAAGTACTCGACTACTTGCAGCGCAGCACGGCGGCCGATGGTACTTTTCCGCGCGGCACAATCTACTATTGCGAAAACGACAACATTCGCTCGCGCGCCCGCGATGCAGGCTTCCCCACCGCCGTGCGCCAACTGAAGGCGCTAGGCGTAGAAGCCGAATTGATTCGCGGCGTGCTGCCGTTGAAGAAGGACGACGTGCAGGGGGCAATGGTCGGCGCCGAGAGTTTCCAGTGGGAGACCTCGGGCAGCAAAATTTTGCCCGGCGCAATATGCGAGCACTTCACCAGCTTTGGCGGCGACCTGCGCGCCAGCGCCGGACAAACGCCGCTCAGCGAGTGGCTCCGCCACGGGGCTGCCGGCAGCAGTGGCACGGTTACCGAACCGTTTGCCATCAAAGACAAATTCCCGCTGCCCTGCATTCATGTGCATTACGCCCGCGGCTGCACGCTGGCCGAAGCCTTCTACCAGTCGGTAGCCGGACCGTACCAGTTGCTGATAGTCGGCGATCCGTTGTGTCGTCCCTGGGCCAATATTCCGCTGGTCAGCGTATCGGGCGTAAGGCGTCGGGCCATTGTCCGGGGAGTGATCACCCTGAAGGCTTCAGCCCAGTTTCCCAAAGATTCGGCGGTCGATCGCTTCGAGCTGTTCGTAGATGAACTGCGCTATGCCGTCTGCAAACCTGGCGAACCGTTCGTGCTCGATACTGCCGCCTTGGCCGACGGCTACCACGAGCTGCGCGTCGTGGCCGTCGAGGCAGGGCCGATTGCCACCCGCGGGCGTGCGGTGCTGCCGGTCTTCACGGCCAATCACGGGCGAAACATCGAGCTGTCGGTCGATCCCCGATCGAAAGTATCCGAGGATGCCGTGCTGGCGATTGCCGCCAACTCGCCCGGTTCCAGCGAAATAGTCGTCATGCAAGACTGCCGTCTGCTGGGGAAAATACCGGGCGAAAGGGGCAAGCTCGAAATACCTGCGGCAGCACTCGGACTAGGCCCGGCGCGGATCCGCGCAGTGGGAGTCGTCGAAGGAAAGCCGCAGCAGTATGTTTGGGCCGAGCCGGTGACGGTCGAAGTGTCGCAGGCCCAGGCGGCCAGCAAAAAAGCTTCATCGGCATCCGGCAGCCAGCCGTGATCCGGCTTGGCGGGCCGCGCGCCGTCGTGGCCGTCTTCCCAGCGCTAACGGACGCGACCGCAGCGCGTCCCTCCATTAGGTTGGAGCCATTGCCGATCGCAATACTGAAAACATACAAGGGCCACGCTCCGTGGTGGCCGTTTACTGTGTCGCAACTGGAGGGCCACGCTCCGTCGTGGCCGCAGTTGGCGCTGGTGAGTGGAGGGCCACTCTCCGTCGTGGCCGTCCACGTGTATCCAGTAATAGCCGACGCGACCGAAGCGCGTCCCTCCATAACACCATTCGCTTGCGACCGCAGGGTCCAGTCGGCCAATACAGGCCGAACCAGCAAAGTGTAATCCTCGAAGGTGTTGCCGACAGGTCGCTCATCGCCAGAAAACCACCAGATGCACGAACACTTCATGCGGCTGGCATTGCAACAGGCCGAGCAGGCCCTTGCCCAGGACGAAGTGCCCGTCGGTGCGGTGATAATCCACCACGGCCGCGTCATCGGCAGTGCATACAACCAGCGGGAACAGTTGTGCGATCCGACCGCCCACGCCGAAATGCTGGCGATTACCCAGGCGGCCGCTGCGCTGCGTTGCTGGCGTCTGGAAGACTGCACACTGTATGTAACGCTGGAGCCTTGCCCGATGTGTGCCGGTGCGATTGTTCAGGCCCGAATTCCTATTGTGGTTTACGGGGCGGCTGATCCCAAGGCGGGCGCGGCAAGCAGCTTGTTTCGGTTGTTGGACGACCCGCGGCTCAACCACCGCTGCGAAATAGTGCCCGGCGTGCTGGCCGAGCAGTGCAGCGCTATTCTGACCGACTTTTTCCGACGACAGCGCAAGCTGGGCAAGAAGTGACGCCGCTTGCTTGCGAGGGTCAAGGGCGGTGCATCATTGCCGTAAGTTATTGGCAAATAATAACATAACGTGGATGTTGCCCTGCCTGAAACCCGCCCAGGTATGGAATTGACAGCGTGGTATGGGATTGTCATAATCCCACCCTCCGGTCGCTGGGCAGATGTCGCGCAACGCCAGCCTTGCGGGATTCAAGACGGCAGCCTTGGAAGAGCGCATATAGCAGTTGGCGGGTGTAGCGGCACCCGCGCCATGCGGGCAAAGGCTTTTCCGGCGGCTGGGCAATCCCTTGTAGTTTATTGGCCTTTTCGGTACACCGGTTTCCTTTCTTTGCTTCTTGTTTTCCCGCCGTTTTGGAAGCTCGTTATACTTTCGTCATCAATTTTTGAAGCGGGTTAGAGCTGCCTTGTCCTGGTGCGTGACGCTGTTTGCGCAAGGCGTGCGCGGCCAATGCAACATTGCCAATTGAGGAAAAGCCGGCAGATAAGTTTCTTAGGTCGTGCAATTTGCGCGCGGGGCGCCCATTTTGCGAGGCAATGTGGAGGGCCACGCTCCGTCGTGGCCGCATCTGGCTGGTTCTGCGCCTATCCACGAAAACGCAACGGACGCGACGGAGCGCGTCCCTCCAAAGGTCATTTGGTTGCCGCCTCAGGCGGCTGTAGGAAAAATGCCCTGGACTGTCACAGGGCGGGACTAGGTGCAGTACACTTGGTCGCGGGCGTGCTCAGGGCATTGGTTGTGGCCGTTTTGTGTTGGGCGACTGCTGGCTTGCTGCTGCCCCGGGCGACAATCGCAGCCGCTGTTCAGTCTTACGTGACCCCGGAGCCAGCCCCACAGCCACCGGCAGCCTCACAGCCATCGGCAGCTCCACAGCCATCGGCTGTCCTGCAACCAGGGCCCGCCGACAACCTGCCGCCAGCGTTCGACCCTCCCGGCGGACGCATCCAACCCGGCTGGGGGCCTGCGGCGGTCACAGGCGATTATTCCGGCCCGAGCGGCCCGATGATCGCGCCTGATGCCCAAGATTGTCCTTGCCAACACCCTTATGCGCACATGCCGCTAAGGCAANGGGTGCGCGATTTGTTGGGACTGCAACACTATGGCGATCAGCACCGCGGTCAGCTTATGCAGCGCGAAAGCTGGCTGCGNCGNCCGCTCAGTGTCGCCTGGTTTGCCGGCGGGGTTTTCGGCAGCACGATCATCAANGACTGGGTCGATGGAGAAGAAGGCTTCTTCGGGGGCCTGCGGCTAGGCTACGATCTCAATCAGTACTGGGGGATAGAAATGCGCTTCTCTTGGGGCAACCTGGCCCTGCGCGACAGCCAACGGGCGATCGCGTATCAGCGCTACATGGACGACCTGGCCGGATACCCCAGCGAACATGTTTACCGCCGCCGCTACGATGGGACGCGCAACGCATCGCTATTTCTTTGGGATGTCGAGGCACTGTACTATCCCTGGGGCGACAGCGGCCTCCGCCCGTACTTGCTGGTGGGGCTGGGTACGTCGCACATCAGCTTTGTGGATCGGGCGGGCGTGGGCCGCGATGTTACGCAACTGGGCATGCCGATCGGCGCGGGACTGAAGTTCCGCATTCACAAGTCGCTGGCTTTGCGGGTGGAGTGCATCGACAACATCGCCGTCGCTTC
>JGI24185J35167_1001636_pt1 | contig 10108 bp, 10 predicted proteins | sample YNPBryunderm2012_FD_35167 | JGI IMG/M metagenome (IMG submission 35167) | reverse complement strand
GGGATTTTCTCACCCGGTTTCACCAGCAAGAGATCACCAACTTGAACATCCTCAACGGCTAATTCAACTTCCTTGCCATTGCGGATGAGCCGCGCCTTTTTCGGTTTGAGAGCGATTAATTTTCGAATCGCTTCACCGGTTTGACCTTTTGCCCTCACTTCCAAATACTTCCCCACCTTGATCAGGGTGATAATCATTGCTGAAGTCTCAAAATAAACATGCCCATCAAACAAGCTAAGGGTAATCAGCAGACTGTAAACATAGGCTGCTGATGATCCAAGAGCGATTAACACATCCATATTTGCTGCGCCATTGCGCAAGGACTTGAACGCGCCAAGATAATATTGCCAACCCACATAAAACTGGACAGGGGTAGCCAGGAACAACATCAAATAATTTGCCCAAACGGCATGAGCAATAGAGTGGGGCAACAAATTCAAATCACGCGCCATGGAAAAGAAAAACAACGGCAAGGTAAAGAGCAAACCCACCTTTAGCAGACTTAATTGATGGTGCACCTCTTGCTCATGGGCAATGCGCTCAATATCGTCTTCCGTTCCCTTACTCTCAACCAGAGAAAACCCCAAATCAGAGATGGTTTTGCGGATTTCCAAAGCGCCAACCAGAGTGGGAATGAACTCAATCTCTAAATGCCCATTGACAACATTCAGGCTAACTTTCCGAACGCCTTCTAAAGCGGTTATTTTTTGCTCTAATCGGTTCAGGCGAATTGGATCATCAACTTCTTTCAGGNTAAACTCCAATGTGCCGGTAGCTATCCCATATCCCGCTCTTTGTACTCGTTTAAACAGATCTTCCAATGCAGTGATTTGAGGATCAAATTCGACTACTGCCCTTTCCGACGAAAGGTTAACGACAGCATTATAGACCCCGCTCTCTTTCTTCAGGTTACGTTCAATGGTAGCTGCGCAATTGGCGCAGGTCATACCGGTCACGGGAAGGATGATTTGCCGGGTGGACATCTCTCTTAGCAATAACAAGGGATTTCACTCTTCGGCAGGATAGTTAATCTCGGNCAACACTTTTTTTAAGATTTCTTCAGTAGCCGGCGCTTCGAATTCTACCCGTGCAGTTTTTGACTCGATTTCGGCAACAACGCTCTTGACTCCTTCAACTTCGCTTAATTCGCTTTGAATGGTATGCACACAATGATGACAGGAAATATTAGGGATTTTGTACGTAACCGTTGGCATCTCAGCCTCCTTTTTTAGAACAGGTTGTTTGATTAAGGTTTGGAAATATTCTCAAAAAGATCAGCGATTTCCTTCAAAACTCTTTCTCGATCATCGGGATTCTCACCCCGAACAGCAGAAATCACACAACTATTGAGATGATCATCGAGAATCATCGCTGAAACCTTATTAAGGGCAGATTGAACAGCATGGATTTGATGGATCACCTCTATACAATAGACATCTTGTTCGACCATCTTTTTTACGCCCTTAAGATGACCCTCAATGACCGTCAGCCTTCTCAACACAAGTTCTTTGTTCATCCTGCCTCCACATACCCCTCCCTATGGGGTGGGGTATATGGATATTCTATCCCCCATCGCTTTAATTGTCAAGATAAGTATCCTATTCAACTCTACTTTGTAAACTTATTGCAAAGAACTGAGAACAGCATCCAGTTCTTCCTCGGCTACATACCCAACCCATTGCATCAGCACTTTTCCTTCACCATCAATCAGGAACAGGTGAGGCTGGTACTGATAGCCCAAGGCTTGCTTAAACGGGTTGGTCCTTGGATCATCGATATCCAGATAGATAAACTGGATTTTGCCCGCATATTTATTTTCCAGATTTTTCAACACTGGCGCCAGGCTTTTACAGGTCGGACACCAAAAAGCAAAAAATTCAACCATTTGATATTTNCCCGAAGCAAGGACAAACGCGTTGGGATCAGTAGCCCGCAAGATAACGTCCACATGCGGAGTTGGAGTCTGATTTCCAATTGGAGTAGGTGTTTCATTCNCGGTCTCATTTATCGCTTGCGGATTCGGCACCACTTCTTGAGGTACATTTGGCACCTCTTGACCTGTCAACGGATAAGGGGANGCTTGAGCAGGCTGCGCTGGGCTCGTTTGTGTTCCCACAACGACAATCTCTGGCTGATTCCCCATCTCCTCAGTTGGTAGAGCTTTGCTCGGAATACAACCGTAGAGCAAAAAACCAAAAGCAAAAACAATCCAAAATCTCCAGATTTTTTTCATCTTACCTTCCTCGTTACCAATCAATCGAACACTCCAATACCGCTAAAGCGCTAAAACAAAGGCGCAGAGCCGCGCGAAATGTTATCCAGAAATTCCTGACGCGTGGCAACACTTTTGCGAAAATGCCCTAACATCGATGAAGTCGTCATTCTAGCCCCATGCTTTTTTACTCCTCGCATGGTTGCACAAAGATGCAAACCCTCCACAACAACCGCTACCCCAATCGGGTTTAGTAGAGTATCCAAAAAATCGGCTATCTGGCGAGTCATTCTCTCCTGAACTTGTAAACGGTGAGCAAACATATCGACGATGCGTGGAATTTTTGACAAACCAATAATCCTACCCCTCGGCAGATAAGCTACATGTGCCCGGCCAATAAAGGGTAAGAGATGATGTTCACACAAACTGTAGAACTCAATGTCACGCACCAATACCATTTCGTCATAAGCAACATCAAAAACTGCTCCGTTGACGAGGGCAATTGGATCAACGCGATACCCGGAAAGCAACTCCTCGTACATTCTGGCTACTCTCTCAGGGGTTTTCAGCAGCCCATCTCGGTTGGGGTCTTCCCCAACTGCATTGAGGATCATGCGCACAGCTTCCTCGACCGTCGGTTGATCGATTTCTGTGTCAATATAGGTTCCTGCAATCCGGTAAAGGGCTTCTCGGTCAATCTCCATTTTTTCGCCGCTTTCTAAATTTTCTTAAATTTGCAAATCTGCTAGCAATTACTTTAGATTCGATGCCTTAAAGTTTTCTAAGTGTACCTATCGATTGATTACACGTCAAGAATTTAATGCAAAAGGGCGGAGTCATCCCTCCGCCCTTGCTTGGAAAACGTCTTTTTCAGCGTATCTCGGGTTCTATGATCCCATAAGTACCATCACGCCGTTTATAGAGGACGTTGATGCTCCCTGAATTTGTATTGTAGAAGACGAAGAAATTGTCATGTCCAAGTAAGTTCATTTGTTCAATGGCTTCCATTTCATCCATCGGGGTAATCGCAAATTTCTTTCTTTTTGCAATGATCGGTTGGCTGAGAGGTTCTTCCTCTACAGTCGCTTCCACAACCTCAGCCGCGCTTCTCCCATCCCCTCTGCCTCGATAATGTTTTCCTTTATACCGCTCAATTCGCCGTTGTATTTTATCCAGCGCTGTATCCAGAGCGGCAAAAATGTCATCCGCGCGTTCCTCAGAGCGTAGAATAAACCCCTTTCCCCGGACGGTGATCTGGGCAATCTGACGATCGGCTGCATTGCGCGCCGATTTGGCGTACGTGACATCGACCCGCGCCTCTTCGATGCCAGGAAGGTATCGATCTAGTTTTGCAATTTTCCTGTCGATATAATTTTGTAACCTTTCACTCACCTCCATATTCCGACTCACAACTTCAACTGGCACGGTCATTTTTGCCTCCTTCTGATAAGAATGTACGAGCTACAACAAACCCATAAACGGTGATCGCTCCAGCATTTTTGAGCGCTTCAGCGCAAGCGTTGAGCGTTGCGCCGGTTGTTGTCACATCATCAATTACCATAACCTTCTTGCCGGCAACCTTTTGCGGATCAGCCCAAAAAGCATCTTGAACATTTTCAAGGCGTTGCGAAAATTTCAAATCGACTTGCGAGACTGTCTCCCGCACACGTCGAATTGCTCCGCCACTATAGGAAACTCGAACCGCTAAGGCAAAAGGGTAGGCAATCATTGCAGCTTGATTATATCCACGTTCCCTTCTCCGAACAACCCCTAATGGAACCGGTGCCACAAGATCGATCTGCCACCGGGTTTCATGATAGAGTTCAACTAAAAAACCAGCAAGGGTTTCTGCCAGAGCAATATCGCGCTGATATTTTAGGCGATGAATTGCGTTACGTAAAGCACCTGAGTAGCGGGCATACGCGCGGAGTCCATCAAGAACAAGGGAGTGTTCTCTACAATTACTACAAACAGCCTCCTTGTTGTTAGGCGTTCCGCAGCCGGGACATAAATTGCCGTTGATCCGCTGCAAGCTACGCTGGCACTCTGGACACCAACGGGCTCCTGCTATACCACAGCCTCCACAAACTGGAGGATAAACCCAATCAATCGCTTTCCATACCCACTGATATAGGGTATAGGGAATGGGTTTGTGATGCACAAAAGGTCTCACAATTCTCTTCTAATTTCCAAACAGGACACCTTTCAGCGCAGATTGCATGAGCATGATAAAGGCTGGGGTCATTAAGACGATACAAATTGAGGGAAAAATCAACAAAGCCAGAGGGATTAGCATTTTAATTGGCGCTTTATGGGCTTCTTCTTCGGCACGCTGGCGGCGACGCACCCGCATTTGGTCCGATTGAATGCGCAACACCTTTGCCATACTGACCCCCAATTGCTCGCTTTGGATGACTGCTGCGACAAAGCTGGTCATTTCAGGAATGCCAATCCGGTCTGCCATGTCTCTCAGCGCTTCACGACGCAATTTCCCCAATTGCATCTCTTTCAAGGCGCGAGCGAATGCTAAACTCAACTCGTTATCCCATTTCTCAGAAACTTTTGCCATAGCGCCGTCAAATCCCAAACCAGCTTCGACGCAAATTGTCAACAAATCCAAAGCATCAGGCATGGCTTTGCGGATTTCCTTTTGCCGCCGATTAATCTTACTGGTAAGTAAAAGTTCCGGGATGAAAAAACCGATAATCATAAAGAAAGCAATCACAACGAATTTTCTCATCCAGCTCCAGTCTTTCAATCCTACAGTGAACAGGAAGATAAACAAACCGCCAAAAAGAAACGCCACAATAAAACGAGATGCCCAAAAAACCGTTGGGTCTAATCCACGGGGATTACCCGCTAACTCGATTCGGTGAGCGGTAGTTTGTAAAGCGTTTTGGGGAGTAAACCGGGTGACAAAGTCACCTAAACGCCGCGCAAGGGGCACGATAACTCTCTCAGAAAAAGGTTGAGATAACTCAATTTCCTCTAATGTGGCAGTTTGACCTCTCGCAGCAAATTCCTCCAATCTTTGTTGCAGTGGGTCGCCTCGATTTGCATCGCGCAAGCCGACCACTACCAGGATCAATGCCCCCACCAGGATAAAAACGATCACGCCGATCAGGATGAGCTCCATGAATCACCGCCTTTCTATTTATCTAAACCTCAATATTCGCGATGCGCATCATGACGTAGTATCCTGACGCAATCATTAAAGCGCCAATGACCAGCATGGTTATTCCAAAGATCCGAGTACCCGGATTAAAAAATTGCATCATATACGGGCGATTGACCAACCAGAGGATAATTGCGATAAAGAATGGCATTAGCGCAAGAAATCGCCCCGAATAGACCACCTGCGAAGTCAACACTCGAATCTCTCCCTTAATCCGCACCCGTTCGCGGATGGTATAGGAGATCGTATCTAAAATTTCAGCCAGATTTCCTCCCACTTCCCGCTGCACGTTGATTGCCGCTATAATCAAGTCCAAATCATCGCTAGGCACCCGCCGATATAGGTTGTCGAGGGCATCCGCCATAGGGATACCAATTTGCATCTCCTGAACAACTCGCCGAAATTCATCAGAAATCGGCGGAGGCATTTCCTTACTCACCGCCTCCATCGCTTGCATGGTCGAATATCCGGCTCGCAGCCCATTTACCATCAAGTTCAGCATATCGGCCAGTTGATTATTGAAGTTGGTCAACCTCTGGTTTTGTAAACGACGAACGTAAAAACGCGGTAACCAGTAGCCTGCAAACGCTCCTAATAACGTAAATATAATGTTGCGTCCCCCGAAAAAGTAGGCAAGGCTACCGCTGAAGAGGATCATTATGATAATCAGGGCAATATATTCGCCGGGCTTCATCTTTATGTCTGCGCGGGCTAAATCACGGGCGATACCGGATCCCCATTTGGATTTAGCCATTCGCTCGTTAACCCAATCGCCAATTGGGGTAGCTCTTTCCTCCCTGCTAAGTTTCTTCTCTTCTCGATCAACGATGTATCGCCCTAACCGCTCTTCAACAAGAGTCTGTTCGCTGGTCAGAGTAACAACAAACCCCATCACAACTAAGACAACTACGATGCCGCCACCAACAAGTAAAATTAAGATCAGCGGATCCATACTAAACCCTGCCTTAGTAACGTCTTCGCTCTCCAAGACCAAATATCGAAGCGGGCAAGTGAATCCCAGCCGCTTCAATCTTGTCCATAAACTTCGGTCTTAGTCCCGTTGCTCGCAACCGACCAACGATTTTGCCATTTTCATAACCGCTTTGTTCAAAGACAAAAATATCTGTCAAGGTGATCACATCTCCTTCCATGCCACTCACTTCAGTAATGTTGACCACTTTGCGTGAGCCATCTCGCATTCTCTCTTGATGAATGACGAGATCGATTGCAGAAGCAACTTGTTCACGAATAGCCCGAACCGGCAAATCCATCCCAGCCATGAGGGCCATGGTTTCAATTCTTGCTAGGGTATCCCGAGGCGAGTTCGAGTGCGCAGTGGTCATTGAACCATCATGGCCGGTATTCATGGCTTGTAACATGTCCAGCGCCGCCTCATCGCGAATCTCTCCTACAATGATCCGATCTGGCCTCATCCGCAACGCATTAATAACCAATTGACGGATGGTCACCTCGCCTTTTCCTTCAATATTTGGAGGCCTTGACTCTAGAGTAACCACATGCTCTTGACGCAGTTGTAATTCGGCGGCATTTTCGATCGTGATAATGCGCTCGTCATTGGGGATAAATTGCGACAGCACGTTTAACAAAGTTGTTTTTCCTGAACCAGTGCCTCCAGAAATGACAATGTTTAATCTTGCCTCCACGCACGCCTTAAGAAACTGTAACGCTTCTGGAGTGATCGAGCCATATTGGATTAATTGCTCTATGGTCAAGGGATTTTTGAAAAATTTCCGGATCGTAATGGTCGGCCCAACCAAAGAAATGGGGGGAATGACGGCATTAACCCGCGAACCATCTGGTAAACGTGCGTCAACGTAAGGGCTTGACTCATCAATGCGTCGCCCAAGAGGAGCTACAATGCGGTCAATGATCCGCATCACATGCTCATCACTCTCAAAGGTTAGCGGCACTCTTTGGATCTTTCCATTTCGTTCGATATAGATATTTTTGGCTCCATTAACCATGATTTCGGTAATGGTTTCGTCTTCAAGCAAAGGCTGAAGCGGACCAAACCCCAGGATTTCGGCAACAATTTGCTCGAAAAGCCGATGTCGCTCAGGTCGAGAAAGGACAATGTTTTCTTCCCCCAACACCTGATCAAATAGCTCTTGGATAGTTTGCCTTACCTCGCTCACGCGAGTAATATCCATCCCAGGATCGAGTTCAGCTAACAAGCGATTTTGAACCCTGGTTTTCAAGTCCAGGTACGTGTCTCGTTGCGGAGCAACGGACGGCGTAACCCGGCGAGCCTGTACTGCTAAGATCCGATTCTTGGCTTCCAAATCGGCACTCAGGGGTGTATTTCCTTGACCTTGTTCAATTCGTTTCAATAACGACATATCGACCTCTCCAATTTCTAACGAGCCACCTTTCCAAATACACCGCTATACCCCTTTTTGATTTCGATTTCTAAATCGGCAACCTGACTGATCCGCTGACGGACAACTTCCGCTAAGGATAGATAAGCCTTCGCCAGTGGTTTTGTCTTGTCTTCCAGCATAAATGGAATTCCCCTGTTGACAGCCGGAATCACGGTTCTTTCGTCAAAGGGAATGGCAGCAATAATCTCTTGCTTGACGCTCTCTCCAATCTTTTCTGGGGTAATGCCAATTCGTTTGTCATATCGGTTCAGAACAAACAGCACCTTTTTCCGATTTACGTTTAATACATCAAACACTTCCAGGGCGACCCGGGCGTTCTTGATTGCCGGAATATCCTGGGTAGTTAATAATATAACCAGATCGGTAACATCAATAGAAGAGAGTACCACATCAGATAAATAAGCAGACGTGTCCACCACAATATAAGCAAACATTTTCCGCAAGTATTGCAGGACTTTGGCGAATTGTTCGCCCGTCACACTCTCGGCATATTCTGGACGTAACGGGGCAGCTAGCACTTTTATTCCTGATGGTTTATGCGCAAGTAAAACACTATCGACAACTTCAGCATCTAACTCATCCACTCGGGGGGCTAAATCAACAACGCTGTTTTTACCCTGTTCATTCAGGAATACCGCTACATCCCCAAATTGAAGATTGGCGTCCACAATCACAACTGGGGTCTCCGCACTGTGTAACGCCACCGCCAGATTGGTTACGAGAGTAGTCGTGCCAACTCCACCTTTGGGACTGTAAACTACAATAATTTTTCCATCGAACGCACCACCGCCACTTCCCGAAACGCCTCCTGCCGACTGCACACTAGCTGGCATTTTTTCGCGCTCTTCTTGTGCCATTTTCCCAGCGCGTTTTACAGCCGCACTCAATTCGTCTACAGTAGGAGGTTTGGTTAAAAAATCCCTCGCTCCAGCTAACATCGCCCGCCGCATATAATTCGGATCGCCCTGTACCGAAAGAATCACGATTTGCGTGAAAGGATTCGTCTTCCGGATTGCCTCGGTTGCCGTGATGCCATCCATATCTGGCATGTTAATATCCATAATGACCACGTCTGGTTTGGTCTGACGGGTGACTTCGATGCCTTCCCGGCCAGTTCGAGCAGCGCCGACCACCTCGACATCCTTCTCGAATTGAAGCAATTTACGGATGTTTTCCCGCGTCTCTGCGATATCGTCTACAATGACCACGCGAATCTTATCAGAAGGGCTCATCCTTGATCACCATTAAGATAGTGTTTCATGGATTAGGCGTTGGGGTTGGCAGAATGCTGATCACCGGCATATCCGGTGAGTTCACTCTCGGCTCGATTCCATAAGGTAATTTGACCGGGATTGGAACATTATACTTATTCAAATAATACTGAAGCGTCTCAGCTTCTATTTGAACTCGAGAGTTATCACCGGCGGCTCTGAGATGCAATGTAAACTGAGCTCCATTTGCCATGAGGTAGGTTAGCATCAATGCATCTTGCGGAGTGACAATTAAGCTCACAAATTCGGGTATTGGCTTTGAGGGTGGCGGCTGGGCTGGCTGATTAGGAGGTTGAGCAGGCTGCTCAGGCGCCTGCTGAGGTGGTGCAGTAGCATCTTGTCCCGTAAATGTTGCCGAATAATTCCCCACACTTAGTACTGTAACATCCTGAAGCACCACCTGAGCCACCAGACGCGGCCGTTGAGGCTCTGAAGGCACAACGATGATAGGTTGTCCCAATCCGGGTATTGTTTCTGCTCTCCCGGCATTTCCGGCCCCTTCACCAATCGGTGCTGAAACACCAGCCGTCAGATATACCGTTGGCTCACGGGTGCCCGGAGCAATTGCTTCACCGGCCACATTCGGCAATCTGCTTTGGTATTCGGTGTCAATATCAACAAATGCATGGACCACCGCAACATTCACCCGATCGCCCGCCTGTACCGGATAACTGGCCTTCGTCAGGCGATCAATGGGGATCGCCACTGCTACCGAACCGCGTGGGATATAAAGGGCAATATCCGATCCAGTAGTAGATAATTCCTCTGCACTACTAGCAAGCATCGTATCCAATAAAATAAAGCCAGCCTCTAAGTCGATTCTTGCCAATCGGCCTTCAACATCCTTGATATCCGAGAACATTCCTTGTAGATAGAATTGACGTTGAATCGGGATTAAGCTAACGACATCCCGGGTGATAACATTACCCCGCGGCACTTTTTGCGTTGTAACGAGAACATTGACGACATCTATAACCGGAGTAGCTTCAACAGCAGGAGATGGTTGTGGTGTAATTGCAGGACGTAAGCGCAGAAAGACAAACACAAC
>JGI24185J35167_1001633_pt1 | contig 10119 bp, 14 predicted proteins | sample YNPBryunderm2012_FD_35167 | JGI IMG/M metagenome (IMG submission 35167) | reverse complement strand
CCGCCGCTGCGTTCTCGGGCGGGCCGTGGCGCCGAACGCCGCCTCAGTCGGCGGCTTCTCAGCGGCGTGCGGCGAAGAAGGACCGCAGCAGGGCGGCGGCGTCTGCCTCCGCAACGCCGCCGATCACCTCGGGCCTGTGCANGCAGCTCGGCTGGGAGAAGATCCTTGGCCCATGCTCCACCCCGCCTCCCTTCGGGTCATAGGCGCCGAACACGAGCCGCCTGATCCGGAACAGGGAGATCGCCGCGGCGCACATCGGGCAGGGCTCGAGCGTCACCACGAGGTCGCAATCGGGCAGGCGCGGCTGGCCACGCGCCGCCGCCGCGGCGCGCAAAGCGAGAATCTCCGCATGCGCCGTCGGGTCGGCAAGCTCCTGCACACGGTTCCCGGCGGCGGCGAGCACCGACCCGTCCGGGCCAAGCACGACCGCGCCGACCGGAACCTCGCCCCGCGCCGCCGCCGCCTGCGCCTCGAGCAGCGCACGACGCATCGGGCTCGTCTCGCCGCCTTTCGCCATCCGCGCTACATCACATTGCAAGCGAGGAAAGGCAATCGATGCGGCGCGCAGGCACGGTCGGCGAGGGGGCGGGCGGCGAGAGGATTGCCAAGTGGCTCTCCCGCGCCGGGGTGGCGAGCCGGAGGGAGGCCGAGCGGCTGATCGCCGAGGGGCGCGTCGCGGTGAACGGGCGCAGGCTCGCCGACCCGGCGGTGCTGGTCGAGCCGGGTGACACGGTCACGGTCGATCGCGTCCCGGTCGACCCTCCCGGTCGTGCCCGGCTTTGGCGCTACCACAAGCCGCGCGGCCTTCTCGTCACCGCGCGCGACCCGCAAGGACGGCCGACCGTGTTCGAGAAGCTGCCGGCCTCGATGCCGCGTGTGGTCTCGGTCGGCCGGCTCGACATGGGCTCGGAGGGGCTCCTTCTGCTCACCACCGATGGCGGGCTCGCGCGGCAGCTCGAGCACCCGAAGAACGGCTGGGTGCGTCGCTACCGTGTGCGTGTTCACGGCCGGCCAGACCCGGGGGTGCTCGCCTCGCTTGCGAACGGGATCACGATCGACGGCATACGCTACGGGCCGATCGAGGCCGGGCTCGATGCGGTGAAGAACGAGGTGTCCTGGCTCACCGTGTCGCTGCGCGAGGGCAAGAACCGCGAGATACGACGCGTGCTCGAGCATCTCGGGCTGCCGGTGCTGCGGCTGATCCGCGTCGCCTATGGCCCGTTCCAGCTTGGCCTCCTGCCGCGCGGTGCCGTCGAGGAGGTGCCGGCGAGGGTGCTCCGCGAGCAGCTCGGCGCAGCGGCGCCGACGCGGCGGCGGCCCTGAGCCGGGATGCGGATCATCGCCGGCGCCTGGCGCGGCCGACGCCTTGTCGCACCGCCCGGCGATGCGACGCGCCCGACGGCCGACCGTGCCCGCCAGGCGATCTTCGACGTGATCGCCCACGCCCCCTTCGCCGGACGCGCAGTGCTGGAGCAGGCGCGCGTTCTCGACGCCTTTGCCGGCACCGGCGCGATGGGGCTCGAGGCGCTCTCGCGCGGTGCGGCGGAGGCACACTTCATCGAGCGCGACCGTGCGGCGCTCGCGGCTCTCCGCGCCAACATCGCGGCCTGCCGCGCAGAAGGGCGCGCGACGGTGCTCGCGGCTGACGCGCTCCGCCCGCCTCACGCCGCCCGCCCGGCGACACTCCTGTTCCTTGACCCGCCCTATGGGCGGGAGCTTGTCTCGCCGGCGCTTGCCGCTCTGGCCGATGCCGGCTGGATCGCTCCTAGAGCGCTCGTGGTCGCCGAACTCGGCTGCGGGGAGGCCCTGCCCGATCTTGCCGGCTTGACCCTGCTTGACATGCGACGCTGGGGCGCGGCGCAGGTCCTGTTCCTGCGCGCCGGCTGAGCGGGCCCTGCCCTTGCCCCACCCCCTCGCCTGAGGCAGAGAGCCCAGGCCATGCCACCGATCACGCCCGCTGCGCTCGCCGGCCATCTCGCCTTCGCGCTCGGGCTCGCGCTTCTCTCAGCTCTCGTCGTCCGGCTCGTGATCGCGCTCAAGCTGATGGACGTGCCGAACGATCGTTCCGCCCACGCGGTGCCGACACCGCGTGGCGGCGGTTTGGGCGTCGTCGTGGCCACGCTTGCGGGCCTCGTCGTGCTCTATCTCGAGGGGCGCGTCGCCCGGATCGCCGACCCCTACTTCCTCGCCGTGATCGCGGGTGCGGCAGCGATCGCCTCCGTGTCTCTCGCCGACGACGCGCTCGACTTCCCCTTCGGCTGGAAGCTCGCCGCCCAGGTGGCGGCCGCTGCCCTTCCGATCGCCTTCGGGCTTCGGCTCGAGCGTCTGTTCCTGCCCTTCGTCGGCCCGGTCCCGCTCGGGCCCCTCGCGGTGCCGCTGACACTCCTCTGGATCGTGTTCGTGACGAACGCGATGAACTTCATCGACGGTCTCGACGGCCTCTGTGCGGGGATGGCGGCGATCGCCTCCGGCTTCCTTGCCGCGATCGCTCTCATCGAGGGCGGCGCCTTCGTCTATGCCGCCTCGCTGTTCCTCTGCTCGGGCTGCCTCGGCTTCCTGCCGTTCAACTTTCCCGCGGCGCGGATCTTCCTCGGCGATGTCGGTAGCCAGTTCATCGGCTACATGCTCGCGGTGCTCGCGATCGCCGCCGCGGGGTTCGAGGCCACACAGGTGAGCTTCTTCATCGTTCCGCTTCTGCTCGCGCTGCCGCTGTTCGACGTCGCCTTCACGCTCGTGCGCCGTGCCATCGCCGGCGAGCGTCTGACGGAGGCGCATCGCGGCCACCTCTACCAGGTGCTGGACCGCACGGGCTTCCCGCGCGCGGGCGTGACGCTGCTTCATTGGGGCTTCACAGCGGCGATGGGAGTCGCTGCGTTCCGCTTCGTCGCGCTGTCGCCGCCGCGCAAGCTCGCGCTCTACGCCGTCGTGCTCGCGGTGCTCGTGGCCTATGCGTTCTGGGTCGCCGCGCGGGCGCGGCGCGCAGGCATCGGCGCCTGGTCGCGTCCGGCTGCGAGTTGACACGCGACGATCCCGCTTCCTTAGGCTTCCTTGCGTAACGGCCCGCAACGACAGGGCCGGTTCAAGAGCCAAGGGAGAACAGTCCGATGACGCACGCGAACCGCCGAGGTGTTCGCCGCCGCGCCCTGCTCGCCGGCGCCGCGGCAACCGCGCTCGCCGCGCCCGCGATCGCCCAGGGCGCGCCGCGCGTCGCGCGCGTGTGTGGGGCGAGCCGGGCCCTTATGGCGGCGTGTTCGTCCAGGGCATGAACGAGTGGGCGCAGCGCAACAACGCCAATATCCGTTTCGAGATCGAGCAGATCCCGTAGGACGGCGTGACGGTGAAGCTGACGACCAACCTCGCCGCCCGCCGCCCACCCGCCCTGATCTCGGTCGAAAGCCCGATCGCCTACCAGCTCGCCGCCGAGGGGCTGCTCGAGCCGGTCGATGACGTCTGCCGCGCCATCAATGCCGAGGGGCGGCTGGTTGACGGTTTCACGCTCGCATCATTCGGGGCAGGAAAGGGAACCCAGTTCGCGGTGCCTCTGCACCACCAGGCCTGCCTGCTCGTGGTGCAGCAGGACATTATCGACGAGCTCGCCCTCGGCAACCCGGCGCAGTGGACCTGGGACGGGCTCGCGAACGNAGCGCGGGCGATCTCGGAGCGGAAACCCGGGATGGCGGGCTACACGATGGCGCTCGGGCGCAATCTCTGCGCCGNCTACCACATCACCCAGCTGATCTGGCAGGCCGGCGGCATGACGTGGGACCCGTCTGCCAATTTCCGCNCTGTGTTCGCCTCCGACGCGACCGTCGAAGCGTTCGACTTCATTCGCCGGATGTTCTCCTACATGCCGCGCAGCGCGGTCGAGTTCAGTTTCCTCCAGGTGGTCGACCAGCACGTCACCGGCCGCACCGGCATGTCCGCCTACTGGGGGCGCACGATGGGCCGCGCCGCGGAGGAAGCGAAGCCGATTTTCGACAGGATGGAGTACTACCTGAACCCGGCGCATCCGCGCACCGGGATGCGCTGGAGCTGGACCGACATCAACGGCTGGATCATCCCGCGCCGCGACAACCCCTACATCCGCGAGACGAAGGAGGCGGTCGCCTATGTCTGCAACAGCACCGAGTGGATGGTCCGCTACAGCCAGAGCCTGATGCCGAATGTCGGCCCCGTGTTCAAGGACGTCGCGACCGCGCCGGCGATGCTCGCGCATCCGTTCTACCAGTCGAAGAAGCGGTCCCTCGACGTGATCTTCGTTGACAGCGTGCCGCACCAGTGCAACACGGGCTACGAGCTCAAGAAGGGCGTCAACCCGCTCGCCGGCATCGCGCACGGGAGAAGCGTCTGGGCGCAGGCCGTGCAGCGGATGCTTCTGAACAACGAGACGCCGCGCCAGGCGGCGGAGTGGGGGCAGCGCCAGTTCGAGGCGATCCGCTCCGACAACGCGCGCCTGCTCGCCGGCTGAGATGGCGGCGCGGGCCGCGACCGCACGCGGCAGCCCGCGCCGCGCCCGCCGTGCCGCCGGCCTGCGCCTCTCCGACACGAAGGTCNGCCTGCTCTTCATGCTGCCGTTCATCCTCACCGCCGGCGCCTTCATGATCTGGCCGGTNGTGGAGGCCATACNGATGGCCTTCCTCGCCTATAACCCGCTGCGGCCGGACGACGTGCGCTTCGCTGGCCTGCGCAACTTCGAGGCCATCTTCGCCGACCCGCTGTTCTGGGAGAGCTTCTCCCAGGCCCTGATCTGGACCGGCTGGTCGATCGTCCTGCAGACCGGCTTCGGCGTCGGCCTCGCGCTTCTCTTGCACACGCAACTCCCGGCGATCGCCGTGTTCCGCGGGCTCCTGCTGTTCCCCTACATCGTGCCGACGGTGGTGATCGCACTGAACTGGCGTTGGATCTTCAACCGCGAGATCGGGATCATCAACCACGTGCTGCTGCAGGCCGGGGTGATCGAGGAGAACATCGCCTGGCTCTCGACGCCGGCGATGGCGATGGCCTCGGCGATCCTCCTCAACGTGTGGACGTACACGCCGTTCGTCATCATCTGCGTGCTCGCGCGGCTGCAGACGATCCCGACCGAGCTCGACGATGCGGCGAAGGTGGATGGCGCGAGGGCGCTGCGGCGGTTCCTCGACATCACACTGCCGCTGCTCAAGAGGTGCTCGTCGTCGTCGTCGTGTTCCGAACGATCTGGACCTTCAACACGTTCGAGGAGATCTACCTGCTGACCCGCGGCGGGCCCGGGACGAGCACGTTCAACCTCGCCGTCTACGCTTTCGAGCAGGGCATGGCGAACCTCCGCCTCGGCGTGGCCGCAGCGACCGGCGTCGTGATGATCGTGGTCCTGCTCGCGGGAAGCATCGTCGACGTGCGCGTCTCGGGCTTCGGGGCGGAGGAGAAGCCCGCGTGACGACGCGCGCCCTCCTCGGCCGGGCCCTGCTCTACGGTCTGCTCCTCGCCGTCACCTTCGTCGTCTGCTTCCCGCTCTTGTGGGCGTTCTTCACCTCGGTGAAGCCGAAGGACGAGATCTTCGCCTGGCCGCCCACACTCCTGCCCGAGGCCTGGACCCTCGAGAACGACCGCGCCCTGTTCGCCGGCAAGGACGCCTATTTCCAGGCCGGGGGCGCGACCGCGACGGCTGTGCCGCCCTCCGCCTTCTTCCTCGACTGGTTCCTCAACTCGGTGGTGGTCGCGCTCGGCACCACCGCGATCAGCACGGTGGTCTCGACCCTCGCCGCCTACTCGCTCACGCGCTTCCGCTTCCCCGGCCAGAGGGCGGTGCCCTATCTCGCGCTCGTCGGCTACATGGTGCCCTCGATCATCTTCGTCTTCCCGATGTTCCTTGTGATGGTGGAGCTCCGGCTAACCGACACGTTCCTGTCGCTCGTGCTCGGCTATGTCTGCATCACCCTTCCCTTCTGCATGTGGCTGATGTGGACCTTCCTCCGCGGGGTTCCGGTCGAGATCGAGGAGGCGGCGCTGGTCGATGGCGCCTCGCGGCTGCGCGTGTTCTTCGAGATCGTGCTGCCGACGGCTTGGCCGGGAATCGTCGCGGCGGCGATCTTCTCCCTGATCGTATCGTGGAACGACTACCTGTTCGGGCGGGGGTTCATGAACTCGATGGAGAACCTTCCGCTGACGGTCGGGGTGATGCACTTCTTCGACGGAACGCATGTCGACTTGGGCCTGATGATGGCCTCCTCGGTGCTGATGACGGTTCCGATGGCGATCCTGTTCGCCCTCCTACAGCGTCACCTCGTCGCCGGCTTCGGCGCCGGCGCGGTAAAGGGCTGAGGTCGGTGGAAGTCAGGCTCGAGAGGCTCTCGAAGTCCTTCTGCGCCAACGTGGTGCTGAAGGCGCTCGACCTCACCTTCCCGGAGCGGAAGTTCGTGACGCTGCTCGGCCCCTCGGGCTGCGGCAAGACGACGCTTCTGCGCCTGATCGCCGGGCTCGAGCGGGCGAGCGGCGGGGCGATCCTGTTCGGCGGCGAGCGGGTCGACCATCTCCCCCCGGGCGAGCGCAACATTGCGATGGTGTTCCAGTCCTACGCCCTCTATCCGACGATGGATGTGGCGGCGAACATCGGCTACGGCCTCAAGGTTCGCGGCGTTCCGAAGCGGGAGCGGGCGGAGAGGGTCGGCCTTGTTGCGAAGGTGCTCGAGATCGCCCATCTGCTCGCGCGGAAGCCGCGCGCCCTGTCGGGAGGGCAGCGCCAGCGCGTCGCGCTCGGCCGCGCGATGGTGCGCAAGCCCAACATCTTCCTGATGGACGAGCCGCTCTCGAACCTCGACGCCAAGCTCCGCGCCACGATGCGCGGCGAGCTCAAGCGCTTCCATCTCGATCTCGAGACGACCTCGATCTACGTCACGCATGACCAGCTCGAGGCGATGACGATGTCCGACCTCGTCGCGGTCATGAACGAGGGCGTCGTGCAGCAGTTCGCCACACCGGAGGAGGTCTACCACTGCCCGGCGAACCTGTTCGTCGCGGGCTTCATCGGCTCGCCGCCGATGAACTTCTGCGAGGTGACGCTGGCCGAGCGGGACGGCACGCCCGTGCTGATGCTCGCTGGCCGCGCGATCCCTGCGCCGCCGGCCTTCCGCCTCGCGCGGGCAGACGAGGGGCGGCGGCTCGTGCTCGGCATCCGCACGCAGGATGTCCGTCTCGCCGCGCCCGACGACGCCGACGCCGTGCCGGGAACAGTGTGGATGGTGGAGCTGATCGGCAGCGAGCGCCTCGTCGGAGTGGAGGTGGCGCCGAAGCTCCGCATCACGGCGGAGGTCAGGGCCGAGGTCAGGGCCGCGATCGACACGCCGGCGGCGGTGGCGTTCGATCCGGCGCGGCGCCATCTGTTCGACCCCGCAACGGGGCGCGCGCTGCCCCGGGCGGCCTAGAGCAGATCGCATACGGCTGGAAACAGCCGTATGCGTGAAGATGCTCGCAAGACAAGGCCAGAGCGNTTTCCACTCATCTGGAAACCGCTCTAGGGGTCGACGAGGCGCGCGATCGCTGTGTGGTCGGCCCCGGGGCCGAGCCTGTGCGCCGCCTCCGCCCAGCGTTCGGCCATCGCCTGTGCGAGCGGCGCCTCGACACCGAGGCCGTCGGCGAGGCGCGCGGCCGCGGCGACGTCCTTGGCCATCAGCCCGATCGCGAAGCCGGCCGCGAAGCTGCGCGGGATCACCTGCTGCTTGAGCTTGTTCTCGGTCGAGTTGTTCCGGCCCGTCGAGGCGTTGAGCACGTCGACCATCGTTTCGGGGTCGAGGCCGAAGCGTCTGCCGATCGCGAGCGCCTCGACGGCGGCGACGAGGCCTGCTGCGGAGACGTAGTTGTTCAGCGCCTTCATGGCATGCCCCGCGCCGAGCGCGCCGCAGCGGAACACCGATGCCCCCATCGCCTCGAGGAGCGGCATCGCCCGGTCGATCTCCCCCGGTTCCCCGCCGGCCATGATCGCGAGGCTCGCCTCGCGCGCCTTCCGCACGCCGCCCGAGACGGGGGCATCGATGACAGCGAGGCCGCGGGACGCGAGCGCCTCACCGAGCGCGCGGGTTCCGAGCGGATCGGAGGACGACATGTCGATGACGAGCGCCCCGGGGGCGGCGTCCGCCAGCGCATCGCCCTCGAGAAGTGCTTCGCGCACGGCGTTCCCGTCCGGCAGCATGGTGATGATCGCTTCAGCACCCGAGAGGGCCGCACGCGCCGACGGCGCGACGGGGACGGGGGAGGCGGCGCGTGCCGCCTCCGAAATGTCCCAGCCGCGGACGGCATATCCCTTCGTGGCAAGGTGGCCCGCCATCGGCGCCCCCATCGTGCCGAGGCCGACGAATGCCACCGCGGCGGGCGGGGCGATCCGCGGCGCCATCGCCGTCAGATGCCGCGCTCGGCGAAGACCTGTTGCGCCACCTTGAACGCGTCGAGGCTCGCCGGCACGCCGCAATAGATGAAGGCCTGCAGGCACACCTCCTTGATCTCCTCCTTGGTGATGCCGTTGTTCAGCGCGCCGCCGATGTGCAGCTTGAGCTCGTTCGGGCGGTTGAGCGCGATCAGCATCGCGAGGTTGAGGAAGCTGCGCGTGCGCCGATCCAGCCCCGGGCGGTTCCAGATGATCCCCCAGCAATACTGGGTGGTGAACTCCTGGAACGCCTGCATGAAATCGTCCGCCTCGGCGAGCGAGCTCTCGACATAGTCCTTGCCGAGCACCTCCTTGCGGACCTCGAGGCCCTTGTCGAACAGCGTCTGGTTGAAGAACGGATCCTGCGGCATGCGGGGTCTCCCGGTTGGTGAGTGGATGAGGGCGTCGGCTTCAGGCCGGCGAGAGGCCCAACTTGGCGCGGAAGCGCGTCTTCAGATAGGCCCCGTCGCGGGGGGGAAGCGTCTTCGGCAGGGGCTCGGCGCCGACGACGAGGCGTATCAGCGCGGGGCCGGAACGGTCGGCGAGCCGCGGCGCAAGCGCACGGGCCTCCTCGACCGTCGCCGCCGTCGCGGTCCAGGCGAAGCCGCAGGCAGCGGCGACCGCGGTGAGGTCGGTGCCGAGGCTTGTGTGGCTCCTCTGCATGCCCGTCTCCCCGAAATGGCCGTTGTCGAGCACGGCGATGGAGAGGTTCGACGGCTTCCGCGCCCCGATCGTGGCGAGAGCGCCAAGGCCCATCAGCGCCTCGCCGTCGCCCGTGAGAACGAGCACAGGGTTCGCGGGGCGCGCGAGCGCGAGCCCGAGCCCGACCATCGCCGCCCCGCCCATCGCTCCCCAGAGGTAGAAATTGCCGTCATGGTCGCCGGCATCGAACAGGTCATAGGCAGGCGTGCCGAGGCCGGCGATCACGAGGAGATCCGCCGGCCGGTCGGTGAGCAGGGCGCGCACGGCCGGGCGGCGCTGCATCACGGTCGCGCTCATTTCCACACCTTCCGTCCGATCAACCTTTGCGCAAAGAGCACCGCCACCGCCTGCTCCGAGCCATAGGCGAGGTCGGCCGCAGCCGAGACGACCTCCGCCGCCTCCTCCGCCCGCTCGACGCGAACCACGCGAACCCCCATCGCGGCGAGCACCGTCTCGGTTGCGCGGCTCATCGGCACCTGCCACGGGTTGAACTCGGCCCACTCGCCGCGCATCGTCACGAGCATCAGCATCGGGAAGCGGCAGGCCTCGACCAGCGAGAGCATGTTGATGCAGTTGCCGACGCCCGAGGACTGCATCAGGAGCACGGCGCGCGCCCCGCCGAGCCACGCACCGGCAGAGGCCGCCACTCCCTCCTCCTCGGTGGTCAGCACCACCGTGGTGATCTCGGGGTCGGCCTCGGCGAGGCTGATCAGCCGCGCGTGCCCGGCATCGGGCACGTAATTCACTTGTGTCACGCCGGTGCCCTTGAGGGCGGCGAACACAGCGTCCTTCCACGCAGCAGTTGACGTATCGGCCGGTGCGGTCGCGTCGCTCATCGCCTTCTCCTCCCCGGGCGCGCACCTTGGCGCCGACGCACGCGCCTGCCAACCGGGTCTGCCTTGCGCCAGGCAGTCTATAGGACTATAGTCCTGCGCAGGGGAGGGGTCCCGTCCACGACAACATGCCGTCCGGGTCCTCGCGTGACCGCACTCGCCGCCTCGCTCAGGCTCCCCGCCCAGATC
>JGI24185J35167_1001619_pt1 | contig 10164 bp, 7 predicted proteins | sample YNPBryunderm2012_FD_35167 | JGI IMG/M metagenome (IMG submission 35167) | reverse complement strand
CCCAGCATTTCCTGACGGCTGCGGCCCCAGGCCTGAGCTAAAGCCTGATTAAGGTAGGTAAAATTTCCTTTAAGGTCAACTTCATAATAACCGTCTCTAACTCCTTCCAGAATTGCCCTGGTCTTTTCCAGCTGAGTCACAAGCTCTTCTTCTCTCCGACGTTCGGCCAGAGCTGAACCGAGAAACCGGGATAAAAAGCTTATAAGATCAACTTCTTCCTGAGAAAAGGCATTTAATCTGGTATCCTGAAGGTCAAGAACCCCCAGCAGCCGGTCTCTGAAAGTTATGGGAAATACAGCTTCAGAATTTATTCCCAGATCCAGAATCTTCAAGTATTCTTTATTTTTGTTAACGTTATTGACCACAACCGGTCTACGGGTGCGGGCGGCTTTACCCAAAAGCCCGAGTCTTAATGGCTGTCGGTACCCGGGCGGAAGGTCTAATCGACCTTTTTTCCAGCCCTTCAGGTAAACTAATTCTGAACTACTTTCCTCGTAAACAAAGATGGCCACTCGCTCATGCCCGAAAGCTTTTCCGATTAACCGGGAAGTCTCCAGAAGGAAAGTTTTTAGGTCAGATTTTCTGTCAGCTATTTTTCGCAGCCCGGTTAGAAAAGTAAGTAAGTCTAAGGCCGAAAAAACTCTTTTAAGTCCCTTCCTCAAACTTATGCCTCACAAAGATTTTTGAAGATTTCTTTGTCTCAACTTTATATTTTAATTTTAGTCAAAATCAATTCCTATTGCAAAATCAACAATTCGTATTCAGTTAAAACACAACGAGTTCACTTCTGACTGCTAAAAATTGGTTCTTATCGGAGGTCCTGCAAAATCCATCGCAGATAGAGAAAAGTTTTGTCCCGGGTTCTTTTAGCCAGGTCTTCTTCTACAACCAAATCCGGAGGACAGGACTAACCAGAATAAACCAAATAAAAAAAATGCCTTAAACGGGCTTTTCCAGGCAGGCCAGGGCTTTATCCATCGCCTGGTGATCACCCACCATAACCAGGATGTCCCGCTCTTGAAGCCTGAAATCGGCTCCAGGTGCACTATGAGTTTTTTCGTTTCTGACGATGGCTATCACGGTGACTCCTGTCCGGCCCCGAAGGTCGATTTCTCCAAGAGTTTTTCCGACCGCCCAGGAATCGCCGGGAACGAGAAAGGTTTCAACCACACCGGCTTCCAGAAAATCGTAAATTTTCTGTGAAAGACGCCGGGAGGTGGACCTGGAGCCCCTCAGCAGGCCATATCTTTCGCTCCGGATTATCTGCACCTGGGTGTTGATGATATTTCTAGGTAAATGATATTTTTCAAGAACGCGAACGAAAATTTCAATTGAAGTCTCAAACTCTTCTGGAATAACATCATTGGCTCCCAGACCATAGAGCTCTTCAATCTCGGTGACAAACCTGGTCCGGACGATGATGAAAACTTCCGGGTTGAGCCGCCGGGCCAGGTTGACTGCCCTCCTGGCGGCGGCCGGGTCAGAAATGGCCACCACCAGCGCCCGGGCCCTGGAAATGGCTGCCTCCTGCAGAATTACCTGACTGGAAGCATCACCAAAAATCACCGGTTCCCCTGCCTGACAGGCGGCCCGGAAAGTTTCGGGGTTGATTTCAACTATGACGTAAGAAATTCCGGTTTCCTTCAGCACCCGGGCCAGGTTGCGGCCGTTGAGGCCGAAGCCGGCAATTATTACATGTTCCCTCAGAGCTTCGCTTTCAATGGTGGCCAGGTCCAGCCGACCGCCAGGCTCTCCGCGTTCCTGAATTTTTTCCACCAGCCGCGGACCCACTTCCATTAGCAACGGAGTGGCCAGGATAGTCAGGACGGAAGAAGCTACAAAAACCTGGAAAATCGGCCCGGAAAGAAGTCCGTTTTCCCGACAAACCCCGGCCAGGACAAAAGAAAACTCTCCGATTTGGGCCAGACCCAGGCCCGTAAGAAGAGAAACTCGAGAGTTGAACCGCAGCAGCCTGACCGTGATGAAAACGATGATTAACTTCAATAGAATGATGCCGACTACCACCCCCAGCACCTGCCACCCCAGATGCCAGGCAATCCTGGTATCCAGCAGCATGCCAATGGAAACAAAAAACAGGCTGTTAAAAACATCCTTGAAGGGTAAAATATCAGAGACCACCTGCAGGCTGTAGCTGGATTCTGAAATAATGATACCGGCCAGAAAAGCCCCCAGGGCCAGCGACAGCCCAAGAGAAGAGGTAAGATAAGCCATCCCCAGGCAGGCAAAGAGGGCCGACAGCAAGAATATTTCTTTTATTCTTGTCCCCACAATAAGCGAAATTATGCTCGGCATTATTTTCCTGGCCAGAAAAAAGATAGCGGCCACTGCCAGCAGGCTCAGGAAAAAGCGACTGCCAAGGGCCAGGATGGAAACCGATTTAATATTGGCCAGCAGTGGAATGATGGCCAGCATGGGCACCAGGGCCATATCTTGAAAAATCAGGATGCCCATGGAAATCTGACCGTGGGGAGCATCTAACTGCTTTTTATCCGAGAGCAATTTCAGGACAACGGCTGTCGAACTCAAGGCCACCAGAAAACCGTAGACAAATGACTCCTCAACTTTTGCTCTCAGGAAAAGGGAAATCAGGGATACAGCTGAGATGGTTATCAGAACCTGAAGTCCTCCCCCCAGCCAGAAGTAACGCTGGATTCGCTGCAGCCTCTCCAGGGAAAACTCGATGCCGATGATAAAAAGCAGCATCATCACCCCGATTTCAGCCACGGCGTTAATCACTCGCAGGTCACGGACGAGACCCAGCCCACCCGGACCCAGCAGAATCCCGGTTATCAGAAAACCAACCACGGCCGGGATTTTCAGGCGGTGGAAAACGACGATAACTAAAATGGAAGCGGCCAGGATGGTAACCAGCTCAAGAAGCAGAAAGAGCGTCATGTGCGTATTTTATATTTATTAAAATCCAAAATTAATTTACCTTAGTTAATTACAACAAACAGAAAAATAAAACAACATTGAGCATCTTAAACCCCAGTTCAATTCTCTTCCGAAATGCAGAACTGATGCTTATTAGTCCCCAGGTTATTGCTGACGATAAGTCAACCAAAATCTTAAAAGATTGCTCTTTACCTAAACAGGTAAATTCACCCAGGATGCTTTTGGCCAGAAGACTTATTTTTATGTTCGGTTATTAATGGCAAAAAGAGCAGTGATGAAGCGGTTGGCTTCCAGCATATCTTTGAATTCCACCCGTATGGTTTTTCCTTCTGTTCTCTTTACCCAGGGCAGGTAAGCCGTGGTTTCCGCATCAAAAATATTCTTGAAAGCAATATCCAGGACAACTGGTTTCTCAACGGTGTAGGGCTTCATTTCTTTTAACCGCCGGACTGCCCTTTCCGCTTTCTGCCTGATTTCACCCTGGACAACTTTTGGATGGGCCGATTTAGCCGAGAGAAAGCCCAGGGATTCCTTGGTCAGAACCGTTTCTACCGGACCGAAGTTCTCCGAGGCTTCTTTTACCACGTGCTGGTCTCCGCAGACCATTATTACCGGAACGCCAAAATGACCGGCCACTGCGGCGTTAAACAGGGCTTCTGACATGGCTTTACCGTTAACCCTGATTTCAGCAAACTTGGTACCCCAGATGGTGTGAGAAAGATTTGCTTCCGGTGTGCCTTCTTTAGGATGATAGCCAATGAAAATTACTCCATCAAAGCTGCTGTCTATTCCTTCCATTTGCAGAAGTGGTCGTGGGAAAGACCTGATGAGGAAGGCTTTTTCGTTAAGGTCTTCAGGAATAATATTCTGGGCGTTGCCATGAGAATCGGAAACCACGATTTCGCCGGCTCCGGCGGCCAGACATCCTTCTATGGCGGCATTAACTTCGGCGGTCATTAAACGCCGGCCGCGCTCGTAGTCAAACTGGCCGGCCGCAGTCTGGGCATTGACCACATGGGCAATACCTTCCATATCCACCGAAATGTAAATTCTGGGTTTTTTGGCCTGCGCTTCGGCCGACACTGGCCAGACCAAAAAATAAAACACTGTCACCAGCACCAGGAAGCCAAAAATTTTTTTGGTCATTCTGCCCTCCTTAAAATCTTTATTTTCAAAGTTAACTGGATTCCTCAGGTAATCCAGGTTTGTTTTTTATTTCATTATTTTTTACCCGGCTCTCTACTTCCTTTATCATAGGCACCGACAAAATCCCTTTCCAGAAGTTCCAGTTTTAAGGGCCAGGGGTCCTGCCAGTATTTTTTGAAAGCAAATCCAGCAATGACCCAGAGCACACCGGGCTCCGGTTCAAACACATAGGGATAGCTGAGCTGCCCGCCGGGCTGGCGGGCGATGACCACCGGCTGCGACCAGGAAAATCCGTCTTCCGAGAAAGCCAGGCTCAGCTCTTCCCGGTGCCAGGAAGCAGGAAGCTCGGAATGGAAGGGCGTAGGCCTGGTTTTTTCATAGACCCGTCCTTCTGGATTTAGCCTGTTCCAGACCAGGACATAACGCCCGCTTTTAAGACGAAGGAGATATCCAGGTGAGCTGCTGGCGTCAATCGTCGAAGGCTGGATGGCTCGCCAGTACTTTCCATCTTCCGAAATAGCCTGCCAGAAGCGGTCCAGCCCGGTTCTGATGAGCATCAGTAGGCGGCCGTCAGGCAGTTCGGCTATGGTTGGCTCAAAAGCTCCGTCGTGATGTCCGTGTCCACCTAAATCAATCCAGTTGCTGCGCTGCCAGGTCAGACCATCATCATCGGAATAAAAAGAACAGACCACCAACCGCCCGGGGTCAGAGACCAGGTGCTGAAGGGGGACCACTACCCTTCCTGAAGAGGTTTGAATCAGCCCAAAAAAGTTAGCGTTATAGCCATCAAGAATTCTCTGGTTATAAACCCAGGTCTTTCCTCCATCTAAACTCCGTATGGACCAGACCTCCAGCCGGCAATCACCCGGTTCGTTTCTCTCTTTATCCCAGTTGAATTTTCGGCCTTCAAAATTTAGATAAACCAGGATGAGGACATTGTTTCTGGTGCGCAGAAGATAATAGGAAGCTGGCTCAGCCGGGTTTAGACCCTGACAAACAAATACCGGCTCAGACCAGGTTTTTCCCCCGTCATAGCTCAGAGAAAAACCTTTATCATCAACTGTGGCCAGAGCTCCATCAGGCATCAGGACAAACGGTCCTTTCTGGCTGATGTCCAGAGGCCGGCAGGCCGGATGCACCCAGCGTTCACCTATTGGCTGGGAAAAAGAAAAGGTCCCAAACAGCAGGACAAGACCAATTAAAGCCCCGGCGGCTAAAAAGGTTCTAATATTCATTGTTCATCCTCAGTAGTAAAAGTATAACAAAAACCTTAATTCCTACAGAGCGGTGATAATAAAAGTCCGTTTATTTCCTTAACATTTTATTAACAATGGTGGCATAGATAAGCAGAGGAATGAAAAAGAAAAAGAGCTGGTGCAGAAAACTCTATCGGTACTCTGCGGCAAAAAAAAGAGGAGATGAAATCACCATCTACCGCGGATAGATTCTGGGGTGCCATAAATCCGGTTACTCTGATAGACAGCCACCTGAACTTAAAATCTGGTGACCGGGCAGTGGTCAGGGTTTCCAGGATGAATGTTTCCTCATCACCTCAGAGTGATAACCAGGGATTGATTCTGATAATCTCAGGCAAGATCGTCTTCTAAGCTCATAAAACATTAAATATTAAATCTTCCCGGACAGGAGCTAGTACCCAGATGCTACCTGCTGCAATTACCTCAGAGAAAGGGGTTAAAAAACCCGAAAGCAGGTCGAAGAGGTCGCCAACCGATTAATTTTTCATAAATAACCAGTTCCCTCGACTAATTTAACTGATAAAAAATTGTTTCCGGCAACAAAATAAATATTGCGACAAGAGTAAGAAATATAATAGATTACCTCAGAGGAGGTTACGATGAAAAAAACTGTTGTTATTTTCCTGATGGTCTTAATGATTGCCACGCTGACTTCTCCGGCCAAAGCCCTGGTGACTTTTGGTATTAAAGGAGGGCTGAACAATTCCAAAATCGTCTTCAGTCCAGCCATCGATATGCCCGGACAGAAATATCTTCAGGGTTATTGCTTCGGGGCCTTTCTCACCCTCAATTTCGGGCCTATCGGCTTCCAGCCCGAGGTTCTTTATTCCCGCCGCGGAATGGAAGCCCAGATGCTGCTTAACCCCACCGACCCGGCTTCCCTGGCCCAGGCCAAGGCTATGCTCGACTACATCGAAATCCCCCTTCTGGTCAGATTGAATGTCATTCCGGCTGGACCGGTAAAATTTTATATCTTCGGAGGGCCTTCCTACGGCTTCCTGCAAAAGGCTAAATCCAGAATTACTTATCAGGGCATAAGCCAAGATATTGATATCAAAGACGATTTCAAGAGCAACAGCCTGGCGGCAGTGGGCGGTCTGGGTCTTGATATCAAAATACCCTTGCTTTTCAAGATTACCNCTGATGCTCGTTATCATTATGGACTTGGCAACATCCTGGCTGAGGGCTCTTCGGTGCCGACTGATAAAGCTCGAAATACCGGTGTTTCACTGATGATCGGGCTCGGTTTCTAAAGGTCTCTATCTGCTTAAGAAATCGGGCAGTAAATTAACTAACGGACCTTCTGTAAGAGCCCATTTTTAAGTCTGAACTCCAGATTGACTCTCCGGCTGGGACAGCACAACGGGTCATCCGGTCGATGAGTTAGCAAAGTAACCAGAATCTTCCCAGAGCTTATTTTCAGGCTTTCTATTTTTACCCGGTCTCCAAGTTCCAGACTATTTGTCTGAATCAAATCGGTTCCATTATTGAGCAGGACTGTAAGATTATAGAATGAGCCGCTTCCTCCATAATTGGCCACCAGAATCACGGCCGCATCAATCTGGTTATCACTGTTCAGGTCACCAAAATTGAACGAATCCAGTCTGACGCTGACAAAGTCCTCTATTGACTCTCCCAGCTCAATGTACCCATTCTGTAGCCTGTACTTAGAGCCATCCTCCAGAGTATACTCAAAATTTTTTATTAATCCTTCGAACAATTCTTTAGAAAGCTGGCTCTGCTCCGATGAATAAAGTCCAGCAGAAAGATAAAATTCTACAACAAATAAAAAAATGAAAAGCCTGACTGTGGTTAAAAGCACCCATTTTTTATTCATTCCCCTCAACTCCTGAATGAGATTGTTTTTTTCATGACCCAGAGGCTCTTTACTGAACTTCTTCCTCTTCGGTCATCAGTTCTTAAAAAGAAATATTTTTCTCCACTTTAACTTATAATAAATCAGGGATCTGGATTTTTCAATTTCCTCCAGATTTAATAAAAACCAGAACCATAATCTGAAATTCGACCCTAAAACCATCTAAACTTTCTTGCTGACAGACAAACAGGGGAACCCGGGAACATAATTTTTCGTTATTATTTTAGTGAATGGAATTGTGGTTGGCTTTCGGCTACTATTATTTCTCATTAATTACTATACCGGAGAAAGAGTTAGGAGCTGGAGCCCCGGATATGAAAAAGGAGTCAGACATGTCCAACACTATCTTCAAAAAAGTCAGTCTGAACAATCTTTCAGTAAAAATTATTGGCCCTGTTCTGGTTTTTTCCCTGACCTTATCCTTAAACTCTCTACTCGGAGCTCAAAGTTTAAACTTTCCCGCCAGAAACTGGGGTTTAAGCTTCGGAAATTCCAAGAATTTCAGCGGGCTGAGGTTCAACTTCAGGGATAGAAATGTCCAGAGAATTAACGGACTTAACTTCACCCTCTGGAAGCCTTATCCGGATAACAAAGAATCAAAAATTATCGGGATTTCGCTGGGTGTATTGCCGGGAGCTTCGGAGCTCACAGGTATAAACCTGGGCTTACTCGGCGCGGGAGCTGAGAAAACTGCAGTCGGCCTGAATCTTGGCCTTCTCGGTACAGGAAGCGGCCGAAATATATATGGGATAAATATCGGTGGGGTCGGAGTTGGAGCAGGAGGAAATCTAACTGGAGTTAACATTGGTGGATTGGGAGTCGGCGCCGGAGAAAACCTGACCGGTATTAATCTTGCAGGACTGGGTCTGGGGGCAGGAAATAATCTCATCGGTCTGAATCTGGCCGGTCTTGGTCTGGGAGCAGGAGAAAATCTAACTGGCCTCAGCCTGGCTGTAGGCGGGCTTGGCGCCGGAAATAACCTGACCGGGCTTTCGATTGCCGGCCTGGGAGCCGGGGCTGGTGAAAAAATAAAAGGCCTGGTGCTGGCTGGTCTGGGTGTGGGCGCTAGAGAAACAATAGAAGGTCTGGTGATTGCTGGCCTCGGAGTTGGGACAGGGGAAAAAATTGTGGGGATGGTTATTTCTGGTATAGGTTGTGGCTCAGTGAGGGTAAAAGGTCTGATGATAGCCGGCTTCGCGACCGGAGGTAAGGAGCTCACTGGAATATTTCTGGCCGGAGGCACAGTAAGACTGGTCAAAGAAGGCCAGCTCACCGGTCTATCCCTGAGCTCTTTTAACTACCTCCAGGGAAATCTTAGAGGGGTCTCCCTGGGACTTGTAAATTATGCCTGGAAGGTGGAAAGAGGTTTTCAGCTCGGAATTATTAACATCATTCGTCAGAACCGACCGGGCCTGAGAATTTTACCGGTTTTTAACACCAGCTGGTAATTCTAAAAAATAACCATGACTAAAAAGATTAACTCCAATTAAGAAGGGCTGGTTTTGCCGGATTTCATTAGATTAGACCTGCTGTCATTTTTCCAATTTATCTATCAGACCAGAAAAAGCACTTCTTCTGGAAATTAAAGATGGAAACCAGTAAAATAATCAAAATAAACATGGACAAACCAACAGTTGTTATCAGCGCCTGCCTCAACGGTTTCTTCAACCGTTACAACGGCGGGACGGTCAGCGATGATAATGTCAACGCCCTTAAACCCCGCTTTGAACTCATCAATGTCTGTCCGGAAGTGGACATCGGCCTGGGCATACCACGGAAAACTGTCAGCCTGTTCAAACTGGGCGACCGCATCGAAGTCATTCAGCGGGAAACCGGCCTCAACGTCACCCAAAAACTGATTGAATACTCAGAAAAAACCATCAACAGCCTGCCGGAGGTGGACGGCTTCATTCTCAAGGCCAAGTCCCCGAGCTGTGGGGTTAAAAGTGCTAAGGTCTTCGGCAACCTGGAGGCCACCAACATCCTCGGGAAAGATGACGGCATTTTCCCGGCGACGGTGAGAAGGCTCCGTCCTCACCTTCCGCTGATAGACGAAGGCCGCCTCAACAATCGGGAACTCCGCTGGGAATTTCTGGTCAGGGCCCAGCTACATTTTCTCTTTCGAAAATCGGCCAAAGATATAAATTCTCTTTTAGATTTTCACTCCAGAGCTAAATATCTGTTTATGTCCACCAGTCAAAAAGACCTGAAAATGCTTGGTCAGATTCTGGCCCGGCATCAAAGGGGTGATTTCAACCGAACTCTGACTGACTACCGCCAGGCTTTTTACCAGATATTAACGAAACCCATCCGAAAATCCAATCTTGTTAACGCCATAAACCATATGTTCGGCTATGTCTCTCAGAGCCTGAATCCTGCTGAGCGAAACCATTTCCTCCGCCTTTTAGATAATTATCGTCAGGGAAAAACTGATTTCGTCACTCTGATAGAACTTTTGAGAGGCTATGGCTACCGTTTTGACCTGCCTTATCTGTTGAATCAGTATTTATTGACTCTGGAATAGAGGAACCTGGTTTAAGATTCTGTTAATAATCTAAAAACCTCTTTCTTCTCGGACTTTCTTTTTGTAAAATCTTAAAAACATTAGAGAAGGAAATTTAATAATAAATTCTAAAAGGTTTGAGAAAAAAAATGAAGCCGATAATAAAATTTTCCTGGACCACAGCTCTGATTATGTTCATACTGCACAGTGGGTTCCATTTATTTTCTCAGGAAAGGACTAAGATCCTCTTCATCCAGAGAACAGACACCCCACCAAAAATTGACGGTCAGCTGGATGACCAGTGCTGGAAGGAAATTCAGCCCGTTTCTGGTTTTATCCAGTACAACCCGATTAATGGAACACCGGCCTCTGAAGAAACTTACGTCTGGGCTGCTTATGATGATAAATATCTCTACTTCGCTTTTCTGATGAAAGACTCTCAGCCAGAAAAAATCTGGGCCGAGCTC
>JGI24185J35167_1001618_pt1 | contig 10166 bp, 6 predicted proteins | sample YNPBryunderm2012_FD_35167 | JGI IMG/M metagenome (IMG submission 35167) | reverse complement strand
TGCGGGGATGTATCAGGTCGTCAAGGGAGTCAAAGTCTGGGGCACGCCCGACCCGGAGGCTGTGGATCAGATGGTCCGCTGCCGGAGCGTCGGCAGCGTGGCGGACACCGCGCTTATGGCGGACCACCACAAGGGATATTCGCAGCCGATCGGCGGGGTGGTGGCGTATCTGGACCACGTGAGCCCGTCCGGCGTCGGCTACGACATCGCCTGCGGCAACAAGGCCGTCCGGACGGACCTGAAGCTGAAGGACGTCAGGCCTCGTCTGCACCGCATCCTGGACCGCATCCAGTCGGAGATCTCGTTCGGTATCGGGCGCAACAACCCGGACCCGGTGGACCACGAGCTGTTCGAGTCCGAGACCTGGCGCGATGTCCCGGAGCTTCTGAGCCTGGAGAAGCTGGCGTACCAGCAGCTGGGGACGGTCGGTGCGGGAAACCACTTCGTGGACATCCTTGTGGAGCCGGAGACGGAGGACATCTGGGTTGCGGTCCACTTCGGGAGCCGCGGCTTCGGGCACAAGACCGCCACGGGCTTCCTGAATCTGGCGAAGAACCGGCCATTCGACGCGAAAGGCCCCGGCGAGAACATGGACCAGCCACCGACGATCATCCCGGCGCGCAGCCCGCTGGGCGAGGCCTACATCGCGGCGATGAAGCTGGCCGGGCGCTACGCGTATGCAGGCAGGGACATCGTGACCTCGCAGGTGCTTCGGATTCTGGAGGCCAGAAGCACGTTCGAGGTGCACAATCATCACAACTTCGCCTGGAGGGAGAAGATCCCGTCCGGAGAGCTGGCCGGCCAGGAAGCCTGGGTGGTGCGCAAGGGCGCGACACCGTGTTTCCCGGGGCAGCTCGGGTTTATCGGGGGCTCTATGGGAGACATCTCCGTCATCGTCCGGGGAAAAGAGTCCGAGGAGTCGCGGCAGGCGTTATACTCCACAGTGCACGGGGCCGGGCGCGTGATGAGCCGAACGCAGGCGGCCGGAAAGATGAACTGGCGCACCCGGCAGCGGACCGGTGGAAAGATCAGCCGCAAGGAGATGGAAGAGGCGGTGCGGCGGTTCGGCGTGGAGCTTCGAGGCGCGGGCACGGACGAAGCCCCGATGGTGTACCGCAAGCTCGAGACGGTCCTGGAGGCGCACCGCGACACTCTTGAGATTCTGCACGTGCTCCGTCCGATCGGCGTCGTGATGGCCGGGGAGGACGAGTTCGACCCGTACAAGGATTGACACTCCGGCTTTACCCCCCGGGGCGCGGCGCCCGGCGGAACCGGCGACGGGGTCTGATCGTGTTGCAAGAATGAGCGGCCGCCGCCCGTCTCATGCTCGGCAGGGACGATAGTGCCCATGCCGGTCTGCCAGGCACATACGAATAGGGTCCGCACGGACCGCCTTGGAGGAACTGACAAAGGACAATGGATATCAAGGCTCTGGCGGAGAGCGAATACAAATACGGGTTCGTCACGGACATTGAATCGGAGACCCTTCCGAAGGGGCTGAACGAAGACATCATCCGGCGGATTTCCGAGCTGAAAGGCGAACCGGACTTCATGCTTCAGTGGCGGCTCAAGGCTTACCGGCACTGGCTGACGATGGAGGAGCCACGCTGGCCGAATGTCCGCATCGAGCCCATCGACTACAACGACATCATCTACTACTCCGCGCCCGTCCAGAAGAAGGCACTGGACAGCCTGGATCAGGTGGATCCGCAGCTTCTCGAGACGTTCGAGAAACTGGGAATCCCGCTCACGGAGCAGAAGCGGCTGGCGGGAGTTGCGGTGGACGCGGTCTTCGACAGCGTCTCTGTGGCGACCACCTTCCAGGAGGAGCTTCTGAAGCACGGCATCATCTTCTGCCCGATCTCGGAAGCCATCAAGTGCCACCCGGAGCTGGTGGAGAAGTATCTCGGGAGCGTGGTGCCGTACACGGACAACTTTTACGCGGCCCTGAACTCAGCGGTGTTCAGCGACGGGTCGTTCTGTTACATCCCGAAGGGCGTGCGCTGTCCGATGGAGCTGTCCACTTATTTCCGCATCAATACAGCGGGCTCCGGGCAGTTCGAGCGGACGCTGCTGATCGCGGACGAGGGAAGCTACGTCAGCTATCTGGAAGGCTGCACGGCTCCTCGCCGGGACGAGCACCAGCTGCACGCGGCGGTGGTGGAGCTGATCGCACTGAAAGACGCGGAGATCAAGTATTCCACCGTGCAGAACTGGTATTCCGGAGATGCGGAGGGGAAGGGCGGCATTTACAACTTCGTCACCAAGCGCGGAAAATGCGCGGGAGAGAACTCCAAGATCTCCTGGACCCAGGTGGAGACCGGATCGGCCATCACGTGGAAATATCCGAGCTGCATCCTTCAGGGGGACAACTCGGTGGGCGAGTTCTACTCGGTGGCCCTCACCACGAACCATCAGCAGGCCGATACGGGCACAAAGATGATCCACATCGGGCGCAACACGAGGAGCACCATCGTCTCCAAGGGGATCTCCGCCCGATTCGGCCAGAACTCTTACCGCGGGCTGGTGAAGGTGCTGCCCAGAGCGGAGAACGCGGAACTATACCCAGTGCGATTCCATGCTCATCGGGGACCGGTGCGGCGCGCATACGTTCCCCTACATCGAGGTGCAGAACAACAGCGCGCGGGTGGAGCACGAAGCTTCGACCTCAAAGATCAGCGAAGAGCAGCTGTTCTACTGCAGGCAGCGCGGACTTTCCGCGGAAGACGCGGTCTCCATGGTCATCAACGGATTCTGCAAGGAGGTTTTCCGGGAGCTGCCGATGGAGTTCGCTGTGGAAGCTACCAAGCTGCTGCAGGTCAGTCTGGAAGGGAGTGTCGGTTGACGGTGTCACGGAATTCTGGCGCGCTTCTCGAAATCAGGGGGCTGAGGGCCGAAGTCGAAGGCAACGAGATCCTGCGGGGGCTCGACCTGACCATCAACCGCGGCGAGGTCCACGCCGTGATGGGGCCCAACGGCTCCGGCAAGAGCACCCTGGCCCACGTGCTGGCGGGCCACCCCGCGTTCACGGTGACTGCCGGAGAGGTCATCTACAAGGGAATGGACCTTCTGGAGCTGGAGCCCGAGGAGAGAGCCCGCGAGGGCATCTTCCTTGCGTTTCAGTATCCGGTGGAGATTCCCGGAGTGACCAATGCGGCCTTCCTCCGGGCGGGAGTGAACGAGATCCGCAAGCATCGGGGACTGGAGCCGCTGGATTCGTTCGAGTTTCTGGACCTTGTGCGCGAGAAGAGCAAGCTTGTGCAGCTCGACCAGAGCCTGATCGAGCGGGATGTCAACGAAGGCTTCTCCGGCGGCGAGAAGAAGCGGAACGAGATCTTCCAGATGGCGATGCTCGAGCCGGAGCTCGGGATCCTGGATGAGACGGACTCCGGGCTGGACATCGATGCCCTGCGCATCGTGGCGGACGGGGTGAACAGTCTGAGGAGCCCGGAGCGCTCCATGCTGGTGGTGACGCACTATCAGCGTCTGCTCAACTATATCGTGCCGGATTACGTCCACGTCCTGTATCAGGGCAGGATCGTGAAGTCGGGAGACAAGGATCTGGCCCTGCAGCTCGAAGAGCGCGGCTACGACTGGATCAAGGAAGAAGCGGCTGCCTCGGAAATATCCGAGGCGTTCTCCGGGAGCCTGTGAGGGGCCGCCTGCGGGGTCTGCGGAAAGGAAACTCGGAAGTTGGCAGGAACTGATTCCACCGTCAGGCAGGACGTATCCGGGCATCTCGAGTGGCTGGAGAGCCTGGCGCGCTCTTCTTCGCCCGTCGCGCCGGCGGTAGAAGGCCTCAGGTCGCTTGGCCGGCAGGCTCTTGCGGAGAGAGGGTTCCCCACGCGCCGCGAAGAGGACTGGAAGTACACGGACGTCACGCCGCTGGTCCGGCGGGTGTTCCTTCCGGTGACCGCCGGTCTGGGCGGCTCTCCCGGCGAGGACCAGCTCGAGCCGTTCCTGTACGGCTCTCCCGCCTGGCCGCGGCTGGTGTTTGTGGACGGGCGTTTCGACGCCCGGCTTTCGCAGTTGCCCGGCGTGGTGCCCGGACTGGTCGCAGCCAGTCTGGCCGAGGGGCTCTCCGGAGGCTGCGGAAGCTTCGAGCGATGTCTGGGGCAGCTGGCCCGGCCCGGCTACAGCGGCTTCACCGCTCAGAACACAGCGGCTCTGCGCGAAGGGGCGTTCGTCCGCATCTCGGCCGGAACCCGGCTGGACTCGCCGGTTCACCTGCTCTTTCTTGCGACGCAGGACGGATCGGGCAACTATATGCGAAACGTGATCGTCGTCGAGGAGGAGGCGTCGGCCGCGTTCGTGGAGACCTATGCCTCCCTTGGCGGAGGAGAGTATTTCACGAACTCCGTCTCGGAGGTCTTCGTTGGGGCGCGGGCGGAGGTGGACTGCTACCGCCTTCAGATGGAATCCCCGTCGGCGTATCACGTGTCCCACGTGGAGGTTCGCCAGGAGGAGGGCAGCAGGCTCTCGTTCACCACGGTCAATACGGGGGGCTTGCTCGTGCGCAATGACCTGAACGTCCTCCTGGCGGGCGGGCGGTGTGAGGCCACGCTGAACGGGTTGACCCTGGTGGACGGCGACCGCCATGTGGACAACCACACGGCCATCGACCATGCCAGTCCGAACTGCGAAAGTCACGAGCTTTACAAGGCGGTGCTGGATGGCCGTTCGCGCTCGGTGTTCAACGGGAAAATCTTCGTGCGCCCGGGCGCGCAGAAGACGGACGCCAAACAGACCAACCGGAGCCTGATGCTTTCGCCGCAGGCGACCGTCAACACGAAACCTCAGCTGGAGATTTTCGCGGACGACGTCAAGTGCACGCACGGCGCGACGGTCGGGCAGCTGCGGGACGAGGAAGTGTTCTATCTGCGAAGCCGCGGGATGAGCGAAGAGACGGCACGGCAGCTGCTGACCTACGGCTTTGCCAACGAAATCGTGGAGAGGATCCGACTCCAGCCTGTCCGGGCGTTCCTTGATCGGCTCCAGATGTCCACGCTGCATACGACGTTCGTTTCGGAGGGCTGATAGATGCCGCCGTCCACCGTTGAAAAGGGGCTGCAGTTCCCGGCCACCGGGTTCGATGTCTACCGGACGCGTCAGGAGTTTCCCATCCTGAACCAGTTCGTCCGGGGCAAACCGCTCATCTACCTGGACAATGCGGCCACCACGCAGAAGCCGAACACCGTGTTGTGCGGTCTGAACCAGTTCTACGGCTGCTGCAACTCGAACATTCATCGCGGGGTTCACTTCCTGAGCGAGCTTGCCACCCGCCAATACGAAGAGGCCCGCCTGAACGCGCAGTCGTTTTTGAACGCCCGCTCGCACCGGGAGATCATCTTTGTGCGCGGCGCCACCGAGGGGATCAATCTGGTCGCCCAAAGCTACGGCCGGACATTCCTGAAAGAGGGGGACGAGATCGTCATCTCGGCGATGGAGCACCACGCGAATATCGTCCCCTGGCAGGTGGTCTGCGAGCAGACGGGGGCCAGGCTGCGGGTGGTGCCCATCAACGACGACGGCGAGTTCCTCATGGAGGAGTACGAAAAGCTCCTCAGCGACCGCACGAAGATCGTCAGCGTCGTGCACATCTCCAACGCGCTGGGAACGGTGAACCCGGTGAAGGAGATCGTGCGGAAGGCGCACGAGGCCGGTGCGGTGGCGCTGGTGGACGGCGCGCAGTCGGTCGCTCACACCCCGGTCGACGTGCAGGACTTGGACTGCGACTTTCTTTGTCTTCTCGGGGCACAAGGTGTTCGGGCCCACCGGAATCGGAATCCTCTATGGCCGCGAATCGCTCCTCGAGCGAATGCCGCCCTACCAGACCGGCGGGGATATGATCCTGTCCGTCACGTTCGAGAAGACGGTCTACAACGAACTTCCTTACAAGTTCGAGGCCGGTACGCCAAACATCGGTGGCGCGATCGCCCTGGCGCCCGCACTGGATTTCGTCCGGGGCGTGGACTTGCGCAAAGTGGCCCCGTACGAGGACGCGCTTCTGAAGTACGCCACCGATAGCCTTCTGGAGATTCCCGGTCTGCGCATTATCGGGACCGCACGGGAGAAGGCGGCCGTCATCTCCTTCGTACTGGACTGCGCCCACCCCCACGATATCGGCACGGTCCTGGACAGCGAAGGCATCGCCATCCGCACGGGCCACCACTGCGCGCAGCCTGTGATGCAGCGCTTCGGCGTCCCGGCGACTGCGAGAGCGTCGTTTGCGCTGTATAATACGCCGGAGGACGTCGACGCGCTGGTCAGGGGGCTGCGAAAGGTGGTCGAGGTGTTCGGTTGATGGCGGATCTAAGGGAGCTTTATCAGGAGGTCATCCTCGACCATAACAAATCCCCCCGGAACTTCCGGAAGCTGGATAACCCGACCCATATGGCCGAGGGGTTCAATCCTCTCTGCGGAGATCACTACTGGGTCTATCTCACCGTCCAGGACGGAGTCATCGAGGAGATCACGTTCGAGGGGTCTGGCTGCGCCATCTCCAAGGCCGCGGCGTCGCTGATGACCTCTCTGCTCAAAGGCAAGCCTGTCTCAGAGGCGGAGAAGCTCTTCGAGCGCTACCGCGCGATGGTGACCGGGCAGGGTGGGGGCGATCCGGCGGAAATGGGCCGGCTGGTGGTGTTCTCGGAGGTGAAAAACTACCCCACCCGCATCAAGTGTGCGGTGCTGCCCTGGCATACGCTGCACGCGGCGCTCTCCGGCGAACAGACCGCCAGCACGGAGTAAGGCCGGGCCGGCTACTGCGGCTCCTTGCCGGCGGCATCCTGCTGGAGATATACGCGAAGCGCAAAGAGGCTCTGCTCGAGCATTCCCTTCTCGTCGTCCGAGATCAGCAGCAGGCTCCAGCTCCCGTCGGACAGGCGAGGGCCCAGCGCCATTCCCTCGAAATTGTTTGGTCCATCCAGCCCGAAGCTCTTCTCCCAGAGAAGCGTTTTGCGCACGGGGTGGAACTTCGCGTCCCTGAGCCCTTCCTGCATCGCGGAAACGTCGGTCGCATCGGTCGTGTCCAGCAGGAAGATGCGGGAGGTGAAGACCGGCACATCGGCGATGAGCACTCTCTGCACGTCGAGCGCCCTCTCCAGCGCCAGCAGACTTCCGTCCGGCAGGACGCTGAGGGCCACGAGGCCGCTCCGTTCCCTGGAGTGCCCGTGCGGCGGCCGCCGGCCCACCGGCTCCGTGACGCAGGCGTACTGGGCGGCCGGGCGCAGGTCCGGCCCGAACCGGAGCAAACGGACCGTGCTTCCGGCTTCAACGCCGGATGGCTCACCGTCGGCGGGGAGGGCCTCCTCGTTTGCGGTCCAGAGCAGGCCGCGTTCGCCATCCAGTGCAACGGCCTCGAATCCCAGATTTGCGCGCCGGGTGCGGAAAATGCCGGGAATCTCCAGCTTGCGGGCCATGGATCCGCGCCTGCCGGCAGAGCTTCCGCTGAGCGTGAACTGACGCACCGAAGGGCCTTCCTCATCCGCGACCCAGAAGGTGCCGTCACGGCTGTCCCAGGCGAGATCCTCGCAGTCCGCGCCGCGGTCAAGCGGTATCCGTTCGACGACGCGGGCCTCCTTCACCGCCCCCGTCCGCTCGTCCAGGCGCACGTGCAGACGGAAGACCTCGGGGCGCGCGTCCGAGACGGCGTAATAGGTGTGAATGTCTGTGCTTTCGCCGAGCGCGCCCGCCCACGCGAGCCCGCTGAGCTCATGCGCGCCGCCGTGCCCGGTGTCCAGCAGGAACTTGCCTGCCGCCTCCACCCGCGCCGCTGGCGGTCCGGCGGGCTGCGCCACTTCTGCGCACACCGGGCTGCAAGAGACGCGGCAGAGGAGAAACGTCAGGACAACTGCGGTGGATGATCGCATTTCCCGAAAAGATCCGGACAGGGCCCGGCTGCGGCCGTCCGGGCCCTCCAGTACGGGCCGCCGGATGCGGCCTCTTCCATCAGACAATCCACGGCCTGCGCTGCGGGCGGGAGAGCATGGCGTTTGCTTCCGGATCGTCCACGAACTCCTCCTTCTTCGGGTCCCAGCGCAGCTCGCGGCCATTCAGCCGCAGGCAGATGTTCGCCAGATGGCACACTGTCACGGAACGNTGACCGATCTCGGCATCGCAGATGGGCTGTCTGCGGCTGCGGATGCAATCGATGAAGTTCTGCCCGTGGTCGTCCGATACGTACAGACGCTCCGCGTTGGCGGGGAGGGGGTCGTTCAGCAGCTTCTCATCGCTCGCCGAAATCTTCCCCCGGGTAACGAAGATGGAGCCCTCCTCCCCGATGAAGCTCACCCCGTTCTCCCCCTGATNGGTGCACCGGAGCGTCACTCCGTTGTCGTAGCGGAACTCCAGGTCGAACTCGGGGAACGTGTTGTAGCAGGTCGGTCCGACCAGCGGCGGATACTTCCCCGAACCCTTGACGGAGACCGGCCCCGACCGGTCCATCCCCAGCGCCCACTGGGCGATGTCGTTGTGATGGGCGCCCCAGTCGGTCAGCATGCCGCCGGAATACTCCATCCACCACCGGAAATCGCGATGGCATCGCTGCTCCACATAGGGCGTCCAGCGGGCCGGTCCGAGCCACATGTTCCAGTCGAGGTCGCTCGGCGNCCGCTTCACCTCGAACGGGCCGCCCGTGGGGCCGGTGGGCAGCCGGGTCTCCACCAGCTTCAACCTCCCCAGCCGCCCGTTTCGCACCAGTTCGCATGCCAGACGGAAGTTGGCGTCGGAGCGCTGCTGGCTCCCGGTCTGAAACACGCGGCCGGTCTCCTTCCAGACCTTCACCAGCTTTTTGCCCTCGTCGATGGTGAGCGTCAGAGGCTTCTCGCAGTAGACGTCCTTTCCCGCCTTCATNGCGGCGATGCACATGTAGGCGTGCCAGTGGTCCGGGGTGCTGATCACGACCGCATCCACGCTGCGGTCCGCCAGCACCTCCCTGAAGTCGCGATACCCCCTGCAGTCCGGACCGAACGCTTCGCATGCCTCCCGGAGGTGGGTGGCGTCGACGTCGCAGGCGGCCACCACCTTGACTCCTTCCTTGCTGGCCAGATGGCGCGTGACGTTCAGCCCCTGTTTGTAACCCTTCTTGCTGCCGCCCGGCCCGATGATCGCTATCTGGATGGTGTCGTTCTTCGCAACCCGGCGGGGACGTGCCGCTGCAGCCTCTGCGCTGGCGGCGCGCGCCTCTCGCGCGAACCACGCCGGAAGCGATGCCAGGGTGAAACCGGCAGCCGTCCTTGCCAGAAAGTCCCTCCGGGACATCTCGTCAGAGCTTTGATTCAAGGCAGTCCTCCCGAACAGTGAGCGGGCGCATCCCCGGAAGGGGTGCGATCCTGTGAGGCAACCTTCGGTGCGGGCGCCCGCGCCTCCTTCCCCGGAAACGCGGCCGCCGGGCGGCAAAGCATCGAGGGCACACGGTGAGCACTACCCCGGCCGTGCTCAGGCCTGTCAGGAAAGCCCCACCACCTGCCCGTCAACGAGCTGCATCTTCTCCGCTGCCGGCCGTGGCGGAAGACCCGGCATGGTGAGGATGGTCCCGGTGTAGATCACGACAAAGCCTGCCCCCGCCGAAACGCGGGCGTCCCGCACCGTCAGGCGGAAGCCGGTCGGGCGTCCCAGGAGGCCCGGATCGTCGGAAAGCGAGTTCTGGGTCTTCGCCATGCAGACAGGCAGCCGGCCGAAGCCCAGACGGGATATCAGGGCCAGTTTCTTCTCGGCCTCCAGGGTGAACACCACACGGTCCGCCCCGTACACCTGACGGGCGATGGTCTCAACCTTTTCCTCGATGGGCCGGTCCAGATCGTAGAGGAAGCGGAACCGTGATGGCCGGGCCGCGATGGTCTCCAGCACCGCGCGCGCCAGACCCTCCGCGCCTTCGCCGCCGAGTCTCCAGTGTTCGGCAAGGGCCGCCGGAATGCCCCGATCGCGGCAACGCTGCAGCAGAAGATCGAGTTCCCCGTCGGAGTCGGACTCGAACCTGTTCACGGCGACCACCGGCGGAACACCGTGGAGCTCCACGTTCTCGCAGTGTTTCCACAGGTTCTCCAGTCCGCACTCCAGCGCCGGGAGGTCGGGCTGGTCCAGCCGGTCTCTGGCGGCTCCGCCATGCATCTTCAGGGCCCGCACGGTCGCGACCACCACGGCGCAGGCGGGCGTCAGTCCGGCCGTCC
>JGI24185J35167_1001615_pt1 | contig 10187 bp, 3 predicted proteins | sample YNPBryunderm2012_FD_35167 | JGI IMG/M metagenome (IMG submission 35167) | reverse complement strand
AGTCTCGAACAAGTCCCTCCGGAGCAGCCGGGGCCGACCCCGTAGAAACCCTTCCCGCCCTGGAAATTGGTAACATCTTAGTTGGACTGTATCTCCCCGGTCCGGCCCCTACCAGTTGTAGGGCCTAAGAATCGGATCGAATACCACAGATTGTGGTGATCGTTCCGGGGGATACAGTCAAGTTAGCCGAATGGAGGAGTTTTTCCCCTTCTCCCCGGGAGGAACGGGTTAGGGTGAGGGGGAAATCCAGGGAGGGTGGACGACGCGTCCGCCTTCTTCTGCGGGCCAAAGGCCCGCACTCCTAGCGGCCCCTCCGCCAGGCTGGGCACCAGGCCAGCCTCGGGAGAACCAGGAGAGAGGCAGCAAGGGCTACTTATCCGGCCTGGCCTGCAGCGGTCCGCCCCACCTGGATATAGCCTCCCGACGCTCAGGGGAGAGAGAAAAATAGGTTTACTCCATACAATAGTTGGTGAACAAAACGGATATGTAGGCGATAGAAAGGTAGTCCTATGACCCAAAAAATCATGGAACTGGTGGAAAAGACGTGCATGAAGCGAAAGCCCCCCCGGTTTTCTATCGGGGATACGGTGGAGGTCCATTGCCGGATTCTGGAAGGGGATAAAGAACGTATCCAGATTTTTTCCGGCACGGTGATTGCCCGGAGCGGTTCCGGAACTAGAGAGATGTTTACCGTTCGTCGCATTGTCGCCGGCGAAGGGGTGGAGCGGAAGTTCCCGTTGCATTCCCCCCGGATTGCGAAAATTGTGGTCAAACGTTCCGGTCGGGTCCGGCGTGCCAAACTTTACTATCTACGTCAGCGCGTCGGCAAAGCGACCCGACTTCGCCAGCGTCACGGCGTGGCCCTGCCCACCGAAGAAACCGAAGAGACCGCCTCCCAAGCTTCCGGTTGATCCGCTCCGGGCAGCTTGGTGCCGGTTTGCACTATTCGGGACCTTCGGCCGTTCCTTGGCGTTCTGTTGTCGGTGGATGCAAGATGGCACGGGCCGATGCATCCCGGTGCTAAGGAGCGGTTCCCAGGCGCCGGGGGAGGTGTTATGACGTTCGAGGTGCCTGGCGTTACCGGATGCGTACTGGTCTGCCCGGATGGGTCCCGCTTCCGGTGGATCGGGAAGGGCGGGTTCCTCGGTTAACCTTGTTTCCTGCAGGTTCCGGCGTTATGATTNTGGTGGATTGGTGGCGGCGNGTGGTGGGCTGGCTACAGATGTTCCTTGGGAGGTGGCAGCGGTTGATTGGCTGGTGCCGGTGGTTGAAGGACCGGCTTTGGCCGGAAAAAAGCCTCGGCCAAAAAGGGGAGGAGGCCGCTGCACGTTTCTTACGCCGACGAGGTTACCGGATTTTGGCCCGACGTTCTCGCAGCGGATGGGGGGAACTGGACCTGGTGGCTCTGGATGGCCGAACCATCGTCTTTGTGGAAGTCAAAACCCGGCGTTCCACCGACGTTATTTCCCCCGAAGAAGGGGTGGACTGGAAAAAACAACACCGGCTGATTCGGGCCGCCCAAAACTTCCTCCATCACCACGGCCTGCACAGCTATGCGTGCCGATTTGATGTCGTAGCTGTTACCTGGCCAGCCGACCATCGCCGCCCCCAAATCCGACACTTCCCCGCCGCCTTCCAAGCAGGGCAATAGTCCTTCCATAGTCCGCCCTCTGGCAGCCGTTCAAGCCGTCGGTTTCCTTGTCCATCCGAGATCACCGGCGGGAGATATTCTCTTGTAACCATTTAGCCGAGACTGAAGGGTTCCGATGTGTCCCTGCTACGTAAGCAGCAGTCCAGGCTGCTATGCGCCTGCTACGGTGTTCCTGTTGGGCAAGGGGGAACTCGGGAAATCCTTTCTGGACTGCCGCTTTCGCAGTAGTGAGACTTGATGGAGATACTAGCAAAAATCCCCACTACTTCATTTTCATTCGTTCATTCGGCTAAAATCATTCTCCTACGGTTTGGCGGAGAGGGCTTCGATGGTTTCGGCCAATTGGCGGCGCAAATGGAGCAGCCGATCGGGATCGGGCAGGATGCGGCTACTGTATCGGCCACCCGGGTTCGGAAAGCTCAGCAGCTTGGCTGAGGCTTCCAATATCCGTTGGGCCTGTTGGGCGGCTGGGCTTTGGGCGGGGAGGGCGGCCAACTTTTCCCGAAGAATGTATAAATATTCATAATCCTCCACGCCCTCCCGGGCCTGTTCCAACCGGATAGAACTGACAGGCCCCTCATGACCGATCGGACGACCCGGATACAGCAAATACCCATCCCCGTTCGGATATCGCACCCAGTAGCTTTTTCCCGGTTGGTCCGACTGATGGATGTAGGCGTGCCAACCGTATCGGTACGGGTCATAGGTGGTCCAGGCAACTCCCCAAAACTCATACGCTTCGGCCCCGTAGTGGAAACAATAATGCGGCAAAAGCCGTTCCACCGCACAATACGGCGTATCCAGGCACATTTGGCCGTCCGTGGTGAACCAAATCCGTTTGCCCGCCGACTGAAGCCGGGCCATCTGCTCCAACGGCACGATTCCATAATGCCCAATCCCCCACACATCCAGGGCGTCATCCCACTCGGGCACATGATGCCAAGTGCTCGAATAGATCGGGATGGCTGGGTCCACCTCGTGAATCATCGCACACAGGGCCTTCATCTGGGCCCGGATTTCCGGCTGGCGGAAGAAAGGTTCGTCCGCAATATACAGCACAAACCGATCCGCCCATCCTTTCTCCTTCACATGCTGCCAAAAGAGCCGAAGCGCCTCTTGATACAAATGTTTATACTCCGGTCGGAGCATAGCTCGGTCGGCCTTTTCATAAGGCGGCTGGCCCGGATAAGGCGCCTCCGGGCCGACCTTCTTCGGCGGATGCCCCCAACCGAAAAGATAAAAATGCCACGGCATGTAACTGTGCCGAAGCCCTAATTGCCCGAAGTACCACTGGGCTGCCTTGTCGAACTCGGTAAAATCGGCTTCCACGTGGCCGTCTTTGTATCGGAAGATCGGTTCCGGCCGGACAGCGTCCGGCTGCAAACGCCGACGGGCCATCAACTCCACCACCTCCCGGTACATCTCTGCCTCCTGTTTGCCCCATAACTTCATCCCGCTTCCAAACCGTACATCATAAATCGCCTTCAGGTGGGGCTGATCCGGCAAGGTAAAATTCCAAACATGTACTCGATAAGGTATCTCCGCCAACAGGCAGTTCCCCTTAGCAGTGTTGCCTCCCGGTCCACCAGAGGAAGGCCTATTGGCTCCACCAGATGCTCCATCTGGTTGGCCCCAGAAGCGAATCCGCCCCTCATACTGGCCCGCCGGAGCCTCTTTGGGCGTCTGAAAGGTTATCCAAACGGCCTGCGTTGTATTGGCCGGCAAGGTGAAACTATTCTGCGGTAGGAGTGGATCCGGCCAAAGACCGGCAAATCCGTCGCAGGCCGGCGCCGAGCGTGGCACTTTCCGATGCCATCGGGGTGCCGTGCTGGTGTAGTAATTGGTCGGGTAGTCGACCGGCACATATCCGACCAGGGCCACTTCCGGCGGGGGAAGCGTTGGCCCCTCGGCCCTATGAGGTGGATCGATCTCCACTTGTACTTTCGCCCATGTACGCCCGGCCCGGACGGCCAATTGGACGGCTTCCTGCTCGTTCCGGGCCAAAAACACTTCAACGGCAGATAGCCCGGCCTGTTGAACGGCGGCCGCCTGGACGCCGGGAAAACCCGTTCCACCAGAATCACTGACCGGTGCCGCCTGGGGGTTGGACGCCCAGGTCCAAGAAAAATTCGTTCCACCAGCATCGGAGGGCACCCCGGCCTGTAGTGGTTTTGGCCACTGAGAAGGCTGTTCGGCACTTGGTGGATGTACCGTCTGGCTGCCGCTGGCCGGGCTGCTACTGGCACCGGCGGGAACATTTCGGCAAAGCGCCGGCGGCGCCGGTTCATCTGGGAAAATTTTCACAATCGGATTGACCGGCCAAACGGCAATTTGGCCCCCTCCTACCGGCCGACCCTCCATGCCCACGATCCGAGCTGGGATCACCTCGGTCACCAAAACCCCGTCGTACCAAATCGTCCCGAAACCGTCGGTGGTCAGATGGACTTGCAAGGTGGCGGCATCTTCCGGCATGGTAAAAAGGGCCGACAGCAGGGTCCAATCTGTTGTCCCTTCCAAGGCCCCACCGGTAGATCGCATCGGAGTATGTCGGGAGAGCCCACCGCTTGAAGTATGGATATGTACATGTATCTGGGCATTCCCCTGCCGGAGCTTCGCGGTGCGAATCCAACCGGCCACTAGGTAACTGGCCCCCGGCCGGACCGCTACCGACTGCGTCCAGCCCCGCCAGGCTTTGGCCACCCCCGCTGGAATCTGCAACCGGGCACACCGCTGGCCAAGCCCCGGTGCACCGGGGGAGTCCGTCCCATACTGCACCTTTTCATTCCGGCCCGATGGGGTGGCCTGCCAGGCAGAAAACGGTTCCTGAGCCTCAAAACTGGGGTTTTGCAGCAGGTTTCGACGGCTTGACGCCAGCCGAGCGTACTCCTCCACTCCAGGTCCCCCCGATCTGGTTCCCTTGGCCTCGTCGGTTGGTGTCTCTCTGCCGGAAGCCGATGGCTGTGAGCCGGAGAGGGGTTTGCTCCCATCGGCTAGCGGTTGCTGAGCCGAACCGGTGCTGGTCTGCTCTTGCCCGAAGAGCGGTTCGGCCGGTGCCCTGCCGATGGGAGCATAATAGAGATAACTGGTCAGCACCGTTCGTGCTGGGATCGATGCCTCCAGAAGCATCCGGTCTGCCAGGAGTAGCCCCCGCCCCACATCTCCGGCGGAGATCCACCGAAGAGTTTGCCGATCCAACCGACCGCCAAGCCGATGGTTTAATGTAGAAATATCCACTGCCAGAAGCCCTTCGACGGGCCGATCGGAAAAGTTTTCCACCCGAACGATCGCCCGGCGATGGAAGGCCCCATCGGCACCATCCAGTAAAGGCCAATCCCTAGCGGCGGCAAGCTCTTGCACTTGAAGGCGCTCCGGCCGGGAGACCTCCACCTCAAATCCCGGCCGATCCAAACACTCCAGTTCCGCCAAATCGAACCAGGCGGTGCCAGTGCCCCAAAGCACCGTACCCACACTGAGCCGATCCGCCTCCGCCGGAACCCGAAACTCCAACTGAACCTGTTTCCAATCGTAGGTGCCGCCGCCAGCGCTTACCATGGGCGCCGAGATCATCGGCTGTTGTGCGTTGCCCAGGTGCAGATACCAACCCGCATATCCTTTCACACCCTCGGCCCGTACCCACGCCCGGAACCGATACCGAGCGCCCGGCTGAACCGCAATATGGCTTTGCCGGGTGGCAATCCAGGAGGGCGAGGCCCCCTCGGCCACCACGGTTTTCACACAGCGTCGGCCAGAACGGGGATTTTCGGTGGTCCAAGAGGTCCGGTGGTTTTCATCCGGCTGGTCGTGCACCCAGCCGGTGGGCGTATCGCCTTCGCCGTCTTCGAGGTCGCCATTGACCAGGCCGGGCCGATCGCACAGAAAATCGGGCACTTCCCCCGCCAACGGATTGTCAAAATAAATCCAATAGGCACTTTTCCCTTGGGGCGGGCAGTCGGCCGGAAGAAGCAATGTAGAACCAGCAGGGATGGGGCCGGTCCGGATTTCTTTTCCATCGGGTCCCCATAGGGCAAACAGTAGTTCCGTTCCATCCCCTGCGGCCACCCGGATGGCCTGGGCTTTCTGACCCACCAAGTCGGCTTCGCCCCGGTTGGGACCGATACGGATGGGCACCGGCAGCCCTTCCATCGGCCGGTCGGTCCGATTGGTTACAAGAACCTGGAGCCGGCCGCTCCAATACCCGCCCCCATCCAAATACCAGCCGCCTTGCCACGCTTCCGCTTTCAATGTACCTACCCATCCGATCCCTATTACCCAAGCCCACACGATGGCCCCTCCCCAAAGGCCAATGGATCTTCGCCAATGAGAAAGAAACGAAACGCCCTGATTTTTAGGCACGTTGGGCTCCCTTGGTTTTGCGAAAATGGATAGTGGCACGAAGATCCCGGCCCTGTCCGGCCAGCCGAAAATAGCACCGCCCCTCTGGCTAACAGAATACATCCCGGATCGAAGGCCTTCAGACCCGACCCGCCCATTCGCACTGCGGTGCCGATCGCCCCTAGTGTCATTCCTGCGGAAGCCGGAATCCAGAGTCCGAACTCCTTCACGGGGCACTCTCCTACTGCCAGTCTTGTCCCCATGAAAAGCCATCGCCGAGCCTTTCCTAAAAGGCTGGTTTTTTTTCCCAGCGAGGAAGAAATCAGAAACGTTTTCTCCAATGTACTCGAGCTATTGGGGAAAAGCTACAGGGCGAAGGAAACCGCTGTTTGGACCAGCCAATGGGTAACATCAGTCCACGTATCCTCTGCCGGAAGGAACATTTTTCAGCTGCCTTCGTGGGGCATTTCCTGAAGGTTCTCCAAAAGAAAAGCACCGATCTTTTCCCAGCCTTCTGGAAAGCCGCCCTGGAGGTACTTTAGAATGGAAGAAGAAATCCTTCTTCGGCGAACCGTGCCGCCGGAAAGGAAAACCTCGCCTTGGCTACCCTTACGGGGAAATCAAGCATGTAGGCCGTGGGCAACAGACGCTTCTGGCAGGGGGAAGGTCTCTTGGAGAGCGCTTTCCTTTGGGAGCAAAGAGACTTTTCCAGAGAAATAAGGTATTTTTCTGGGGATGGGAGACTGGGGGGATTTGGGTTCCCATTTCCGAACAGAGGGATTTCCAGGAAGGCCTAAGTGGTGGCAAAGGCATTGTTTTATATTCAATGCATGACCTGTCAGGCCCGGTTGGCGGTACGGGACCCGGCTGCTATTGGAACGATTTTGCTGTGTCCGAAGTGTCAGAGTTTTGTGGAGGTGGTGCCGCCGCCGGGGTGGAAGGGGCCGGAGTCGGCTTCCCCTTCTGAAAGTTGTATTGAAATTCCACCGAAGGAGGTATCACCGACCAGTCCTAGTCCCCCAGGCTCTTCCGCAGATACCGATAAATTGGGGAATAAAGCCCCTATTTTTGGTGGACCAAAAGAAATCCCCTCGGCTTCTCCTCCTCGCAAAGCTGGTATAGCCCCCCCCCAGAAAGGTGGCATTCCCGCTTCCGAAACTCGGTCTCCGCCTTCGGTAGCCCCTCCGAAAAATGTATCTTCCGACATGCCATTAGAGGGGACAAAGGGGACTCATGAGCCACTGCCACCGCCTAGAACGGGGGAAAAATGCCCCCATATAGAGGAGGAGATTACTCCTCCTCCGGTAATTTGGCGCCCTACAAGGGAGGGGCTAGGTGCCCCATCGAATGCTCTAGGTAGGCCCTCAAATGTCCCAGAAGGGAGTGCCGGACCCGGTCTCCAACCTTTGGGTGGACCGACGCCTCACCCACCACCGCCTCCAAGGCCTTCCACAGCGAACGTAGCTTCTGCAGGGAACGAAAAAATGCCTGCCGGGGAAACGTCGGCGGAAGTCTCGGCCGGAAGATTTTTCCCTCTTTGGGGATGGGCATTTCCGGCCTGGATTCCCCCATGGCTGGTTATAGTTATTGCCCCGCTGGCAGGGGTTTTGTTGGGGGCAGGTCTGCTGGCCCTGTTCCGCTCGTCTCCGATCCCTTCGGAACCTACCGGCCCCCAGCCTGAGGAGCCGGCCCAGACGGTGCAAGGCCCGGTATCGCCCGGCGCCGTGGCGGAAACACCGGGCTTATCGAAACAAATCTCTCCCCCCCTGCCGAAAGAACCCCCGAAACACCTAGACAAACAGTGGATTCCCGATCCTGTGGGGTTGGTGGTGGCGGTGCGTTGGAATCGGCTGGCAGACCAGGGACGTCTGCAGGAAACCCTCGAATATTTTTCACCCGGGGCAGTGGAGGTCGGCCGTCGGCTTCTGAAGCACCTCCGCTTGGGGGCGGAAAAAGTAGAACATCTGATCTGGTTGGCTGTGGATGGCTCGGATTGGCCCAACCAAAGTGTGATCCTAGTGGGCTTGGCAGAGGATGGTTTGCTGGGCGAACTTTCGCAACGTGGCCAACCCTGTGGGTTCCGAGTCGCCGATGCGGATTGTCGGAAAGAGTCGGGCGCAGCGTGGCCGCATCCGTGGGCTCTGGTAGCTTCGCGGTGGATATTGACCGGGCCGGAGGTGTTGCTTCGGCATTTGTCGGAACGTCCCAAGCCGCAATTGTCCAGCCGGGCTTTGGATCGGATGCTGGACAATTGGCCATGGAAAGCGGATTTGGCCGTCGGGGTGGATGCGGCCAGGTTTCGGCCTTTGGTCAGTAGCCGTGTCCAGAGGCTGGTGGCTGTTTGGCCGGAGGCTCGTCGGCCCGTGCAAATCCTCTGGGAACTGTCCGAAGGATTTTTTACGGGGGTGTATTTCGGCGAGCCGGCCCGATACGAAATCGCTCTTTGGTGCCGGACCGTTTCCGAGGCCGAACAAGTCCGAGCTGCCGGGGAAGAACTTCTCGGTGCGGGCGGTACCGGCCTGAGCGGACGGCTTCAGCGCCTGGCCACGGAAGTACAGGCAGGCCAGTGGAAAGCCGATCAGGCCGCCGCCTATGACACCCTCTTGAAATTGCTCCAAGCGGGGGTGCAGTCGGCCCGGCTGGAATTGGCCGAGACGGTCCTCTGGGCACGAACCGCCTGGAAGCAGTCCTGGCAGGAAATGCTGGAGTCTTGGAAAGCCGGCCAACAGGCTCTGGAGCGGGATTGGGAGGAAGCTCTCGCTGGGCTGATCCAGCAGCAGGAACACCGCCTTTTGCAGGCGTTGGCAGCCTATGCGAAAGCCGAAGGCCATTTCCCACCGGGGGCAGAAGGGGGGCCGTTGTGGGACCCGGCCACCCGACTCAGTTGGATTGCCCTGGTGTTGCCTTACTTGGGCCGGGCAGACTGGTACGGGCAGTTGCAGCTCCGTTATGCCTGGAACAGCCCGCAGAACAAGGCGGTGGCCCAACGGCCGTTGGAAGAGGTGCTCAATCCGGCCATCCCACAGCGGGCCACCGAAGCCGGCTTTCCGGTTACCCATTATGTGGGCGTTGGCGGCCTAGGCGAAGATGCCGTCCAACCTCAGGCGGATCAGCGCCGCATCGGCGTGTTCGGCTTCGGTCGAACACTGAAGCCGGAAGAGATTACCGACGGGCTAAGCCATACCATCGCCATTGCCGGCGCAACCAGCCGATTGGGACCCTGGGCGTCGGGCGGATCAGCCACGGTCCGTCCGTTCACTCAGCCACCTTATGTGAACGGCCCCGACGGTTTCGGCACCGGGCAGCCGGACGGCATGTTCGTGGGCATGGCCGATGGCTCGGTCCGGTTCATTTCCAAAGAGATAGATCCCCGGGTACTGGAAATGTTGGTCACCGCCCGGGGCATGGAACGGATCGAGGGCTTAGCTTGGGAAACCGGGCCAAAGGAGATTCGGCCTGGTCATACGCCCGCCGGGCCAAGTGCGAAAGTGCCTGAGACCAAACCGCCCGCTCCAGCCGGTCCTTCCGAGATTGCCAAAACGCCGCCGAAGGGTCGCCCAACCGAGCCGACAGAAACCAAATCGCCGCCCGGAGGGCCGCAGCCGAAACAGGCCGAAGCGAAACCGGCCTCCGAAGCCCCTTCGGAAAAGCCACCCGCCGTAGCAGAAAAGACTGCACCCGAAAAGGAAAAGTCGCCCGCCGTGGCAGAAAAAACCGCTCCTGAAAAAGAAAAGCCTCTGCCTTCCAAAGCGGAGCAACAGGCCCAAATCGAGGCCCGATTGGCCGAAAAAGTGGCTTCCATCGAACTGCCCGCGGTGCCGCTGCGAAAAGCGGTAAATCTCCTGGAAGCGCTCGGCGGGGTTCGGATCACCTATGATCTGGAGGAAATGGCCCTGGCCGGAGTGTCGCTGGAGACGCCGGTCCGGTTGAAACAGACGGACCTCAGTGTGGGGGAAATCCTCCGGCAGATTTTGGAGCCGATGGGCCTTGTCTATCTGGTGGAGGGGGAGGATGTGGTGATCAGCCGTCCTCCAGCCGCCCGACAACACTGGCATACGGTCCGGTACGACGTTTCGGATCTGACCGACTGCGAGGAAAACTCGCCCGAACAGATCGCCAAGCTGGTGGAGCGGTTTGTGTTGCCGGAGTCCTGGCTGGCAAGCGGCGGCAAGGGCAAGATTGAAGTTCAGGACGAGGTGTTCCT
>JGI24185J35167_1001609_pt1 | contig 10233 bp, 8 predicted proteins | sample YNPBryunderm2012_FD_35167 | JGI IMG/M metagenome (IMG submission 35167) | reverse complement strand
TGTTGTCTTTTCATAATGGCCATTTTACCATACCTCCTTTGAAGTTATGGCAGGCCATTTTGCACCTTATTGCCCTGTCCAGTTTTTGGGGAGCATTTCAGCCCTTTATTTACTAGAAAAGTTAAATAAAAAGATTTTTGTCTATACATCAAGATATTCCCGGGGTAAATTTTTATATTTACTTAAGCCTGAAGCTCACTTAAAGTGGTTGCAATTTATCTTAAATTGGAGCAATATTGTATGTACTCAGGATAATAAAGATTTTAAATAAAATCATATGTTGAGAATCGGTATTGTAGGTTGCGGGAAAATCGCTGAAGCCCACGCTGAGGCCATAAAACATACTCCCGAGGCTGAACTGGTAGCTACCTGTGATTTGGAAATTCTTATGGCCAGACAATTGGCAGAAAGGTTTGCGGCTAAAGCTTTTTATGATGATTTAGCTCAGATGCTGGCTGAGGTTAAACCTGAAGTAGTACACATAACTACCCCGCCTCAGAGCCATTATATAATTGCCAGAACCTGTCTTGAAGCCGGTTGTCATGTACTGGTGGAAAAGCCATTTACAGTAAACACCGAGGAAGCTGAAAGTCTGATAAACCTGGCCAGGGCGAAGAGCCTCAAACTAACGGTTGGAACTGATGAGCAATTTTCTAATGTTGCCATGGAGATGAGAGAACTGATAAAACAAGGATGGCTGGGTGGTGACCCGATTCACCTGGATGTTTATTATTGCTATGATCTGGGGGATGAGCGCTATGCCAGAGCTTTTTTGAAGAACCGTTCCCACTGGATATGGCAATTGCCCGGTCAGCTTATCCAGAACATAATTCCTCATGCGGTGATGAAAATAGCTGAATATCTGAATGGCAGTAAAATAAAGGTTATAGCTGAAGGTTTTACCAGTCATTTTTTAAAGAATTTGGGAGAAATCCGATTAAAAGATGAATTGAGAGCCTTGATTGTAGATGAGAATCAAACGAGTGCTTATCTAACATTTTCCACCAGTTTCCGGCCACCTTTACGGCAGTTACTGATTTGTGGTCCAGAAAATAGTCTCCTGCTTGATCAAGACCATCAGGCTTTGGTCAGGATCCCGGGCAGGACCTATAAAAGCTACCTGGATAAGACTCTCCCTTTGAATTATTTAGCCCGTCAGTACAGGAAAAATCTATTTAAGAATATTAGATTATTTCTGAAAAAGAAATTTCAGATGAAACGAGGTTTGTTCAATTTGATAAATTTCTTTTATGAATCAATTAAAAAAGATGGGCCAGAACCAATTCCTTACGAGCAAATTTTATTGGGTTCGAAGATAGTTGATTCAATTGTTTCCGAAGTTTATAAAGACAGCAAACAAAATTGAAATTTATGAAATTAATATGATGATAGATAATGAATTGGAGATAGCGGCTCATAAAGGCCACGATGGCATTTTTGTTGAACCTGAAGTGCCTGTGCTGGTCACAGGAGCGGCCGGTTTTATCGGTCGACAGGTTGTTGGGAGTCTGTTAAAAAAGGGCCTGAGCAATATTATTTGCCTCATCAGAGAAACCAGCGATTTGTCGGGTTTAAAGAGAATAATTGAAGATGAACAGGGGGAAGGGAAAACAAGAATAATTGAGGGCAATCTGCTTTCCTTTGAGGACTGCTTAAGAATTACTGAAGGCGTTAAGATAATTTATCATTTAGCTGCAGGAACCAGCACAAAATCTTTCTCTGAAGCTTTTCTTAATTCGGTAGTTACCACCCGAAATTTAATAGAAGCAAGCCTGAGACACAATTGCTTAAGGCGTTTTGTCAACGTCAGTAGTTTTGCCGTTTATACTAATCTGAATAAAAAAACAGGCCGATGGCTTGATGAGACCTGTCCTGTCGAAAAACACCCTGAAACCCGAGCCGAAGCTTATTGTTATGGCAAAGTAAAACAAGATGAACTGGTCATGGAATACCGAAATAAAGCAGGACTTCCTTATGTGATAGTTCGCCCTGGGACCGTTTATGGTCCAGGCAAATTTTTTATTCCCGGACGGGTCGGGATTGATACTTTTGGTATTTTCCTCCATTTTGGTGGCTCCAATCCTCTGCCCCTAACTTATGTTGAAAACTGTGCTGAGGCCATAGTTCTGGCAGGTCTGGTTCCTGGAGTAGAGGGAGAAATTTTTAACATCGTTGATGATAATCTACCTACCAGCCGGGAATTTTTAAAGCTCTATAAAAAAAATGTCAGGAAAATCAAATCAATCTATGTGCCCAAGGCAATAGGGCTCCTCTTCTGTGTTTTCTGGGATAGGATTGCTAAGTGGTCTGATGGTCAATTGCCCTCAGCTTTTTCTTATAGAGAATGGGCAGCCTACTGGAAAAAAACATATTACTCAAACAGAAAAATTAAAGATAAGCTGGGCTGGAGACCAAGGGTTTCTACAGAAGAAGGTCTGAAAAGGTTTTTTGCGGCCAGCCGGGAGTATTTGAAAAAATGATTGAGTTTGTTATTACCTTAGATTATGAACTTTACGGAGATGGGACAGGTTCATTGAAAGAGCAGGTCTATGACCCGGCGGATTTGCTGCTAAAGGTTTTCAAGGCCCGAAAGATTCCCATGGTGATATTTGTTGAAGCAGCGGAAATTGAAATGATTCAAAGGGAGAAATCAGACCGCTACCTTGATCTGGTTCTGGACCAGCTCAGATGGGCATATAATAATGGCTTTGAGCTTGGCCTTCATCTACATCCGCAGTGGTACAGGGCCAGGTATAAGAATGGCAACTGGGTTATGGAAGAAAGCGACTATAACCTCTGCCGTCTGCCAGCCGAACGGATTCGGGAGGTTGTTTCCCGGGCAATCAATTTTTTAAAGATGGTTCTAGCTGACCGGAATTTCACTCCTATCTCTTTTCGGGCTGGCAACTGGCTTTTCCAGCCAACCCAACCGGCAGCCAGTATTCTTTATGATCATGGAATAAGAATAGATTCATCGGTGTTTCAGGGGGGCAGGTTTAAAGATTATGGGGTTGACTATAGAAAAGCTGATTTTAAAAAATATTACTGGAAATTCTGGGAAGATGCCGCAGTTTCTTCAGAAAGTGGCAAAATGTACGAAATACCAATCTATACCAGAATGGTTCCTTTCTGGCAGATGTTAACTACCAAACGGCTGGAGCTGGAAAAATCTGGTTATCAGGGGCTCAGAACCGAGAAGGGAAGGGTAGAAAGATGGTTTTCAAAATTTAAAAACTATCTAAGCCTGAAATACCCACAGAAGCTGGATTTTTGTAGAATGACAGCTGAGGAACTGAGAATGGTGCTGGAAGAAATAACTGAGAAAGACAGGAGAAGTCCGGAACAGCTAAAACCGATCGTAACCATTGGTCATACTAAAGACCTGAGGACTTTTGATGCAGTAAATTATCTACTGGAGTTTCTTGACCGAAACGAAATCAAGACCACTACCTTTAAGAATTTATATCCCAGATTGGCTTCAGGCTAATTTTTCTGGCTTAAGTTATTCCAGGCTTTATTCACACTGGTAACTATTTTATCCAAATCCATTTTGCCAAGTAGATAGTGAACAGGGATGACCAGTGTAGTTTTCAAGAATTTTTCAGCCAGTGGACAGTCATTTTGATATCCGTAATATTGATAGGCGGCTTCCGGGACCTCCAGGTAGGGTCTGGCTGTGCTTATGCTTTCCTTTAGTAAATATTCTGAAAAATAACAAGCTTCTCTTTCGGTCCTGAATTTCAGGGGGAACATGAAACGATTAAAAAAGCTATTGACCGGTTCAAGGCATAGATATTCTTCGGGCAGGTTAAGGTTCTTAAGATAAAATTCAGCATTTTGTCGCTGGCGTTCTATCAGGCCAGGCAATAAAGTTTTTCTGCGTTCCACGGTGATTAGATCTGAGAGAAATGCCTTTCCAGTAACTACCGGAGTTTTGGCTAAAAACGGCACCCTTCTGTTGTAAATTTTCCATAGTGGCACACCCACTAATCCCCATAGAGGTCTGGATCTGAGTTTTGTTCTTATGTATGTTTCAGCGATATGAACAATTTCCTCTTTAAGTCCAGGCTCCTTCATACCTTCAATTAAATTTCTGACCGGCTCTTTATAAATTTCTTGATTGACTACCAGAGCTCCTCCTTCACCCGCCGTGAGATACTTTCCGGACCTAAAGCTGAAAACAGAAATCTGCCCGAAAAGGCCAGTCGGCTTTCCATTCAGAAGGCTACCAAGTGATTGGGCCGCATCTTCAATAACCGGTTTTCCTTTCATTATTTCAAGAATTACCGGCATATTACAGGGGTGTCCGAACATATGTACAGCAATCAGAGCCTCAAGGTTTCTAACTTTGTTTGATAGGTCAGAGACAGAAATACAGTAATCATGGCCAACATCGATAAAAACCGGTATATGGCCGGCCATTTTAATAACCTTAAAAACTACCGGGCAGCAATAAAGAGGAACCCCAACTCTAGAATTACTTTTTAAGTTAAGAGCCTGAAGAGCTATCAGAAGCCCTACTCTTCCTGATCTTACTGGAAGATATTCTCCAGCGCCTCTTAGACTTAAATGATTAAGTTTGTTTTTCTTTGATAGAGCAGAAATGTTTTTTATTGCGTCAATCAAGCTGTATTCCCAGGCTTCCACTGGCAATAATGAAATCATATCATACCGTCCTATTATCCTTTTCAGTCAGATTTTCCATTTGGAATTGGTCAACTCTTAATTTATGCTTTTCGGCCTCAACCAGATCTCCGCCTGATCGGATTCGAGCGGCTATCTGGTAAAGATGATATTTAAAACCATTGAGCGCATACTTCCAGATAAAACCCTGAATTAACTTCCCACCAAAATGTTTTTTAAAAATACTCAGAGCTTCTTGTTTAGAGCCTTTTTCCGGGTTTATTCTGGCGCCGACAAAATCATATTTTTTAATCCCCAGGCTCTTAAAATATCTGATGGCTTCCCAGTAAAGTAGTTTGTTAGCTCCCGGAGCGAGCTCGGGAGCGTTCCCAGCATAAACCGCATAGGAACAGTAGTTGCTGAAGGCAAACAGGACACAGCTCTGAAGGCTCCCGGCCAGCATAGCTTTTAAAATTAAACCATATTCTCCAAGTCCTTTAACATATCTTACAAAAGAGGCAAAATCCATAAAGGGAAGACGAGATCTCTTAAATGTATTTCTAATCAGATTGTAAATTGGTTCTAAGTTGTTATCTTCTTTTTCGATTGTTATACCGATCTTAATTGCCCGTTTTATATTCTGTCTGGTAATTCTTTCTATATTTTTCCAGAGAATTTCTTCCGGCAGGCTCAGGTCAATGATATAACTTCCGTATGGGGCGGCCACTGCTCCGTCAGGATAAGTGCGAAAAATACAGTTAGTGGTGGGAGGGATAATCACATCAGCTTTCTGGAGTCTCAGATATTGTACCACACTGTTTAAAAATGATTTTTCCTCAATAAGATTGATAACTTCACCGATGAAGATGGTCTCGACTCTGAATCTGGCAAGTCGTAAGAATCCTTTTTTTATGATGGTATAGGGTAGAAAGCAGCGTAGATTTCCAGCTTCATCAAAACCCCCAAGCCACCCATAGTCGTCACTTACAGCTTTGAGAAATTGCTCTCGGGCAAAAATTGGCAGATCTGGATTCCAGTTGATTTCTATCGGAAAAGCTTTCATCTTGGCTTGCCTGTTAAATTTTATCACCCGATAATTTTCTTTAAATAATCTTTCAGCCAGAGAAGTTGTTCGCGCCTTCTGAAGTCAACAAATTCTCTGGAAACAGCCCAGGGAGCGCCGATCAGCATTGCCCAGAGGTAACCACTTAAGAGCAAAAGGCCCGACACTATAAAAGGTTTTCTGGTCATTTGATAAACCGACCTTAAAAATTGCCAGAGGGGATGAACACCAAATTGATAGTCGCCATAGCCGCTTCTAAATGCATATTTAATAAAATGAGGCCCGGCTTTACCCATAGGTCTGTTATGCACACAATATTTTTCTATGAAGGTTTCCGTTTTCCATCCTTTCATTCTGGCTGTAACCACCGCCGCCAGGTCTACCCCTCCTTCTGGCCGGGGCAAATAACCACCTACCGCTTCAAAACACTCTCGTCGAAAGAGCTGGCAGGCACCAGAAACATGTTCTTTTCTTGAATACCTGTAATCATATTGCCGGTTCCCTTCCCGAAATGGAGTCCCAGCTACTCCCAGATTAGGGTCCGCAATAAATTTTTCTATAAGAAAAGCAAAATAATCAGGTCCAAAGGAAATATCAGCGTCCAGATTGCCTATCAGATGAAAGTCAAGATGTTTTATTCTTTCGTATCCATGATTAAAAGCAATAGCTTTTCGGCCAAAGTGTCGCACATCGCCAGCAGGCAGAGAGATTAGTTCAAGCCAGGGGTAGCTTCTTAAATATTTTTTTACTATTTCAGCCGTTCGGTCGGTTGAGCCATCATTCACAATTACCCATTTCAGGGGGAGAACAGTCTGGTTAATCACTGATTCAATAGTAGCTTCTATGTATTTTTCTTCATTTTTGGCTGCGGTTATCAGAACGTACGATAGATGATGTTCGGTCATGACATTAACTTTTACTTAATTTTAGCTTTAATTCCCAAAATTTTTTTCAGAGACTTTTAAAGACACTGACGGTCTAGACATTCCAGAAAAGTGGCCAGGGCCAGGAGCATCCAGGCCTGAGACCAGCGCACATATGAAATTTTATTTGTGTAAAAGCGATGCTTCTGGTAATAGAAATAGCCTTTTTTGCTCCACATTCGATCCAGAGCCCACTTCATTACTGCCATAGCCAGGCGATGGTTATCTTCACCCTGGTCTCTAAATGCCTCCAGGGTTATTATACTCTGGGCTATGGAGTGACTGTCAATTGGATAGAGCTTAGTACTGTAATATTTTGGGATTCCACCTACATTAAAAAAGTTTTGCCGGTAATATTCAAATCCTTTCCTAATAATTGGTGTGAATTCTTCCTGTCCTGTATATTTGACGATGTCTTTCAAAGCCATAAGATTATATCCGGTATGGAAATTGTCTATCCATCTACTCTGCGGTGTCTCTCCATAAAACCAGGAGCCGTCTTCATTCTGGCGGGAAGCGACGTAGCGGGCAACTTTCAAGGCCGGCTCAAAATACTTATTTTCCCTGGTTAGATGATAAATTCTTGANAGAAGAGCAGCAGCCAGCAGATCAGCATTATANATGTGGATTNTTAAGNCCGGCTGTGGATAACTGAAACCGGCACTTTCACTGTCGAACCAGTAAAGTTCGTTCAGAAAGTAGTCAGCAGCACTTCTGGCTATTTCCAGGCAGTCCTGATTTCCAGAATAATCATAGGCATCGAGCAGGGCATCAGCAACAAAAAAGGTGCAGACGAGATTCGGCGCTCCTCTCGGAACCAGAAGACCCCGTGTCTGCCAGGGAAAATTATACCCCCAGCAGTAGTAGGGCCCATCGGCCCTCAATTTTACAATGCAGTTAATAAGATAATTGATTTGTTCTGAGGTTTCTGTAATTCTACCCTGCTTAAGTCTTATGGCTGNTTTTAAAAAAATGGCCAGAGCTTTAGGATTTTGAGTTCTGGGGATGAGGAGTAAAGGCCTGAGGTTAACCGGAAGTCGCTTGAGAAGCTGGGTTATGGCCAGTCTAAAGAGTTTAGTTTTAGAGCCCGGTATTATCTTTAACAGCCTGCTGTTTAAGGCATCGTAGGGGTCGTAACCCGAAAAATCATTTCTTAGACAGTAATCCCAGAGTTTGAGGGCTGTTTCGACTAATTTTTCGCGAGAAATTTCATTTCCTGGCATTTAATTCTTTACACTTCTTAAATAGAAGTTAAGCCCTTTNTTTCTTCCATTCTTTAACCAGATATTTAACTATTCTTTTTGCGGTCTGCCCATCCCAGTATTTAGGTATTGTGCCGCGTTTNTATTTCCCTTCCAATATTCTTTTTACATCAGCATCCAGCGTTTTAAGACTGGTAAGTCTGTTGGTNCCGACCNTAATGGTCACCGGCCGTTCAGTATTTTCTCTTAAAGTCAGGCATGGNGTCCTGAAGAAGGTTGTTTCTTCCTGCAATCCACCNGAATCAGTNAGAACTAAAAGAGCATTTTTAGCCAGCCAGAGCGAATCCGTGTAGCCGATGGGTTCTATTAACTTTAANTGAGGGTAAGGTTCGCTTCCAAACGAAATCTCCTCCAGCCTTTTTCTTGTCCGCGGATGAACCGGGAAAACCACCGGCAATTTCCTTGACAGTTTTCCCAATTTTTTCATGATCTGCCTGAGATTTTCAGGNTGGTCCACGTTGGAAGGNCGATGTAAGGTTACGTAAACAAACTTTTTCGGGGCAATTCTTAGCTCATCAGAAATTTTACTGCTTTCAACCTCATCAAGTCGGGAAATTAAAGCGTCAATCATTATGTTGCCGACAAATTTTATCTTTCTGGCTGGAATGCCTTCTCTTCTAAGGTTGGCGTTGGCGTCAGCAGAAGGAGTAAAAAGCAAATCAGCCAGGGCATCAGTCACCAGACGGTTAATTTCTTCTGGCATCGTCCGGTCAGAGCTCCTCAACCCTGCTTCCACATGAGCCACCTTGATTCCCAGTTTGGCAGCCACCAACGAGCAAGCCAGAGTGGAGTTGACATCTCCAACCACCACGACCCAATCGGGTTTTTGTTCCAGACAGATAGGTTCAAAACGGAGCATGATGGTAGCTGTCTGATAACTGTGGGAGCCTGAGCCGACTTCCAGGTTAACGTCCGGGGGTTTTATTCCCAATTCTTTGAAAAATACTTCGGACATATTTTCATCATAATGCTGGCCCGTATGGACAAGAAATGTTTCAATACAGGGATTTTGCCGGGATAGACTGGCGTTATGGCGGTCGATGGCTCTGAGCAGCGGAGCTATTTTCATAAAATTCGGTCGGGCCCCAGCTACCAGTAGGAGTCTTAAAGTATTTTTTAGTGAGTTCCTTTTGTCCATGACCTTTCTCTATTGCATCTCCAGTCTGATTATCTCTTCAATATGATTTACGATTTGATTTAAGGCTGGTCTTTCCTGGAGTCCAACCCTCAAAACTTTTTTCCTCTTCTCAATCTTAATTTTTGAGAAATCTTCCGGTGATTTTATCAGCACCAGTCGTCCGTCCTTTTCCAGCTGCTTATCAATTAGTCCAATAGGCCCGCGAAATATGCTGTAAACAGGGGCTCCTAAAGAAGCGGCCTCCCGGTTCATTGTTCCCCCACCGCTTACCACTAGGTCAGAAAAGTACAGCAAATTAAGGCCATTTAAGACTTCCCCGGGAATTACTACCCTGTTGTCNAGACACCATTGTGGTCTTTTACGCCTGATTTCTTTTTCTTGCTTTATATTTCGGGGCAGCAAGATAATCCGTACTTTATTGTTGCCCAGTACCCAATCAACAAAACTATAAAATAAATCTTCGCTTTCTGGATTATGATAGTGTGCCTCAATGGCCGGTGGGCGGACAGTTATAAGAATCTCATCTTCTGAAATACTCAGCTTTTTTAATATTGAGGGGTCAGGAGTAAAAAATGGTACATATACATCTTCTTTTAAACCGTCATAGGTCAGAATTCTTTTTGATTGCAGATTAGTTTCTTTGAGGATCTCGGGGACTATAAGCCATCGAGGATAGGAGAAGGGAGCGGGTCGACTGTGCTCGTAATCAGCAATCAAAACGGTCGGGATTCTGAATAAATTGCTGATAAAAATCTGAGATCGTGAACCATGAGAAACAGCCAGGTCGGGTTTGTTATGCAGGACAAAAGGTATGAGCTGAATGGATCGTAGGAGCCAGCCTATAAGTTTTTTGATTTTGCTCTTTCCATAGTGTCGACCGATGGTCTTAAAAAAGAGGTCGTTCTTCTTGGCCAGCTCTTTCACTTGATAGGCATCCCTGGCAGTCAGGACAACCCGGTATCCTCTTCTCTTTAATTCGCTCTTGATAGGAATGAAAAAGGGAACGTGAGGAGTATTATCAAGGTCAATCCAAATAGTTTTTTTCAAATGACTCAAGGCAGATTTTTTATAGGTCTTGGCCAGGACCAGTCGGTGATGACCCATTTTTTCTTTCCAGAATTTGGCAACTTCAGAATGAAGTGCATTCCAGTACTGGCCTTCATATTTTTCTTTTATGTAATTGAGGAAATTTTTGTAATAATCCACTGGATAGGTTTCAATAGC
>JGI24185J35167_1001602_pt1 | contig 10251 bp, 9 predicted proteins | sample YNPBryunderm2012_FD_35167 | JGI IMG/M metagenome (IMG submission 35167) | reverse complement strand
TTGGAGATAGCGCTTTTTTCAGCTTCCTACGGAGCTACTTCAAGCACTATGCGTACAAATCACTCACTACCGAAGAGCTCCGAGACTTCTGCGAGCAACACATACCAACTCCTGCAGTGCCATGGGCGACATTTTTCAACCAATGGGTTTATGCGACTGGGCACCCGGTATTCCACGCCGATCTTGTCTTGCTCGAACAGCGAGGATCGACTTACCGTGTACGATTGCGAATTGCTCAAGAACAGGATAGCTCAGTGTTTCTGCCTGTCTACATCGTGCCACTGCCACTTCGATTCCGACACTATTGGTCTGCAGGCACATTCGATACAACACTTATCATCACCGCCCGCCAGCAAATGGTCACGCTGGATATTCCATTTTTGCCACGCACAGTGGAGCTTGATCCGGATGATACCATTCTGTGTGAGAAAGATTCCTCATCGCTCGTGCTCAGCGTTGAGGCACCAGCTGATGGAGAGAGTGTTCGAATTCTTCCCCACCCTGCGCGTCGTGGTGAACAAATACACGTCTGGCTGCCAGATTCATACCGAACTGCAAGCGTCCGCCTTTGGAGCTGCAATGGTCGGCTCATGTTTCAGGGTATCGCTCACGATGAACTGTTTCAACTTGAAAGCGCGCAGCTTCTACCGGGACTATACATACTTGAGTTGATGAGACACGGCAGCATCAATCGACAAAGCATCATCATCCTACCGTAGAAACAATGCGGCGACTTTCCTCTCGCGTCCTTGCAGCAAGCGAATCTCAAACACTCGCCATTGCTGCACGTGCCAATGAACTTGCACGCGCTGGCCATGATGTGATTTCCCTCGCATTGGGAGAACCCGATTTCCCTACACCACTGTGCGTCCGACAAGCAGCATGTCGAGCAATCGAAGAAGGAAAAACACGCTACACTGCGTCGTCCGGTATCCCGGAGCTACGCAGCGCTGTTGCGGAAAAGTTTCGCCGTGACAATTGCCTCCCGTTTGCAACCGAGGCGAATGTCCTTATTTCCTGTGGCGCTAAGCACAGTATCATGAACGCTCTCCATGCAATTTGCAATCCTGGAGACCATGTGCTCATTGTCGCACCTTACTGGGTGAGCTACCCCGCCATGGTTCGACTTGCTGGTGCAGAACCTGTGATCATCGAGACGTCGTCAGATGACGGATTTAAGCTTACTCCGGATCGCTTGGCTGCTCATTTGGGACCAACGGTAGCGTGTGTAATACTCAATTCTCCGTGTAATCCTACTGGGACAATGTACACCCGCGAGGAATTGGTCGCACTGGCTGCAGTTCTCGCTGAGTATGACTGTTACATCATCAGCGATGAGATCTACGAAAAGCTCACCTACACATGCTCGCATGTGAGCATCGGCTCCATTGAGACAATTGCTGAGCGTACAATCACCGTCAATGGCTGCTCAAAAGCGTACGCAATGACAGGGTGGCGGATTGGCTTTATGACAGGACCTGAGCATGTGATTAGACAAGCTGCAAAAGTCCAAAGTCAAGATACATCGAATCCAACATCAATTGCACAGTACGCTGCGTTGGCGGCGCTCGACTGTGCAGGCGATGATGTCGTCCTCATGCGGAATCAGTTTGCAGAACGGAGAGCTCTGCTCCTTGCACTGGTGAACCAGTTGCCACTGGTACATGCTCATCCTCCCGATGGTGCATTCTATGTCTGGCTTGAAGTACGCCCGCTCTGCAGAAAGGCGCAGATGGACTCAATGGCATTAGCCAGCTACCTCCTTGAGCAGTACCACGTGGCGACAATCCCTGGTGATGCATTCGGTATGAATGGGTACTTGCGTCTATCCTTTGCAACGCGTGCAGACGAACTTGAGCGCGCGATTGAGCGATTTTCCAGATGTATTGATGTTCTTTGTACCGTTCAGTAGGAGCACTACAATGATGAATAATCTATCGGTCCAGAAACTCATTGCGTCAGCGATCGTTCGGTCATTTGCTCCTGGGCAAATAATCGTGCGCCCTCATGAGCAAGCTCGGAGTGTACCACTTGTTCTCCAAGGCGCGAACAAGGTGTACTTCAGTCCGGCAAACGCTGATGATGAATTTGTCCTTTACTATCTTGAAGCCGATCAGTACTGTGTCCTATCCCTGCTCTCAGCCGTCAATCGAACACAAGCCCGCATCTATGGTGTGGCGGAGACACCCTGCACCATCGCCTTTATTCCAGCCGAGCATTTCATCGCAACAATTGCGACCGATCACATTCTCTTCGAGCAGCTTCTGTGTCAGTATCACCAACGAATGGAGGAGATTTTAGAGCTTGTGTCGACACTTCGACATGAGGGGCTTATTGGACGCTTAAAAGAATTACTCTCTCGCAAAGCACACGTCTGCGGTTCTCATACGTTTCGCATAACACATGAAGAGGTAGCGCACGAACTTGGAACATCGCGTGTCGTCGTTTCCCGGTTACTGAAGGAACTTGAACGATGCGGCGCCGTCAAACTCCACCGCGGAAGTATCGAATGGAATGGTAATGCGTAACATTTGTTACGCGATGCAGGCGAGATACATGATAGATTTGCTGTGGTACTAACCTTCATACGGTCATCCCATGGCGCGCACGCACTACCAAGTCCTCATCATTGGCGGTGGAAACGCAGGTATTTCAGTCGCTGCGCATCTTCTTCGCCGGAAGCCTAATCTTGTGTTAGGCATCATCGAACCTAATGACAAGCATTACTATCAACCCGCGTGGACGTTGGTTGGTGGAGGTGCATACGATATTCAAAAGACTGTGCAACCTGAGGCAAAGTACATCCCAAAAGGAGCTGATTGGATCAAGGAATATGCTGAGGAAATCCTCCCCGATACCAATACGATCGTCGCACGTTCTGAAAAACAGATATACGTACGACTACCTTGTTGTGTGCCCTGGCATTCAACTTGATTGGAACAAGATCGAAGGTGCTCAGCAGTGGCTTGGCAAGAGAGGAGTCACAAGTAACTACATGTTTACAACTGCACCTTACACATACAAGTGTATCGCATCGTTCACAGGAAAAGGGAACGCTCTCTTTACTGCTCCGAACACTCCCATCAAATGTGGTGGCGCTCCTCAAAAGATCATGTACCTTGCTGCAGATAACTTCCGCCGGAGAGGACTTTTGCGGGAGGGCACAGTGCATTTTTACTCGGGTGGGTCGGTCATCTTTGCAGTGCAGAAGTACGCTGAATNNNTCNAGAAAATCTGCCAGCGGTATCATATTGGATTACACTTTCTCCATAACTGTGTGGCAGTTGACGGGGAAAACAAAGTTGCCTACTTCGAAGCCAAACATGGTGAGACCACCGAACGTGTCGCTGTCGAGTTCGAGATGATTCATTTGACGCCGCCTCAGAGTGCACCGGATTTCATCAAACGCAGTCCGCTTGCTGTACCCACCGATTCTCTCGGCTGGATGGAGGTAGATAAGTACACACTCCAACATCCACGCTTCCCAAATGTCTTTGGGATTGGTGATGTCACTAATACACCGAATGCAAAGACTGGTGCAGCTATTCGGAAACAAAACCCGGTACTAGTCGAGAACCTCCTTTCCTGTATCGAACGAAAAACGACAAGGTTAGAAAACCCGAAGCAGTACAACGGCTACGGATCATGTCCACTGATTACCGGCTACGGAAAGCTCATTTTGGCAGAATTCGATTACTATAACAACCCGCAAGAGAGCTTCCCGTTCGACCAGAGCAAAGAACGTTACAGTATGTGGTTACTCAAGAAAGAAATCCTCCCACGACTCTATTGGCATGCGATTCTTCGAGGCAGGATGCAAGGTTAACAACACTTCACACACACGTTAAGATGCCCTTTCTACGAGTAGATACTGGTTAAGCGACGGTGCGTAGCCGCAAGCTATTTGTAACAACCGAGACTGAACTTGCTGCCATAGCAATACTTGCAAGCATCGGATGCAGCATAATACCAGCAAATGGATAGAGGATACCTGCTGCAATAGGGATCAGCACGAGGTTATACACGAACGCCCACCCCAAATTTTGGCGGACGATACGCACAAAGACGTGAGCGATTCGGTGGAGCGCAATCAGCGGCTTGAGCCGCTCCCCAATGAGTGTGATATCCGCAACTTGAATTGCGACATCACTTCCGCTACCGAGGGCAATGCTTACATCAGCCTGTGAGAGTGCCTGTGCGTCGTTGATGCCATCGCCGATCATCACAACCGTTCCTCTTTCTTGCTGGCGTAGTTTACGGATATACTCCTCCTTCTCATGGGGTAAAAGCGGTGCAGCTACATGTTCAATCCCGAGCGTTTGAGCAAGGTTAGCAGCTACATGGTATCGATCGCCACTGATAAGATGTAATGAGTATCCAAACGCTCGAAGTGTGCTGACTACTTCGATTGCATCCGAGCGTACCCGATCGTCAAATATCGCTTTAAGGAGAAGGCGACCGTTCGCTGCGACAAGCACTTCTGTTAACTCACCTTCTGGAGGAAGTTGTGATATCCCATGTTCTGCAAGGAATGCACGATTACCAACGATAAATTCTATTCCCTGACCGCGAGCAAAAAAACCTTTCCCGCGTATTTGCTCCATATCGAAGCTACCCTCTGCCGGTGAACCAAGCCATTTGCTCAAGGATTTCGACAGTGGATGTGTCGAGTGTTGGAGTGCGGCAGAAATCAATGGGAGCAGTTCGCTTCGTTCCTCCTCTGGAATGTACCAGGTTACTCCAACAACGTACGGTTCGCCGAGAGTAAGCGTACCGGTTTTATCGAACACTACATGTGTTGCATTAGCAAGTAACTCTAACGCCTGTCCATTCCGAATGAGAATCCCAAGCTCTGCTGCACGTCCAAGTGCGACGGCTATCGCTGTCGGTGTAGCAAGCCCTAATGCACATGGACAAGCAACGATCAATACCGATACTGTCGCGAGGATTGCTCGACTGGAAGCGTTGTCGGGATCGACAACAATCCAGATAATGAACGTGAGAATTGCTATACCAAGAACGATCGGTACAAAGATTGCTGCTATGCGATCCGCAAGCTGTTGCGTCGGCGATTTACTCAACTGTGCACGTTCAACAGCACGAATGATCCCACCGAGCACCGTCGCTTGTCCGATTGCACGTGCTTCAATCGTGAGGACACTATCACTATTGAGCGTACCAGCATAGACCCGGTCTCCACTTTGCTTGGCAACTGGTATTGATTCGCCGGTGAGCAGTTGCTCATCAACCCACGATGAACCACTCAGTACAATACCATCAACTGGAATGCGCTCACCAGGTAGTACAACAAGCTGCTCGCCGCGATGGACATCTGAGAGGGGAATATCTTCACGAGCACCGTTGCGTAAATGATGGGCTATCGATGGTTGGAGTGCTGCGAGTTGTGTAAGCGCTTGGTTTGTTTTCAATCGTGCGGACTGTTCCAACGTTTTTCCCAAGAGCATGAATGTCAAAATAGTCGCAGCCGATTCAAAGTATGCGTGCGCCTCAATACCAAACGACCGGAGGAGCTCAGGTGCAAACAGCGCGAGCAAACTCCATCCCCATGCGATACCCGTACTGAGTGCAACGAGTGTATCCATTGCAAGTGCTCGAGTTCGCACTTGTCCCCACGCACGGGCGAAGAACCCTCGTCCGAAGACAACGACGAGGATCGTTGTAAGAAAGGCACTGAGGATATTCGCACCTGGTGATGTGTGCAGTGGACTCATCGCAATCACAATAACTGGTATCGTGATGAGTGCTGCAACAATCGTGGAACGCTTCATCGCTCGGAGTTCATCGTACTGACGCTCGGCTTGCGCTGCGAGCGCTACCGATGGCTCCCTCTCAAGAATGAGCTCGTATCCATATTGCCGAAGTACCTGATCAATATCCTCCGGTTGTACAAGGACTGGATCGTACTCAAGCGTAACGGTTGCGCTTGCGATATTGACTTCTGCACGATGGACTCCTTGCCGCGAGCAAGAGAGTGTTTCAACTGATCGCGCACACGCCGCACAAGTCATCCCCATCACAGGATAAGTTTCTATAATCGTCGGAACGCGGTCAAGAACTGGATCACGTACCCGTTGTTGATGCTGGGTTGCCGAACCAGTCATCATTGAGCAACTAATTCAAATCCAACCTGTGCAACCGCGTCCTGAAGCATTTCCAGTGTCACAGCGGAAGCATCATACTCGACGCTCACACTCTTTTTGTCGAGATCGACATTGACGCCCATAACACCACTAAGAGACGCCAAAGCACGTTCAACCGATTCAGCGCACTTCTCACAGTGCATTCCACGTACTGCGAAGCTCTTCTGCAAAGCAGTTCCCATAACAACCTCCACAAATGGTGAGTAAACGAATGGCAATGCAAAACTATTCTGCCATTTCAAGCCTATTCGTACAAAATCAAACGATCGAGGTACACATTATTGTGAGACAGTTCTGTTCATAGCATGCGCAGTAAATGAACGGTAGGTGTTTGAACTGTTCCTCGCATACGCGTTGCCCCGTGACTATCTTTGCGTGTTCTAAGACTAACTGACCTGATGCAATCCCTGTGCACACCATTGTCGTTGATGGCAATACACTAAGCCTTGAGGATGTCGTTCGTGCAGCACGAGAGCAATGCAGACTCACTTTATCGTCCGCAGCATCAGAGCGTATCGCTGCTAGCCGAGCACTCGTTGAGCAGTGGAGCTCAAGCGGAGAGGTAGTCTATGGCATCACAACGGGATTTGGGGAACTTGCAGGAGTAACGATATCACCCGAGGACGTTGTGCAGTTGCAAGAGAACCTCATTCTCTCACACAGCGCTGGTGCTGGGGATTTTCTACCCGCTGAAGTTGTCCGTGCAATGATGCTTCTCCGAATCAATGCGTTAGCAAAAGGTTACTCAGGTGTTCGACGCGACGTTATTGAGCATCTCATCGAAGTATTCAACGCAGGAATTATCCCCGCAGTGCCAGAACAAGGATCGGTAGGGTCAAGTGGTGACCTTGTCCAACTGGCACACATTGCACTTGCACTGATCGGAAAGGGTCGTTGTCTTACCGAACGAGGCATCGAACCGAGTGCATTGGTCTTAGCGCTCAAGGGAATTAAACCTCTTCGATTGTACTCCAAAGAAGGATTAGCGCTCATCAACGGTACACAGTACCAGTGCGCCGTCGGTGCATTAGCACTAGCCGATGCTCTCGTGCTTGCTGATTGTGCCGACATCGCTGGCGGATTCTCTGCGGATGTTCTCCGAAGTACAGACCGTGCATTCGACGAGCGAATCCACCGCCTTCGAGGTATGCGAGGGCAGCAGATAGTCGCCGCTCATCTGCGCGCACTGATGAATGGTAGTCAAATTCGTGAATCCCATCGCACAGGTGATCCACGCATCCAAGATGCGTACTCAATCCGCTGCATACCGCAAGTTCATGGCGCAAGTCGTGATGCGCTCGACTATGTTCGCTCGGTCATCGAAGCCGAACTCAATGCATCAAACGACAACCCACTCATCTTCCCCGACACGGGAGAGCATCTTGAAGGTGGAAACTTTCACGGGCAGCCCCTTGCCCTTGCACTTGATATGCTCGCCATTGCTGTCGCCGAGCTTGCTAATATCAGCGAACGGCGCGTTGAACGTATGGTGAACGGAGCACTGAACAATGGACTCCCGCGGTTCCTTGCCTTTAATCCAGGGCTTGAAAGCGGAATGATGATCGCCCAATACACCGCAGCATCACTGGTGAGCGAAAACAAAGTGTTAGCACACCCCGCAAGCGTTGATTCAATTCCCACAAGTGCAAACCAGGAAGACCACAATTCGATGGGAAGTATAGCTGCTTGGAAGGCTCGACGCATCATTCGCAATACAGCAAACGTATTGGCAATCGAACTCCTTTGCGCAGCCAGAGCATTGGAATTTCTGCGGCCGCTGCGAACCTCAGAACCTCTCGAGCACGTGTACGCCGAGATTCGACATGCCGTCCCCTTCAGTAAAGGTGAACGAATCCTCTACTGGGATATCGAAGCGGTCCGACAGCTTATCGTAAACCAAACGATCACAGCCATCGGCAGAGCTGCCTGGGAACACGTCTAACGAGTAGTGGCCTACTGAACACGGTGAAATATTTTCTCCCATTTGCCGTATTTTTATAGCGACGTATATACTACCGGTTGTCAATGCTCGATCAAGAGTTTGACATATCACGGGTCGTCCTTTTACAAGCGAGAGCCGCTGTGACCTTCATTAGCGTGTGTCAGCACACAAACGCAGGTGAGGCGCTGATACACACACACACACACACACACACTCTCTCTCTCTCTCTCTCTNACGCTGGCCCCTTTCTGAACGACCACCACCGCAAGAGTGTAGATAGCGCCCTGTAGCACTGAGTGATTCAGCTATTCTGATTTTGTTTTATCAATTTTTTCTGAAAATTTTGTTCAACCATATTATATTCCACCCATGAAAACTAACATTAATCTTGTGCAAAAGATGTTCACTGCTGCATCGTTGTTGCTGTTATTCTCAACTACACTATCTGCTGAAACCGATTGCTGGGTACACAGGAGAGTTACGCCAGGTACGGGGACACACGAATGGAAGCAGAGATATCAATGTTGTTTAGATGGTGGAGTTGATTGCATCAAAGAGCCGTGCACTACTCTTGTCAAGGGAAAGATCACCCCTGTTCCATCATACGGCTACGCACTTGAACTTCAGCTCGACGAAGTCACGCTCTCCGTAAAGGATGATCAAGGAAACTGGAACACGTTCATCCGGGATGGTAGGAATTATTTCTTCACATCAAGTGACGAGATCGAGATCGTCACTTGTGATGATTATCCACAGCTTGTCGGGATTTGTATCAATCTTAATGGGATTGTAACCGACAGCGATGGTAAGTACATGGTCTTCATACCCTCACCGTAAGAGTCCTCGACGTAAGAGGGGAGGAGTTGCTCCTCCCCTCCATTGTTTTCTGCAATCTATTACTTGTGGGATAACACTCATGAAGTACATAGCAATTTTTCTATTCATCAGTGTTTCAATTCTGCACTCGCACGAGGCGAACCAATCAGGATATCTCCGCATCGGAGATACCGTCCGACCGCTCAAACCACAAAGCAAATATCCCATGCGCGTATATGTGTTCACCGATCGTTCCAACTGTGCCCTGTGTATGCACAATATCGAACGATTCTATGAGAAACTACGGGAGTACCCCATTGAATATCTCGTGTTCCTCAATGGGTACTCCCAAGCCGACGCTGAACAATTTCGAAAGGAGGAGAATATTGAATTCCCAATTGTCGGTGACGAATTCCAGATCTACCGCAACTATTACAGAATTCGAAATATTCCGCTTCTCGTCGTGCTTGATAACGTTGGCAAAGTATTAGCGATCGAATCTCCGACATCGAGGACCGTTAGTATAGTTCTCGATTCGCTCCGTGTGGTAATGATGAAACATTCTGTACAGGAAACAACAGACCTTGACACCTATTTTCAACTCCTTTGGACACTTCCAGTTCGAGATACATCTGAACGCCAACTTAAGTCCGGATGGGCTCGTCAAATGCTTGTTGCCCCCGATCGAAAATCTTACATACTCGTCAATGGAATGCAGTGCATGTTCTATGTACTGGATAGCACAGGCAGAATTCGCAAACGACAGCCAATTCATTTGGACTCTCTCGATTGTATGGGCATCGGTTCAATTAATTGGCTCTTGCCGGGTAAACGTGTGTTAATCTTTGGAGGAACTTATCAATATCCACGTTTTATGGCTCAATACTCACTTGATAGCACTTTACCCTTCAGAATTACCTACATCCCACAATTTGTGCCACTTAATATCGAATGTTATTATTGCTATGGTAATGTCTATTTTGCTCGCAATTCGTTATCATCAAATCGTCTTCTGGTCCCTAATGACACATCTGTGATAATTATTGATAATTATGGTCATATCACCGCAGTCAGCTCTATCATCGACAGCATCTATTACGTACATCACGTATCTAATTGGTTGGGTGCAATATTTGGATGCTACCGTGATAGCCTCGCTGCTTCCCTGTTTCAATTTGGACGTATGCTCAGGATATGGGACAAGAATGCAAATCTTGTGAAAACTATTCCGCTGAATTTTTCTGACACGTATCGAGTCCCAACATGGGACATTCCCTCTCATCCACAGAAGCCCACAAACAGCGACGAACCACCGACTGATGGGCGTGTCTC
>JGI24185J35167_1001596_pt1 | contig 10270 bp, 8 predicted proteins | sample YNPBryunderm2012_FD_35167 | JGI IMG/M metagenome (IMG submission 35167) | reverse complement strand
CGGTTGTTGGTAATCCCCGCCTCGGGGTTGTTGCGCACCCAGGACTGCGTCACGGTAATGCCGGGGTCCTTATGCACCGTATGATTTCCGCCGAAGTTCAGTCCCAGGAATGCCGGCACCGGTTTCTGGGCCGCGTTGGGGATGTAAATGAGCAGGTCCATCTTCGGGCCATCTTCGCGGCCGGCAAACAGCACCACTACTTCTTTTCTGGTGGCAAGGCCGTCCAAGGCTTTCGGCTCGACGGAGCGCACCACGAACTTCAGGTTTTCGGGCCTGCCGGGCGATCGGCCGTACACGTGCTGCCGAAACAACTCCAATACTTCCGGACGCCGCTTCTGCTGCCATGTCTTGGCGTCGGTAACACGTGTGCCATCTGCCAGCACCAGTGGATCCGGCAGCACGTATTTGGGCACTTTGGCTTCGTCGTAGTTGATATCCGGCCGCGGAGCCGCCCCAAATGATGCCAGCACTCCGATCACCACTAATGCCGCCGCGAAATTGTAAAAAGACATGACACTTCCTCCCGATTGTTGTGAACCCCGACTGCAAGTCAACGACCAATACGCGCTGTGTGGCAAAGCCTTCTGGCCCCTGGGGGACGTGCCCCGTCAAATCCGTTTCCGCAAGCGCCTGCTGCTGGGTACAGCCACCAGCAGCGTCGCACTGCTGGGCAAGCCAGCAGTGGCACCCCGGCAGTCGTCGCTGCCCGGCGTGGACCTGATCGCCGTCCGGGCACAGGCAGCCACAGCGTAGCACTGCTGGGCAAGCCAGCAGTGGCACTGGGCATCCGATGTTACACTGCTGGGCAGTGGCACTCAGCACCCGATGTTACACTGCTGGGCAAGCCAGCAGCGGCACCCAGCGTCCGGGTGCGCACGGCCACGATGTGGCGTGGCGCTGCTAACCTCATCAGTGTACTATCTTCCGGGCCAGCTTGCCACGCAACGTAAATGGCAAACTGCCAAAATGATCTGGCGAAATGACATAGTGCGCGGGGGGCGAATGCCGAGTTCTCGCTGCAAAAACATATCGTTTCATCCCGCGCGACGCATACTGTCGGCCCGTGTCACTTCCCGGCGACCATCAGCAGATCGATGCTTTGCTGCGGTTGGTACGGTTGCCGGTCGTATCCGCCGTAGAACTCGATGGTACTTGCCCCCGCCCGAGCGGCCGCGCTACGCAACATTTCGGCCGTGAGCCCCAGCAACGGCGCCGACTCGGCGTGCAACAGCTCAGCCTGCGGCAGGCCGATGACCAGCAGCTCCACCGCACCACGGTCGCCGCAGCGCCGCACACCTTTGACGATCAGCACTTCGCCGCAGGAAAGCCTGCTGCGCTGGCATTTCTGCCAAAGCGTGGGGCCGTCGGACAATCGCCACAGGTTCAGCAGATGCACCAGCAGCAGGCCGCCGGGACGCAGCGCAGCCAACATTCGCGCGACTGCCTCCCGCGCGGTCTGCTCGTCCGGCGCCAGCGCCAGCGAGTTTCCCACACAGATGGCCAGGTCGAGCGGTCGGGCAGTTTGCACCGGTTGCTCGAATCCGCGCACCACCCAGCGTAGCCCCGGTGGCTGGCCGCACTGCCCTCTGGCGAAGTCGATCATTTCCGGGCTGACATCGGCCGCTTCCACCTCCAGGCCCCAGCGGTGGAACAACTGGGCGTGCCGGCCGGTACCGCAGGCGGCATCCAACACCCGCAAGCGGCTGAAGCGGCCTTCAGCGGCCCCGGCTTGTGCTTCCTGGGAAGCACCCTCGGCGGCGGAGCTTTCCGCGTCGGCCACAGGCGGCGGCTGCACATTTGACATCGCCGGCTGCACGTCGGCCGCATCGCCCACAGCGACCCTGGCCAGCAGCCAGCGATACAGCGGGGTCTCGTTGGCCAGCCGGCGGTCCCAGTCGATCATCGCATCGTACACTTCGGTCAAGTGGGAAAACGGCGGACTCATTGTCTGTGCTGCCGAACTGTTCCGGTTGCCGCAGACCGGCCGGGGGCATCGCCGGAAGGCAGATCGACCGGCCCGCGCTGCACGCTTTCCCATAGTTGCTCTGCTGTGGTTTGCGGTCCTACAGCCACAGATACGATCGGGACGCCCTGCTTGCGATAATACTCCACAAGCGGCGCTGTCCGCTGATGGTAGGTGGCCAGTCTTTGGGCGATGCTTTGGATGTCGTCGTCTTGCCGGGCCATCCGGTCGCCGCCGATATTGGTGCGAATCCGCTCCAGCACTGCTTCGGCTGTGCAGCGAAGCTCGATAACGGCCTTTACATCGAGCAGCTCTGCAATTTTCTCGGCTTGACCGGCGTGTCGCGGCAGCCCGTTGAGCAACACCCACGTGTCCGAGTCAGGGCAGCTTCTTGCCAGGAAGCGCAAGAGGATTTTCTTTGCCAGCGGGAAATGCTGGTCTTCCAGCAAAGCGCCGCGGGCGAGCACGTCGCGGATGAAATCGATCTGCTGGCTGGTGAACTCTTCGGGGCCGGCTGCGTTGGATTGTGGGTCGGTTTGGGTGATGGCGGCCACTGAGCGCAACTGTGCACCGAAGTCGAAGTGGACGCACCGGCGCCCCCACAGCCCACGCGATTCCAGCAATTGGCCCAACGGGGTCTTGCCCGCGCCGGTCGGGCCGATCAACACCACCGCTGGGTGATGACGAGTATTTTGCCGCGAATCCATTTCTTGTGTCTGTTGTGTCAGCGATGCTTTCGGCTGCGTTGCAGCTCGGGGGAAGCCGAATCACCCGGCGGCAGTCGGCCCGATGTCAAGCTGCCGGTCAGAGGTTGTGATCGGCCGGTTTTACGCCCCGACGATGTTTGCCGAAGCCAATGGGCGTCGGCTCGTAGGTGCCCACGAAATCGACTTTGGCCCTGGGCGGAATCTGGTCTTCCATTCCCAGCAGCCAGTAGCAGGCGTTGACCAGCAGCCGGCGGAAGCCTTCGCTTTTCAAATCGCCGGCGTGGCCCATGGTAGTGGTGAACACTCGGGCGGTCTTGCCTTCGCTGCCGGTGTAGGTCTTGATCCATGCCACCGGGACGAGCTTCTTGTTGGGATTGGGTTTGTCGGTGGGATTCATTCCTTCGAGCACCTGGCCCATCACCAATGGCTTGCAGTCGCCGTGCAGCGTGGTCAGGCCGTAAACGTCCGACGGCCCCCAGATGTCTTCACAGCCGCGAACGATGGGATGGTCTTTGGCGTCTTCGGCAATCAGGCCGCGTGTGCTTTCCTTGTTGTGGATGCCGTAGTGGCTGATCCACGTCTCGCCGAACACCTGCCGGCCGTAACCGCCTTTGGGGTCGTTGCTGTTGAAGCTCCACCGGGCGTAGGGACTGTCTTTGCGGCCGAAGTTGAACGGATGCGTAGAGGTACGCAAGCCCATCAGCGGCTTGCCCGAGTTGGTGTAGTCCATGATGTGCTTCATCTGATCGTCCGGCAGCGCACGAAAGCGGAAGAACATGATGAAAAGATCGGCGCTGCGCAGTGCTTCCAGCCCCGGCACGTTATCGACTGTCTGGGGGTCGATCTCCCCGGTCTGCTTGTTGATCGCAAACAGCACAGTGCATTTGAAGCCGTGGTGGACGGCCAGAATCTTTGCCAACTGGGGGATCAATTCTTCGGAGCGATACTCTTCGTCGCCGCAGGCCAGCACGATGTGTTTGCCAACGCCCGGCCCCTGCTTGCCCTCGTAAACCACCCATTGCTGCTGCGACTGGCCGGCCGCGGCCGAAGGCGCCGGCTTAGCGGCCGCAGGCGCCGCCGACTGATCGGCCGCAGCCGCCGGTGTGCAAATGCTAGACGCGATCGATATCGATGTTGCCGCAACCGCAGCGCACAGCAAAACTTGCAGAGTTCTCATCGCTGTCTGCCTTTCTGCATTATGGTTTAGTCTTTTGCGCCGTAACTTATACGTGTTTTGCGCGCATGATTTCAAGTGACCTGGAGCACCGCGCGCCGTCGTGGCCGTGTGCGCAGTGCTAGCGGACGCGACGGAGCGCGTCCCTCCANTTGACCGTAGCGCGTCGCTCNATTACCTCCATTTGGTTGCGGCCGCAGGCCGAGTTATGGTGTCACAGGAGCTTACAGTTTCAAGCGAACCGAAGCAAACTGTATGCACTTGCCAATGTTTTGTTTCTCGGCCGCCAACTGCTCGTCGAGCGTCAGGTGGCTGATTCTGGGCAGCGGCTGCCCATCGGCGCGGCTGCGGACCAGGCGCAAAGTGCGCGCCAAATCCCGCGCCGGCACGTCGCCCAGAGTGGCCATGTACTGCTCGCCCAAGCATGGCACAACAAGCGGATCGCGGGTAATTATCTCCAGGCTGAAGCGCAATTGGGGATTGGCGCGGCGCAGCACGGCCACGATCCGCGGCATGTCGAGGATGCCTTCGCCCAGCGGCACTTCGGCCAGCAAGAAGCCGGCCGGGTGCTCCCGCACGTCCATATCCTTAAGATGNACAGCCGCGGCCAGCGGGGCCAGTGCTTCGACCGTTTCCAGCGGGTCTTCCAACAAGGCGATGCTGTTGCCGGTATCGACGCACACTCCCACTTGCTGGCTGCCCAGGCGCTGTAGTATGGCTAGCAGCTCCTGGCTGCGCAGATCTTTGTGGTTCTCCACCGCCAGGCGCACGCGGTGCTTGCGTGCTACAGGCTCGGCCAGTTGCAGCGATTTTTCGGCCCGCTGGAGGGCCTGCCGGAACTGCTCGGCAGAGCGGAACTGCTCGTAGCGCCGGCCCGGCAGAAGCACGCACCGCACAACGGCAGCGCCCGCCTCGGCTGCGGCGCGCAACTGCGCCTCGAAGCGTTCCAGGGCAGACTGGTCAGGGGGCAGTTCGACGATTCCTTCGATCCACATGTCCAACTGCTCGGCGCGCTTGCGCAACTGCTGGCAATACTGTTGCTGACGGATGCCGATCGCCGTCTGAATGCCGCCAGCGCCGAGNGTGTGGCAGAACTCCAGCATGGCCAGCGGGTCCGACAGGTTGGCCGGCTGCCCACGCCGCCTCGATGCNTCCATGTGTACTGGCAGCCCGTGCAGACAAATGCCCAGCTCGGTCCGCTTCTCATCGGGAGGCGACTGTTGCCTCACGTTTGCNCAATTGCTTGGCTCCGCTGCCTGGCTGAATCGGTCTTGCCATAAAGCTTNCCATACAGCAAATGTCCCGCCGGCGGCTGCCGCCGCGCCGATGAATCGGCGCCGCGAGATCGCCATGCGTTGGTAGNTGNGGGANACNGGATGGTTGTCGTCCACAGAGCGGCCCTCCACAGCTTGCCGNCANCCAATAGCGCCATCGGNNGATGNCAANCCCGCGCTCGGGGCAACCGGTGGACCCGGCGCAAGCCGGCAAGCAAATCGCCCGGCCTGCCTGAGCACAAACGCTCTTACGCACCGCCGACGCCCAGCGCACGCAGTTCGGCATCCCAGGGCTTGCGATACGGTCGGACCAGCATCGCCGCGGCTTGCGGATCGCCGATAATCTGCTCGTTGTCGGCATCCCAATAAATCTTCCGCCCGGTCAGCAGCGAAATGTTCGCCAGGTGGCAGACGGTGGCCACGCGGTGGGCGTCCAGCAGGTTCGCCACCGGCTGGCGGCGAGTTTTGATGCACTCCAGAAAATCGCGCACATGGCCGATGTACTGCTCGTTCCAGTTGCCGGTGCGGTCTTCTACCGGTTCGGTCCACAGGGTTGGCTGGTCGGGGACCAACTGCGGGCCGCCTACTGGATGACCGCCCAAAATACGCGCTACGATGTTGTTGGGATTCTCCTTCTTGTCGGGCACGATGCGGTAGTAGTCGCGCGACAGTTCCAGCGTGCCCTTGGTGCCCAGGAAGTTCAGACTGCCCATGCCAGTCTCTCCCGCCCCCGCGGCGCACTCGCGCCATTGTACGACGGCGGTGAAGCCGGGATATTCGATGATTACGTCCTGCGTGTCGGGCACTTCGCAATTGTCTTTCAGAAACAATCGACCGCCGGCGCTGGTAACGGCCTTCGGGCCTTTCAAATCGTAGAACCAGTACATGGTATCCAGCGAATGCTGCCCCAGGTTGGTCATCTGCCCGCCCGAATAGTCCCAAAACCACCGGAAATGATAGATCGCTCGGTTGGGATTGTATCGCCGCCACGGTGCAGGCCCGAGAAACATCTCCCAATCCAGGTCTTGGGGCGGGTCTTGATCGGGTGGATTGCCGAAGCCGGGCGACACGTTGCGGAAAAGCGGCACTCGACCGACACCAACTGGCCGATCTTGCCGCTGCGCACCGCCTCGCGCGCCCGCCGATAGTGACCACCAGAACGTTGTTGTGTGCCTACCTGGATCACCCGCTTGGTCCGTCGGGCCACTTCCAGCATCCACTGGCCTTCGCGGACGAACAGCGTCAGCGGCTTCTCCACGTACACATCTTTGCCGGCCGCACAGGCCAGCATGGTCATCAGTGCGTGCCAATGGTCGGGCGTGGCGACCACCACCGCGTCGAGGTCTTTGCGGTCCAACATGCGGCGGAAGTCGCCGTATTGGGCGACTTTGCCGTCGCACATCGCGGCAGCAGCCTCCAGCCGCGGGCGATAGGTTTCAGCCACGGCCACCAGATTGACATCCGGCTGCGCCTTGAAGTTCCGCAGGTGTATCCGGCCGATCAGGCCAAAGCCGATTACACCTACGCCGATCCGCTCGTTGGCCCCAAAGGCATTGCCGTACACCGATGCGCTAACCGCAGCCGCCGCTGTAGCGCCGGCGGCGCCGACAAAGCTTCGCCGCGTAATGCCTTGCCAGGACCGATTCCCGCTGTGTCTCATCGAACTTGCTCCGCTGGGAAAAACTATTCTGACGGAAAACCGCGCAGCCGGTCGCGTCGGCGTCCGCAACCTGCTGACATCGCAATCGGGCAAACTGGTATACTGGGTGGTAAGGATCGGCTGGGATGGTCCTCCCGCAGCCAGATGCGCCGCAATTGGGCGCAGAGGGTGCAGGAAAAACGATTCACACACATTGCATACGCATTTTAGTCGGCCGCAACCATGTTAACAACGCAAATCGGCGAAGGGGTACACTGGGTCGGATACGTGGATTGGAACATCCGCGATTTCCACAGCTACGATACCCATCAGGGAACCACCTACAACGCTTACTTGATCCTCGACCAGCGCCCGGCTTTGATCGATACCGTCAAGGCGCCGTACGCGGCACAACTGTTGCGCGCGGTGGGCAGCCTGATCGACCCGGCGCAAGTGCAGTACATCGTCTGCAATCACGCCGAACTGGACCACAGCGGCTCGCTGCCCGAGCTGCTGCGGCAAATGCCCGACGCCACTGTGCTGTGCAACAAGAAGTGCGCCGCGGCGCTGGCCGGGCACTTCGATACCGGCCGGTGGAAGATTCAACTGGTGGGCACTGGCGAGCAGGTATCGCTTGGGCGCCGCACGCTGCGGTTCATCGATACGCCCATGGTCCATTGGCCCGAGTCGATGTTCACCTACGTGCCCGAGGAGGAGCTGCTGCTGTCGATGGATGCTTTCGGCCAGCATTATGCAACCTCGGAGCGCTTCGACGACCAACTGCCGCTAGACATACTGCTGTACGAGGCGAAGGCGTACTACGCCAACATCATCATGCCTTATGGCTCGGCGGTCGGCAAAGCCCTGGATGCCCTTGCAGGCTTGTCGGTTCGCACCATTGCGCCCAGCCACGGGGTCGTCTGGCGCAGCCATGTGGATAAGATTCTGGCGGCCTATCGCCAGTGGGCCGTGTGTCGTCCGGCGGCCAAAGTGTTGGTTCTGTACGANACCATGTGGGAAAGCACCGCCGCGATGGCCGAAGCGATTGCCCAGGGGGCCAGCCAGCCGGGCGTCAGCGTGCAGTTGATTCATGTGCGACGGACCAGCTTGACNCGGCTGGCCACCGAAGTGCTCGATGCCGCCTGCCTGGCGCTGGGTTCGCCGGCGCTGCACCGGGAAATGATGCCCGCTATGGCCGCCGCACTGGCTTACCTCCAGGCGCTGCGACCGCCGGACCGCACGGCGCTGGCCTTCGGCTCTTATGGCTGGGGGAAGGGCGGGGCCGATACGATCCACCAGTGGATCGCCACCATGCCCTGGCAAGTGCTGCGGGAACCGATCCGCTGCCAATACAGACCCGGCAAGGACACGCTGGAAGAATGCCGCGCTGCCGGACGACTGCTGGCCGAGCGGGCACTGGCTGCCGCGGCCCGATAGAGTCTTGTGGCTTATGAGGTGTGCATTGTGGGCCAGTTGTGTTGTAGGGCCATTTGGAGGGCCACGCTCGGTCGTGGTCGTGTGCCTGGTGCTAACGGACGCGACGGAGCGCGTCCCTCCATAACTGCGGTACAGCAAGGCTGATCAAGCGCGGGCCGGCTGGTTCAGCGCCGCTGCTGGTCCTGGCGCTGGCCGACTGCCGGCTGTCCATCCGGGCCGTCCAGGCAGGTCCATACAGGAATTCGCTCCCGGAGCGAGTCCAAGTACTTTTTCATCTGCTCATCGATGCGTTGCTGTTTGAGCTTTTCGCGGATTTCCGACTGCACGGCCTCGAACGGTTCCAGTCCCCCAGGAAGGCGCTCGACCACGCGAACGATGTAATAGCCGCGGTAGTCCTCCAGTATCGGACTCATCGTGCCAGCCGGCAGCCCCTGGATAGCTTTTTCCACCACGTCCGGCACGCGGAGGGATTTATCGGGCCACAGGCGAACAGTGCCATCCGAGCCTGTTTTGCTGGCGCGGGCGACCTCGGCAAAATCCGCCCCGTCGATGACCTGATTGCCCAGCCGGGCGATCAGCGCGTAAGCTTCTTCCTTGTTCGGGTACTGGGAGAAGGGTACGAACATGTACTGCCAGCGGGTTCGGGGCGGACGGTCGAACTGCTGGAGGTTCTGGCGATAGTACGTCAGCATCTGATCCAGGGTGATTTCTTCATCGAACTTGATCTGCTGGCGAAGCCACTGGCGGTAGAGGTTCTGCTCTATAAAACGCTGGCGCTCGCGTTCGATCGAACTGCCGCGGCTCCGCAATGCCTGGTCAAGCTCGCGCCAGCTTCCCACCCCGTAGCGCTTCATCAGCCGCTTCAGCTCATGCTGCTCGAATATCTTGGTAAGCTGGCTCTCGAAGTGGGGCATGTTCTCGCTGGGAATCTTTCTTCGTGCATCGTAACAGACCAGCTTGATTTGAACCGCCTCTTTGAGCAACTGCTCGAGCATCGAACGGCGTAACAATTCGCTGCGGGTGGGGGCTGCCGGCGGGCCTGCCGACCGCATCGCCTCGTCGATCGCCTGCAAGACGTCTTGTATCATCGCCTGCCGCTGCGAGTCGATTTCCTGCGGACTGGGCCTGGGCGAGTTTTGTGGCGCATCAGGCTCTTCGGAACGTTGCTGTGCCGCCCGTTCCTGCCATTGCTCGGCCAAGGCTATCAAGTCGCTGGCCAGAATCGGCTCGGCAGCAACGCGGGCAACCACTACGGCACGCTCCAATACGGCGGCTGCGGCAAGACGATCGGACGGCGGAGACTGCCCACTCGGTTCGGCAGAGTGAGATTGAGGTGTCTGGGAAATATGGCCATTATAGGCAGACTGATATGGCGCAGGGCTGTGCGCCATCGGCGGGCTTTGGGCTGCCGGCGGAAAGTACGGATTATTTACCGGTCCGGAAGGCTGTAACGCCTCATATCCGGCCACCCCTTGCGCTGAACCAGCGGCGCCCGGCGCACCAGGCGTTTGTGCCGCCGCCCCCGGCCAACTGGTCGGTCGTGCGGCCCCGATAGGCGCTTGGGGCGGAGTTCCAATGCTGCTACGCGCTTCAGACCCGCCGGGATAAGGTGAAATCTGTTGACCGCCGGCCGGCTGCCACTGGGCGCGCGCTGGGCTAATCGGAGCAAATACCGCCGCACAGATTACTCCAGCCGCCAGAAACACCCAACCCCATGAGCAGCAAGCGCCGGGGCAGGCCAGCCGACTTGGATGCAGGGAAAACGTGAATCTTGCGCGGCCCGTCGCCGTGTCGGGCGTGCCGCTTGATGGCGATCTGGAATGGCTGGCCATCGACATTGAAGATGAAGATCACCTGCCGCGCCGGGCAGCAGCAAGACCCCGCTGCGCGCAGTGCGGCCCATCGGTTTAGTCGCTTACCGCGTAACTTGTGCGCGCCATGCGCGCATGTTTTCAAGTGATCTGGAGGGCCACGCTCCGTCGTGGCCGTCCACGGCGCGCTAAAGGACGCGACGGAGCGCGTCCCTCCATTTGGTTGCGGCCGCAGGCCGCTTTACTTCCTTACGGCGTAACTTGT
>JGI24185J35167_1001592_pt1 | contig 10283 bp, 7 predicted proteins | sample YNPBryunderm2012_FD_35167 | JGI IMG/M metagenome (IMG submission 35167) | reverse complement strand
AAAAACTTCGCGCTTTTTGGCCGCAGGGGACTTGACAACGTGGGGTCAACCGTTGCAAGATTGTATTGGTTCCGAGAGGTCCGCGGAACAGCGAGCTCGAGGCAGCATGGGAACCTCGGAGCGATGAGCCGGAGAGGCCCTCCGCAAGGCAGGCCGATCCGGGGAGCGATGAGGGGTACCAGGGCTGCACGGGTGAGCTTCCCGAGGCTGAATCGAGCCGAGCGGCGAGCCTGAGGGATCGAGAGATCCCGAGGGGGAGCAAGGGTCGAGGAGGCAACGGGATTACAGCCTGCGGGTTCGGACAACGGGTTTTGGGCGCTGATCTTCCCCGCGCCGCGCAAGCGCCGCGAGGAGGGGAGCCCAAGACCGAACGGGTCCGAGCAGCAAGCTGTAAGGCGGCGAAGGGGCAGGCCAGGAACGATGACCCCGGAGAGGAGGCCCCGAAAAGGGCACCCGCTGCGGGCGAGGGAAAGGCCGCTCCGAGACGCCGGCTCCTTCGGGATCGCAGCGCGGTGCGCCTTCCGGAGCGCTGATCCGCCGCGGCCAAAAGCCACGGCGGGGAGCAACGGAAGAAACGTACGGGCGGCCCGAAGCCACGCTCAGGCCGAGCATGCCGGCTGGGGAGCAAGCTGCGAGGTGGGTCACTCGGAACCGCTTTTGTTTTTAGGTGTCCTCCCTCTTGCGCCAAGCCGCGGCTTGCCCGACTTTGCGCCTCGACTTGTGTCCCTGATAAGACTCGCGGGCAGGCCGGAAGCTGACGAAATTGAGCCGGCAATACTCGCACCGCAAAGGGTGGGCGCCCAGCATGAGCCATATTCGCTGAAGCGGGCCGGCGCGGTAATGATTCAGGGACCAGGCGGCGAGGTCAGTCCGCCAGCACCTCGGGCAGCGCCCCCACCGGATGTTACTTAGCCGCCACGTGCGTGCAACGAATCTGGCGCGACAATCGCGACAACGCAGCGGGCGGATGCCGAGCAGGCTGAGCAGGCGCTCGCGGCGATTGCGGCGGTGCGAGTACCGGAGGTTCCGGCTTCCGCAAAGTGGGCATTCGAGCATGGCGGCAGATCAAAACCGGCCATTGTAGCGCAGCGCGCCGGCATCTGTGTGCTAGAATACCGAGAAGAAATATGTTCGCCGGGCTCGTAGCTCAGTTGGTTAGAGCGCTACCTTGACACGGTAGAGGTCTGGCGTTCGAGTCGCCACGAGCCCACCATGAGGGTTTGCCCGCCCGAGGAATACGGTGGCCGTAGTTCACATTGTTCGCAGCCGCACCAGTGGCTGTGTTACATCGGGTCCACGACGCATTTGAGCCGGCGTTTGGCTGAGCACGCCCGAGGGCACACTCCGGCGACGCGGGGGTGTGGGCCGTGGGATTTGTTGTGGGTGGAGGTGTACGGGTAGCTGGCTGGGGCGAGACGGCGGGAGAGGGGGCTGAAGGGCTGCAAGTCGCGGCGGACCCCGGCCACCTGCGCGCCGCCGGCGGCCGAGCACTGAGTCATTCGAGCGACTGTGGCCGACCGTCTCTACCGCCGGGCATCCCGCTCCCGGGCGCGGCTCGGAACCGATGCATCCCGCAGACCGTGGACCGTTGGAACGGGACGTGGGTACCGCACCAGTGGCGATAGCCGGTGCTGCCAGACGACAGCGCCGGACCGTAACGCTTGCGCGGGCCTTTGCGCCGGAAGCATAGTAGGCTGGACAGGGAGGCATTATGAGCTGTCTTGGCGCGCATGACTCCAGCAAAGGACCCGCATCAGTGCTCGCTCGGCTGACGTGGCTGGGGCCGCTGGCGGGCTTGGCTGCACTGCTTTGGTTTCTGATTCGCGTGATCCCGAAGCCGGCGCGGGCGGCGTATCCCTGCCAGAGGGCCGCAGCGCCCCTGGCCGGAGGGTTCCTCGTGTGGGTGGCCGGAGTGGCCGGCACGCGCCTGCTCCGGCGCAAGCTACTAGTCTTGGGCTGGCGGGGCGGCTCCGTAGCGGCCCTACTTTTGACCGCCGTGTACTTGGTTTGGTTACCGCTTGGCATCACGTCGGAGGCCGGCGCCCAGGAGGCCTTCACGCCGGCGGAGGCTCCGAATCAGCCCTTGGGCGTGGGCAAGGGCATCCATCCCGGGCGCGTGGTCTGGGTCTACGAACCCGACGCCACCCGCTGGGATGGCAAGACGGGCAACTGGTGGGATGACGCCAACACCGACCCGAAGACTGTGTCGGCCATGCTTTCCCAGGCATTGCGCGGCCTGACCGGCGAGAAGACGGACAAGCGTGCCTGGGAGGCCCTGTTCCGTTACTTCAATCGCACGCACGGCTATGGCGATACCGGTTATCGCCGCGGGGAGAAAATCGCCATCAAGATCAACGCCAACCAGGACCGGGGCGGCGAATGGAAGCCGGGCGCCGGCATGCACTGCCCGCAGTTGATCGTGGCGCTGCTCGAGCAACTGGTCAAAACCGCGGGCGTGGCCGCCTCGGACATCACGATTTACGACGCCTCGCGCGGGATCGGTGATCCCATTTATCAGAAAGTCAAATCGCGACCAGAGTTTCACCAGGTACGTTTTGTAGTTACTCCCAAGGCCGCGGGAAACGGCCGCCGTGCTGCGGAGCCGGACCTGGAGAATCCGGTTCATTTCTCCGAAGGCGCTTCGCCGGCCTATCTGCCGCGTGTGGTAACGGAGGCGAAATACCTGATCAATCTCGGCCTGTTGCGAGCCCATACCCTGTTCGGGATCACTTTGTCCGCAAAAAATCACTTCGGCTCGACTTACTTTGCGGACAAAGGAGTGTGGACCCCGGCGCCGCTGCACGCCACCGGCTCGCGCTCCCGCCCGACGGGAAGCTATAACTGCCTGGTAGACCTGAACGGGCACCGCCATATCGGGGGCAAGACGATGCTCTACCTGCTGGAGGGACTGTACGTGGCGGAGCATCAGCAGGGTAGTGTCATGCGGTTCGCCTCGTTTGGAGATCGCTGGACAGCCAGCCTGNTGGCCTCCCAGGATCCCGTGGCGATCGATTCAGTCGGCCTGGACATTCTCCGGGCGGAGCCCNGGGCCACGCAGGTGCGGGGAAACGCCGACAATTACCTGCACGAAGCGGCGCTGGCCGATCGGCCGCCCTCCGGCGCCGTGTACGATCCGGAGCGCGATGGCGTGAGGCTCACCAGCCTCGGCGTCCACGAGCACTGGAACAACCCGAGGGATCGCAAGTACTCCCGAAATCTGGGCAAGAAGGAAGGCATTGAACTGCTGGTGATCGGCAAGCCTCTCCCGTTCCCGGCGAGCCCTCCCGCAACTAGCTCGGACTGACGGACTGGGCCGGCGCGCGAAAAAGTATTTGCTCGAGAATCTCCCGTCGGGCTTCGACGATGGGTTTCTCGAAGTCCTCGCCCGTCTCGATTACGTGCTTGAGATAGCTGGCGGCCAGCCGCGCGCACCATGGGTCAGTGACTGCCCGTCCCATTTTGCGGCTCAATTCGAGCAGAAGGGGGTGGGGCAGAGCAATGACCATCGTCCGCCTCTCGTTCTCTGAGGTCAGGGCGAACTTGACGTCCACCGTGTCGCTGCGCCGGATGGCGATCGCGTTTTGCAGCCAGAGAAACTCGACGCGCCAGGTGCGCCCCAGCAGATCCGGCCCCGCTTCAAAATTGCGAAAGCGCTCGACCATCGCGCCTATGCTAACACGGGCGCCGCGCTAGGCGCGCGGCGGCTATAATGGTGCGCTTGCCAGGGAGGTCGAATGCAGGATTTGTTCTCGGTCCGTGACAAGGTGGTTCATGTTTGCGGCGGCTCGCGCGGCATCGGGCGCGCCATCGCCATGGCGTTTCATGAGGCGGGCGCGCGGGTGATCGTCAGCGCGCGCCACCGCGAGGCTCTGGCGGCAACGGGCCTCGAATTCGAGGTCTGCGATCTGGCTGACAGCCACCAGATCCGGCGCTGCGTGGATACCATCGTGGCCCGCCACGGCCGGCTGGACGTGTTGTTCAACGTGGCGGGCATCAATTACCGGCACGCGGCGGAAACTTATCCGGAGCAGCGTCTGGACGAAGTGCTGGGGATCAATCTGCGCGGAAACTATCTGATGGCGCAGGCCTGCGGTCGCGTCATGATCGGGCAGGGAGGCGGCAAGATCGTGAATGTGGCGAGCTTTCACAGCCATTTCAGCCTGGCAGGTATGGCGCCGTACGGGGCCAGCAAGGGCGCCATCACGGCGATGACGCGCGCTCTGGCCGTGGAGTGGGCGCGCTATAACATTCAGGTCAATGCCATCGCGCCCGGCTTCATCCAGACCGACATGAACAAGGCGCTCTGGGAGCAGGAAGAAATCCGGCGCTGGGCGCTGGAGCGCACGCCGGCTGGGCGGCTGGGCGTGCCGGAAGATCTTGTGGGCGTGGCCATCTTTTTGGCCAGCGCCGCCAGCGATTACATGACGGGCCAGGTTGTTTACGTGGACGGCGGGCTTACGGCCGGACAGACCTGGCCTCTGACGGTGCCCCGATGAAGATCCCACGGATCGCGGTGCTTACCTCGGGCGGTGACGCGCCCGGTATGAACGCGGCCATCCGCGCCGTCGTGCGTACCGGCGTGGCCAAGGGTTACGAAGTGTACGGTGTGCGGCACGGCTACCGCGGCCTGATCGCAGGGGATTTCTGCCCGCTCACACCGCGCGACGTGGGCGGGATCATGCAGCGCGGCGGCACCATTCTGGGCAGCGCGCGCAGCGAAGAGTTTCGCAGCGAGAGCGGGCGCAGCCAGGCCTTGCGGCGGCTCGACGATAGCGGCATCGAAGCGGTGGTCGTGATCGGCGGAAACGGTTCTCAGACGGGCGCCCATGCCTTGGGGAAGGCGGGTTTCCCCGTAGTCGGTGTGGCCTCCACCATTGATAACGATCTGTATGGCTCCGATATCACGCTGGGAGTGGACACGGCTTTGAACATCGCGCTGGAAGCGATTGACCGTCTGAAGGTCACGGCTTCCAGTCACCAGCGCGCCTTCGTCGTCGAAGTTATGGGCCGCGACTGCGGCTATCTGGCTCTGATGACCGGGATTGCAGGCGGCGCCGAAGCCATCACGCTCCCCGAGGTGGAAACCGATCCGGAAGAGATCGGCGCCGAGATCCGGTCGGCTTATGAGCGAGGTAAGCCGCACGCCTTGATCGTCGCCGCCGAAGGGGCACGGTGGAACGCGCAGGCCCTCGCGGAGTATTTCCGGGGCCGCAAGGAGTGGTTGGGATTCGAGCTGCGCGCCACAGTGCTGGGCCACGTGCAGCGCGGCGGCGCGCCGACCTTCGCGGATCGGATGCTGGGCACGCGGCTGGGCGCCGAAGCCGTGGAATGTCTGGCCCGCAAGGAGTACGGCGTGCTGGTAGGCGTGCAGCGGGGGGAGCTGGTGACGACGCCGCTCGAGGAGGTCGTCGGGCGCAAGAAACCTCTGGACTTGGGTCTGCTGCGCCTGGCGGGTGTGCTTGCGCGTTGATCCGGCCGATATGTTAGATTGACTCTTTTGGGGATGGGCATTGGCTTGGATCAAATGACTAACGCGCAGTCATTCCCTCTAAGGAAGCACCGAGAGGAGGGGTATCGTGAAATCTGTCGAGAGATTAACAACCACGGGTTTATTGCTTTGTCTGCTGGTTGGGCCGCTGGCGCTCTTGGGTCAGCAGGGGCCGGACAGCGAGCGAGTCCCGGTGATCATCGGATTCAATCGTCCGCCTGGACCTGCCGAGCAGGCGCTGGTGCGTGGCGCCGGAGGCCTGGTCAAGCACACTTACCGCCTTATTCCGGCCATCGCCGCGGAACTGCCCGCGCAAGCCGTCCGGGCGCTGGAGAATCACCCGCTCGTGAGCGTGATCGAGCCGGATGTGAAGGTGTATGCCATCAACGAGTACAACACGTCATGGGGCGTCGCGAAAATCGGCGCCCAAACCGTCCACACCAACGGTAATAAGGGTGGCGCGGTCAAGGTTTGCGTGATTGACTCGGGTATTGACGTAGACCACCCGGACCTGTCTGCGAATTACCGTGGCGGCTGGGATTTCGTGAACGGCGACTCGGATCCTTCCGACGACAACGGCCACGGCACGCATGTGGCGGGCATCATTGCGGCCACCTTGAATAACTCGGGCGTGGTGGGCGTGGCGCCGGAAGCCTGAATTTACGCATACAAAATTCTGGATCGAAACGGATCCGGCAGCTTCAGCAACGCGATCGCCGCCATCGAGCGGTGCATCGCCGACGCCGGCTCCGGGGCGATCACCAACAACAGTTACGGCTCGGGTACAGACCCAGGCACGCTGGTAAAAGCCGCCTTTGACAACGCGTATAACAACCATGGCGTGCTTCACGTCGGCGCGGCAGGCAACGCCACGGCGATCAGTTGCAACCAGGTTTCGTACCCGGCCCGATATGATTCGGTGATCGCCGTCGGCGCTACCAACTCGAGCGACCAGATTGCGAGCTGGTCGTGCCGNGGCCCCGAAGTTGAGCTTTCGGCGCCCGGAGTGAGCATCACATCCACTTATCCGAATGACACATATGCCTCGGCCAGCGGCACATCTATGGCTGCGCCTCATGTGGCGGGCGCCGCGGCCTTGGTCATCAAGGGTGTGCCGGTGGACCAGAACGGCGACGGCCGGGTCAATCAGGTGGACGTGCGGCTGTGCTTGCAAAGAACAGCCCTGGATCTGGGCTCTGCCGGACGGGATACGGCGTACGGTTACGGGCGCGTGCGTGCGGATGCCGCAGTGACGGTTTGCCAGAGCGTACCCTCCCCGGACACGCCTCCCGCTGCTCCCTCCGATTTGGTGGTTACGGCCACCGGACGCAACTACGTCAGCCTGGCGTGGCAGGATAACTCCGCCAACGAGACGGGCTTCGAGCTGGAGCGCTGCACAGGATCGGGCTGCACCAATTTCGCGCTGATTGCTACTCTGGGCGCCAACACGACGAGTTATACCGACAGCGGCCTGGCGCGCAGGACCACTTATCGTTACCGGGTCAGAGCGCGCAACAACGCCGGGGCTTCAGCTTATTCCAACACGGTGACCGCGACAACGAGGTGACGGCGAATGGCCGGCGCGCTCGACTTGGCGGCGCGTCGGCAGCAGTGAGGAGTGCTGCGCCTGGCTTTCAATTCCGCGCAGGGTGACTGGTCCCCGTTCCGGGTCGTCTTCTGTTACTGCGCCACGGCGCAGGCCTGGGGGCTCCGCGCGCCCTCGAGATCCAAGCCGGCGTCGAATGCCCGGTTCCCGTTGCAGTCGTTCCAGGCCCTGACTACATAACAATACTGCGTACCCTTGGACAGGCCGCTGTCGACATACGAGAGCGTCGAGGCGCTCACTCCGGCGCGGAATTGCAGTTTGCCCGCCTGCGCGTAATAAATCCGGTAGCCCCCGTTGGGCGCTGGGCTGGCGGCGGTCCAACTCAGTCTGACGGCGCGCCGGTCGCCGGCCGCCGTTAGACTCGCCGGTGCCCCTGGGGCAGAACAAGCGGGCGCCGGCAGTGTTCCCCAAGTCGCCGAGGCCATCACGTACGGCTCGGCCATGCCGGTGTTCAGCCAAGTTTGCAGCAGTTTTTCGCCCTCGCCGGCCAGGAAGGGATTCCGGCGCGTGTTGGCAAGATAGAGGAACTGGATGTATTCCCAGCTTGTGGGCTGATAGAGGAGGCGAATTTCAGCGTACACGGCGCCTGTCGGCGGGTTGAGCGGCACCTCATCCCAGTGCCGGTACGTACCATTCGTATCCAGGTACAAGTTCGCCGGCACCGGAAGGGCGTTGCGCTTGCGCGCCTCTTCGTATTGCATCCCATAGGGCGGAATGCGGTTGTCCTTGGAAATGTAATTGTTCAGCGCGAAGTGGAACGTGTCGGCATATTCAACCGAGCCGTTGGCGAGATCCCCAAGTGTCAGCTTGACCATCCCGGTAATGCGATCGAAAGCCAGAGGAAGCCAATCCGGGTAACCAAGGCTGCGGAGCTGCTGGGCCCAGGTCTTCGTCATGGCGTAGTGAGCTTCGTAGACGCGTGTGTTGGGATCGTTGAGGTCCACGAGGCTCTTCACCCTCAAGTTACCCAAGCCGGGCAGGTTTACATCGATCCAGTCGTACTTTCCGTCCTCGCGCAGCAGTGTGCCTACACTGTCGTACCAGCGGATGTTGAGCCACATCCGGCGGCCCTCGGGGTAGCCGGTGATGAGTTTGTGCCCGGTGAGGTTGACGATTTTCACTTTATTGTCGGGCAGCACCTGGAGGGCTGCGGCCCAACTCAACTGCTGGCGCGCCCGAGCCTGGCCAGCCCGGATGGCCTCCACCTGGACCGCCGTTAGACCACCGCCCAGCCGGAGCAAGCCGCGGGCAGTTTGCCAAAGGATCGCTTCCGCAGCCCAGTAATTGCCACCGGTCATGTCATGCAGCGGCAGATCGGTCCGCACAGGGGCGCCCGCCTTGTTGCAACCTTGCCCTGTGACCGCGCGCATGTGACAGGTCTGGCAAGTGAAATAACGGGGCGTGCCGTCGGCGTAATTGCCGCGCGCCGCCTCGTAGGCCGCGCGGATCGCGCCTGCTTGAAGTTCGGCAGGCAGCTTGCCGTAGTCGCTCACCAAAGTCGAGCCCAGCCGACCCGACTTGAACTCGCTGAAGGTTCGCTCCACAATCCCGTACTGGTAGGGGAAGTTGTTGAACGCCGCCTTCGCAGTGATCGGCGCGCCCAGAGTCCCGCTGGCCGTGACTGCATCGGCGGTAGGCTGTTTGCCGTGGTTGTGAGCCAGGTCCCCTACGGCGGGATTGGAAACGTCATGGCAAGACCCGCAGAACTCGGCCATGCGGTGGAAGCGGCTGGGCAGCGACCGGTGCCGGGCCGAGGCGTCAAAATAAGGACCGAGCTTCTCGTTGCCGCCCCAAAGCGAGAGCATTCCGCTCCCGTAATATCCCGTCGGGGGAGTTTTTGCGGTCATTGGCGATGAACGGCGCAATCATCACGCCGCGATGCTCGGAATTATCCGGATTCGTCATTTTGTGGCAAGTGTCGCACTCCACCCCGTCGGCATCGGAGGCGGTCAGCGCCGAGCCGTCGGTGGGCGTCGAGCGACCTGCATACCAGCCCCCAGTGCTATGACAACGGATGCACAAATCGCCGGCGCCGTCGAAATCCTGCTCGACCACGGCCAGAGTCGCCCAGAACAGCGGATCGCGCGACGCGTTGGCCATCATGCTGCCACGCCAGTTGAAGGCCGGCTCGACAGCGGAGTTGTATCCCCCGTGACAGTTATCGCACTTGTCGGGAGTTTCTAAATTCCGGACCTCGTTCTGCTGAGTGCCCGGCTGCTGAATTTCGTTGGGAACCACCGTCGCTGCGATGCACAGAACAGCGACGGCGACAATCGCGGCGAGCTTGCTTCGGGCGAAAGACATGTGAGCCCCCCTTTGCGATAGGCCAGTCCCAGGCGAATGACATTCTGGTTGGCAGCAGCGGAGCGAGCGCGCAAGCCCGAAAGAGGCATCGCTATAGCGAAATTTTACGGCCAGCAAACCCCGATGTCAACACAAAAAGCTCTGAGTACCTTTAAGTCTTTTTATCTCTGTGGGTTAGCGCTCGAGTGGTCCCCACGAAGGGATCGAAACCCCCCCGACACAGCAGTAAGGAATGACACCGGACCGACCGCCTTGCACCCGTCCGCTCCCTCGTTCTGTGGACTCACGGACGACGGTTTGGTCCGCGGCGTCCTCGGGGCTTTTGGCGCTCGTTTTCGCGAAGGTAGTTGGCCGCTCGCGCCGGCCGCGATGCCTCCTGGTCCTTGGCGCTCATCTTCGCGAGGGCGTTTGGCCATAGGCTGCTTGCCCAAGCCTTCATGCGAGGAGCTGAGAAACCGTTGACCACCCGGTTGAGACACTGACACCTGTGATCAGGCGGTCACCCGCGTGCCCGCCACGTTGATCGAGCTTTGTGAAGGGGTGCTCGAAAAAAGCGAAGAGACCTAACAGCTCGTTGGCTGCTGCTGCCGCGGTGCATTGATGCTGGGCGCTCGGGGTCTGACTGGGTCGCCCAGCCCTTGCTGACGATAAGATTCTCCAATTACGACGCCCGGTCATGGGGCGAGGTGTTGGGGGCCTGCCCGGTATGGAGCCACCCGCCGGGATCGAACCGGCGACCTGCTGATTACGAATCAGCCGCTCTACCAGCTGAGCTAGGGTGGCTTTGCAAACGCTATTATACACTACACCCTGATGGCTACCCACTCACCGTCGGACCTCTTGCCCAGTCGCCGCAGCTTCCTGGCCGGCCTGGCGGCCTCGGCC
>JGI24185J35167_1001570_pt1 | contig 10408 bp, 10 predicted proteins | sample YNPBryunderm2012_FD_35167 | JGI IMG/M metagenome (IMG submission 35167) | reverse complement strand
AGGCAGGAGGTTGGGTGACTTCGCGGTGTTTTGGTTGGGCGGGATTTCAGATGCTTCGCTTCGCTCAGCATGACAGCCCCCTTTCCTTCCCCCGCATCCTGGGAAACAGCGACTGCGCCGCTGTTTCCCCCAGGCCAAATGATGGCCCCGCCATCATGAGCTGTTGCGGGGCATCGGGCGTGACGAGGGGTCGGCGGCATCGTGGGGCTTTGGTTGGGCAGGATTAGATGCTTCGCTTAGCATGACACCTGTCATCCTCCCGCCCTGCCTAGGGCAGCGCGGAGGAGAGCAGGACGACCTCGGTCGTGCCCATCTCGCCGGTATCGCGCAGCTTGACCATCCCCACCCCTGGCGCATACCAGACGCTGCCGCTGGAGGAGAAGGAGAAATCGAACGGCAGGTCGCCGAGTAGGGCAATGGTGAGCCGATAGGTGCAATCGGCGCGCAGGGCCTCGAACGCCCCAGCCGGCACGCTCACCGACTCCACGCCGACCGCCCGGCACGACATGTTGAGCGTGCTGCGCGCCGTGACGTTCCTATCGCCGGTGTTGAACTGGCCAAGGTATACGATTGTCTGCGTCCATTGTGCGCCGGGTTGGGGGTCGGCGGGGAGCGTCAGGCCCTCGTTCGACTCGACGGTGAAGTCGGTCTGCGCGCCGCCGGCGGCGACGCTCGCGCTGCCGCCCGGCGTCAGGCTGATCAGGTCGCCCTGCTGGCAGGCCCAACTGCCGCGCCGAACGGCCCCGCTGGCGAAGCTGTCCTGGTCGTCAAAGCCATCCGCGCGGACGCCGATGATGGCGCGGGTGAACGTGTCGTTGACGCTCCCGCTCACGCGGTAGGTCCAGGCAGCGCCCTGGGCGATTGGGTAGTAGCGATTTTGGCAGGCGGCGGCGATGGGCGCCGGCGCGGTGGGGGATGGCAAGGGCGGCGCAGGGGTCGCGGTCGGCGGGCTGGCCGTCTCGCCAGCAGTTGGCGGGGCGAGCACGGTCGCAGTGGGCGAAGGCGTCAACGGGCTGGCCGTCTCGCCGGCAGTTGGTAGGGCGAGCACGGTCGCAGTGGGCGACGCCGCAGGCGGACGCTCGGTGGAAGCATCCTGCTGGGGCGCGCCGGCGGCGCAGGCCACGAGCAGGACGAACAAGGGGAGGGCATAGATCAAGCGCATGGCGACTTCTCCTCATGGGGATTCTGCACAGCCCCCATGTTATGGATCGGGCGTCCCAAAAGCGTCCTGCCGGCCGGCTTGAGGTTGGGATGAGGGCAATAGGGGCGTGGGCCGCTCGCTCGCCATACCAGTCTGTCGTACTGGGCGCTCGCCGAGCACGCTGCCTCCCAAAGGCCGCTATGGGGATGCCGGCAGCCGGGCCATTGGGATCAACCCTCAGGTGCCCTCCTCGCCGGCCGCCTCCTCTGCCACCGCCAGCGCGACGCGGATGGCGTTCTCCACGGCAACGGCCTTGGCCTCCAGCACCACCTGCTCGCCCTCGGTCCGCTGGGCGATCACGCCGCAGATGCAGGCCGCCCGAAAGCCATAGGCGCTGCCCATCTTGAACAGCGTGCCGCTCTCCATCTCGTAGTTGAGGATGTTCAGCCGGCGGTATTCCTCGGTGATCCCGCGCAGGGCGCGCAGCAAGTGTGGATTGGCCGAGGCCGCCCGCTCCTGGCCCTCGTAGAAGGTGTCCACGCTGGCGGTGATGCCGACGTGGTGTTCCACCCCCAGCCGGCGCGCTGCCTGGGCCAGCGCCACGGTCAGAAATGGGTCGGCGACCGCCGGATACTCTACCGGCGCGATGTCGTTAGCCGCCCCCTGCCGGCACAGCGCCGCGCTGCTGATCACCACGCTGCCCGGCCGCACATGCGGCTGGATGGAGCCGCAGGTGCCGACGCGGATGATGGTGCGGATGCCGACCTGGACCAGCTCGTTGACCACGATGCTGAGCGAAGGTGCGCCCATCCCGCTGGTGGCCGAGAGCAGCGGCCGGCCGTTGGGCAAGCGCCCGACGTAGCTGTTTAATCCGCGGTTCTCCGAGAGCTTGCGCGCGTCTCGCAGGTGGCGCTCGGCGATCTGGCGCGCGCGCTCCGGATCGCCGCTCAGCAGCGCGACCGTCGGCGGCGGGTCGCCCAGGTCGCGCCGGCCAAACCCGATGTGATACAGAGGCTGATCTGCGCTCATGGTGGCATAGCCTACACCAGGTGCAGGCCGGGCGGGGACGTTCGCCCGACGCGCCGGCCCGTCGCGTTGCGCATCTCAAACGCCTGCCCAACCAAAGCTCTACCCAGCCACCGAACACCTTGCCTCATTCCCGCGCGTGCGGGGGACGCCCCCTACACCACTTTGTCAGCACACGTCTCGGTTGAGATGCTTGAACGATATTCGTAAACGCCCCTTTGACGGGTGCATTCACCAAAATGGGAAGCAACACAGCGCGCCTTCTAGGCGACCACCAAGGATGCTGTGCCTTCAAATCTGCGTGTTCTGCGCGTGGGATCGGTCTCGCCCACGACCGCAAATGCTCTCTCCTTTGACACTCTCAGGGCGGGTGTGCTAAGATCAGCCCAGTTAGCGCTGTCAGCGGCTGAGTGCTAATGCGCGTCTAACAGTCGCATGGCAAACTCATGCGCAGTTCTGAGCCTTGGAGGAAGAACAATGTCCAAGAAAACGGATTCCACTCTCACGAAGATCAACGTACGTCCCCTTGCTGACCGCGTGGTCGTTGAGCCGATGGAGGAAGAAGAGGTCACGTTTGCCGGTGGCAAGTTGGTATTGCCGGAGACTGCGAAAGAGAAGCCGCAGAAGGGCACGGTTCTGGCCGTCGGCCCAGGTCGCAAAGACGACAGCGGCAAGCTCATCCCGATGGACGTTAAGGAAGGCGATGTGGTGCTGTATGCCAAGTATGCCGGCACAGAGATCAAGCTGGATGGCAAAAAGTACCTCATCCTCAAGGAAAGCGACATTCTCGCAATCATGGAGTAATCGCGTATTTGGCGCATAGCGTCCTCAAATCACATCACTAGGAGAGGAGAAACACCTATGGCAAAGCAACTGGTCTTTAATGAAGAAGCACGCCGCAGCCTGAAGCGCGGTGTGGACATTCTGGCGAACGCAGTGGCAACCACCCTCGGCCCCAAGGGGCGCAACGTGGCGTTGGACAAGAAGTATGGCGCGCCAACGGTAACGCACGACGGCGTGACCGTGGCCAAGGAGATCGAGCTGGCCGACCCGTTTGAGAATATGGGCGCTCAGCTCCTCAAAGAAGCTGCCACCAAGACAAACGACATCGCCGGCGACGGCACCACCACGGCCACGGTTCTGGCCCAGATCATCGTCAACGAGGGGTTGAAGAACGTGGCAGCCGGCGCAAACCCAATGCTGATCAAGCGCGGCATTGAGCGCGGCGTCGAGGCGGTCGTGGAACACATCAAGAACATGGCCGTCGAGGTCAACAAGAAGGACCAGATCGCGCAAGTCGCCACCATCAGCGCCCAGGACGCCGAGATCGGCAACTTGATCGCTGAGGTGATGGACAAGGTCGGTAAGGACGGCGTCATCACCGTCGAAGAGAGCAAGTCGCTCAACTTCGAGACCGAATACGTGGAGGGCATGCAGTTCGACCGGGGCTACATCTCGCCGTACTTCATCACCAACCCGGAGCGCATGGAGGCCGAGATCAACGAGCCTTACATCCTGATCCACGACAAGAAGATCAGCGCCGCAGCCGACCTGATCCCGCTCCTGGAGAAGCTGGTTCAGCGCGGCAAGCGCGACCTGGTGATCATCGCCGAGGACGTGGACGGTGAGGCGCTGGCCACGCTGGTGCTGAACAAGCTGCGCGGCATGCTTAACGTGCTGGCGGTCAAGGCGCCCGGCTTTGGCGATCGCCGCAAAGCCATGTTGCAGGACATCGCCATCCTCACCGGCGGCCAGGTGATCACCGAGGAGATGGGCCGCAAGCTNGAGGGCGTGACGATCGAGGACCTGGGCCGCGCTGACCGCGTGGTGAGCACCAAGGACGACACCACCATCATCGGCGGGCGCGGCGATGAGAAGCGCATCAAGGCGCGCATCGAAGAGATCCGCGTCGAGATCGAGAAGAGCACCAGCGACTACGACAAGGAGAAGCTGAACGAGCGTCTGGCCAAGCTGGCCGGCGGCGTGGCCGTTATTCGCGTCGGCGCAGCCACCGAGACCGAGCTGAAGGAGAAGAAGCACCGCGTGGAGGACGCGCTCTCGGCAACCCGCGCGGCGGTCGAAGAGGGCATCGTGCCCGGCGGTGGCGTGGCCCTGCTGCANGCCATCAGCGCCCTGGAGAACATCAAGATGGAGCAGGAGGATGAGCAGGTCGGCATCAACATCCTGCGCCGCGCGCTGGAAGAGCCGATCCGCCGCATCGTGGCCAACGCCGGCATGGATGGCAGCGTGGTCGTGCAACAGGTGCGCGCCATGAGCAAGGACAAGGACAAGAAGTTCTTCGGCTACGACGTCATCGCCGGCGAATACGTGGACATGCTCAAGGCGGGCATCATTGACCCGGCCAAGGTCACCCGCGGCGCGCTGCAGAACGCTGCCTCGATCGCCAGCATGATCCTCACCACCGAGGCGCTGGTGACCGACATTCCGGAGAAGGAGAAGGCGGCCAAGTCAACGCCGGACGCCGGCGGCGACTTCTAAACGCAGCACACAAAAGGCGCAGGGAGATCCCCTGCGCCTTTTTGTTTTTACGCGCCCGATGACTGGGCGCGCCGCCAAGCTTCATATTCTTCGCGCGCGTCCTCGCGCAGCGGATAATATTTGCGCAGATCGCCCCCCTCGGCCAGCTTGATGCGCGAGAACTCCTCCCACTCGCGGTGCTCCATCGCTCGTTTCAACAGCTCCGGAGCGAGCTTGACCGGCACCACAACCACCCCATCATCGTCGGCGATGATGATGTCGCCGGGCATCACCAGCACATTGTTCATGGCGATCGGCACGTTGACCGCAAAGGGCATTAGATTGGTTTGGGTATGAAAGTTCGGCGTGACCCCGCGGATCCATAGCGGCAGGTCAAGCTTTTGCACATTCGGGTAGTCGCGGATACAGCCGTCAATCACCACGCCGGCTCCGCCTCGCCCTTTGAAATAAGTCAACATCATCTCGCCGAAGATGCCGCTGCTCATGTCGCCGCGCGCGTCCACCACCACGATGTCCCCAGGCTGGGTGTGATAGAGGACGTGGCGGTGCAGTTGCAATTCGACGTTGTCATACTCGCTCTGGCCATACAGGTCCTCGCGCTTCGGCATCATCTGGAGCGTCAGGGCCGGCCCAACGGCGCGCTTGCCGTGATTCCAGGCCACCGGCCCGCGGATGTGCGGGTCGCGGATGCCCAGGCGCGCTAACTCGCCGGCGGCTGTCGCGGCGCCGATCTGCCGCAAGCCCTCGATGAGCGATTGGGGGGGACGGACGATATCGGGTGTCTCGATCATGCTGGGCACTATAGCTTAGCGCGGCGAGCCGGCAAGCGTCAATGCCACTTCGCGGCCCGTGCGCGCCGAATGCTCGATGGCCTCCAGAAGTCGAACGACCTGCAAGGCTTCTTCCATCCTCACCAGCAGCGGCCCCTCGCCGCGAATGGCGCGCACGAACGCTTGAACCGAGAGGATCCACGATCGCTCATCGGGATACGGCATAAGCGCCACATCACCGCCGACGACCTTGCCATCTTGAGCGCGATAGTGCTTCAACGCCAGCGCGTCATTGAACAAGCCGGTGCGATCCAATCCTCCTCGCGTGCCGAAGAGCGCCAGGCGATCCTCGGGCGGCGCAAAGGCCGCCCAGGTCACCAGGAGTTGTATTTGGCCTCCATCCTCCAGCGTGAGCACAGCGAACGCCGTGTCGTCCACGTCGAAGCGACCCTCAGCGGAGAAATCTGCGCCCCAACTGCCCAGCCCGACCTTCTGCGCGCCCAGCTCCCCNGAGAGAAACCCCTTCACCGCAACCACCGTTGGGAAGTCCAAAATGAACATCACCAAGTCCAGCATGTGAACGCCGATGTCGTAGAGCGCGCCGCCGCCGGCCATGGACTTGTCTGTAAACCAGCTCCCATAGCCAGGAATCCCCTGCTGGCGAATCCAGCGGGATTCAGCGAGATAAACGCGCCCCAATTGGCCAGAGGCGACGATATGGCGCATGGTCTGCGCGCTGCGGTCGAAGCGCATGTGCTGGTTGATGCTGAGCAGGCAGCCGTTCTGGCGGGCTGCTTGGATCATCGCCTCGGCGTCGGCGCTGGAGATGGCGATCGGCTTCTCGCACAGCACGTGCTTGCCGGCGTTTAAGGCGTCAATTGAGACGGGGGCGTGCAGGGCGTTCGGCAAGCCCACCGAGACGACATCAATCTCGGGACGCGCCAGCAGCTCCCGATAGTCGGTGAAGACAAGCGGGATGCCGAATTGCGCAGCCACCGTCTGGGCGCGGACCTGGTTCACGTCGCAAATCGCGACCACTTCCACGCCTGCGGCTTGGAAGCCGGGAATGTGCCCTCGCTGACCGATCGCGCCGGCGCCGATCACGCCAGCTCTGAGAATCTGCGTGCTCATGTCTTCTCCTATGTCTGCCCCAATATGTGCACGGCGTCAGTGTATCACCCCGCCAACCACGACCGTCGCTGCGCTAGCATGACAGTGAGGCAGGTGTTAGGTGACGCCGCAACGCTCGGCATGACAGGCTGGGATGGCTAGCGAGCAGCTCCGCGTGAATGCACCCGCGGCGTGCAATTTTGGCCGGCAGGCGTAAAATGAGGGCCAAATTAATCTCAATGAAACAGGCCACCGCACCCCCTATGACATCCTCAACCGAGCGTCTTAAGACGCGCAGCCGTGAACTAGAAGGACCTGCCCGCGCCCCGCACCGCGCGTTCATGCGCGCGATGGGGCTGACCGATCAAGACCTGCGCCAACCTTTGGTGGGCGTGGCGCACACGTGGAATGAATCCACCCCTTGCAACATGTCCATGAGCTTCCTGGCTCAGGAAGCCAAGCGTGGCATCTGCGAAATGGGCGGCACGCCGCGCGAGTTCGTCAGCATCGCCGTCAGCGACGGCATCGCCATGGGCCATGAGGGCATGAAGGCGTCCCTGGTCAGCCGCGAGGTGATCGCCGACTCCATCGAGCTGATGATGCGGGCGCACTGCTACGATGCCCTGTTCGGCATGGCCGGCTGCGACAAGAGCTTGCCCGGCACGTTGATGGCCATCGGGCGGTTAAATCTGCCGAGCATTTTCCTCTACGGCGGCACGATCAAGCCCGGCAAGTTCCGCGGGCGCGACGTGACCATCCAAACCGTCTATGAGGCGGTCGGGCAATACGAGGCGGGTCTGATCAGCGAAGAAGACCTGCATGAGCTGGAGTGCGTCGCCTGCCCAGGCATCGGCTCTTGCGGTGGTTTCTTCACGGCGAACACGATGGCCAGCGTTGGCGAAGCGCTGGGCATGTCGCTCCCCGGCAGCGCCTCGCCGCCGGCAGTGGACGAGGAACGCAAGGCTTTCGCTTATGAGAGCGGCAAGGCGCTCATGCAATTAATGCGGCGCGGCATCCTGCCCAGCGACATCATGACCAAGGAGGCGTTCGAGAACGCCCTAACGGTGGCGTTGGCGATGGGTGGCTCGACCAACATTGCGCTGCACCTGCCGGCGATCGCCCACGAACTCGGCATCAAGCTCACCTTCGACGACTTCACCCGCATCACCTGTCGCACGCCGCACATCGCCGACATGACCCCAGGCGGCAAATATGTCATGGAGGACCTGCATCGCATCGGCGGCGTGCCGGTGGTGATGAAGACGTTGCTGGACGCCGGCCTGCTCCACGGCGATTGCATCACCGTGACGGGCAAGACCGTGGCCGAGAACCTCAAGCGCGTCAAAAACGCCGAGCAACTCACCAAGCAGGATGTCGTATATCCGGTCAGCAGGCCGCTGCGCGAGAGCGGCGGCATCGTGATCGTCAAGGGCAACCTGGCGCCGGAGGGTGGGGTGGTGAAGGTGGCGGGCGTGAAAAACCTGAAGCACGTCGGGCCGGCGCGCGTGTTCGACGACGAACAATCCTGTGCCGAGGCGGTGGCGCGCCGTGAGATCAAGCCTGGTGACGTGGTGGTGATCCGCTACGTCGGCCCGAAGGGTGCTCCCGGCATGCCAGAGATGCTTGCCGTCACCGCCGCCATCCGCGGCCAGGGCCTGGGCTACGAGGTGGCGTTGCTCACCGACGGACGCTTCTCAGGCGCGACGACCGGCTTGATGGTCGGCCACATCGGGCCAGAAGCCTTCGTCGGCGGCCCGCTTGCGATCCTGCGCGATGGCGACATCATCGAGATTGACGCCACCAACCCGGCCAAGGGCAAGCTCAACGTCAAGCTCAGCAAGGAGCAGATCGCCACCCGTCTGAAGAAATGGAAGCCGCCCAAGCCGCGTTATAAAACAGGAGCGCTGGCCAAATACGCACAGCTCGTGGGCCGCGCTTGCGATGGCGCGGTGACACATTAGTCTCGCCACGTCGGCAGCAGGCGCAAGCTACGCGCTGCGTAGCCGCGGCTCTATCGTCAACTTAATCGCGGTGCGCTCGGTGCCGTCTATAACGACCTCGCTAAACGACGGGATCACCACGACATCAATGCCGTCGAGCAACAGGTAGCCGCGCGCGATGGCGACCGCCTTCACAGCCTGGTTGACCGCGCCTGCGCCGATGGCCTGCACTTCGGCACGCTTATGCTCGCGCACGACGCCGGCGATCGCGCCAGCAACAGCGGTTGGCCGAGATGTCGCAGAGACCTTGATGAGTTCCATTGCTCGTCTTCCCTCCTGCTCCAATGCTGCGCATGCTTGTGTTAAGTTTACTTTGAATACTAACAGGTTTTAGATCGGGGCAGGTTTTTCGGCTCGGGGTGCGCACGCCATCAAGCACGACGGCGAAAGTGATTCACCCACGAGCATCTTCGCTCCGCCGGTTTGTGAAAGCGCGAAGGGAGCGTAGCCGGCGAGGCCTATCGGTTGCGCTGCGCAGGGTCAAGCGAGCTGAAATAATCGCGGACATAATCGCGCATGTCGGGAGGCACGCGCCCGCGCTGCATGGCCTCATCGGCCGCACGGGCGTAATCGCCATACACCTGCTCATAGGGCACGCTGCTGCTCCCCGCCGGCGCGGGCGCGGCGCGACCGCTCGGGTCGGGCGCGGCGGGGCTTCGCGCATCGGGCAAGATAACCTGTTGGCCATCGCCGCCGATGCGGCGAGGTGCATACACCCTGTCGCTCGTGCCGACATCATCGCTTTTGCCTGTTCGGGTCGCGCCGGCGGCATCATCAGGCGCTGTGCGCCTGTCACCTTGGGCGCTGCCTTGCGATGCATCCAGTCCAGATGCGCCGGCTGGGCTGCTGCCATCCGTTTGCTGGCCGCGCGATCCGCGCNGCNNNCGCGCCGGCCGAGGGGGACGTCTGCTGCGCGACGGACTGACGCGCCGCCTCTGTATATTCCTGNGCGCGCTCCACAGCCTGGCCGGCCTGACCCTCCGCCTGGGCGCGCTCCAGCGAACGGGCCGCTTGTTCGAGCTGCTGCTGGGCCGCTGCCGGCTCGCCCTGGCGCAGGTGCTGCGCGGCTTCGCGCAGATGTCGCGCCAGGTCAGGGGCGCTCTCCTGAACGCCGCGCGCCAACTGATCGAGCTGATCCGCAGCGCGCTGCGAGGCTGCTTCGTCGAGCGGCTGTCCGTCCTGACCTGCGCGCCCTAAATCGCGCAACGCATCCGCTGCCCGCTCAAGGTCCTGATTGGCCAGCGCATTGGCCAGCGGGTTGGTGAGCGGATCGGCGGGCAGGCTTTGGCCGGCGCGGCGCAAGTCCTCAGCAAGCCGACCGCCTGTTGAGTCGTTCAGCGCTTCGAGTTTAGACTGCGCTTCGTTGAGGGCGGCCAGCGCTTCTTCTGGGGTAACGTCTGGGTCAGAGAGGGCGCGTTGTGCCTCTTCGAGGGCCTGGATGGCCGCTTGCTTCTGCGCCTCGCTCAGGGACGATTCCGCGATGGCTTGTTTGGCCTGCTCCAGTTGCTCGACCTGCTGCGCGATGGAGCGACGCATCTGCTCTTGTTGCGCCAGAGCCTCCTGTTGTGGGTTGGGCAAAAAGATCGCGAGCAAGAGGGCGACCAACAAGATGAACGCAGCGACGAGGTCGCACGCGGCACGCGCAAGGGCAACTGCGCGCGCATGTCAATACTGCCGGCCACGGCGCTGGCATCGCGATATTGGGCACGGCGCAGCACATCGCCGACTGGGGAGACGGGAGTTGACTCGGCTATCTCCAGCGCTGTGGACAGGCGATCCTTCAGGTCAAAGCGCTGGTCGAACGCGCGCGCCCAGGCCAGCAGCGGCGTGCGCACGTGACGAACCCAGGGGAAGAGCAAGGC
>JGI24185J35167_1001556_pt1 | contig 10441 bp, 10 predicted proteins | sample YNPBryunderm2012_FD_35167 | JGI IMG/M metagenome (IMG submission 35167) | reverse complement strand
CTGCCGCTGCTGGGCGAAGCGCTGCGACGCGCCGAGACCGCGCGCTTCGCCCGCGCCATGGAAACGCTGGTCGCCAACGGAGTGCCGCTGGTGCAATCCTTGAATATCGCCGCCCGCATCCTCGCCAACCAACGCATGGCGCGCGCGCTGGAGGCGGTGGCCCAGGGGGTCAAACGCGGCGAGGGCATCGCCGGGCCGCTGCGCAAAAGCGGTCAGTTCCCGGCGCTGGCCGCCCACCTGCTGAGCGTGGGCGAGGAAACGGGACGGCTCGACCAGATGTTCGGTCGCATGGCGGAAATTTACGAGAACGACACCCGCACCGCGATCCGGCGGTTCACCACCCTGTTCGAACCGCTGGTGATTCTGGTGATGGGCGTGATGGTCGGNATCCTNGTGTTGAGCATGCTGCTGGCGATTACCAGCATCAACGAGGTGGCGCTATGAGCAACGAGGAGGCAGCGAAGCCGAGGTATCGGGCAATCCCGCGCAGGGGCGAGGCCGGCATCACGCTGATCGAGATGCTGGTCGTGGTGACCATCATCGCGCTGTTCGCGGGTCTCGTGGTGCCGCGCATGTTGCGGCGCACCGACACCGCGCGCATCACGGCCGCGCGGGCGCAGATCAACGCCTTCATGACCGCGCTGGGCGCGTACAAGCTGGACACGGGGACCTTCCCCACCACCGAGCAGGGCTTGCAAGCTCTGCGCGTGCGTCCGCAAGGCGTCACGCAGTGGCAAGGTCCGTACCTGCCGCAGGAAATCCCGCTCGATCCCTGGGGCCGGCCGTACGTCTACAAGTACCCGGGCGAGCAAGGCGACGAGCCCGAAATCGTCAGCTACGGCGCCGACGGGCAGCCGGGCGGCGAAGGCATCAACGCCGACATCGTGAGCTGGAAGAGCCAGTAGTGCGGGCGCGCAGGGCAAGCGCGGGCGTCACCCTGATCGAACTGCTCATCGTGGTGGCGCTGGTGTCCCTATTGATAGGCATCACGTTCCCGGCCGTCGGCGCGGGCGTGGACTCGCTGCGGCTGACGTCGGCCTCCAACCGGATCGCCATGTTCTTCAACACCGCGCTCAACCGCGCCGAACGCAGGCAGCGGGTGGTCGAGTTGACGATCCAGCCGGCGGAGAACCGGCTCGTGCTGCGTAGCACCGAGCCGGGATCGGAACGCACGCTCGATCTGGAGGAAGGCGTCCGCATCGCCGCTGTCTATCCTGCGCTGCCGCAGGCCGAGCAGGGCGCGCGCCGGTTCCTGCTCTTGCCGGGCGGCACGGCGCCCCGCATCCAGGTCGAGCTGCGCAACCGCCGCGGCGACCGGCGTCTGGTCAGCGTGGACCCCATCACGGGCGTGCCGCGCATCGAGATCCCGCAGGGCGAGCGATGAGGCAGCGGGGCTTTACCTTGCTGGAAATGCTCGTGGCGACCACCATCATGGGAATCGCCGTCGTCAGCCTGCTGGCGGCGCTCTCCACCTCGCTGCGCAACGCCGCGCGCCTGACAGAGGCCGACCGGCTCGCGCTGCTGGCGCGCCGGCAGATGGACGCCCTGCTGCTCGATCCGACGCTGCCGAAATTCACCGTGATCGGCGGCGAGTTCGATCCCACGCTGACCGGCGGCGCCGGCGCAGGATGGCGGGCGCGGGTGACGCCGTTCGAAATGCAACCGCAAGCCGGCGCGGGCGCGGCGATCCTGGAGCGAGTGGAACTGGAGATCTGGTGGGAGCCCGCCTCCGGCGAGAAGCGAAGTCTTCGTCTGGAAGCGTACCGCCGCGGCGTGCTGCGCGGCGATGAGCTGATCCAGGCGGCTGCGAGCGGACCATGAACCGTCGCGGAGTCACGCTGCTCGAGCTGTTGATCGCGGTCTCGCTGCTGAGCCTGATCTCCGTGGGCGTGCTCATGGCGATGCGCGTGGGTCTGGACGCCATGCAGAAAACCGACAGCCGGTTGATGGACAACCGCCGCGTGGCGCGCGCCCAGCGCATCCTGGAGGAACAGATCGCCGGCTTCATGCCGCTGGTGGCCGAGTGCGTGCCCGGCCCCCAGCAGCCCCGGGTGCGCCTGCCGTTCTTTCAGGGCGAGCCCGAGTCCATGCGTTTCCTTTCCAGTTACTCGCTGGCTGAAGGCGCGCGCGGCTACCCGCGAATCCTCGAGTTCCAGGTGATTCCCGGAGAGAACAACCGCGGCGTGCGGCTGGTGGTCAACGAACATCTGTACACGGGACCGGCAGGCGCAGGGATGTTCTGCCTGGGCATGGGCCCGGATCCGCTGACCGGCGCCCAGGTTCCCTTGTTCCCTCCCATCCAGGTGGGACCGAACTCGTTCGTGCTGGCCGACCGGCTGGCCTTTTGCCGTTTCTGGTATCGTGAAGCGCCTCCTCCGCCTGCGCCTGAGCGCTGGGTTCCGCGTTGGGTGCAACCGCAGTGGCCGCGGGCCATTCGCGTCGAGATGGCGCCGCTCGAACCCGATCCGTCGCGCGTGCAGGCGATGGAACTGATTGCGCCCGTTCGCGTGAACAAAATTCCGATGACCGACTATGTGGATTAGGCATCGAGTTGCCCGACGACGCGGCGGCGCGTTGCTGGCTGTGTTGTGGTTGACGGCGGCGCTGGCCGCCATCGCCTTCGCCGTGGCTTCCACGGTGCGCGCCGAGACCGAACGCAGCGCCAACGCGCTGGACAGCGTGCGCGCGTACTACCTCGCGACCGGGGCGATCGAACGCGCGATCCTCTACATGGATTGGGGACCCGGCGCCGTCGCCGCGGATGGCACGCCGCGCTACTGGGCGCCATGGCGCTCGCTGCTTTACTTCCAGTTCCCTGCCGGCGACGCGGTGGTGGAAATCATCCCGGAGTCCGGCAAGCTCAATCTGAACACCGCCACCCCGGAAGATCTGTACGCACTGCTGGTTCACCTGGGCGCCGAACCCGGGCGGGCGCGCGAAATCGCGCTAGCCATCGTGGACTGGCGCACCCCGGCCGCACAGCCCACGCCTTTCGATCAGTACTACCTGAGCCTGACTCCGTCTTTTCAGGCGCGGCATGCGTCTTTTGAAGAGGTAGAGGAAGCGCTGCTGGTGAAGGGCATGACCCCGGAACTGTTCTACGGCGACTATGTCACGGACGAGCAGGGACGGCTCTACCCGCGCGGCGGCTTCCGCGACTGCGTGACGGTGTACGGCGCGGGCGCCCGGCTCGATGTGAACACGGCGCCGCCCGCCTTGCTGGCTGCGGTGGGGCTGAGCCCGCAAGCCGTTTCCTGGATCGTGGAACGTCGGCGGCATGGTCCGTTCCGCGCACCGCGGGACTTGGAGCCGCTGGCCGGCGAACCGGGCTTCCACCGTCTGGGCCTCGGCGGCGGCACGATCTACACGCTCCGCGCGACAGCGCGGTTGCGCTTGCCGAACGGGGCGCTGTCGGATTTGCGGCGTTCGGTCGCCGCTACGATCAAGCGATTGCCTCCGGGGTGGGATCGCACCTATCACGTATTGAGGTGGTACGAAAACGCCTGGGCGCACGGCCCGACGCCCGAGGTCTGGCTGCCTGCGCCTGCCATGTGAAGCCATGACCTGGTTGCCGTACAATTCCCGCCTGCGCAGATGGCTGGCCATCGGCACGGGCGTGGGCATCGAGATGGGGATGCGGGACTTGCGGGTGGTGGCGGCCCGGGTGCGGCCCGGCGGCGTTCGCGTGCTGGGCTCGACCGTCATCGAACGCTTCCGCGAGCGTCCCGCCGCGGAATGGGGCGCCGAATACGCGGACTTCCTGAAGCGGCTGGGACTTTCTCACCTGGCGGCCACGGTTTTGTTGCCGCGGCGCGAGGTCATCGTACGCGTGCTCGCCCTGCCGGGCGTCCCGGTCAAGGATCTGGTCCCCGCCATTTCGTTTCAGATTGACGCTCTGCACCCCTACGCCGAGGAGGAGGCGGCCTGGGCTTGGGCGCGACTGGCGGCGAACGACTCGGTGTTGATCGGGATCACGCGGCACGAGACCATCGGGCGCTACGCAAGCCTGCTGGCCGAAGCGGGCGTGAAAGCGGCCGCGTTCACGTTTGCGGCGGCTGCGATTTATTCGGCGCTGCGCCTGCTCGGCGCCCCTCCGGCGGGAGGCTTCCTGGCCCTGCATGAGGATGAGGAGGGCGTCGAGGCCTACGGGGAAAGCCCCACGCGAGCCGTCTTCTCGGCGGAATTTCCCGCCGGCTGGGAACGCGTGGCGGCCATGGCGGCGGCGGATCTGCGCCTGGAGCCGCACGACGGCGCGTTACGGCTCGCGCAGGTGCTTCCCGCACCCAGAACATTTCCATCCGATTTTGATTTGTCGGTCTTCGCGCGGGCGTACGCCGCCGCCCTGCATGCGGCGTGTCCCCGGCTCGACTTGCCCCTCAACCTGCTGCCTGCCGAGCACCGCGCCACGGCATCGCGGCTGATCTACGCGCCCACGGTCGCCTTGCTGGTGTTGCTGGCAGCAGCGGGCCTGGCGCTGGCCGCCATCCGCCCCATCGAAGACCGGCGGTACCTGGCAGCCCTGCGGGCCGAGATCGCGCGCCTGGAGCCAGTGGCGCTCAAAGCCGGTGAGCTCGACCGCCAGGTGGAGGCGATCCGGGTGCGCACCCGCTCGCTGGACGAGTTTCGGCGGCGTTCCAAGGCCGACCTGGATCTGTTGGCCGAACTGACCCGTCGGCTGGAGCCTCCCATCTGGCTGGCCCAGCTCGAAATGACCCGCGACGCGGTGAATCTGGCGGGCGAAGCCGAGCAGGCGGCGGGTCTGCTCAAAGTGCTGGATGAATCGCCGCTGCTGCGCAACTCCGAGTTCACCATGCCGATCGCCCGGATCGGCAGCGCGGAGAGCTTCCGGATTCGTTGCCAGCGCGAGGGAGGCGCCCAATGAAGCTGAGCGAACGCGATCGTCGGGCGTTGCTCCTGCTGGGTGTGGCGCTGGCCATTACGGCCATAGTCTACGTCGCTGTGCCCGGTGAAGCGCCTGCGCCCGTCGTTGCACCTGCCGGGGACATTCCCACCGCGGAGAGAAGGCTGGCGCGGCTCCGGGAGCTGGCTGCCTCTGTGCCGGGCAAGCAAGAGGTCCTGCGCGCCGTGACCGCCGAGCTGGAAGCGCGCGAGCAAGGCATCGTCCGCGCGGAAACCGGAGCGCAGGCGCAGGCGCGGGTGCTGGAGATTGTCCGCCGGGCGGCCAAAGAGTTGCCCGCCCCGGTGGAGATCCGCGCCATCGAGCTTGGGCCGATTCGTCCGTACGGGGAACAGTACGGCGAGGCGGTGGTGAGCGTCTCGGTGGAGTGCCGCATCGAAGAGCTGGTCAATCTGCTGGCCGAGATTGCGGCGCAACCCGAGCTGGTGGCGCTCCACGAACTCCGCGTGTCAGCGGGGGATCAGAAAAAGAAGACGGTGAACGCGCGCGTCACCGTCTCGGGAATCGTGCCCCGGAATCTGGTGCCGGAAAAGAAAGGACTGGGACGGTTTTGAAGCGCAGGCTTTTGATTTTGGATCTGGTGCTGGCGGCGCTGGTGGCGCTCGTCGGGTGGCGGGCGCGCCAGCAGTGGCTGGAGGCGCGTCATCGCGACGCCATGGTTCTCGGGCAGCAGATCAAGCCGCTGCCCCCGCCTCCCCTGGCCCCGTTGCCCGTACCCGCACCGGTGCGGGCGGCTGACTACATCGAGGTCGCCGAGAAGATGCTGCTCAGCCGCGATCGCAATCCCACGGTCGTGATCGAGAAGCCGCCGGAAAAGCCCCTGCCGCCGCTGCCCGTGCTTTACGGATTGATGGACCTGGGCGACGGNCTCACCGCCATTATGAGCGAGAAATCCGGAGCCCCGAGCCAGGGCGTGCGCGCGGGCGACAGGATCGGGCCGTTCGTGCTGGCGGCCATCAACCGGCAAGAGGCCGTCTTCGATTTCGAAGGGCGACGCGTGAGCAAGAGACTCGAGGAGTTGATACCCAAAAGCAGCCCGGCGGAAAGCGGCGTGGAGGCGGCGCGAGCCGCCGCATCCGCTCCACCGCAGCCCGTGGTCCAGCAGCCCAGCGTGTCGGGCCCGGGTCCGCAACTCACCGACGACATTCGCGCCTGCCAGCCTGGGGACACCGATCCGCCGGGCACCGTACGCGACGGCTTTCGCAAAATCATCACGCCGACCCCGTTCGGAGCGACCTGCCGCTGGGAACGCTTGAAATGAACAGGAGCAGCGAACCATGAAGAGAATCCTTCTTGTCATCGCGCTGGCCACCGCGTTGCCGGCACCAGCCCAGGACAAAGATTCCAAGAGATCGCCAAGGCCGAAAGCCGCTTCGGCGGCTGATTCCAAACGCGCCGGCATTCCCCCGGACGCCAGGGAGATCGAGCCCGGCGTGTACCGCTGGACAGACGACAAGGGCAAGACCTGGATCCTCCGTCGCAGTCCTTTCGGGGTCATGAAGGGCGAAGAGAAACCGGAGAAGGCGAACGCCAACCCCGAGGCCGACGATCCTTCGGCAGCACTGAAGGTCACCGAGGAGGGCGATCAACTGCGCTTCGAGCGCCGGACGCCGTTCGGGGTGAGCCGCTGGACCAAGAAAAAGACCGAGCTGGACGAGCTGGAGCAGCGCGCCTGGGAGCGCGAGCAAAAACGACGCGCCGAAGCTCGTCCGAAGGAGTAACGCGATGCGCATCGCATGGGGGCTGTTGTGCACGGTGCTGGCTGTCCCGGCAGCGCAGCAACCGGCGCCCTCGGCCAGGCCGGAGGCGGCCGCCGCGCAAGCGCCTGCCGCCGCAAATCAGCAGCCGGCCGCGCAGACGGCGCCTGTTCAGGCAGAGCCGGCGCCCGGCGGCGGCTTCGTGCTCAACTTGCAGAACGCCTCGCTCACCGACGTCATTGACGTGCTGGCGCGGCGGCTCAAAATCAACTACATCCTGGATCCGCGCGTCAAGGGAACGGTCACGCTGAACACTTACGGCGAGCTGCGCGCTGTGGACGTGCGCCCGCTGCTGGAAACCATCCTGCGCATCAACGGCGCGGCCATGGTGCAGGTGGGCGAGTTCTACCGCATCGTGCCCGCGGGCGACGTGCCGCGCCTGCCTCTGGCGCCGCAGACCGACATCAAGACCTTCCCGGAAGACGAGCGCATGCTCATGAACCTCGTCTTCCTGAAGTACGCCACGGTAGGCGAGCTGACCAAGCTGTTGCAACCGTTTCTGGGCGAAGGCGCCGTGGTGACCTCCTACGATCCCGCCAACCTGCTGATCATTTTGGATAACGCGCGCAACATGCGCCGCACGATGGAGTTGATCGCGCTGTTCGACAGTGACACGTTCGCCACGCAGCGCGTGCGCCTGTTCGAAACCAAGCACAGCCGGCCCTCGGACATCGCCAAGGAGCTGGAGAACATTTTCAAGTCCATTTCGCTGGCCGAGAAGACCTCGCCCGTACGGTTCATGCCGCTGGACCGCATCAACACGATCATCGCCGTGGCGCCCAATCCCGGCGTCTTCGAACAGGTGGAAAAGTGGCTGGCCAAGCTGGACATCCCGGTCAAGGTCACCGCGGGCGCCGTGGATAACTACGTGTATCGGGTCCGCTACGGGCGGGCGGAGACGCTGGCGCAAGCCATCATGATGCTCTACATGGGCATGACCTACGGCTTCGGCTACGGCATGTTCGGACTGGGTTTCGGAGGCTTGGGCTACGGCATGGGTTACGGAGGCTACGGCGGCTACGGCATGGGCTATGGCGGATACGGGATGGGCTACGGCGGATACGGAATGGGCTATGGCGCGTACCCCGGCTACGGCGCCATGATGCCGGGCTACGGCGCCCCCGGCGTCTACATGCCCGGCCAGCCCGCGACCGTCCTGACGCCTACCGGTCCCGTCGCCACGACGCCGGGCGTCCAACCCCAGACGGACATCACCGGAACCTACCTGGGCGCGGCCGCAGCGCAGGCGCAAACCGCAGCCCGAGTGCCACGCGTGGTGCCCAATCCCTTCGACAACACGCTTCTGATTCAGGCCACGCCGCAGGAATATGAGCAGATCCTGAAACTGCTGCGCGAGCTGGACGTGCCGCCGCGGCAAGTGCTGGTCGAGGCCAAGATCTATGAAGTCTCGCTGACCGGCAGTTTCGCCAGCGGCGTCATGGCCTACCTGCAAACGCGCGGCGGCGGCGACGTGGGCAAGGCCAAGCTGGGATCGCGCACCTTTCAGGCGGCGGCCTCGGGCGACGGCACACAGATGACGGCGGGCCTGCTCGTGGGCCGCAGCCGCGAGCTGCTGGCCTTCCTCACCGCGCAGGAAGCCACGGGACGGGCGCGCGTCATCTCGGCGCCCAGCGTCATCGCCACCGACAGCATTCCCGCCTCGATCAACGTGGGCACCGAGGTGCCGACGCTGGCCGCGCAGGCCGTCAGCCCGATCCAATCCGGCGGCTCGTCGCTGTTCACCAACTCGATCGTCAACCGTCAGAGCGGCGTGACGTTGAACGTGATGGCGCGGGTCAATCCGACGGGCATCGTGACGCTGGTGATCAACCAGGAGGTAAGCGCGCCGCAACCGCCTGCGGCCACGGCCGCCATCCAGTCGCCGTCGTTTTCCAAACGCAGCGTGCAGACGCAGGTGACGGTCAACGATGGCGACACCATCGCCATCGGCGGCATCATCCAGGAATCCGACACGCAAAGCTCGCAGGGGGTGCCGGTGCTACACCGACTGCCCATCGTGGGCAACCTGTTCGGCAACCGCAGCACCACCAAGGAACGCACCGAGCTGATCGTCTTCATGACGCCGCGGGTGATTTACGACACCACCGAAATCGTGGAAGCGAGCGAGGAACTGAAGATGCGGCTGCGAGGCCTGCGGAAGCTCATCAAGGAGTGAGCAGGCGCTGCGCCGCCGCAACTCGTGCGCCGGGCGTGGGTTCTTGTAACATGGTTCATCCCCCATGAGATCCGTGCGCCTGCCTTTCAGCCTGGCAATTGCTGTGTGCTGCCTTGCCCAGACCATTGACGTGGGCACGGGCGCGCCCAATGAAGCCATCCGGCAACGGTTCCTCCAGGCCTTTTTCCGGAATAATTTCTACACCCTGGTCGTGATGCCGCCGTTGACGCCCGTGCAGCCGTTCGGCGGCACAGGCCTGATCCAGATCTTTCGCGGCGTGGGCGGCTCTACGGAGCGGCTGGCCATTGTCAAGCCCAACACGTCTACCGCGTACCCGCCAGCCCAGGGCGAGGACGGGATAGTCCCGATTGACACCTTCCAGGTCCTGGCGCCGATGTACGCTTACTACACCGGCGAGCAACTCGGCCCCGGGGTGGTCGGCTTTCCCACCATGGATACGAGCACCTGCTCCTCGGCCACGCTGGGCGCCTGCCAGTATCAAATCTTCGACAAGAACTACGTCCTCTTCGTGTATCCAGGGGCGCCGACGGGGCAGCAGAATTTCCTCCTACGCGATCCGCTGTTCACACACTGGAAGACCCTGGGCGGCGTGGGCAGACTGGGACCGGCCGTTAGCAACGAAGCTACCGTGACTTCCTCGGCGGGAACCACAGGCGCCTTCCAGAGCTTCGCCAACGGCGCCCTGGTTCGCATCACTTCCGGCCTTTACAGCGGGCGCACGTTCGCCGTGCAGCAGCCGGTGTGGGAGCTGTATTCGTCCTACACCACCTACGCCGGCGTGCTGGGCTTTCCCATTTCCGACGAGCTCCTCCTTCCAGACGGGCGTCGCCGGCAGACCTTCGAGGGCGGCAGCGTCGAGTACGCGCCGGGCGCTGGCGCGACGCTGCGGTTGCCTGTTGCCAGCATCGCGATTCAGCCTTCCACGAGCCCGCTGCGGATGAATCTGGGCGATACGCTGACGCTTCGCGCCACTTTGTACGCNGCGAACGGAGCGGAACTGACAGATCGCCAGGTGAACTGGACGACCTCGAACAGCCGCATCGTNAGCCTGGAGGCATCGGGTGCGAGCGTCACGCTCAAAGCAGTGGGCGGCGGCGTGGCCACGGTTCAGGCCACCAGCGAGGGCAAGACAAGCCTGCCGATCACGGTGGTCGTCGCCGCGCCGTGTTGCCAGATCGGTGAAGGCGCGCCTACGCCGGCCATCCAGCAAGCCTTCGAGGACGCCGTAACACGGAACCGGCTTTCGCTACGGCTGCCCACGCCGAATGCGGTCCGCCGCGCGGGCAACGGCTACATGCAGGAGTTCACGGACGCCTCGGGCGCACGCGTGGTCCTGGCCAAGCCGGATCGCATTCCCGCGGCGTTTGTGCTGACTGGCGCCATCCTTGCACGCTGGGAGGAGCTGGGCGGACCGACCGGCAGCCTTGGTTACCCGATTTCCGACGCAACTCCTGGCGGACGCCAGTTGTTCGAGAATGATGCGGCGCTGGCCGGCGCACCCGTGCGTATCGTGGCGGGCGCGGTTTTGGCGAAGTGGGCGGCGCTCGGCTACGAGACCGGGGTGGCCGG
>JGI24185J35167_1001552_pt1 | contig 10464 bp, 5 predicted proteins | sample YNPBryunderm2012_FD_35167 | JGI IMG/M metagenome (IMG submission 35167) | reverse complement strand
CTGACGGTCAACCTTCTGGCTGAAATCCCGCCGGCGGAAAGCTATCAGGAACGCCATCAGATCGATGGCAAACAGGTGCTCATCGGCGTCAAGCGCTAGAGCGATTGGGGTGGGGAGGCTGGGGGAAAAGAAAGATCCATCCAGTGGGGCAGGACGCACATCGTTGGATTTATCCTGTGTATTCAGCGGCACCGGATAAATCCTATAACGGTACAGATATACTCGGTGTGGTTCAGTTTTGATTCTATAGCTAGAATCCATATCTTGTCAAACAAACTCCTGATTTGATGGTTTTGATGGAGAGGGTAAAGACTCTAGAGGGTATAAAGGATATTCTAAAATATGCCGTTTCCGGTCTAGAAATGCTAAAATAGAATGTGCAGTCAGCCTTTCAGATCTAACATAAATGTATAGTGACATCGTGCTTATATAGTATATAATTATAGATGTCCGTTTTTGCAAATAGGGTTGGTCTGGTTCCTAGTCAGAATAGGAACATGTCTTTTGCGATAGTTTTTTAGGATACAGGGGATGAGACTGGAAGAGTGGGAGAAATATCTGAGTGAATTTATAGAAAAAGTAACACTCTTAGGAGAGATTCCAATCTCTCGAGAACAACACGAGGAGTTGGAAGAGCTAATTTCAGAATTAGTTAAGGATAGAGGCTTAGATCAAGCTACTACTCAACTAAAGCATCGCTATCCCGCGTGTTTCATTACCTATTTGGCATTTAAGGCAGCGTTCAATGATGATCGTGGTTTTTGGGGGAAAGTTGCCCAAGTTATGGGGGTAAACACCAGCAATTTTTATAATGCCGCTCATCACTGGGGTAAGATTTTTCAACAAATCATCGAACAATACCCAAACCTTCGCCGCTTCCAAAATGTTGGGGGTTTGGAGTATGTCACTCCAATTCGCCTGCATGGTGGTATTCCCGCATTTTCGTTGCCCGATTATTTCCGTTTTATCCTGCTGCCTTCTGTAAACAAGGAGACTTACAAAGAACTCCCTGACGAAGAAGCCCTAAAAAGGTTGTTGGAACATTATTCGATTGAATTTTTTGTCGATGACGTAGTGCGATACTTCTTTCAGTATGGTGGTGAAGCAGCAAAGCGATTCTTCAGTAAATGTCGTGAGATAGCGCGCAAAGCTGTGGCAGGGTTACCCATCCCTGCTGCAGAAAGATTAGGACTACGCCCTTATGTTGTGCAGGCTTTTGAGGCCTTCCTGCAAAACCCACCTGAACCATCTCGTCGGCGCTTCATGCCTCGCTTATATTTCGCTCCCGAGCATCAGGCTTTTCGTTTATTACTCCCTATGCAAGTATTAACAGCAGAACAATCCGTAATGAAAATTCTCTGGCGGATTCGCTTATGGCATGATGAGCAAACAGTTGAACAAGAGTTGAGCATACCGGTTCGATTGCGTTACATTGACCAAAAATGGCAATCTGAGGAAAAAGAGCATTTCATCGAATTTCCAGCCAGCCACGTTGAAATCAGTTTGATAGGTTTACAAGATGACGAAAAAGAAGAAAAGGTGTTTTTGCACCGTACCTTGCGCATTTTACCACCTGGAGAGTCGCCTTTATTGGCATTTCAATATGAGGACGACTCGTTTTGTCCAACTGTCCCAAAACTTCCTGCCAGAACTTTGTGGCTTTTTTACCCTAGTGGAGTAAACATTGATTTTGAAGGAGAAGCACGGTTAGTTCAGGATTTACCTCCCTTCTCACCGCCAATGAGTCAATGGCAAGCAAAAGCATGGGATCTTCAGAACGTTTCAGTCGTGCGTCTTATTCGAGAAGAAAGCAATTTGTGTCTCCCCTTTGCCGTCAGTCATGATTTAGAGCCTAAGCTAAGAGGACACACTTTGCCCCAATGCCCACCTTATGAAGATAAGCCCCTTTTTATAGGCTCTCCTTTTTTAGAGATTCCTATTCACAATCGCTTTCGTTGGCACGATGAGTTAAGCCAATGGAAAATTGTCCTCCAACCACTATTGGTTTCCGATGTATCAGACCAGCCGAAAATGGCTGTAGAATTATATGAGGCTACATTTGACGAGAATTTAGGTAACGTATCTCTATCATTAGCTCCCTATTTGGGGGAAGCGCCTTTTGGCGAATTTCAAGTTTTACTGAGCCAAGTGAAAAAGACTTATCCACATCTCGAATTTCGAGTTTTGCCAGCTCTTCAGATAGATGGGCTTGAGCCTTATTACCTTCCGCAAGAGCATGGTGCATCCTCGGTCAGCTTTTTTGTTAATATCGGGGATGGTTTTGATCTATTGTCATTGGATGAACACCAAACCAAAGTACAAAAGTGCGGCGATGGATGGCAGGTGACCATTCCCCCAACCGAAGAAAAAGCCCTTTTATTGGTGAAAAACTCGTTTATAATGGATAGTATAAGTATTCCACTATTTATAGAAATTTGCCGTTTGAAATGGGCCTTGAAATTGAATGGTCAAGATATTGAATGGAAAGATCAATTAATTTCTGTATCACTGGCGCAATTATTACAGCATGAGAGTCCTCGCTTGCATCTAAAAACTCCACCGCTTCATTCCAATAGGAGTGCTTTGAAACTTGAGCTAGAGGCACACGGGGTTTCTCAATCTCTCCAATCATATCCTATCGCTATTTATGAGCATAGAAGCGAAGTTCAGATTGGCTTAAAAACATTTTTTGATACACTTCGCTATTACAGTGACATCTCTCTTTTTGATTTCATTTTGGAACTTCAACAAGATGATAATCAGCTGCCCGTCCGATTACCAGTCTTACGCCTACGGCGGAGTTTGGATATTCCGTTCTGTATTAGCGAATCACTTGAAGATGGACGGTGGCGCTTACACTGGTATGAAAAACATCCGCTACATTGCCGGCGTGTGCGCGTCTGGAGTGTGTGGCAACCTTGGGCTGATCCAGTAGAAATACGGTTGCCTGATGATGCGCCACCTAGCACTTATATTCCTGCTGATGGTTGCTGGGAAGCAGATATACCGCCAGATGTTAGCTTACCTCCTTCCAATTACCGTGTCCAATTTATTGCCTTGGCTGAAGATGATCTAGAGCCTTTACCTCCCTTTCCGCCCGAAGATGCATTAACTTTGGAAATGATAACTGCCGAGCAGCGACTGAATCAAATTCAAGCGCAATTAAGATCACAACCATCTCGGGAATATTTCCTGCGCTTTGAGAAGGCTTGTATCTACCATACCATGAAGAATTACATGGCAAGAGATACTGAAATCCAATGGCTTTGCGGTAATTGGAGAAGGGCTTCTCCACAACTTTTATATGCCTTACAGAGCTGGCTGAGGGAAAAGGATGAGGCATCTAGGAAGGCAATCTTGTTGAATATGTTTCGATCTGAAACATTAAGTAAAGTATTAAGTATTCGAGATGAAATATTCGTTCAAAAGTATCTTGATTTATCTGCAGAAATCAAAATACTCGATCCTGAGAACGCACTGATGGTCCTAAGTAGGTCAAAACAACCAAAAGCGCTCTGTAATGCCTTAGCTACCTTGATTAAAGCAAACGATCATAGAGGATGGGAAAGTATGATAAAGCTGCTTGATAAGGGTCAAATCTGCGAACAAGAAGCTGCCAATGTTTTACTGGCTAATCCTCAGTTTTCCCTGCCATACTTAGAAAAGATGGAAACCTCTCCAAAACGCAATCGTATATTGGGCTTCTTCTCTGAAAAACACCCTTGTGAACATCTGGTCGTCCGGCGAGGATATTGGGTGCTCAGCGATGCAGGCTGGGGACAGATCGAGGCTATTGAAGGTTCAACTAACCAGGATTACTATATTGTCGAAAGTGAAAAGCCAAATCTACATGTTGTTTTACGAGCAGGGTACTTGGCGGAAAAAGCCTTGATCAACTTATCCGAGAACACGATTTTTATGAAAGAAAAAGGTAATTCGCAGATCTGTGAGGACTGTCGGCGCTTCATGTCCAATTTGGGTAAACAGGCATGGGAGAAACACACCCAATCTACCCAGCATAGAAGGACTTATCCAATTAAGTTACCTCATTTGCTAGAGCATCCGATAGTATTTCGCGCCCAGCAACCCTCTGATCCGTTTGCTGCAGAATAAGGAGAAATTATTTATGAGTCAAACTTTACATCCGATTCAAACCACCGAACAGTTGCGTCAGGCCTATATTTCATACTTAAAGACAATCAAACCCTTTCAAGATGTCCGTCTAGGTCAGGAATTTGCGCGAGCGCTGGAAGAGTCTGACTTGCTAATTAAAGGCCCCTATCTGGAGATTACTCCTCCTTATGAATTTGGTCGGAGTATTCGTGACTTGGTTCGAGAGGGAATTCTTTCGTCAAAATTTGAACGATTGTGTCATCCTAATGGGCTGGATTTTGATCGCCTCTTGTATCAGCATCAGGAAGAAGCGGTGCGTAAGGTATTACGGGGACGCAATATTGTGGTCACCACAGGAACAGGAAGTGGCAAAACCGAAACCTTTCTTATTCCGATTTTGAATTCCCTCTTAGTTGAAGAAGAAAATGGAACCCTTTCAAAACCAGGCGTGAGAGCATTGTTGTTATACCCTATGAATGCTCTTGCAAACGATCAGATGGAGCGTTTACGCAGCGTGTTGCAATATTATCCCACCATTACTTTTGGACGCTATATCGGTGATACAGAACACTCCGAACAAAAAGCTAAAGATCAGTATCATCAAATGAATCGAGCAAGTCGTTTTCCTGAACCATTGCCAAATGAATTGCTCAGTCGGGAACGCATGCAAGAAAAGCCTCCCCATATCCTTCTCACTAACTATGCCATGTTGGAGTATTTACTGTTACGTCCTGCAGACTCTCCTCTCTTTGATGGTGATACAGGTAAACATTGGCGTTTCATTGTTTTAGATGAAGCCCATGTTTACGATGGTGCCCAGGGAACTGAGATTGCGATGTTATTACGTCGCCTACAACAGCGCGTTTCCCACAAAAGCTACAAGCCGCTGCAAGCTATTGCAACAAGTGCCACATTGGGTGATGAGAATCCAGAAAGTTTGGAGAAAATTGCGCAGTTTGCCACTCAGATGTTCAACCTTTGTTTTGAGTGGGTGGCTGAGGATCCTGACCGTCAAGATGTCATTTTAGGAAAGCTTATGCCGGAAAGTAAATTGGGAGAAATTTGGGGTCAAGGGTCTCCTCCCCTGTATGATCAATTGGCTCGACTTGCTGACGCTTGGCGAGAGGATCAAATTGACATTCCATTACCAAATTCGCTGCCGGGTGTTCCACAATTGATTATAGAATCGGCTCACAGAGCAGCTTTATCTGAACGAGAGTTTGCTATTCCGGTTTTCCTCAATAGTATCTTACGCGGAGATCGAAATCTACATACACTATGGGCAGAATTGCGCCAAGCTCCATGCCGCTTTGATAAGATTGCGCATATTATCTTCCCTGAAGAAAGTGATTCAGAAGGTCAATCGAGTCTTGCTAACTTGGTCTCGGCAGCCATTTTAGCGCGAGAGAAACCTAATACTGCCCCTCTTTTACCCGCACGCTATCATCTCTTTGCTCGTGCTTTAGAAGGGGCATTTGTTTGTTTGTACACCTCTTCACCTGAACATAGAGGCGATAGTTCCAAGCCTTCACTTTTCTTGCGACGACAAAAATTCTGTCCACATTGCGGTAGTCGTGTTTTTGAATTGGCGAATTGCACTCGCTGCGGCGCGGTGTATTTGATCGGTGATGTAACACCCGGAGAAGTTCTAGTAGGTGAGTCTTTTGTACAGCCGCACCTCGAATACCTGACTCAGAATAGTATCTTATATGCCAATGACTTGGAAGCTAAACGGGTGAGCTATTTTTCCATTGAAGATTCTATAACCGAATTAGACGAGGATGCACTGATTGAAGAGAGAGCTGAGTCAGAAGCGGTAGAGCAGAGCGAGCAACTAGCGCTTCTAAAGTTGTGTATAAAATGTGGCGCTTTGGTTGATAGCCACAGCTCAAGACGTTGTAATTGTCAAGCGCCAACTCTTCAGCTTGCCCAAATCGAAACGGGCAAAGGGCGTACGCTCAGACGCTGTACATCCTGTTCGACATATAGTAAGAGCGGCGTGATTTATCGCTTTCTTACTGGTCAGGATGCCCCCGTAAGCGTATTAGCTGGCACTTTGTATGAACACGTTCCGGTTGCACGCCGAGAGGAAGACCGTCAACATCCGGGTGAAGGACGGAAGATGTTGATTTTTAGTGATAATCGTCAACAAGCGGCATTTTTTGCAGCTTTTTTTGAGCGCGTTCATGAGCGCATCCTTCATCGTCGTCTTATTGTCGAAATGCTCCGGCAACAATCTTGTGCGGGAAACTTTCTTCGCTTTTCAGACTGTCTTCCCCCGCTCCTGACTCTTGCTGAGCAATATCAGATTTTTGCAGAGCGCGAAAGTCTTAAGAATAAGCGCATTGAGATAGCTACCTGGCTTATGCAAGAGTTTAGTGGCATTGATAGACAGATTAGTTTGGAAGGCGTCGGATTGATTTATTTTCGTCCTGTTTTGAGAGAAAACTGGAAACCGCCGCAAATCCTCTCACAAGATCCATGGTCATTGTCAGAAAGCGAAGCTTATACGCTGATAACCTTGTTACTAAATACATTACGACGACAAGGAGCAGTCTCATATTTATTGAACAATGAGAAAATTGATCTGTTGACCGAGAGGCGCGGCGCATTTCTTCCACGGGCTCGTCCCTTTTACGTTCGAGAACACGATGCTAAGAGTCGGTATAAATATGGCATTTACAGTTGGATGCCTGCTGAAGGAAAGAATAATTCGCGTTTGGATTACATCAATCGTCTATTGAAAAAGCTTTGTCCACAAATGTTGGCGGAACAGATTCGTCATAGTTCTGAACAACTATTACATGAAATCTGGGTGCACTTAACTGGGACTTCTAGCGTTGTCAATGAATGGTGGTTATGTCGTCACAAAGATAACGAGGAAGGAATACTGTATTACTTGGCACACGAGCTTTGGGAGGTTATTCCGACTCTTGACTTGAGCGAAGTCAGTCAGTGGTTCATTTGTAACCGCTGTCAAAACCTAACTCCGTATCACTTGGCAAATGTTTGCCCTACTTTTGGATGCAGCGGTAGGTTGGAGCTCCTTGTCAATTATCGCAATCGCGTTGAAACGAATCTCTATCGCCATCAGTACTTAAAAAATGTCATTGTGCCTATGAGGACTGAGGAGCACACAGCGCAATGGAAGCCTCAAAAGGCGGCTGAAGTACAAAAGGAATTTATTAGTGGAAGAACAAATGTCTTGAGCTCTTCTACCACATTTGAATTAGGTGTCGATGTCGGGGATCTGAATGCAGTGGTACTACGCAATATGCCTCCCTCCAGCGCCAATTATATTCAGCGAGCCGGGCGGGCGGGACGACGTACAGATAGTGTTGCCCTAGTGGTCACTTTTGCTCAACGTCGTCCTCATGATTTGACCTTCTATGAGTATCCCGAAAGGATGATAGCAGGTAAAATCCGTCCACCTGTTATTGCGTTGAAAAACGACAAAATCATTCGACGTCACATGCACTCTGTTGCTTTTTCAGCTTTTTTCCGTTATGCAAAGAATGCGTTGCAACAAACCTACCATACTACTGGAGATTTTTTTGAGCAAAGTGATGGCTTGTATGGACCGCTGTTGTTACAAAATTACCTTGCCCAGCAGCCTAAAGAGGTAGAAGATGCCTTAGAGTACGTCGTCCCTAAGGACATGGAATTGTGTCAGGCACTAAAGTTAGCAAATTGGGAATGGGTTTCGCTTTTGGTTGGTGAAGAGGATGCGCTTTTAGATAAAGCTGCCCAAATTGTTCAATCCGAACTAAATGAGTTCAGACGTTTGGAAATGGAAGCTTCTCAGAAGCGCGACTATGATCAGGCACTGCGATATAAGGAGATTCAGGAACAAATCTCCAGCCGAGATTTGCTTGGATATTTAGGATCCAATAACATCTTGCCAAAATATGGCTTTCCAACCGATGTTGTCAAGCTTCAGACAGATCATCTAAGAATTCAAAGTGCAGCCGATCTCGAGTTGGAGAGGGATCTTCAAATTGCTATTTCAGAGTTTGCTCCTGGTGGAAATGTTATGGCAGCGAAACGTATCTGGTATAGCATAGGGGTCATTAAGCGTCCAAACAAGCTGTGGCCACCATATAGATATGCGATTTGCCCTTCGTGTCAGCGGATGAACATTGCGGTGACGGAGCAGTCTATTGAACGTTGTATATGTGGACGGTTGTTACAAGGAAAGCAACAAATATTTATCATACCAGAGCATGGTTTTATTGCTTCACCTCACACCGATCCCGCAGGCGAGAGACCGATTGAACGGATCTATGCAAGTCGAGTTTTTTTCTCTCATTACACAATTCAACCCAATTCTTTGGCTAAAGAGAATGAAGATACAAGTGAGCTTACTACTGATACTGATTTTAATTCGAGTGTCATGGTTTCTAAGAAGTATTCACGTTATGGATGGTTGGCGCGTGTCAACAATGGTTATGGAAATGGATTTCAAATTTGTACCAAATGTGGCTATGCTAATGTAATTTCAGCTAGAACAAGGCGATCGATAGAACCGCATAAAAATCCGATAACCCAAGAGAAATGTTCAGGTACGCTGATGGTTTATCACTTGGGTTATCGTTTTATGACCGATGTATTGGAGATTCGGTTAAGCTTATCTTTCCAAGAAGAAAAAATGATTCTTTCCTTCCTTTATGCTTTGCTGCATGGAGCGGTCGATGCGTTAAATATTCCCTTGAATGATGTCGGGGGAGTTTTCTATTATCAGGACGAGGTTCCTTGTTTTATTCTATATGACAATACCCCCGGCGGAGCAGGTTATGTTCACATGATCCACAACCATCTAAGAGATGTCTTTGAAGCGGCTTATCAACGGGTATCAAATTGCAATGGCTGTGCTATCGATACCAGTTGTTATGCTTGTTTACGAAATTATCAAAACCAATATATTCACGATAAACTTGAGCGTCGTCTTGCTTGGGAAGTTCTTGGAAAAGTGTTGAATAAAGCAATGCCCTAACAAAATATTTAAGAGCTTCATTGAGGATCGTACAGTCGTTTGATTATTTCTGATGCGATTGTATCTTTTGTATCCCCCTTTGACACAATGAAAGCAAAAATGCTGATATAATCTCCCTTGCAGAGGAGAAACCCCATTAAGAAAAAAGCTAATCTGAGGTTTGTTCTGTCTTTATTCGGGGTAATTGCATTTATCTTTATTCCAGTGTTCCCTGCCCGCGCCGATATAGGCATCAAGCCTGACATGGAATTTAAGTTCGTCGCCGAAGACCCTCAACAGCTTGTTTCCATCCAATCGGCAGCCCTCTTTGAGTGCCAGCAAGCGGACTGCTCCGATGCCCAACCCGTCGCTGAAATCGGGCCACAACGACTGTATTGTCAAAAGGATGCCTGCTCGATTGCTTTTTATGATTTGAGGCCTTACTATCGGCTGGAAGTCACGTTGGCGGATGGCAGAACGCTGAGCAGCCAGGTTTTTTCGCCCCATGGTATGCGTTCGTTTTATTGGGTCACCGTGCGGGAAAGCGATTTGCTGGTCAAAAACCGCTTTTCCCTCAACCCGTTAGCCTCGCCGATTTGTTTGTCGGTTTGCGGTTCTCTATGGCTGGTAGGGCTTTGGGTTTTGCTGACCTTGCTGGGCTTCAACAAACGCTAAATGCCATTCCTTTGCTGCTCCTTTCTCTGCTGATCACCCTGGCTCTGGAGGGTTTGGTGGGAGTTGGATTTGCCCTGTGGTGAAGGAAGCCCTTAAAAAGCCTGTTCTTGAGCAGTTTGCTGGTCAATGGCATCACCCAGCCCCTGCTCTGGCTGTGGTTGATGATTTTCTATCGGCAGTATTTGCGTGCCTTGATCGTCGCCGAAGGGTTGATCTGTGTGGGAGAAGCCAGGTTATTGAAGCGGCTTTCGGCCAACCGTCTGAGTGGGCGAGAAGCCCTTCTGCTCAGTCTGTTGATGAACGGGATAAGTTTTGGGATAGGCTTGATGTTACCATTTTAGGACTTTGGATTCAAAAGAGTGGTCGGAAGATGAGTGAGCAGGATGTTGTCTAACAGGTGCAGTGTTTTGAAGTTTAGAAAATAATGGCAGTTGTCCACCAACCGTTCTAAATCGCGCTTGCGAGCCAGCNACCCTCCACCATCGACAAAATTGACAAATATACTTCTCTACTTGAAGATCAATCTCTTGCTCTAATTCTTCATCGACAAAGAAGACGGTCATCGTTTCCCAGGCTTCTTGAAAGGTTAGCTTACGCAGTGTGGTTGGCATGATTGACCTCAAGTTTGGCTGCTTTGAGAGCTTTACTCCAGGAAGGAAAGGTTTCGAGGAATGCTTCTAAACCGTACCGGCTCATTTGCTCAA
>JGI24185J35167_1001549_pt1 | contig 10470 bp, 13 predicted proteins | sample YNPBryunderm2012_FD_35167 | JGI IMG/M metagenome (IMG submission 35167) | reverse complement strand
CGGGACCGGAAAGACGCTGTGGCCACAGCGGACACCAACCCCACCGCCACGTCCAGCGCGTTGAGCATGATGAGTGCCCGGACAAGTGCCGGTAGGTTCACGAAGAACTGGGCAAGGCTACCCAGAACCAATGCCGGTACTACCAACCGACCGTTCACGCAGCACCTCCAGCACAATCTCCCGGACAAGGTCCCGGATGTTCTGCACAGGAGGCGGTGCAGGCGCTACCTCCACCTCCGGCTTGGCGTCATCCGGTACCTGCCGGAACTCAAGAGACGGGTGAAACTTGTCCCGAGGATCAAAGTCGAATACCTCACGGACCTTGCCATTCTGGATCAATGCCCACTTCATCACTTGTACTCCCACACAATGACTGCGCCGGGCGCGCCGTCGTAGCCGCTGCCGACCCCACCAACCCCAGCTCCACCGCCTCCCGGGAACCTGCCAAACCCGGCTGACGGGGCAGCACGGTGGTTGCTACCGCCAAGCCCGTAGGGAAAGTTTCCATCCGGTCGCCCTAGAAACCCATGGCCTCCGTACAGGTTTATGTCCCCACCGCTGCCCGAGCCGCCAGCGCCAGCGCTAACACCAGAGGCACCGGAGCCTCCTGTAGCCGAGCAGTAGTTCCCGAAGGACGAAGTCCCACCATTGCCCCCAGGCAGGTTGATAGACGTACCTCCCGCGCCCCCTGAACCTACAGTTACAGACACACTGGACACCGAGGTCACATCTATGAGCTTGATAGCAACGCCACCGGCTCCGCCACCAGAGGTGGCAACGGTGGACATGTTGTTTCCTGACCCGCCGCCACCTCCACCGTACACCTCCACCAGAACCTTCCTCACTCCAGAGGGCTTCGTCCAGTTCCCGCTGGACGTAAAGACCACAACTCGGTACAGCTCCCCTCCAGCCCCGTGGATCGAGGTGTCGTTGATGTGGGCATCAATCTGGGCATGCGTGTAGGTACCCTTGTTCAGCAGGTTATCGTGGTCTATCGGCGCTCCATCCCCACCGAAGTGGTCGTGGCTGTCGCCGTTGGTCACGCCCTTCTCAACCGGAGCGAACTCCGAGGCATGCTTCCCGTCCACGGTGTCCGCATTAAGGCCTCCGCCCGGACCCTGCGCAATGAGGTCATAGGCCGTGCCAGAGCTGTTGACCTTCAGCAACCTATTAGGTTGCACCGTGGCGGGAAAGCCCAACTGCTCCAACCCGCCCGGAAAGTTCAAGAGGCTCTTCACAGCCTTCTTGATGTTCCGGATGTGGTCGTCCCCCTCATAGACGGGGTCCTGCGACCCCACCGGCCAGTTCTCGTTGAGATCAGCGAGCTTCTGAACGTTCGACTCAAGCCCCACTACTCACCTCCAAAAGACGGGGAGGGGCGGTCAAGCCCCTCCCCAGAGCGGGCAAGGAGGACCCATGCGTGGCGAGAAGCTAGAGCAAATCGTCCCATCCCCGAGATCCCTTCTTGCGACGGCGCTTGCGCGCGAACTCCTCAGGCGTGTGAGTGGCACCAGTTTCGAGGTTCTTAGCCTCGATGACCTGATTGCCCCTGAACGCCAGCCGGACTTTCTTTCCCGTCTTGGTCGTTTTGACCCTGTACCGGACTCCCGGACCCAAAGGCATCTTGTGGCTCCTTGCTGTTGATCGCGCCGAGCTTGTAGGCGGTGCGGAGAGCCTCCGTAAGCCGCCTCTCAGCCCCACAGTAGTCGTGGATGTACTCCAGGTCTCCGATGTGGCCTACCTGGAGCGAAAGACCATGGTCCACGTGGATCGGGAAGCCTGCGGCCTCCACCTTCTCACAGAAGTACCAGTCCTCTCCCATGAAGGTGTTGTTCGGCATGTACTTCATCAGGAACCACGGCTCTTCAATGGCTCGGAAGACCTGAGTGTCTATAAGGGCAACGCCCAGCCCGATACGCCAGACCTTTTCGAGACCGGGGCCGGTGGAGTAAACCACACGGCCCCGGTTGTCCAGCGGGTCTAGCGCTCGGGCGGTGGGAACCGCAGGGAAGGTCTTCACGACCACGTTGCAAGCAACAAACGGTAACTTCCAAGCAAGCAAGCGATTCAGGGTGTCCGGAGGGAACGTCTGGTCTGAGTCCACAAAGAGGATGTGGGTTGCATCCGCCTTCAGGGCGTCGCGAACCAGCTCCTCCCGCAACTGGGGGAGAATGGACCCGCGCTTGTTGTAAATGGTCAGGGATTGGGACTTGGCCCAAGGCAGGCGATTGGCAATGAAGTGCATCGCCATACCGGCAAGAGACATCCCAAACTTCGCCGACCACTCACGGCCCGATGGAACGCAGATGACAACCCTCACATCCATAGCTCACACCACGAAGTTCCCAATGTAGCCGTTCGTACTCTCGTGCTGAACCTCAAGCCCCGCTTCCGTGTACCACAGCGCTTCGCGCGCAGCCTTGCCCGGGGTCTGCACGTTGTCAACAAACTTGGTGTCGTACAGGTAGCGGTACTTGAGGCTCGTCGGGTCAAGGATGATCATGCTGTAGGTGTAGCGCGGGTGCACGTTGAACAGCGGGTGACTGCGGAACAGCAGCGTGCCCTGGGGCAGAACCCAGCGCTGCAACTGCATGCCGTACACCCTCACCACGTCGTTGAACTGAATCCGGCCCGAACCGCGGGCCAGCTTGTTCAGGCTGTTCAACGCCCCGTTACCGGCCAACACGATGCGNTCGTTCCCCGCCGCAGTGTCNTAGTCGAAGACCCTGTACACTGCGTTGAGGAANGTGTCCTCAGTCGGAGTCGTCGTGAAGATCGTCACGTTGGTCTCGATGAAGTGCCTCAGACCGCCGGTAAACCGCACAGGCTGAGGACCGGAAGTGTCCTCGTACGGCTTGCCGAAGATGAAGGCAAACTCCATCTGCACAGCGTGATCGAACATCTTCCGACGCTTCTCGTTCTTCCAAGGATCGCCCGTACGAGCGTAGGTCTTCTGGGCGGTCCAGGTAATGCCCATCGCCGTTTCGAAGATCTGGCAGTAGTTGTACTTCCTGATCGGGTTCCGGCTGGCGTAGGCAGGCTTGTCCGTGCCTTCCGGATACGCCGTGCCGAGGCAGGTCAGCCACGTATTGTTCGGGATGGGCGCTGCGCTGGTCCCTGCAACACCGCGCTTCACCACGATCTGCGTGTCACTGGCAACGGACGAGATCATGATGTGCTCGTTGTTGTAGGTGGTGGATTCGGACTTCTCCACCTGAAACACCATCCCGGGCACGCACAGCAAGCCGTTGCCCGCAATGGTCAGGGTGGTGTCGGTGGTAGAGAAGCCGGTGTTGTAGCTGATTCGAACCCGAAGCGGCTCCAGCTTCTCCTCAAACCAAGAGAACTGCGGATCGTCCACGGCCTCCTCAGCCGTCTTCGACAACAGCGCGGTCAGAGGAGCCGAGCCGTTCGGGTTCAGCCACAAAATGGCTTCCCGGAAGTTGGTCGGACGCTCATGGTCCCCCCAACTCCCGGTGCCACGGAGACCTGCAAAGGTAATAGGCATCGTTCAACCTCCGAGAGTTGGTTAGTCCTCAACGAGCTCCGCCCACAGATTCGGCTCGGGTTTCTTTGCCGGCTGGGCCGAGCTTGCAGCCCCGCGCCCTGCCGGCACATACGACCTCGGAGACGGCGAAGTGGGCCTCGCCTTCTGCTCTGGAGACTTGGGCTTGATTCCGAGCTTTCGCATCGCGATCCGCCCAATGTCCTCGATAGCATCCTCCGGAGTCGCATTAGGGAAAGCTTTGCGGTACTGGGCCGCGACCTCACGGATCACCGGCTCATAGCGCGGGTCCTTGAGTTCCGGCCACCGCTCAAGAAACTTGCTGTGCGTGGTCTGCGCGACCTGGTGACCCTGAATGGCCTGCCCAATCAGGGTGGGCAGCACCGAGTGCAGGGCCGCCAGCACCATCTCGTAGGTCTCCACCTGGAGACGCGCAGCCAGCGAGGGCAGAACCTTCTCCGGCTCCTCGCGAAGCGATTCGCGCTCTTCGTCAGTGAACGTGAAGCGCTGTGCGATACGTTGTATCGCATCGTTCCGGGCCTTGGCAAGGGCCTCCGGCGTCAACGCTGGGGGTGCTTGCGCCTCCTGCGGTGCAGGTGCTGGCTCCTCCTGCTGTACAGGCGCTTCAGCGGGAGCTTCCGCCTCAGCAGGGACCTCCTCCTGTGGAGCCTCCGCAGGAGGCTCCTCTGGAGCCAACGCCTGCTGCTCTACCTCCAGCACATCCGCCACTTCAGCAATCGCCTCTTCCGGCATACCTACGTCTCCTCAAGCAGGACCGCCAGGTCCGCCTCGATGTCGTTCAAGATGGCACGGGGGATCTCTTTCGAGACCATAAGACCGCCAACCTCACCCTTCGTGCGCACGAGGCGCACGATGGAGTCGAGAGAGTCAAGCGGCTCACCGAACACCTGCAACCTCCGTGCCAATATCACCCGGTCCAGGGCATCAAGAAAGAGGCCCCAGCCCGGGGATTCCAGCAAGGATTGGAGTGCCCGCTTCTTCGCGAACAGCTCTTCCTTGCGCTTGAGATCCTCTGGCCTCACGCCCACCTCCTGCGGGGACTAAGTTGCCCAACTGGGCCTGCTTCGCAATTATCTCATCGGGGCGCAACTCGAACTGCGTGATGTTACGCAGACCGGCAAGCTGAGCCACCCAAGAGAAGATCCCCGCGATGTCGTACTTGGCAATCACCTCAGGCACCTGCGTCATGGTGGCGAGCAGCTCCCGCCATAGCATGGCTTGCGCCACCCGGTCTATAGGCATTGTACCATCAACGGGCACGAAATCATAGAACCCCGCAATGTCCTCGGGGCGAACTTCAACTACCTGGGGCAGCCCGGTCCGGCGGGCCAGATCCCCGGCGAGCCGCACCTTGATCGGCTCGGTGTACATCTCCTGGCTGTTCTGGAGCAGGACCTGAGCCAGCGGCTCCCAACCGATGACGGAGCAGAACTCGGCTAGAACCTTCAAGCGGTTGATGCCGAAGGAGGTAGCTGTGCGAACCTCCGTCGCGGTCTTGCGCCCGCCGGGGTACACCACACCCATCATGTTGTCGGTCACGCCCGTGACCCGCTGGATCAGCTCCATCAGGAGCTTCACGTCCTGAAAGTGAGTCACCGTAACGTCCGCAATAGATACCTGGGCGAAAGCCGTCCGCGGATCGGTGCCGTAGGCTGTGGGCAGCAACTGGGCGATGAAGCCCGGGCCGCGCTCCAGTTGCGCCACATTGATCTTCGAGGGATCAACGATCAGTTGGTTGTTGAGCATCTGGCGAACGTTCGCCATGCGGCTGTCAATCAGCCAGTTCAAGACGTCCGACAGCGGGGCGGTGATNTCNAGCATGCCCCGAGAGCTGTGGCTGTAGCCGTCGAACTCNTAGGTCTGCACGAAGTACGGGAACTGGCCGTGNGAGAGGCCCAGGGGCCTCGCCCCAATGATCACCCGGCCCTCGGCCACCGTGAAGACCCACTTCTCGGGCCACACTTGATCGCCCAGGTTCCACTCGGCTGGCGACAGCTCCCATACGATCTCCCACAGGCGGACCCGGCTCGGCGTGCGGCCCCTCTCGTCGAAGTGCATGGACATGCGCCATTCGTCCACCTCTTCCGGAAGGTCCTGCGGGAACCGCTCCTCCCGACCCGTGTAGTCGGCCATGCCCCGAGAGATCTGATCCACGTTGAAGTACTCACCGGACTCGGAGCGGCGCAAGATCTCATTCCAGCCCACAATCACGCGCCGACCGCAGAACTCTCCACTCTGGAAGTTCGTGAGGGACACGCCCGGGTCCACGATGAAGTCGTACGGGCTTACGTTGATCAGCTTGTTGCCCTCGTACGTCGTGATCAGGTCGTAGACCTCCTCCTCACGACGGGTGCCAGGGATCGGAATCCCCATGAACTCCCGCGGGACCTCCACGCGACGGCGGACGCCGGTCTGCTCCACAACCCAGTAGTTGCAGACGATGCCCACGCCGTACTTCACAAGGTCCATGAGCCAGACGTAGAGAGGAACCAGCATGCGGCCCACGTGCACCTGATAGTCAACGATGGCCTCCACGGCTTGGGTCTGGGCCTCGGCCTGGCCGTGCCGTCCTACGTACTGGAAGATGGGCGAGCGAGCCAGAAACACCGACGAGAGGTAGGTGTGGGCGGCCATCGCCATGGCGTAGCTGTAGGGAATGAACAGCGTGCGGTACTGCGGCTTGCCCGCCTCCCGCTTGGCTCTACGTTGAGCCTCAGCCTCGGTCTCCGGGATGTAGGCCTTGAAGTGCTCCTCCGCCTTGCGCCACGCAGCATAGCGGTCGGCCATCTTGCGGCGCGAGGCCATGTAGCGCTCCGTCAGGGCGTCCAGAAGGAGCCGGTGCTTCTCCGAATCGTAAGGAATTACGGTGCCCACCCTGCGAACTCCTCTACCGGCGCTACTTCGTAGAGGGGTGCCACCTCCGGCAGCGCCAGCTCCTGCGCGGCCTCCACGGCCCGCGCCACAGCGTCAATGACGTCGTCGTGCTTCCCTTGCGGGAAGACGCCGAATTGCTCGATGAACTCCCTGTGAGCATGGTGAACGAATAACCGCCCTTGTGAAGCAATTCCTGACAGGGCCTGGTCCACACGGTGGACCTTGCTGCGCCGGTCCGAAGGGCTGTCAATCTGCACGTACCGCCCACGGTTCCGCATCGCGTTCTCCAAGATCCAGCGGAGGGTGCGCTGGTAAGCGACACCCTCCACCCGGACCTTGAGGGGCCTCCACTTGTCGAGGAGACGGAAGAACTCCGCCACGGTCCACTCCGGCGTGTGGCCNCGTGACATGGAGTAGTCGAGGAGGAAGTAGCCNGCCTTGNTGAAGCCGACAACGGCCAGAACTTCGTAGTCNCGNTCNCCNAGACCCTTCTCCATCTGNGCGTCTGTGACGGGCGGCACCGGGTCAATGCCCATCACGGTGACAAGGTCCTCGGGCAGCGCCTCCCAGTACCGGAGCCACTCCAGNCGGAAGCGGGAGCCTTCCTCGCCCACGGCGGTGCACTCCATCTCGCGGAGCCACAGGCGGAGGTAGTGCTGACCCCGGCGCATGTGCGCCTCCTTCTCCGCCTTGAGGGTCTCCGTAGGAAACCTCTCGGGCCACCGGCTCTCGCCGCTCTCATCGAAGACACCGAACTTGCGCGAGGCCCAGGCCGGGTCCCGGTGGCAGTTGTTGATCAGGTCGTCCTCGTGCAGGGAGGTGGCCAGGATCACGATCTTGGCATCCGGACATTCGGTCTCCGGCGCGAGGCTCTTGTCCAGCGCACCGAAGACGAGGTCCTCGATCTTGCGGCGCTGCTCCGGCGTGGCCGCGGTCTCCTCGTTCATGGGGTCGTCCACGACGATCAGGTCGGGACGATAGTCCCCTATGTTGATACCACGGATCTGGCCGGTGATGCCGAGAGCCATCACCGTGGCCCGATGGCCGAACGGTCTGAGGTGGATCTCCATCACGTCCTCGGTCCATCGCCGCCCCTTCTCCACGCCGAACACCGTGGTCCAGAAGCGGTTGAACTCGACCTGGGTGCGGAGCCAGTTCAGCGAGGCCTTGGCGTGCTCCTGGCTGAGGCCCACAAAGAGCACCGTTCGTGAGACACCATACACAAGGCGCTTCGCCACGTAGGCCCGCAGGATGGTCGTCTTCGCCGCGCCGCGGAACATCTCCAGCGCGACACGGCGGTGCTGCGGGTCCTCAAGGATCTTGAACACCTCCGCGTGGAACGGCGGCGAGGGCTGGCGGAACGTCCCCTTGAAGAACGTGCGGCAGAACAGCAGGGGGTCAACCGCGCACGCCTTCACCAGATCCGACAGGGAGGAGTCTTTCATCTTTTCTCGGTAAGGACTCTCGGTACTGCTCTGCTATCTTGCGGGCCTCCATCAGCTCCGTTGCGGTAACGTGGAAGTGCAACTGGGGCTGCACCGGGGCCGGTTCCGGCCCGGACTTCAGGAGGTCCATGACCGCGCGCTCACTCATCTTGCCCTCCACCAGAAGCTCCTCAGCTCGCTCCGCGGCAAGGAGCCGGAGGGCCTCAAAACGGGCCTTCAGGCTCAGGACCGACTCCGCCCCCAACTCACGCGCGCGGGCCGCGTACTCCGCCTTGAAGCTGTCACTCTGCACAAGCTGCGCCACCCAGCCCGGGCGCAAGCCTAGGGCCTTCGCACAGTCGCGGACCCGCCCCTCCGGATTCAGGAGGTACCAATGCAGTACGGCCTGGGCCTTCGGCCCCATCTCAGCCACAGTATACCTTGTCCCGTAAGGGGTGTCAAGGGGTGGTTAGATGGTGTCATTAATTGGAACCGGGGTAGCGGGGTGAGAGGGAAGGGGACGCGCGAGGCCGGGGCCGGCATGGGGGGATGGCGCACTTCGTGCGCCGTGAAGGGTGCGCACTTCGTGCGCATGGGGTGCGCAGTGAGTGGGGTAGCGCGCGGCTTGCGCCACAGGCATGTGCACTTCGTGTGCTAGGGATGCGGGAGTGCGCACTTCGTGCGCGAGAAGTGCGGTAGGGATGCGCACGAAGTGCGCACGAGGGAGCGGTAGTGCGCCGAGTTCGGTAGCATGCCCAGGATGCGCGCTAGCGCGCAGCAAGCCTGCATGCGCAGATTTAACATTAAAGTTCCTTCATGGTGCACCAAGTTGTGATATAATGGAGTTAGGAGGTTCCCATGTTGGGCTACAAACTCTTGAAAGTCGAGAAACCGCCCACGGAAGCGTGGGCGGAGATGAAGGAAACCGCTAACTCTTTGGTGGTTTCCCTGTGCAAGACCTGGCAGGAAATCTGCCAGGAGACGAGGGAGAAGTGTGGGCAGGATCTGTACATGGCGATCCTGCCTGGGATCAGCATCGGTCGCACGCAGGTTTGCGTGCGGGCCGGTGACCGGTACATGTGGCTTCCCAAGAACCCGAAAGACCATTGGGAATACAAGGCTTCCCAAGTCAGGGAAGCCATCGAGAAGATGGCTTCCGTGGCCAGGGAGCATCTCCAAGAGGCAGCAAACAACGAACTGGAGAAGTAAATTCCGTCTTGGGGCTGGCGCATGCCAGCCCCAATTTTGTTTTTGGAGGGAATATGGTAAGCAAGGCTAAGAAGCTTGACTCGCTAGAAGAGCTCAAATCCCTGTTTGACCCATCGGTGCATGGCGCGCTTGAGCAGTTGGCGCGCGATGCGCGCTATGTCGTGGTCTATGAGGTTCTCGACTTCTGGTCATCTCGGTTCGGTCACCGAACCGCTCTGAAAGTCGGGCCGGGATGCTCTGTCGAGAGCCTCGAAGAGGCTCTCCAGATCTGGCTTGGGGACCTGCCGTCTCAGAGGCAGTACCCAGTCGCGTACTGGGAGGGAAGAACCGATGAAGGTTAGGATTGGCACGGTCAATTGGGTCTGCGGAGAAGTCCTCTCCGCGGACCGGATCGAGATTCGGTTTGACACCTTGGTCATTGAGGGGGACGGAGTGGACATTTCCATCCCCTTTAACCCAGGGGACTTGGAAATCCAGGTCTGGACGTACACCGCTCAGGGGGTCATCCTGACCCTAGAAGGAAGGTATGAGCTTCGAATTCCATCTGGTCTGAGCATTTGCTCGCACCACGATGGGGTTATTGAAGTCAAGGCGCACAGAGACACATTGCACATCAAGGTCTGGCAGTACAAGGCGGTTGTGCTGCAGGAAGCCAAGTAACCGCCGCAGGAGAAGGTAGGGTGCTAGCACCCTGCCTTTCCTTTTTGTAAAGGAGGAAGCAGTCGATGATCGTTAGCATCAAAAGCCCCAGTCGGGGCATCATCCTGCATGCGAAGCGCATCGGGCTCGACGCCAGCGTCTTGGCTATCGAAAGCGATAGCCTGACGTGCGAGGTTCCGCTCAAGCCGGCAAGCCTGGAACTCGAAGTGCGCGTGCCAGAGCGGGCTGCTCTAGTGGCGTCAGGCCGTTTCCGGATTGACCTGCCGGCGGACTCTACGCTGCTTGTTCGCACGAGCGAGAAGCGGGTAGAGATAGAGACTACCGATATCGGGAAATTCGCTGTTCTGGATGGGATGGCCTGGATCGAGGCCATCCCTGCGTGACCGGCGGGGGGACGTGGCGTCAAGGCTACGTCCCCTCTTTTTGTTTTCAAGCACTTACAGGGGCGAAAACCCCGGGCGAAAACGCAGGTTAGTGGTCACTAACCTAGTGGTCACTAACCTAGTGGTCACTAACCTGATTGCGGCCAATTGCGGCTGATACCAGCCTGACTGCGGCCAGCGGAGGCCAGTAGAGGCCAGTGGAGGCCAGTGGAGGCCATAGCGGCCAATTTTCAGGGACCCGGGGGTATCTGTCGTGGGTTCCATATGGTTACATTGTACTTATAATGGTGCCATCCCTATATATAGTTCTATAACATTAATTTTTTTTAATAATACCCATATATAAATAGCACCATTAAGAATGGCACCATCATTTAACCCACGACGGATAGAC
>JGI24185J35167_1001538_pt1 | contig 10519 bp, 8 predicted proteins | sample YNPBryunderm2012_FD_35167 | JGI IMG/M metagenome (IMG submission 35167) | reverse complement strand
CTGGAGATAGGGTGTGGTACAGGAAACTATATAATTGCTTTGAATTCTTTGACAGGATGCCAATCCTGGGGGATAGACATCTCAGAGGAGATGCTCTCAACTGCAAAAACCAGGTCAAACAGTGTATGTTTCAAGCTTTCTCAGGCGACCAGTCTGGATTTTCTTGATGAGTTCTTTGACTTTGTCTTTTCTGTGAATGTGATACACCACATAAAGGACCATAGAAGGTACTATGAGGAAGCCTACAGGGTACTGAAGTATAAGGGTAGGATAGTAACAGTCACTGATTCAGAATGGATCCTTCGTAATCGAAGGCCACTCACACTGTATTTTCCGGAGACCCTAGAGATAGACCTGAAGAGATATCCCAGTATAGAGAAACTGAAGGATATAATGACAGATGTTGGCTTTTATAATATTGAGGAGGAGATGACAGAATACTACTACTATCTCACCGATATAGGGGCATATAGGGAGAAGTCCTTCTCGTCTCTGAATCTCATAAGTGAAGAGGCTTTCAGAAAAGGGATAGAAAGGATGGAAGAGGATCTTAAAAATGGTCCAATCCCGTGCGTCTCAAGGTTTACAATGCTCTGGGGAGAAAAATAGCTTAGAAAGGAGGAACAAAGGATGAAACTAGGAGTCAGTATGTGGAGTCTGCACAAACTCTATCGGAGTGGGGAGATGGATACCGCAGGATTTATAGAGTATGTAGGAAGTTTAGGGATAGATGGGGTTGAGCTCCTGGAATTTTTCTGGAAAGATAAGGAGAAGGAATTACCTAAAGTAAAAGATGCCCTGGCTAAATATAACCTGGAGGTATCGGCTTATGCGATAAGCAATAACTTTGTCAAGGAGACAAAAGAAGAGAGAGACCTGGAGGTAGAAAAGATAAAGGTTGGGGTAGATATGGCTATTGAATTCAACAGCAGGATAGTCAGGGTCTTCAGTGGTGATCTGAAGCCTCCTTTTACGTATGAGCAGGCAAAGGAATGGATAATAGAAGGGCTAAAAGAAGGGACAAAGTATGCAGAGAAGAAAGATGTAGTATTGGCATTGGAAAATCATGGGCTCCTGGCTGGTAAGAGTAGCCAGGTTAGAGAGATAATAGAGCTTGTAGGTTCTAAGTATCTCAGAGCTACGGTGGACATTGGTAATTTTCTTCTGGTTGGTGAGAGTTCGGTAGAGGCAGTAAAGAACCTAGCAGATTTAGCTGTTCATATACACCTAAAAGACTTCAAAAAGGTTCCTCCTGAGTATCAAGGAGAAGCTTACAGGGGACTTGAAGGGGTAAGGCTTGTAGGAACAGTCGCCGGTGAAGGAGAGGTAAATCTACCGGAGGTATTAAGGATACTTCACAGTTCAGGGTATAGAGGATACCTTTCCCTTGAATATGAGGGACCAGAAGACCCTAAATATGGTGTAGAAAAGAGTATTAAGAATACAAAGAAGATCCTAGAGACTTTGTGATAACGTTATGAAGGAAGTTATAGAGAGATTAAAGGGCGGTCTCATAGTCTCCTGTCAGGCTTATCCTGGAGATGCGATGTATGGCTCTAGTATAATGTCGGCATTTGCAAGGGCAAGTCTTGAGGCAGGAGCGGTAGGGATAAGGGCAAACGGGATAGAAGATATAAAAGCTATAAAGTCTGCCGTTCCTTTACCTGTAATAGGGATCTATAAGGAAAAGATAACTGGATACGAGCCTTACATTACCCCTACCATAAGACATATACAGATGGTCATATCTGCAGGGGCGGATATAGTTGCGGTAGATGCCACAAGGAGATTACACCCCGACGGCATTATGGGGGACGAGTTTATAATGGAGATAAAGAGACAGTTTGATATAGTAGTTATGGCAGACATATCAACACTGGAAGAGGGAATTTTGGCTTATCAGGCTGGAGCAGACCTGATAAGCACAACCCTTTCAGGATACACAGAATATACTAAGGATGCAAAGAAGCCAAACTTTGAATTATTGAAGAGCCTAGTGAAAGAGGTTCCTATACCTGTAGTTATGGAGGGGAATATATGGAGACCAGAAGAGGCAAGATATGCCTTAGACCTTGGAGCTTATGCGGTGGTTGTTGGCTCTGCGATAACAAGGCCACAGCTTATTGCCAGAAGATTTGTCCTTGGGATGAAGGGATTACCCTTCTTTGAGTGAGATGGAAAAGAGAACTAGAGCCATCATCTATCTGGTAATAACTGCGGTACTCTGGAGTCTGGGCGGGATACTTATAAAGTCTGTAAAGTGGAATCCTGTAGCCATAGCTGGAGCTAGAAGCGCCATCTCATCTCTGGTTATTCTGGCTTATATAAGGAAGCCAAAGTTTACCTGGTCTTCTGATCAGATCCTTGCAGCCATCTTCTATGCAGGGACAGTTATACTATTTGTCTCTGCCAATAAACTTACTACAGCGGCAAATGCTATACTCCTACAGTATGGGGCACCTGTCTATGTAGCGATACTTGGTTCTATCATCTTAAAAGAGAAGACAACCATATCAGACTGGATAACAATTGCAGTTGTAATCTTTGGTATGTTTCTCTTCTTCCTCGATGAGCTACAACCGGGAAATTTATTCGGGAATATTGTTGCTATTCTGAGCGGAGTAGCATTTGCCCTCTATATCATCTTTATGCGAAAACAGAAGGATGAATCTCCAATAGAATCTACTCTCCTGGGAAATATTCTGACAGCGATAATTGGGCTACCATTTATGCTCAATTCCAGTCCGACAGGGTCTAGCTGGATAGGGATAGTTCTATTAGGAACGGTTCAGCTGGGTCTATCCTATATACTCTACTCTATAGCGATAAAAGAGGTAACAGCACTGGAAGCGATATTAATACCTATCATTGAGCCGATATTAAATCCAATATGGGTCTTCCTGGCTATGGGAGAGGCTCCCGGGAGATGGGCATTTATAGGAGGGGTAATAATACTTGCATCTGTCACTCTAAGATATTCTATCCCGGCGATCAGGAAGACTAGAGAGAGGTATATGTAGGTAGAACCTATGAAACTGGGAGCATTATGCTGTACAATGTCCTTTTTTTCTTTAATGTAAAAAAAGACTTATATCGCCTCTCGTACTTCATCCTGTGTAAGCTGAGAGGTCATTGAATAATAGCCCTCCGGCATGGTAAGCTCTCTTAGAATGCGGTTGTGGTAGTTGATGAACTAACTTGACAGCATAACTTTGTCTTTGTATACTTTATTCAGTGTAGTGAATAAAATTTTGATATTTTATTCAGTAGGAGTTTAAAAGTGATAAAAGAGATCATATTGCAGCAGAAAAGAGAAAAGGAATTTATCAGCAGAGGAGAGTATATTCCTCGAGAGAAACTGGCTATCGCTGAGAAATTCCTGAATACAGACCTGATAAAGATAATTACCGGACCTAGAAGAGCAGGAAAATCTACCTTTTGCTTTCTTCTTTTAAAGGGAAGGAATTTTGCCTACTTAAATTTTGATGACGAATCTCTTTTAAAGATAGAAAATTACGATGAGCTTATAAGATATATATGGGAGGTCTATGGCTCACCAGAATTTATAATGCTCGATGAGATTCAAAACCTTAATAATTGGGAACTCTTTGTAAACAAATTAAAAAGAAGAGGATATAACCTAATAATTACAGGTTCGAATTCTAAACTCTTAAGCAGAGAATTTGCTTCTGCTCTTACAGGGAGACATATACCAATTGAGATATATCCCTTCAACTTTAGGGAATTCTTAAAGGCTAAAAACTGCGAGATAAAAGAGGATGATATGCTTATACCAGAAGAGAAAGGAAGAGTTCTAAACTATTTAGATGAGTACTTAAGAAACGGAGGATTTCCAGAAGTAATAATAAAAGGGATAGAACCAAAGGTATATTTAGGGACTCTCTTCGATTCCATACTCTTTAGAGACGTCGTTAGAAAATATAAAGTAAGATTCTCTCAGAAAATCTATGACCTCTCATTGTATCTTATAAATAATTGTTCTTCTGAATTTAGCTTTAATAAGTTAAAAAACGTCTTGGATTTTAAAAGTATAGTAACTCTTCAAAATTATATCTCCTTCCTTGAAGAAGCTTATATCTTCTATTCTCTAAATCGCTATTCTTATAAGATAAAGGAACAGATAAAATCTCCCCGGAAGGGTTACGTAATAGATAATGGCTTTATCTCATCTAAGGCAATACTGTTCTCTCAAAATATGGGGAGATTAATGGAAAACCTGGTCTTTACAGAACTCTTAAAAAAAGGATTTGAACCGAACAAGTCCCTATTCTATTATAAGACCAAAAATCAGGAGGAGTTAGATTTTGTAATAAAAGAGGATACAAAAATCAAAGCCCTCATTCAGGTATGTTATCAAATCCCAGATACTAAGACCAGAGAAAGGGAAATTAAAGGTCTTCTTACCGCCAGTAATGAGCTAGATTGTAAAGAACTATACATAATCACCTGGGATATAGAGGAAGAGATAAAAAGAGAAAATAGAACGATAATGCTTATCCCTCTCTACAAATGGCTGTATTATAATTAGAGTTTTATCATACCAGGTACTCCAAGAGTTCTTCGATCTCTCTTATTTTTGCTTCTATATCACCAGTGTCTACAGCCTCCTTAACACAAGTTTCCATATGGCTCTTCAAGATAGATTCATTAGCTTTTCTCAAGAGAGATATTAAAGCCAATAACTGCTTCGATATATCTATACAATATCTCTCTTCTTCAATCATTCTTATCACACCATCAATCTGTCCCCTAGCAGTTTTGAGTAAACTTAATGCCTTCATATGCTTATGTTTCATCTAACTTTACCCCCTTTAATCTCAGAGAATTAGTTATAACATTGATTGAGCTAAAAGCCATAGCTAGCTCTGCTATTACTGGATGAAGAAGCCCTAATCCTGCTACAGGAATAGCTATTACATTATAGAAGAATGCCCAAAAAAGATTCTGTTTGATCCTTCTAAAAATTTCTCTGGAAAGTAATATGGCTCTTACAACATTTTTTATGTCTCCGTTTATAAGTACTATATCTCCAGCCTCTATAGCGATATCGGTCCCGGTACCCATAGCAATGCCAACATCTGCCTGTCTAAGGGCAGGAGCATCATTTATTCCATCCCCAACCATTGCAACTTTGTGTCCCTGCCCCTGTAGTGTCTTTATTATTCTCATCTTATCCTCTGGTAAGACTTCAGCTATTATATGATCTATTTCTAACTTGTCTTTTATTGCTGAGGCAATGCTGGCATTATCTCCTGTAAGAACTATTACCTTCAGACCAAGTCTCTTTAGTGTCTTAATCACCTCTTTAGAGTCATCCTTTAATATATCTGAGACTCCAATAAAACCAATAATACCTGAATCATCTGCTACTAAAACTACACTGTTAGACTCTCTCTCCAAACTATTGAGTCTTTCTTCGTAAAGAGAAACATCATATCCATTCTCTATAAGAAAGTTCTTATTGCCAACAGTATAGGTCCTATTATTCAATATAGCCTTACCTCCTCTCCCAGGGACAGCGCTAAAAGTACTGACCGGTTTTGGGACTATCCCCTTCTCGATAGCGTATTCAACTATGGCTTTAGCCAGTGGATGTTCAGAACTATTCTCTATAGAGGCAACAATCTCTAAGAATTCTCTCTCATCTAATTTAGACCACAGATATGTAACACTAGGTTTACCTACAGTTAATGTCCCAGTCTTATCAAAAATTAGTACATCTATATCCTTCATCCTCTGCACTGCCTCTCCAGACTTGATAAGAATACCCTTCTGAGCAGAGACCCCGCTACCGACCATAAGAGCAGTAGGGGTTGCCAACCCAAGGGCACAGGGGCAGGCTATGACCAGCGTAGCAACCATAGCAGATATAGCTTGAGACAAAACATTACTTCCCAGATTTACCCAGGGAATTACTGGGGAAAGTCTTAATAAAATATGCCTTCCCGCTTCTGGAAATAAAATCCAGAAGAGAAAAACACCAAGAGAAATTAACAGCACTATAGGAACAAATATCCCAGTAATCTTGTCCGCTAATTCCTGAATAGGAATTTTACTTCCCTGTGCTTCTTCAACTAATCTTATTATTTGAGAGAGAAAGGTGTCTTTCCCAAGTTTATCAATTCTAACTTTTATCGAACCTAACTGATTTACTGTTGCGCCTATTACTCTGTCTCCAATGGATTTTCTTACTGGAATAGACTCTCCAGTAACCATAGATTCATCGATATAGGTATCCCCTTCTATGATAATCCCATCAGAAGGAACTTTTTCTCCTGGCTTTACAATCACTATATCTCCAATCTCAAGTTCCTCTATGGGAATTTCGATCTCTCTATCATCTCTAATAACATTAGCCTTCTTGGCCCCAAGTTTAACAAGCTCTTTTATGGCGCCTATAGCTTTTCCCTTTGCCATAGCCTCCAGATATCTTCCCAAAAGATGGAACATCATTATCATAGCACCGATTAGTGCATAGTTAGAGATATTAAATCCAACTATATTCATAATACCGGTAAGGAATGAAGTAATAGTACCCAAGCCAATAAGGACATCCATACCAAATACTCCGTGTACTATAGATCTTATGAAGGATTTCATAATCTGAGAACCAACCCAGAATATTACAAAAGAAGATATGAGGACCTGAATTATTCCAGAGTATGGTATGGTAAATTTAGACATCTCTAAGAGCATAAGTATAACCCCAGGGATGGTAAATGAAAGAGCGTAAAGGAATCTTTCCCTCATCATCCTTACATAATCCTCATCTATCTCTTTCCTGGCGTCCTCCATTAACCTGTAACCGATGGTCTCGACTTTTTTAGCCAGGTCAGCTGGTTTTATTTTTCCCGGGTCGTATACAACCACTGCATTTTCTGTAGCAAAATTCACACTGACATAGACAACTCCAGGAGTTCTCTTTAGAGTCTCCTCTATATTTCTGGCACATCCTGCACAGGACATCCCCTCTACTTTAAATATCTTAGTAATTTCTCTATTCTCCATATTGATACCTCCTTCCTACCCCTATAGGGGTGGGATATATCTAAAGTATATCATCTATATAAACTTTGTCAAGTTCTTGCGATAATAATGATATTTTCGTCTGCTCAGATTTAAAACCTCTGAGATAGCAAAACTTGAGAATTATAAATTATTAATACCTTTGTGATATAAGAGAAGCGTAAAATTTTTAAAACTATGCACCTTGACATAAGGTATATAGGACTTTAGAATGGACTGTCAGAGGCCACTACTCCTATGCGGGTTTTCAGGCTCTTTTTGGAGTAAAATTTTGGTAAAATTGGAAGAATTTCTATTCGCAATAATTATGTCAAAAATGAGATTACGCAAACAGGGGTTACGAGGATAGGTGTAGAGAGGACTAAAATTGGTGGCAGTCTGAAAGATGCCCGGATTTATACGGGATTGAAATGTATATGGTATAATATCTTAGGAGTGGAGTAATAAAGGAGGAAAACACTATTGAAAGATAGAGGCATAAAGATTAGAGAGAAAATAGAAAAAGAGCTTGAAACTTTAGATTTAGATGAACTTTCTATACTATATGAACAGATAAAACTAATTGCCAGGAAAAATCCCATACTAGAAAATGTGCCCCTCATACAATAGAAGAGATCCAGAAAATGATGTCTTCTTCGAAAAGTAGCTGGACAGAGACTGTATGTATCGATAGAGAAGAAAGACTGTGAAATATTTTTTAGATACCTCTTCTTTAGTGAAGATATATCATAAAGAACAGGGAAGTGAAATAGTTATTGATTTATATAATTTGAAACAATTACTTTACAGGAAGAGTTACCTAAGGTATAATATTTTTGAAATTGTAGCGTGGGGTCCATAGATAAATTTCAGGATCCGGATTTTATAATATTAAAATTAATTTGTAGCTATCCTATAAGGGTTGAGTCTGCTGATCCATTATATCTATTTACCTGTAGTTATCCTATGAGGGACCGAAATTCTTTCAGTGTCTCTTTCCTGTCTGGTTATATGAATCCGTTTTTAGCTATCCTATGAGGGATTGAAACTTGGAGGAGGGATAAAATTGGATGATAAGAAAATTCTTTTATCGGCTCTATTACATGACTTTGGAAAGGTCCTAGAAAGAACCAAAGAATACCAGATGAGAGAACTCCCTCACGATTTAAAAGTTACTGATACTTATGCGCATCCTAAATATTCTGCCTTCTTCATCAGGGTCTTAAGAGAAAACAGAGAGAATCTCTCAGACTTTCTGAAAGAAAATCTGACAGAAGAGGTTGAAGAGTTAGTATTAACACATCACAATCCTGTCAATGACTATGGCCTTATAATTCAGATAGCTGACTGGCTGGCTTCTTCAGAAAGAGAGGAATCGGAGAAGGAAAAGGATTACTATATAAATACCCCACTCTCAGCTCCCTTTAAAAGGGTCGATGAAACCGCAGAAGAACTAAGTTATCCTTTGAGTAATCTGAGTAACATAGTTCCCAAAAAGAGAGAAGAGATAAATATTGATAAAAATGCATACTCTACTCTTTTGAATCCACTTCTAAGTAAATTTTCTAAAGTCAATGATATTGAACAGCTACTAACATTATATGAGTTCTACCTCTCTCAGGTACCGGCACAGACAACAGGATATCTACCAGACATCTCCATTTACGATCATTCAAGGATAACTTCTGCACTGGCTCACATCCTCTATAGAGATTATATTGAAGGATTAATAAGTAAAGACGACCTAAAAAGGATTAGAGATGGATTGAGAACTAAAAGTAAATCTGAAGATATATTCGAAAAGCCTCTGTTTACTCTTATCTCAGGAGACCTCTCTGGAATTCAAAACTTCCTATTCAATGTATCATCAGAAAAAGCAGGAAGAATGTTAAAGGGCAAGTCTGTCTTCTTAGACCTTCTCACCAGATATTCGGCTAAGTATATACTGGAAAATACAGGATTTACAAGGATAAACACCATATATCTTGGTGGAGGAAATTTTGATCTCCTGATCTCCTATACCTCGGACAAGAAGTTAGAAGATCTAAGGGCATATGTAATTGAAAACCTCTGGAAACTCTTAGGTGAAGATATATATCTAGGAATTGAGTGGATCCATCTAAGTATTGACGATCTCTTCCAATTTATAGATAAAAGGCACGAAATATCTTACAGGCTGGAAAAGAGAAAGAAGAGAAGGTTCAGTGAGTTGAAGAATTTCTACGAGCTTATCCTGCAGGCTAAAGGGGAGGAGATTGGAGAGGGAGAGTACTGTACGATCTGCGGAAAGAAAAAGACCAGGGATGCAAGTGTTCAGGAAAGATGGTGTAAGGTATGTGAATCTTTTGTAGAGCTAGCAGATAAAGAATTGGAGGATGCCAGATATCTTATCGAAGAAAAGACAGATCTAAACAAAGATCCAGAGACGGTTAAAGAATTCTTCGAAAAACTCGGTTACAGTTTAACATTCTCCAGAGAGCCATTTTACACAAAAGAGAGCAAAATATATCAATTAGAAGAAGTTGCCATAGATGACAGATTTATCCCCTATGGGTTTTTACTTAGCAGCTTCAACATAGTAGAGAGTGATTTTGAGAGGATCGCTGAGAAGAATATAGTGAATGGTTTTGGGGATAAAAGACTCGCCTATCTTAAAATGGACGCTGATAATATGGGTATGATATTCAGAAAATTGTCAGAGAAAGAAAAGGAACGTGTATCAAAGGAAGGAGAAAGAAGCTTATCTCTTACAAGATACGGAGTATTAAGTAGAAGGGTCGAGTTATTCTTTGGGAAAGAGATACTTGAACTTATAAAAGGAGATAAAGAAATCTACCCCGTATTTATAGGTGGCGATGACCTGTTTCTGATTGGTACATATGAAAGATTGAACGGTTTAGTCTCAGAGATCAGGAATAAATATAGGGAGTACACTGGGTCTAAGGATGTCTTTACCATTTCAGCCGGGATATATTACCTGCCACATAACTTCCCATTGATCAGAGGGGCTCGACTTGTAGAAGAAGCCCTGGAAAAAGCCAAAAGTTTCAGGTATTCTGATGAAGAAAAAGCACAGAAGGATAAAATCTGCGTAGAAGAAGAGATACTTTCTTACAGAGAGTTTCAGGAGGCGCTTGATATCGGTGAAGAGCTCAGTAGAATGATTCTAAAGTCAAATTTAGAAGGGAGGGCATCAAGAGCAATAATTTCTAAGATTGAAAGATCCATAAAAGGATTTTCTCCCCTTCTAGAATCGAGTCTAAAGGGGAAGATCAGTCCTCCAGCCATATGGAGGTTTATGTATTTTTTAAGAGATCAGAAAGAGATAGCAGAGAGACTTGCTCAGATTATGCTAAATAATCTTCTGTATAGAGGGGAAAAGATACGGAATCCAAGATTAATACTTGTTGCTACCAGAATAGCAAGAATGAAGACAAGAAGAAGGGAGGCATAAAGAATGAATGAGAATGTACCAAACAGAGGATTTAGAGGT
>JGI24185J35167_1001521_pt1 | contig 10571 bp, 6 predicted proteins | sample YNPBryunderm2012_FD_35167 | JGI IMG/M metagenome (IMG submission 35167) | reverse complement strand
CTTAAAAGGGTCTGATCTATATACTTGAGGAGTTCCTCTTTAGTCATCTACGCCTCCTTATAGATATCCTAATTCTTTCAGTATCTTCTTCAATACCTCTTCTTCCTCTGGGGTGATTTCCCCCAGTGGTAACCTTACGCTTCCAACGTCTATACCCCTGAGTCTTAACATAGCCTTTAAAGCAGAGATAGATGAAAACTGCTTGGTTATAGTTCTTATTTTATTTAATACAAACTGTTTCTCCCTAGAGTCTCCTATCCTTCCGGAGAGAAAGTCATTATATACCCCAACGGATATTTCAGGAAGAGGATTTGCCAGAGCAGATATAGCACCCTTAGCCCCCATAAGCAGGGCTGGTAAGATCAAACTATCTGTTCCCACAATCACATCTTTATCCGGACCCAGTTCGTATATGAAGTCTTCAAGTGTCTGCAGGTCCTTACTACTGTCCTTTATACCCTTTACATTATTAGCCTCTACCATAATTTCCCTGGCTAGAGAAGGCTTTATCGTATTTCCAGTATTTCCTGGGAGGTTATAAAGATATACCGGTATCGGTTTCAGGGCGCAGGCAACACTGACAAAATGTCTTTTGAGAGCAGAATCCTCAAGTTTGAAATAGTATGGACTTACAATTGCCACCGCAGATACACCAGCATCCACAGCGGATTCTCCCACCTGTATGGTCTCCTTTGTGGTGATCTCACCGATCTGGGCTATAACAGGAACCCTATTTTTAACTATCTCTACCGCACTCTTAAATAGTAACTTCTTTTCCTCCTTTGAGAGTAGAGGACCTTCTCCATTTGTTCCTGCTATAAATAGACCATTGACCCCTCTATCGATGAGAAAATTCAGTAATTTCTCAAATGCAGTAAGGTCTATCCTATCCTCCTTAAATGGAGTTACAACAGCAGGAATAATACCCTTAAGCATCATCACACCTCTCTTCTATAAATTCAGTCCTTCACAGAGTATGATTATACTTTATATGAAAATCATCGTCAAATTACCGTCATACTCCGCCGATCGATCTCATATACTCTACATACCTAGGAAAGGCAATCTCCGGCTCGGGTATCTCTGGATGCCACATCTTCTCCCATTCGAAGGAGAGATATCCATCATAACCCATCTCCTTGAGAAGATTAATAATCTCCACAAGAGGTATATCACCCTCTCCAGGGAGAACTAACTGCCAATTATCATCCAATCTTCTGGCATCCTTTATATGCATATGTCTGAGACTATCTTTGAGGTATCCTATGGTCTCCCTGGGACTCTCTCCACTTCTATATGGATGCCACACATCCCACAGAGCTTTTATGTTTTCACTCTCTGAGCGCTTTATGATCTCAGATATGAGTCTGCCAGTTGAAAAATAATCGTGAGTCTCTATAACCACATCTACTCCAAGCCCTTTTATCTTTTCTCCTGCACTATGGAGAGCCTCAGGTATATAATTCATATACTCTGACTCTTTGACACCTTCAGGTACATTACCTATAAAACTCCGTACAATACCAGATCCCATCTCTCTGGCTAGTTCGCAGTATCTCAAAAGAGTCTCTATATTCATATCCCTCTCCTCCTTTACAGGAGAAGAAAATCTAGTATAGGCACTTATACAACATATCTCTATACCATTATCCTCAAAAAGCTTCTTTATCTCGCGTCTTTCCAGAGGAGAAACCTCAAGGGATATGTGCTGTCTTCCTGCGCCCCTTAACTCCACTCCATTGTAGCCGTAAAGTCTGGCAGATTCAACTATCTTTCTGATATTCCAGTCAGGACAACCTAATGTACTAAAAGATAACTTCATTTTATCTCATCTCTTTCTCTAAACGGAGTAAATACTATATAGAACCTTGTCTCTTTGCCAGAGGTTATTATCCTCAAGAAGTTGGAATCTTTTACCGAACCATCATGAAACTCCAGACCTTTCAACTCTCCTATCTCCACAACCGCCCCCACAGGCTTTCTTATCTCTATAAAAAGATTCCCATATCTACCTTTAATCACAAAATTCTTATCACCGGTTCTTTCCAGACTTCCATTAATCTGTATTCTGGATTCTATCTTTCCTTCCCCCTTTAGTAAGACATTATCTTCCAGTATGAGTCCCCCATCTCTTCTATCCTTTAAAAATTCCAGTGTCCTTGTTACCTTCTCTACCTTCTCCTGAGGATAAGCCCTGGTTAAATCAAGAATTATCCTGTCCCTATCCTTCCCTCTATCAAAGGAGATGATTTTACCTTCAAACTCCTTCCCTATCCCTTCACTCTCACCATCTATAAATATCAAACTATGTCCTTCTGCATTGCAGAATGGATTCTTATATCTACCCTCTCTGAAGTACTCTCTCGTATATAACCCCGAACCAAGATCGTGTAAGAAGGACTGTCCATAGACATGGAAAATAAAATGACCAACATCTAGCTGATTGTGAGGTTCTCCATTATTACCAGCCTTTACAGCCAGTATCGGTCCAAGCCTATCCTCCCAGCTCCTCCGTGTTATAACCCAGTCTATACCTCGAAAATGTATAGATGTATCTTCAGGTACTTCCAATCCATCTGTCTCCTGCCTCAAGCATCTGAAGTTCTCCAGTTCTCTCATCTCAGTCTGAGAAGCTAGCCACTTCAGCTTCCTTCCACCAGTCGTATATTTACCCAAAAGCATCACAAGGTCTCTGTTTAACTTCAGACCCCAGGGGGGACAATCTCCAAAGTTCGCATATCTGTCTGGAGGAAGATAGCAGTACACAGGGAATTGTCCGGTAATCTGAAGTTTCGGATGCTCAAAGATATTTATCCTGCCCTCAGTAACTCTATACAAACTATCGGCAAATCTGGTAAGATGAGTCAACCCGAAGTTCCAGTATCCTATCCCCTCTACCCATCCACCCTCATCATCGAAATAGTCAAGGTACCTGTTGAGTCTCTGAATTACATCAAAAAGTATCTTGCTGAGATATGGTTCCTCTGCTCTACCCGCTATGGCAGATGCACCTATCGCTCCGGTACAGACAGCACACCAGTTAGACCAGTACGCATTCGCCCACCGGTATCTATCGGGATTTTCATAGAATGGTATAAATATCCTTCTCCTGAGCTCATACTTTATTCTCTCTTTTATGTTTCTATCTAGCCTTTCTCCTAACAGGTCTAAGATTTCCCCAAGCTGTTCTGCGGTCATAGAAGCAAAGAGATCTATATAGGGCTCATCATAATCTAAATCTTGCGGTAGATGAGCAGGATAACACCAGGTTATCTCGTTACATATATCCCAGATATAATCCTGAAGTCTGAGGAGAAAATCTTCTCTTCCTGTAAGGAAGGTCCCTATAGCAAGTAGATACATATTTGACCTCTTTGATCTATGAGGGGCTTCGTAGTGTGTCCTGTTTCCCGTTATATAGAATTCCCTGAAGTAAGAGTATTTAGCCTCTGGTATCGGCATCCTTACAAGTTCTTCGCAGGATTTAATTATCTCATCTCTGGGGACATCCTCCCTGATCTCTTCTCTCCTTAAGACTATAGGATTATTCAGTACCTCTTTAGATAAAGCCTCCTTTACATCTTTAATATCTGCCACATTATACATCTCGATCACCTCCAGAAAAATAAGTAGATTCTCGGAAACTCTAAAATTTCTTTTAATCTCGCCTTTATTATACTATTTTGCTCCCCTAACATAAATAATTGGGTGATGAGTCTTTCCTTCAGACTCACCACCCATAAGCCAACTACAAAAGTCAAACCCTACTTCTTAATAAAGTACTGGCAAGGATTAGTTGGGGCAGGGTTTGGATATAACCAGCTTCCAAACATCTCTTCTGGAACGTTTCTGAAGTTATTCTTTACTATTCCAAAGCCTTTAGGATTAGAACTTATACCTATAACATACAAGTTCTTTGCATTTATATCAAGTATCTGCTTCATTAAGAGCTTCTGCCTGGCAAAACTTGTAGTCTTGGTAATCTCATCGTATAGTTGCATCTGTTTCTTGACTTCTGGAGGTGGTTCTTCGCCAGACTTTCCACCAGAATTATACCAGAGCTGCCACAGTGGGGCATGGTTAGACTCACCACTAAATGGGAAATACCACCTTGGTTCTAGGAGTACTTCCATTCCTCCATCTCCGCCCCATATTGCTATATCATGTTCTGCAGCAGCTTTCCTAGAGTAAAATAATGATCTTTCTATAGGTTTTACCGCAGTTTTTACACCTACCGCTTCCCAGTACTTCTTAATAAGTTCACAAGCATCTATCCACTGAACCCCAGTAGTTATAACTTCTATAGTAACAGCTAAAGGTTTTCCATCTGGTCTTAATCTTATCCCATCAGGTCCCCGTTTTAGCCCCATTTCATCAAGGAACTTATTGGCTTTTGCTGGATCATACTCTATATAAGCCTTGGATAATTGTTCATGATAAAAAGGAGATTCTGGAAGTGGAGACGGCTGTCTGGGTTCACCCTGCCCTAGATATACAAGATCAATTATCTCCTTCCTGTTAATCGCTAAAGACATAGCAAAACGAAATCTTTTATCATTAAAGATCTTTCTGAGAACGGGATCTTTATGATTAAGATTAAAAGCAATCACCATAGTATTACTGCTGGTTGGTATCGTGTAAAAGAGTCTAAAATCTCCTTTCTCCTGATTCTTTTTATCGGCAAACATAGGGAAATAAGTAAGTGCCCCTATATGTCTATCCTGCATATCTATTTCTCCATTTAAAGCCTTCATCACAGCTACATCTACGCTTTCAACTATATCATAACTTATCTTGTCTATATATGGCAACTGATTCCCAACGGTATCTATCTTCCAGTAGTATGGATTTCTCTCAAAAACACATCTTGGTCCAACTCCCAGAGCAATAGTAACCTTCCATGCATTAACCACTGGCCTATCTGGATTCATCCATGCGTCATTCATATTCTGGAACAAAGAGAACCAGTCTGTCAGTTGTTTTTCCTTCACCAAGGCGTCTAGCTTTTCTTTAGGGGCATATTTTATATGAAATTGCTTCATATAATGCTTGGGTACAATTAGACCCAAACCGTCTGGAGTGGCAAGCCTTTGTAAGAATAATCCGTTAGGCTGAGTAAATTTAAATCTTACTGTATAATCATCAACCTTCTCTACCTTGACCGGCTGACCATCAGTAGTTAACCACTTAGGGACATTAGGGGTAAGTTCCTTATTCATTAATACGTCTTCATACCAGAAGAGTATATCATCCGCAGTAAATGGTTGGCCATCTGACCATTTCATTCCCTTACGAAGATAGAATGTAAAAGTTTTAGCCTCATCACTTACTTTATAACCTTTAGCTATGTTAGGAATAACTGTTTTAAAATCTGGAGACCATCTCAATAATCCTTCATAATCTACTGTTCTAGTTAACCATGCAGTGTCTGCTCTTCCTAAGAGTACAGTCCTCCAAGTTCCTCCATATTGTCCGATCTCTTCAACTGGAACTACTACCAGTGGCTCAGAAGGGAGTCTTTTATCCACTGGAGGTAGTTTGCCCTGCTTTACAAGTTCTGTTAACATTGGAGCTTCATTAAAGGACTTGATATCTTTCCCAGTAGCTTTCTTGTAATCTGCGATGGTGCTATACTGTGATGGAGTCGGATACTTCTGAGCATAAGAGACGGGAATTATCCCGAGTAATAAACCTACACATATACTTAACACTAGCAAAACTTTCAAACCCTTCATACTCTTAGCCTCCTTTTAAGATTAATATACTTTTAGAACTATTTACCCTACTACCCACCCTTAATTGACTCTCTTTCTCCAGGATCTCTACACTCTACTGATGCTACACATCACCTCCTATCCTCTCATTAACAGTATTTATTATAGTAANATATTTTAAATCAGTCAACCAATTTAGACCCAAGAGGGAGTTATCACTATTGTCAATGCAATGATTTCTCCTTATAATTCTTAAGTAAAGTCTTAACAAGGAGGTGTCTTTATACTTTATGTAACCGAAACGGAAACGAGAGAGGTCAAGGAGCTCTCAGGAATATGGAAGTTCAAGGTAGACGAAAATAACGAAGGGCTTGAAAAGGAATGGTACAGGAAACCTCTGGAGGACACGATACTGATGCCAGTTCCATCAAGTTATAACGATGTCACACAGGATCCAAAGATAAGGGACCATATTGGTATGGTCTGGTATGAGACGGAATTCTTCATACCGGAGAGCTGGCTGGGTAAAAGGATATTTGTAAGGATAGGATCTGCATCCCATACTGCTATAGCCTTTATCAATGGGAACAAGGTTGTGGAACATAAGGGAGGTTTTCTGCCATTTGAGGCGGAGATCACAGATTTGGTAAGATTCGGAGGAGAAAACAGGATCACAGTAATGGTTGATAACAGATTGACCTGGGATATACTACCGCCTGGAGAGGTAAGATACATAAAAGATGAGATGCATCCTGAGGGATATAAGACTCAGGAATACTTCTTTGATTTCTTCAACTATTCAGGAATTCATAGACCGGTAAAGATCTATGCAGTCCCTCAAGGCTATATAAGAGATATTACGGTAAGAACAGGGATCAGAGAGAAACAGGGAATTATAGAATACGAGATAGACTACTGTGGGACAGGAGAGATAGATGTATCTGTAGCTGATAAAGATGGCAAAAAGGTGGGTGGAGCAAAAGGAGAAAAGGGAACAATAATTATAGATGATGCAAAATTCTGGGAACCGGGGAACCCGTATCTATACTCCCTGAAGGTCAAAACTTTTATGGATGGAAAACTTGAGGATTCGTATACCCTGCCTGTGGGTATAAGAGAGATCAGGGTAGATGGCAAAAGATTCCTGATCAATGGAAAACCTTTTTATTTCAAAGGATTTGGGAAACATGAAGATGCCGATATCAGGGGAAAGGGGCTTGACCAGGTAATTAATATCAAGGATTTCAACCTTCTGAAATGGATTGGAGCAAATTCCTTCAGGACTTCCCACTATCCATATTCGGAAGAGATCCTCTACCTGGCAGATATATACGGTATTGCAGTAATAGAAGAAGCACCAGCGGTTGGTATGAATGCCTTTATGGGAAGGATGAAGATATTCACTGAGGAGAAAGTTGGGACAAAGACACTTGAGCACCATCTCAGGGTGATGGAGGAACTCGTAGCCAGAGATAAAAATCACCCCTGCATTGTAATGTGGAGTGTAGCCAACGAACCTGCATCTTTCGAGGAAGCCTCAGGAGAATACTTCAAGAAGGTTATAGAGAGGACCAGAGAGCTAGACCCAACAAGACCAGTAACACTTGTAGAAAGCTCTGGATACAGAGAGACAAAGGCTGGAGATTACGTGGATGTCCTCTGCGTCAACAGATACTACTCCTGGTATACCGATTCAGGAAATCTAGATGTAATTGAGTATCAGTTGGAAAGGGAACTGAATGGCTGGTATGAGAGATTTAAGAAACCCATAATTTTGTCCGAGTTTGGTGCTGATTCGATAGTCGGATTCCACAGCGATCCACCAATGATGTTTACCGAAGAGTATCAGAAGGAGATGATAGAAAGATTCCAAAGGGTCATAGACAATCTTGATTTTGTAATTGGGGAACACGTATGGAACTTTGCAGACTTTGCAACAAAACAGCAGGTATTAAGAGTCCTGGGTAACAGGAAGGGTGTATTCACAAGGCAGAGACAACCAAAACTTGTTGCACATTTCCTCAGGGAAAGATGGCATAAAATTCCCGATTTCTGGGAGAAGAAATAATATGAAGTAAGGAACATAGCTCCATATTATTGAAAGCTCAATTTACTGCGTAAAAGTCCAAGAATCATAAAAATATAGGGGGCAGAAGGTCCTGCCCCCTAAGAGAAAGGTGATAAGCCTTATCTTAGTAGCTGGAGAACAGTCTGAGGCACGGTGTTTGCCTGAGCTAGCATTGCAGTACCAGCCTGGAGCATAATCTGGTTTCTCGTAAACTCCATCATCTCCTGGGCAAGATCTGCATCTCTCAGTCTGGATTCTGCAGATGTCAGGTTCTCCTTTGCCACTCCAAGGTTCTGGATCGTATGGTTGAGTCTGTTCTCATATGCACCAAGCTTACCACGTTCAGTCACTACTTTTTCTATAGCCTTATCAATGGTCTGTGCATCGATAATCGCCTGTGCAGATGCCTGATTGGTTACGTTGATATTTGTTACTCCTAATGCATTTGCGCCCATATCATTTATTGTGATCTCCATCCTGTGGTCCGAACCAGCATTCGGTCCGATCTGGAGTGTAAGGGAGCCCTTCTGAACATCTAATGTTATAATAGTCGCTGTAGTAGCAGCTGCGGTACTGGTCAATGTAAATGTAACTCCTGCTATACCACTCGAATCAACGGGCTCTATTGTAGATGTTCCTGCTGCAAAGTACCTGCTTGTAGATCTTACCAATTGTCCAGAGCCACCTGCCGGATCAGTAATACTTACAACTACATCCACAGCTGTAACTACCTGAGATATAGTAAAGTTAGGTGCTCCAGAAAGACTATTACTCTCAACTACTGCTATAGCATATCTACTTCCAACTTCTCTGGAGGTGAGTTCGATTCTATCATTTGCATCATTCCATGTTGCTGTAACTACCATCCCTGCATTCTGAAGTGCTGTATTTATCTTCTGGATGGCAGTTTCGATAGTATCTCCGCCACTATTAGCTACATTTAGAGTTACACTGGCACTCTTTCCATCAGCAGTCGAAATCACCAATGTCTTGGTGAAANTGNNAGATGCACNTAAAGCACTATATAAGGAAGAGGTATATCCAGAACCGCNACTTACAGCTAAACCTTCAACTTCTGCTACCCCTGCAGTTACAACTTCAATGATATATGTTCCTGCTCTTAGAATTTCTCCACTTACTCCTGCGTATTCTACTTCGCTAACATCGTTAGAACTTACAGTAACCTTACTGCCTAACTGACCGTTCAGTAGCTTCTTTGTGTTGTACTCTGTTGTTGTTGAGATCCTGTTTATCTCTGTTATAAGTTGGTTTATCTCGTCCTGATACTTCTGTCTATCTGCATCTGTCTTATCACCGTTAGCTGCCCATCCTACGAGGTCTCTCATCCTCTTGAGGATGGCGTTTACTCTGTCAAGTGCTCCTTCTGCTGTCCTTATAAGGGAGATACCATCGTTGGCGTTATCTATGGAGACTCCCAAACCGCTTACCTGGGCTCTTAACTTTTCAGAAATGGCAAGCCCGGCTGCGTCATCAGACGCCCTGTTAATCCTCAGTCCAGAGGAAAGCCTCTCTAAGGAGACTGCCAATCTATTATTTGTCACCTGTAAATTCCTCTGGGCATTCAACGCATAAATATTCTGATTAATACGCATCTATAATCCCTCCTTGTCTATAGATTATTCTTCTTAAGGCTTCCCTGCCTTTAATCCTCATCTCTACTCCCCTTTAAGTCTAGTCATTTCATCTGTATCATCTATCTATCCCTTTCTATCACCTCCAATATACTATATCGGAATATTTACTCTAAACTTTAGAGGTCATACCAAACTCTTCTTTGAAGCACCTTTCTAAATTATCCAGAGCCTTTATAAAACCTGGAGAAGCTAAAAGGGCTTTCTCAAAGTATTCTCTTCCAAGTTCTCTTTCACCCAAAGCTATGTACGCTATTCCCATATTGTTTAATACCGGGGCATTCTGAGGATTTATCTCCAAGACCTTGGTACCATATTCTATAGCCTCTCTGTACATTCCCAGTTGAAGGGCTGTAGCCTGTAACATTGTAAGAGTAAGTTCACCCCTGATTCCTAGATGAGATATCTTGGCGGTACTCTTATTTACATCTACTTCAAAGACTTTACTGAACATATTATAAGCCTCTTCAAATCTTCCTTTATTGTAATATGCCATTCCAATATGGTAATATGTGTCAGGGAAATTTGGATCAATCGCTATTGCCTTATTAAAATATTCGATAGCTTCTTCAAATTCCCCTTTTTGGATCAGCAGGTTTCCCAGACCTATATATGCTGTTTGGAGGAAGAATAGAGACGCGTATCTTTTACTNCCGGTTTCTACTAGACTTATAGCCCTCTTATAGTATTCTTCAGCCTTATCCAGCTCATTTTCTTCCAGATAGGTCTTCCCCATATATACAAGCAGGGAATGATCTTCCGGATTTTCTTCCAATGCAACCTCTAGAAGTCTCTTATTTCTCTCGAGCTTCTTATTAAGAGTCTCTAAATCTATATAACCCCTATGAAAGACTGGGATTTCCAGTATCTCTATCTTTCCTCCAATGTCATATATAGATTGATCTACAAACTCGTGGATCCTTCTTGAGAATCTTATCCGGGGATCGTTCTTAAATATTCTCACCAGATAGTTGACCGTTGCGTTTTTCATATTTGTCTGTCGGTCGTAGATTTCACTGAAGATTGGAATGGCAAATCCCATTGCATCTGTCTCAGATAATACTTCTTTAAGCCTTCTTATATCATCTGCATTCATCTCATCATCAGCGTCCATAGAGAGGATCCAGTCACAGGTGG
>JGI24185J35167_1001514_pt1 | contig 10600 bp, 8 predicted proteins | sample YNPBryunderm2012_FD_35167 | JGI IMG/M metagenome (IMG submission 35167) | reverse complement strand
GGCTGGCGTTACCAGCCCAAGCAAGCGGGCGATACCTCGGTGGTCGGCTGGCAGATTATGGCGCTGAAGAGCGGCCACATGGCCTACCTGCGCGTGCCGCCAGCCACGGTCAAGAAGGCCTTCGACTTCCTGGACCATGTGCAATCCAACAGCGGGGCCAACTACGGTTACACCGGCCCCGGCCAGGGCGAGGCCACTACGGCCATCGGCCTGCTGTGCCGCATGTATCTGGGCTGGAAAAAAGACAATCCGGCCTTGCAGCGCGGTGTGGAGTGGCTNAGCAACCGCGGCCCCTCGAAAGGCAATATGTATTACAACTACTATGCCACCCAGGTGCTGTGCCACTGGGAAGGTGATCTGTGGAAGAAGTGGAACAGCGTGATGCGCGATTATCTGATCAACACCCAGGCCACCGAGGGCTGCGAGACCGGAAGCTGGTTCTTCGGCGAAGGCGGCCACGACCACGGCCGGGAACAAGGGGGCCGACTGTATTTCACCGCACTGGCCACGATGATCCTGGAAGTGTATTACCGGCACATGCCTATCTATCGCTCGCAAAGCGTTGACGAGGACTTCCCGCTGTAGCCAGCGCTTCCACGGGCTGCGTGCTCAACGCACAGCGTGCAAGCATCTTGCGGCAACAATAAGCGGCAGACCAGAGCGACTTTGCGCTTGTCGCTCAGCGCGGCTCGAGCCAGGACAGATCGACCCGCGAAAAAGCTATGTACTGGTACGGTTTGTCGATNCCCTTTTCCCACAGTACGCCTACCGTGCCATCGTCGAGAATCGCCAAGTCCGAATAAGCAGCATATCCCTCCCAAAGCTGGCGCGGATTCTTGAAGTGCAAGTCGTCGTTGTACAACGTCCAGATGCACAGGGTCTTGCGTCCTGGGCCGCGCGGCCCCGACCAGATTATCCGGTCNTGCACAGCNCCCTTATCGCGNCAGGTGAACCGCTCGATTGCACACATTACCGGGGTGACTTTCTGCCCGTTGCCCAGCGCTTTCCACGAGCGTCCGTCGTCGCGGCTTTCCAGCAGCAGACGATGTTCTCCGGTTTGCTGGCGGCAATCCATCCATAGNGTTCCGTCGCAGCGCTGGACTAGTTGTGCCTCGTCGCTACCGGCCTGGCTGNGTATTACCTCGCCACGCTGCCAGGACTTTCCGTGGTCGTCGCTCAGCAACACGAAGTTCCGATACGGCTCGCGCTTCCAGCAGGGCACAAGCATCCGCCCCGAGCGCGTCTGTATGGCCCCGCCCGGCCCCGGCACTGTAATTCGCCATTGCCGATCGGTGTAATCGCGGGCGGTACGGGTGATGTCGATCGGCTGGCTCCAGCTCTTTCCCGCATCGTCGCTGTAGCGGACCAGGTTCAATACGTCGTCGGTTCCCGGCCGTGCGGTGGCCGACCCTCTTCCCGGCTGACAGCGGATGTAAAACAACCACAACCGGCCGTTGCTGCGGTCCAGTACCACCGACGGATTGGCCGACGAACAAAACTGGCCGGCGTGCTCTATCACTTGCATCGGCGACCATGTACGGCCCCGATCGCCACTGCGCCTGAGCACCAGGTCGATCTGTTGACCCTGACCGCCCGGGTCGCTCAGGCTGTGCTTCCGCGCTTCGGCCAGGGCCAACAGCGTCCCGTCGGCAGCAACTACCAGCGCCGGTATTCTGTAGGCAAAGTATCCGTGCTCACCAGAGGTGAAAACGATACATTCTTGCGGGAACCGCTCGGCGGCGCAAGCTGCACTCCACCAGACGCTAAACAGCACGCTCGATATGCCGAATAGCCATGCCAGCCCAGCCTTCAACTCAGCCCCTCCCCCGGCAAAGCGGCCGATTGTCAACAGCGTTTGAGCGATCGGACAGTAGGCGATCAGACAGTATCAGACACAATTGACCTTCGCAATACGTGGAGAAACTTGCCAATAAGAAAAACCGGTTCTTCCAGTTTTAGGCGGAGAATGCCTCCGCACTGCGATTTGAATGGAACCTAACCAGTGGTTTAGAAAGCAGTTACACCCTCCGTCAGTAATTATTGCCAGCGATGCTAGCTGGCGTTTTCTGACGTTTCGCACCTAAAACCGGAAGAGCCGAAAAACCTTATATCAGCCGGTCACTAACTCCGGCTAAGATCAATAAGCGATCAGATAGTACAAGAAGCGCCCCAAGGGCGCAACGACACAATCGGCTCAAGGCGGGTCCAGTCAGCGTTGCGATGGGTTCATCAAGTGGACAGGGCCGGGATCGAACCGGCGACACCTGGATTTTCAGTCCAGTGCTCTACCAACTGAGCTACCTGTCCCCATGCTTCATCACCCCGACGAAGCTTCCACGGCAAGGGTTCGTCGGGTTTGCAAGCCCGACGGCCTCTTGGGGCCTGGCGAACCGCCGCTGCCGGGCACAAACCAATCCTTTGGACAATACTACATTGCAGCCGGGTTGTGAAAAAACNTGTGGAAAAACTATTGTGAACGCGGACTTGCTGCGCTGCAATATCCAGGTCCCGAACTGGGCGGTCTTTATGGCACGCCAGCCGGACGGGCAGTCCCTTGCCGGAAAACCTGTGCGCGTTTTGCACGCATGTTTTCAACGGATCTGGAAGGCCACGCTCCGTCGTCGCCCCGCACCCAGTACCGACGGACGCGACGGAGCACGTCCCTCCAACANCGCCATTNGGTTGCGGCCGGAGACCGCTTTTGGACGAAAAACGTCTCAGTTCGGCCCGCGCAACCCGCAACTTCCTGCCAACCGGACCAACAAAGTCGGCACTAACACCCTCGGTTATCAGCAGTTTAGCTTTGACGGCCACAAATAGCAATCCCCCATCGCGCTGCTGTAACGCCGAACGCNGTTGTGCATCGCAAGCTGGCGAGGGCCTGCGACGCNGCACCACAAGGGTTTNAGGCGGCCTATGCTTGTATTTGCGGGGAGGCGAAATACATCAACAAGCACACTGGCGGTTGTCTGGCAAATCGCGGCGCCTGCTGGGTTGCCGGTTACACGGCGTGTAAAATGGACTGCGCCAATGGATGTTGACAGGTCTGCCAGGGTTGCCCGGCGGCCCAGTTGCCGAACATATTTTCCGTTTTTCTGTGAAGGCGGTGATCAACCAGGAGGAAAGTTTTGTCGACCACCAGACCGCGTAGCCTCGGCGACGTACTGCAAGAGTTCGCCCAACACCGGCGCCTGATGCAGGAAGAACTGCAAAAGGTGATCGTCGGCCAGTCGGCAGTCATCGAGCAGGTGCTGGCCGCTATATTCACCCGCGGCCATTGCNTGCTGGTAGGCGTGCCCGGACTGGCCAAGACGTTATTGGTCAGCACCTTGGCCAGAATACTGGACATTCAGTTCAAGCGGATTCAGTTCACTCCGGACTTGATGCCTTCGGACATTACCGGGACAAACGTGTTGGAGGAAGACGAGCACGGGCGGCGATACTTTCGGTTCGTCGAGGGACCGATTTTCACCAATATCCTCCTGGCCGACGAGATCAACCGCACACCGCCGAAGACCCAGGCCGCCTTGCTTCAGGCGATGCAGGAGCGCGAGGTGACCGTTGGGCAACAGACCTACCCGCTGCCGGAGCCGTTCTTTACCATCGCCACCCAGAACCCCATCGAGCAGGAAGGAACCTACCCGCTTCCCGAGGCCCAGTTGGACCGCTTCATGTTCAACATCAAGGTCGATTATCCATCGGCCGAGGAAGAGGAACGCATTCTTGCCGTCACTACGCGCAGCGAGAAGGTGGAGGTGCGGAAGGTGCTGTCGGGCAAGGCGATCATCAACCTCCAGAATCTGGTCAGCAAGGTAGCCGTCAGCGAGTATATCGTCAAGTACGTAGCTCGACTGGTTCGCGCCACCCGACCCAAAGACCCATCGGCTCCGCAGTTCATCAGGGAATTGGTGGATTGGGGCGCCGGGCCGCGGGCCGGACAGTTCCTCATCCAGGGAGGGAAATCTTTGGCAGCGATGGATGGACGTTTTTCGGTGGCCATCGAGGACGTACAGAGAATCGCCATTCCTGTGCTGCGCCACCGCATCAGTACCAACTTCCAGGCCCAGGCCGAAGGACTGACCAACGAGGATATCATCGAGAGATTATTAAGGGAAATCCCCCCGCCGGAAATCCCAAAGTACGAGAAGTAGGGATTGGCTCCGCATCGTCAAAGCGCAAAGACTTTCAGGCTTTGGGCTGCCGGCATCAGCGGCACTGTGGCTTTGGTGGTTGCGGACGGATTCCTCTGCTTCGTTCTGGAAAGACGTCGGCGAGGTCGCAAGGCAAATGGGATTCGACTGCATCAGTAAGCGGACCCAGTAGTGATGCGAGACCACGGCGCGCACGGGCTTCCGCTCCTTGCGCGACAACAACTAGCGAAACCCCAAATTCCCGAATCTTTCTCCCGTGTCAACCGTCGAACGATACCTGAAGCCCGAGGTCGTCAACCAGATCAAGCGGCTCGATCTGCGCGCGCAGTTCATCGTGCGCGGGTTTTTGCACGGCCTGCACGCCAGTCCCTTCCACGGATTTTCGGTGGAGTTCAGCGAGCACCGCAAGTACACCCCTGGCGACGACCCCAAAGACATCGACTGGCTGGTCTATGCCAAGACCGACAAGTACTACGTCAAGAAGTTCGAGGCCGAAACGAACATCACCGGATACCTGGTGATGGACCTGAGCCGGTCGATGGGATATACCTACCGGCAGGAGCTGACCAAGTTCGACTACGCCATCTGCCTGGCGGCGGCACTGTGTTATCTGATGATCCATCAACAGGACCCGGTGGGTGTGATGACCTTCGACCAGCGCATCCGCCATTGTTTGCGGCCGCGGGCCCGGCGCAGCCATTTGGGAGATGTGCTGTCGCTGCTGGCCAGGTTGCGGCCGGAAGGACAGACTGACATCGCCAACAGTCTTACCCAGGTGGCGGCGATGATTCGCCACGCCAGTCTGGTGATGATCTTCTCCGATCTGCTGGCCGAACCGCAACCGGTGCTGGAGTCGTTGTACAGGTTGCGTCATCGGGGACATGACGTAATAGTCTTCCACATCCTCGACGAGGCCGAAACGCGGTTCCCCTTTGAAGGCTTGGTGGAGCTGGAGGAACCGGAAACTCGGCAACGACTGGCCATCGATGCCGATGGCTTCCGCCGCGAATATCTCACAGAGCTACAGCGTTTCCAGGAGTTGCTCCGCCGCGAATGTTTCCAGGCGCGCGTGGATTACGTGCCGCTGGACACCAGCACACGGTTCGATCGGGCGTTGACCGAGTATCTCATCAGTCGGTCGGCACGGGGGTAGAATGAGTTATTAGCAGTGGGCCAAATGTGCAGGAGTGGCGCCATGACCGCCGAAAAGCCGCTGATCTTTACCATTGGCCACTCGACCCATGCGCTGGAGGAGTTCGTGACGCTGCTGCGGGCTCAAGGCATTACAGCTGTCGCCGACGTGCGCTCGCAGCCCTACAGCCGGCTGAAACACTTCAACCGCGAGAACCTGGCCGCGGCGTTGAAGGCGGCCGGAATCCGCTACGTGTTTCTGGGCCGAGAACTGGGTGCACGCCAGGATGTGCCCCAGGGCCGGCAAGAGGGTGGCGCGTCCTACGACGCAATCAGCAGACTGCCGCAATTCCGGGCGGGATTGTCGCGCCTTTGCCGGGCGGCGGTCAGCCACAGGCTGGCCATCATGTGCGCCGAGAAGGAGCCGTTGGACTGCCACCGGACAATTCTCATTTGTCGTCACTTGAAGCAATTAGGCTTTCGCATCTACCACATTCTGGCCGACGGCACGGTCGAGGAGCATGCATCGACTGAGAAGCGCCTGGTTCGCCAGAGCCGCGTCGAGCGAACACTGTTCGAGCCTGATTTGACGGACGAGGAAATACTTGAGCGGGCCTACCAGAAACGCGCTGCTCAAATCGCCTATCGCCCCCTACCAGAAGAGGTGTCGCCGTGAAGGAGCCTGCAACCGCCCAGCCCAGCACTGCCACGCTGTTTACCATCGGCTTTAAAAGAAGGTCGGCAGAAGATTTTTTCGAGACGCTGCGAAAGGCAGGCGTTGTGCGAGTGGTGGACGTGCGGTTGAACAACGGTTCCCAACTTGCGGGCTTCACGAAGAAGCGAGACCTCGAATACTTTTTGAGGGCGATCGCCGGCATCCAGTACTTCCATGAACCCCAGTTCGCGCCGACCAAGGAGATCCTTAGTGGTTACCGGAACAAACAGCTCGCTTGGGAAGAATACGAGCAGCGGTTCCTGGTCACCCTGCAACAGCGGGATCCGGGCAAAAGATTCAGCTTGCAAGACTTCGATCGCGCATGTCTGCTGTGCAGCGAGCCGACCGCAGAACAATGCCATCGGCGACTGGTGGCCGAGTACCTGAAAGGAATTTGGGACGCCCTGACCATCCAACACCTGTAGCTTGCAACAGGTCACATGACGCGACTGATCTGCCTGGCCAACTCGTGGCGTCCCGGCGGGCGATGTATCGCGGGAATCGACGCCGAGTCGGGGGAATGGGTCCGCCCTGTGCCGCCCGGCGGAGGCCCGATTGCGGAGGGACGCACCCGCGTGGCAGGCAGGCTTCTTCTGCCCTTGGACGTCGTCGAGATCGAGCTTGCGCCGCCGACGTACAGCACGCGCTTCCAGCGCGAGAACCGCGTGGTGCTCAACTGGAAATGGCGCCTTCTCGGGCAGGTCACGCCCTCGGAGGTGCTCAGGTATTGCAGCAAGGGGCGCACCGTGCTGCACAGCAGCGGCAAGGTAGTCGAGCCGGCCTACATGGCACGGCTGCCTCCGAAGGACTGGGCATCGCTGGACTTGGTCCGTGCGACGAACGTGTCGTTCGTGCCCGACCCCCGCAAGGAGAATCGTTGGCAGGTCAGCTTCTCAATGGTACGATTCCCAAGGAAGTACTGCTTGACCCTGACAGACCCTGAAGCGACACGGCGGCTCGAAGGCGGCGGGCAGGTCCGTTCCGAGTGTCTGCTGACCGTCAGCCTTACCGAACCGATTGCCATGCACGGCATGCCGGCCCTGTGCTACAAACTTGTTGTGGCGGTGATAGAACTGTGAGCGGCCAGATGCAGTCGATTTGAAATCTGCGAGGCTCGACGCTTAAAGCCTTCGTTATGACCTTCGTAAACTTTTCGCTGCTGTTTGGCGGTCTGCTGGTCGCGGTGCCGATCGTGCTGCATCTGGTGATGCGGCAGAAGCCGCGGCTGCTGGAGTTTCCCGCGCTGCGCTTCATCCAGAAGCGGCACGAGGCCAACCGCCGACGGCTGCGCTTGCAGCACCTGCTCCTGCTGTTGTTGCGAGCCGGGGTGATCGCCTTTCTGGCGTTCGCGCTGGCCCGGCCCACTGTGCAGTTTGCCGGTTCGCTGGGCAGTCAGGAGGCGCCGGTGGCCGCGGCCCTGATCTTCGACACAGCGGCGCGTATGGAGTACCGGCAGGACAATCAGACCCGATTGGAAACGGCAAAACGCCTGGGTCTGTGGCTGCTAAGTCAACTGCCGCCCGACAGCCAGATCGCCGTGCTCGACGCCCGCCGCGAACCGGCCCACTTCCAGGTGGAGCGTGGAGCGGCCGAACAGCGTATCAAGCGGCTTGCGGTCACCGCCAACGCCGATTCGCTTACCGACGTTGTAGAACGAGCATTGCGCCTGCTGGAGCGCAGCGAGTTGCCGCGCCGGGAGGTGTACATCTTCAGCGATCTGGCGCTGAAGGCCTGGCCGACGGCAAATGCCGCCAGGCTCCACGATCTGAGCACTGCCGTGCCCGGCACCACCATTCAACTGATCGATGTGGGCGTTCCGGAACCCAGCAACTTCGCCCTGGGCGAGTTGCGGTTGTCGTCGCAAGTGCTTTCCAGCCGGGGGACGCTTACGATCCAGTGCGATCTGCTGCGGATGGCCGCTCCATCGGAACCAGCCAGCCAGCAGCGCAGCGTGGAACTGTTCCTGCTGGACGAGAACCGCCAAGGCGTCAAACGCGCAGAACAAAGCTACACGGTCGAGCCTGGCAAAGGGGCGCAAGTGGAGTTCAGTCTGGGGGCATTGCCCGGCGGCACCAATCAGGGTTATCTGCGGATCGTAGGTCAGGACGGTCTGGCAGCCGACGACGTGCGGTACTTCACCGTGGCCGTCAAGCCGGCCTGGCGTATTCTGCTGGCTGCTCCCAATCCGGCGCAACGCTACGCGCTGTTTTTGCGCGAGGCGCTGGCGCCGACCGAGCTGCGTAAACGTGGCCACGCCCGGTTCGATTGCCAGGTCGTCGACCTGCGCGAGCTGGCCAACATGAACCTGGAACAGTATGCCGCCGTTTGCTTGTTGGATCCCACTGCGCTTGAGCCTGGAGTGTGGCAGAAGCTGGGCGATTTTGCGGCTTCGGGACACGGGCTGGCGATTTTTCTGGGGCGCAATGCCCGGCCGCTAGAATCCTTCAACCAGCCGCTTGCCCAAGAGTTGCTGCCCGGCAAGCTGGCCCGGCAGGCGCGCCGTCCCGACGGCGACTGCTATCTGGCGCCGCGCGATTATCAGCATCCGATGCTGGCAGGGTTTGCCAGGCTCGCCGGGTCCATCCCCTGGGAAGCATTGCCGGTGTTCCGTTATTGGCAGTTCGAAGGGCTTTCTCCACAGACCAGCGTGGTAGCCTCGCTGAGCGACCAGTCGCCGCTGATACTGGAACGACCATTGGGAGCGGGCAGAGTAGTGACGATGGCTACNCCGGTTTCCGACCGACCGGCCGAGAANCCCTGGAACCTGCTGCCCGCCGGCGGCGAACAAGCCTGGCCATTCGTGATGCTGATGAACCAGTTGATGTTTTACCTGGTGGGGGCCGCCGACCAGCAGCTCAACTACTACGCNGGCCAGACTGTGTTGCTGGCGCTGGACCCCCAAGAGCACCGTCGCAACTTCTTGCTGGTGGCGCCCGACGCTACCAACTTCCCCCTGATTGCCGAGTCCAACCAGCAGCATCTGGCGATAACTGCCACCGAGCAGGTAGGCAATTATCAGGTGCTGGCCGGCGGAGAGGAGTCGGGCGTAAGTCTGGGTTTCAGCGTCAATCTGGCCCCGGAGCAAACCGACTTGACCCGCGCCAGCCAGACCCATTTCGACGAGATATTCGGGCCGTTTCCGTACAGCATTCGCCGGGACCGAGAGGAGATCGTCCGCCAGATCAGCTCCGCCCGCGTCGGCCGCGAGTTGTTTACTCCCCTGATATTGCTAGTGGCCGCACTGCTGCTGGGCGAGCACCTGGTGGCCAACCGTTTTTACCAGCAGTAATCGCGCCTGAACCCGTTCGACGCTCGACAACCGCCAAGGCAGAGATGTATAAAACCACCAAGACACCAAGACACGAAGTCGGGCAACAGTTGCCAATCTGCTGCTTGCGAAAAGACTCGTCGGGAGTAAGCTAACCGTTGCACAGCGCATCTGCTGCCTTCCTGTAGAGATGCTCGGTGTGCGTCGGACAAGCGGCGCGGCGGCAATAGGGTCGGGTTTGCAAGCCGACGGAGATTTGTGCGCGGGCTTGGCGACTCCTGTCTCTTGGTGCTTTATCGCAGGTGCGTTTCTCGATTGCAAAGCATTTATCAAACAATGCCGGGAGGAAAACAATGGGAGCCAGCACTACTTCGATCGCCGTGCGGAGGCCGCTTTGCGGCATCGGTTGTTGGGCTGCGATTGCTCTGGAGGCGCTGGCCGTGATTCTGGCCGTGGGGCAATCGCTCGGCTCCGCGGCCGAGCTGCACCGCGTCCCAATATCATCTTCATCCTGGCCGATGACCTGGGCATCGGCGGCGTAGGCTGTTACGGGGCCGCGTACAAGACGCCAAACCTGGACAAACTGGCGCAGACCGGCATCCGCTTCGAGAACTGCTTCGCGGCTCCGCTGTGCGCGCCTTCCAGGGCGATGTGCATGACCGGCCGCTACGGCTTCCGTACCGGTGTTGTAGATAACAGCACCGGAGCCAACGCGCACCCGGACAAAGAAGTTCCCATCGCCCGGCTGCTCAAACAGGTCGGCTACGCCACAGCCGTGGCAGGAAAGTGGCGGCAGCTTGCCCATTTCAAAACCAAGGAGGACGCCCAGCGATGGGGCTTCGACGAGTCGGTGGTCTGGGGGCTGGAGTCGGGGATGCCCAACCGCTACTGGGACCCGGTCTTCTACCGCGACGGCCAGCCGATGGAAGGTCTTTCGGGGCGTTACGGGCCGGATGTTCTGCACGAGTTCGTGGTGGATTTCATCGCCCGGTGCCGCGAAAAACCGTTTTTCATCTATTATCCGATGGTCCTGATTCACAGCCCCATCCTTCCCACCCCCGATACCCCCAATCCGCCCGGCAACAAGCGCGATCTGCTGGCCGATAACATCGCCTACATGGACAAACTTGTAGGCAAGCTGGTCGATCAGTTGGAGCGGCTGAAGCTGCGGGAGAAAACCCTGATAGTGTTTGTAGGCGATAACGGCAACGTGGGCGGTGGGGTGCTCAACGGCCGGGCGATCGACGGCGGAAAAGGCTCGATGAAAGAAGGAGGAAGCCGCGTACCGCTGATCGTCAACTGGCCGGGTACCGTTCCTGGCGGCCGGGTGTTGAA